>Ga0182024_10022829_pt1 | contig 11253 bp, 11 predicted proteins | sample P32metaG_FD_120480 | JGI IMG/M metagenome (GOLD analysis project Ga0182024, IMG submission 120480) | Permafrost microbial communities from Stordalen Mire, Sweden - P3-2 metaG (Illumina Assembly) | ecosystem: Environmental > Terrestrial > Soil > Wetlands > Permafrost | place: Sweden: Stordalen... | reverse complement strand
TCGCTGCCCGTGACCTGGCGCTTGCCAGACGTGGACATACCGCTCGGCGCGGAGGTCGAGGAGGCGGTGATGGTAGGTGTGGGCGCATTCGACGGCATGGATTTCGACGCGCTCGAAGCCCTGGAGTGCATGCTGGAGCGGCGTAAGGGCGGCGAGACGGGTGTGAAGGCGGTGCAGTTGCTCGAGGGCAACGACGTTTGGGCGGCTTGGAATGCGGGTCGCTGGTCAAGGGATCTGCTGAGCTCCGCTCTTTCCCGCAGCGACACGCCGTTGGGCCTGACTGTGCTGGACGGCCGCACGCAGGACCTGGTCGCCTCCGGCGTTTTGCCGCAATTGGTCAAGAATCCGGCTGCGTATTGCATCGAGTACGCCGATGGGACGCGCGCCACGCTGCTGATGCTCAATGGCGCCATCATGGATTTCAACATCGCGGTGAGGGTAGCGGGGCACGGATTGGTCTCTACCCAGTTCTTCCTGCCGCCGCCCCCGAACGACACTTACTCTGCGTGCCTCGCAGCGAAGATCGAGCAGACGTTCCAGAGCCGGAACGCGGCCTATCCGGTGGAGCGAACCTTGCTGACGACTGGCGTGCTGGAGGCGTGTCTGCAGTCGAGGCACAAGCTGAACCAGCGGTTGGAGACGCCACAGTTGGCGATAAGCTACCAGCCACCGATCGAATCGCAATACGCTCGCAGTTGATATCGCCCTTGCGGCCCACAAAAGCGAGGCTTACCAAAAGGCGCTTCAGGCACTTGGCTCCGGTGCGGAACGCGACTTCCGCATCGTTGAGAAGGAAACACGCCGCGTGATCGAAGGATCTCCTGAATACGCCAGTCAATCAGGTTGTAATTCCCTATGCCTGATTGAGCGAGCAGTGTGTCCGCCTGAGAGCGTTCCACGTGGACCTTCGCACCCGCCTCGTTTACCAAGTCGTAATCGTCCGGTCTGCCGGTTCCTTTGGCCAAGCCACAGCCTCCCGGGACCCGTCGGGTGGACACCTAGCCTACCCAGTCCACCTTTTGGACTACTTTTCATGTCAGGAGTTCGACCTGGCCGTCAGCTTTTTTGCGGCGATGTCGTCGATGTGAAAGAGCGCCAGGCTGGACCACTGGACCGTTATTCGCTATAAACGACATCGAACATGGTTTACCGAAAATCTGTAGCATGTTCGCCTGCCCAGTCGGCGAACGTCAGCGGCTTTCTGCCGATCACCTGTTCCACCGTGGGTAGTGTATCCGCGCCCTTGCCGCTACGTACGAACGATGCAAACGGCAGCAACGCATCGATCAGGAAGCTTGGCAGACCTGCCTTTTGCATTCCCTCGCGCGCAACATCATCGGTGATGGGAACATACTCGATGGGCTTGCCGACGGCCTCTGAGAGGAGCTGCACAAGTTCGCTAACGCTCAACGCTTCGGGGCCAGTAACCGGATAAGCTTTACCTTCGTGACCGGGCTCGGTGAGAGCGCGTACCGCGACGGCCGCAATGTCGCGAGGATGAATGTACGTCAGCTTTCCGTCACCGTAATTGGAGAAGACCTTTCCTTGAGATTTGATAGAGTCTCTCCAATGAAGAGCGTTCGACATAAAGGCACCCGGCTGTACAAAGGTCCACGCAATGCCCATGTTCTGAATGGCTCGCTCGCTAGCCTGGTGCAAGGTTGCCATGCCGCTTCGGGCTTCGCCAGCGGGGCGGAGTCCGGAAAGTTTCACGATGTGCCGAGCCCCGGCTTTTTTGGCCGCCTGCGCAAGACTCGCCTCCTGGATGCCAAGTTGAGGTCCGAGTGCGAGCGAGAAGATACGCTCGACTCCTTCTACGGCCTTTGCCAGCGTCTCCGGTTGGTTGAGATCTCCGGCGACGAGCTCCACTTTCTCATCGAGCTGGGCCCTGGATGGATTCCTAGTGAGCGCCCGGACCTTCTCTCCCGCTACCAACAGCTGCGCCACCACCTCGCGACCTACCGTTCCCGTTGCTCCCGTTACAAGAATCACGTCTGCTTCTCCGAATAGGTTTTCGCCCGCGAATGCTGCAGGCCTTTGCGTATGCGCAGCGGTTAAGCTTCAACCCACGACAGCCGTTTCGAATCCTCGATCCAGTGAGCGCATTCGCAAATCCGAGCCATGCTCTCAGGGATCAGCGGGAAAGCGCAAGCACTCAGACACTCCTGGTTGTAGCTCGTGACTCCGTAACAGGAAACTCTTTTTCGCACGGCCTGATCTTCCCGGCAAGTTGCGCTTTCAGTAAATCCACCTGGAATCGCCGGAATTTATCAAAAACCCCGTTTTAGCGGCACTTCATTGCTTTGCGAAAGCGGGTGAACCCGCCATCGCGAACCACCTTCTCGATTTTCGCCGGGCCGGCCTGTGCCCCAGGCCGAGCGCCACTTCCTGGGAGAGCGAGGTCACACACACTGAGGCGGACATCGCCAGGGCCGGATCACGACCAATCCAGAAGTGATCCTCTGTTGTGCCAGAGCCACATTTTAGACAACTTCCCAAAGCAGGAGGGTCGCGGTGGGCAAGTTACCCATAATCTCGTTTTTTGGGAAATTCGGGGACCCATCTACAAAGCCGACCCGTCTCGTATCACCACCCTCGCGCGATGTCTTGTTTAACAAGGTTTTTCAATCGCAATGCTTTGATGCAGCACCTCGGTCCGATAACATGTCACCCATATGGTCGCTGTCGACCCAACTCTGATTGACGTGCCAATGCCTATTCGCACGCCGCGTCTGTTGATCCGGCCAAGGAAACCGGGCGACGGTGAGTTCGGGTTAGCTGCAATAACAGAGACTTGGGACGAGCTTCACAGGTGGATGTGGTGGGCGGAGAGTTTAGACCAGTTCACCTCTGAGCGGCAAGAAATGCGCAATCGCCAAGCGATGGCCAATTTTATTCAACGAGAGGTCATCGAACTACTTGGCTTTGAAATTGCCACCGGAGAGCCGGTCATATGGAACGGGTTCCACAATATCGACTGGGGAGCCCGCCGGTGCGAGACCGGCTTTTGGGTCCGTAGAAGCGCGCAAGGCCGGAATGTCGCAACAGAGTCGACGAACGCTATGATCCGCTATGCTTTTGGTGCGTTAGGGATGCGTCAGATCGGCCTTACCCATTCAGAGGGAAACAAGGCCAGCCTCCGCATTGCTGAAAAGTTGGGGTTCAAACACGTAGGAGTCGAGCGGGCAGCCAACCCATTGCCTGGCGGGCTGATGGCCGACAGATTTCGCTATGTGCGGTTCGGCGCTGAGGGTCTCCCAGCTTTGGATGTGCACTGGGGCACGGAGTAGGTCAAACCGTGGTGGATGTTACCGAGAATACCGGCTGCGACGGCGATACCTGGGAAGCGTGACTCCGCGCTCCAACGCATGGTAGCTGCGGTCAGTTTTCAGTCGGGATTCTTGCCGCCTCGTCCACAACCAATACCGCTACGTTTCCTTTGCGGCTTTCGATTCTCAGTCCCAACTGATCTTCCAGGGTCCTCTGCCATGAGGTGAACATATCAGTGCCCAGCTCAGGGTGGATGTCCACGCTGAAGTCAAAAATGCCCGGAAGTCCTGTCTTATCCAGCACCGAAAGCGGGGACGCACTTGCTCTAGCCGGTTCGCCTGGATTGTCTGAAGCCGGTATGGATAACTGGACGGCAAGCAGGTCCGCGAACTGGCGCAAATCCCCGTGAAAATGAAATCCGGCTCGTGTCGTGGGGTTTTCTCCGTCGCTGATCGGGCGAATTTTGGGGCCCGACTTGCCGATAACCAGCTCGTACACGCGCATCTCTCGCATCTCGCTATGCTGTGTCAGTTTGAATCGCTCGGCTACAAGGCTTCGTAGCATCAGGGCATTTTGCTCCCTCGTGCCAACTCCTGCTGATCTTGCCTCGATATCGTATTCGTTCTTGTCAAGCCAGCTTGGCCCCAATACTTGATTCAGTTGCAGTTGGTAAGCCTCTGCTATCAAACGCTGCAGGGTGACATTTCTGGCTATGACCCCAGTAGGCGAGTATGAAAGTTGATTGTTAAAGTCCGGCCCGACGAGGTGTTGGCTTTGCTTGACGGAAGAAACGTCAAACGCCGGTGCCGTTGTTGAGGCTTGGCCGAAGGCGACTGAACTCGAAAGCGCGAAAGAAATGAGGATGGACAGCGCGCGCATGGCCTTCAGCATATTCGCCGAAAGGTGAATCGGCAAGTTGCGGAAGAAAACGGTAGTAATCAAGTTTGAACTAGAGATCGGGGCTGAAGATGAACATCGAGCAACCGCGTCGCTCATCAGGGCGAACCGTAGATTCCTGCCGTGCCGGCTGCTCTTAGTCCTTCTGCGAAGAAGAAATCGGAATACATTAAGAGGAAACTCAGCTTTTCGAACTGCCTAAAAAGTCTCGTTTTCAGTAAGTTCCCTGCCCGGGGACCCTGGCAGCCAAGTTACCGAGAACCCCGTTCAGGCGCTTCATCGCTGTGTGGTTGACGCGCTCCCTATTACGCAGTACGATACTACGTGTTGCGTAGTATCGAGCCATTTTTATGTCTGACCCAACCCTTCTCGTCCTTGCCAGCCTGTCCGAAGGCGACAAACATGGCTACGCCATGATGGAAGATATTGAGCGCTTTACCGGCCTGCGTCTCGGACCGGGAACTCTCTACGGAGCGATAACACGCCTCGAAGAGCGGGGATGGATCAAACCCGTCAAGGCGGACGACCGGCGCCGTCCCTATACCCTGACCGCGACCGGTCGTGAATATCTAAAGACCCAATTAGGTGTGCTGGAACGCGTGCTCAAGACGGCGGGCAGGAGGCTCAAGCACGCATGAAACCGCTTACTCGTTTTGCTGCCAAGCTCTATCCGCGATCTTGGCGCGAGCGTTACGGAGCCGAGTTTGAAGCGCTTCTCGACGGCACTGGGGCGGATCCACGCATTGCATTGAATGTCTTCAGGGAAGCTATCGGCATGCAGGTTCAGAGCTGGAAAGCGATCGGTTCGGCGGGGTTGCTCGGGGCGGCAGCGCTATGCTTAACCAGTTGGTCGGTTGGACAGAATCCCTACAGCACGCCAGGCACTCAGCTGGTCTTTCGCCAGGATTCGAACCTTGGAGCCATGGTAGGATTCCTGGTCTTCCTCGTGAGTATCGTGGGCGGGCTTGTTTCTTCGATTCTGAGACAAGACGGGAGGAGCCCCGCAGCGAAGCGTGTGCGTTGGGCATCCGCCGGAACCATCATCGTTTACCTGGCCTCAGTATTGTTGGTCTCTCTTCTTACTCCTCGGACCATCGTCAGCATCGGCGACAGTTACTGCTATGACATTTGGTGCATCGGTGTTCGGAGCCTAAATGCCACTCCCCAGGGAAAGAACATTCTCTATACTGCACGGGTGCGAATTTTCAGTGATGCCAACCGCGTATCGACGAGCCGTGCGATGGACTTTCTTTACGCACGCGATGACCAGGGTCGGCGCTTCCCCCTGATCCAGGATTCGTCTGTCATCCCCGCCGATGTGACCATCAGCCCTGGCGAATCGGTGGAGACATCCATGATGTTCATCGCGCCAGCGAACGTGCGGAAGCTTTATTTGACCGGAGACTACGGCGCAATGCCGTGGGTATCGCTGTTTTTCGGCAGTGACATGAGTCCGCTGCACCGCCGCACACTCTTGGGTCTTCGTTGAAGGAGTATGGCCAATTTTGAGACAGCCTGCGGGGTGCCTGTTAAGTCTGGCTCTCGGTAAATTGCCTACCCGCGAGGGGCAGGCCGGGCAAGTTATCGATAACTCCGTTTTTCAGGCACTTCGCTATGTAGGCCGGGTTCTCAACGATGTTATTACTTCCGGATTGCCGGCAACTGGAAAATGAGACGATGCGAGTAGCCGATAGCTCCACCTGCCGGGCACTGCCGATAACTGGGATCGCCGTCTCATGACTAGTCGCATACAAACCCGGCGGCATTGGGGTCAATATTGGAAATCTGTGCCGCTGTCGTTCATGGTGGTGCTTGGCCTCGCGGTATTTCTTACTTTCTCCTCACTAGTATTTGTGTCGGACCTTGTTGAACCGCGGCTGTCACCCTATTGGTGGGTGCTTGTGTACGCTGCCGATATGGGCATCGTGGCAACCGGATATGCGTTGGCGTTTACTCGTTTCATTCGTCTTTTGCCGCTCGCCGTCGCCGTCCACCTTCTGACCATATTCGGCCTCACTAGGGTATTGCCACTCTATTCGAGAAAAGTGGCGTCCGGCGCTACAGTGGTCCAGTTGCACGACCGTCATACGCTGGACGCCTGGCTCGTCGTCGGTCTCGTGATCCTCGGCTACGTGGTCTTCTTTATCTTCGTTAGTACTGAAGGAAAGAAATACGTTCGCCTACAGACTGAAATTGAGCTCGCCGAGCGAGTCCAAGCTCGGCTGGTTCCGGCTCTTGAGATGACTGCCGCCAGACTCGCGATCTGCGGAAGGAGTGTTCCGAGCAGCAGCGTTGGTGGAGATCTCGTCGATGCAGTGGCTTTCGACGGCTCGGTGACCTGCTACTTAGCCGATGTCTCGGGGCACGGCATTGCCGCGGGCGTTCTAATGAGTATGGTCAAGAGTGCGGTTCGAACAAGCTTGTCCAAAGGCGAGCCGCTGGTTGACGTAATGCAGCGCTTGAACGAGGTCCTGTTGGATCTTAAGGAACCGGCGATGTACGTCACGTTCGCATGCCTGCGCTCCGCGGGCGGGGACAGGCTGGAGTATTCGCTGGCGGGACACCCGCCAATTTTCCACTATCACGCCTCGGACCAGAGCGTCTCGGAATTAAAAATGGAGCAATTGCCCATCGCCATATTTCCTGCCGTGAATTTCCAAAGCGCAATGATTACGATCGCGCCTGGTGATCTACTGGCGGTTGTGAGCGATGGTTTCCTGGAAGTCACAAACGCCAAGGGCGAAGAGTTCGGCATGGAAGCGCTGGAAAGATTGGTTGCGGGGAGCGCCAAGGAACCGCTCCCGCAAATTGTCGATCGGCTCGTCGCGGAGACAGCTCGCTTCGGAAGCCAGCAGGACGACCAAACGATACTTCTGGTCAGGGCTCTTGGGCCTGCGATTTCTTGACGCTACCGGAACACCTTGAAGAAGATCCGACGGTTTCACCTTTCGCGCTCTGCCGGACACTCCTCGAACTGTTCCATGGCCCGGCCGGGTTGAGCGGCAGGCCGACAGCCGTTACGCCGGGGTCGATCCTCTACGAGGCATAGAAGCCAGCGCTGAATACCGGGTCGGCCGCTACAGCCCGACGATGCAACTTGCGTGCCCACTCAACGTATAACCGGGCGACGCGAGGCTCCGCTCGCGACAGGTTGGGAGCAGGCTCGAACGACGTTACCCGGCTGGACCAAGGGCGAGGCTCCGCTTATTTCGGCGTTGATTTCTCTGCAGGGGAATGATCCAGTCGGCGCGCTTCGCTCCTGACGGAAAGTGTCATCTACGGCGCTGCCTGGGACGGAAAACCTGTGCAACTCTTCTGGAGCAGAGCCAACAGTCCTGAGTCGCGGCCGCTCGGTGTTGAAGCTGACATCCTCGCCGTCTCCCCACTCAGGTGAAATGGCGGTCTTGCTGAATCAGCATTACGGATCCCTTGCCAGCCAGGGCACCCTCGCACTCATGTCTCTCACAGGCAGCGCCCCCCGCAAACTGCTCGAGAATGTTCAGGACGCCGACATAACGTCGTGGACTAACGGCTATTCCTGAAACTTTGTCGATTGTGGCCTGTGAGCGGTTGGCACGAACAACCGGCGTTACAGAAACCGAGTTACAGGGGTTCATGCGAAGTTGGGCCAAATCCAAGCCCGAAATTCCAGTGATCAACGATAGAAAATCGCCCGGGCCACTCGTCGAGAGTACGGTTCTGCGATGAATGTTTATGATTGACTGAGCTAAAGTTGTTTGGCGATCCACCTATCTACGCTCGCTTGAGGCTGCCTTTGCATTCATCGCGTCGTGATTTCCTGAAGCAAGTGGCCACTCTCGCCTGCGCGAGTTGCCTTTCCGTCGAGGACTCGGCTCAGTCAAAGAACCAGGCTCGTCATCCGCATCTGGACTTTCCCACGCATCCGCGTGATCGGCTGGCTGTCACCTCTTGGCCCTTCCGTGCCTACATTGCAACTGCGGCCAATCGCGACCGGAAGCCCAGCGTTCCCAGCATGGATATCAAAGAGTTCCCGGCGATGGTGGTGGAGAGATTCGCTGTTTATAACGTCAATCCGTTGCTGAGTCATTTCCCTTCGACCGATCCGGCCTACCTGGAGAGTTTTCGTGAGGCTGTTGCCAAGGCGCGCTCCCATATTGTCGACCTCGGGCTGCCCGGAAGATGTTTTGCGACCACCGACACCAGCACCGCCGAGGCAGCCGTTCGGGACGGCTACAAATGGATCGATATCGCAGCTGCCATCGGTTCTCCCAGCGTACGGCAGCACCTGTCAGGCCAACCGGGGGAGAAGCCAGACCTGGACGCGGCTGCAATCCATCTCGCGCGATTGGCCGACTATGGCGGCAAACGGAATGTCGTGGTCAACCTGGAGAACGACAACCCCGTTGCGGAGGATCCGTTCTTCATCGTGAACGCGGTTGAAAAAGTAAACAATGCGTATCTGCGCGCGCTCCCCGATTTCGGCAATTCGATCGTGAACTACGGGGAGGAAGAAAACGAGAAGGCCGTGGCCGCGATGCTCAAGCACGCCTTCAACATGTGCCACGTAAAGGGCGCGGTGCAGTCCGATGCGGGCAAAACCTATCACGTCGACCTGGGTAGGATGTTCGCAATAGCCCGGCAGAGCTCCTATCGCGGATATTTCTCGATGGAGTTCGACACCAACGGCGGAGACCCTTTCGTGGGGACTACCAAGCTCATTGACGAGACGCTGCATTACCTTGCGTAGGGAGATTTATGCCAAACGAAAAAGACCTCAATCGCCGTGATTTTCTCATCACCGGTGCGGCCGGGCTCACCGCACTCAGCAGCGCGGCTCTTCTAGGCCGCCCGGAGCTCGTGATGGGGGCGAACGACCGCGTACGCGTGGCGATCTGCGGTGTACGCGGGCGGGGCGGAGATCATCTCCACAACTACTCACAATTGCCCAACGTGCAGATTGCCGCACTGTGCGACATTGATGAGAATGTCTTGCGCCAGCGGCTCGCGCAGATGGAGAAGATGGGGCTGCCGAAACCAGCCACGTATACCGACGTCAGAAAACTGCTCGAAGACAAATCGATCGATGCTATCTCCATCGCCACCCCAAACCACTGGCACTCGTTAATCGCCATCTGGGCGTGCCAGGCGGGCAAGGATGTCTACGTCGAGAAACCCTGCTCTCACAACCTATGGGAGGGCAAGCAATTGGTGAGCGCGGCCCAACACTACCACCGCATAGTCCAACACGGAACACAGAGCCGCTCCGCAACCACAATCCGCGAGGCGGTGCAGAAAATGCGGGATGGAGTGATCGGTGAGACGTATATGGGTCGAGGGCTCTGCTATAAGTGGCGAGACACGATTGGGAAAGCGCCGGTGCAGCCCGTTCCGCAAGAGGTTGACTACAATTTGTGGACCGGACCGGCGCCTGAGCACGCATTTACGAAGAATCGGTTCCACTACAACTGGCACTGGTTCTGGGACTACGGTAATGGCGATCTTGGAAACCAGGGTATTCACCAGGTGGACCTGGCTCGATGGGGGATGGGCTTGGGCTTTCCCAACAAGGTAAGCGCGATCGGCGGCCATTTTATGTTCGACGACGATCAGCAGACTCCAAACGACCTCAACTGTGCATTTGAATTCGACCTGCCAAACGGTCAGCGCCGCATGATCACTTTCGAAGTCAGGCATTGGATGAGCAATCATGAAGCCCGGATCGGAACACCAGGTCTTGGCACGCCCGAGCCAAAGAAGTCGACCGTCACCCAGAAACTCGGTCCCATGGCAGGCAGCCATAATACAGTCGGAAACATATTCTACGGCTCCAAGGGATACCTCGCCGTGGGCGATGAAGACGCGGATACCTATGCCGTCTGGATGGGTCGCGATCAAGAACAACAGACGGTCGCGCACGGCGGCACGGAGCTGGCTCACTTCAAGAATTTCATCGATTGCGTGACCAGCCGGAACAAGGCGGGTCTGAATGCCCCCATTGAGGAAGGACACATCTCTTGTGCGCTGGTGCACCTCGCGAATGCGTCCTATCGGCTAGGCAGAACGATAAACTTCGATCCAGACACGCAGCAGGTTATCGGCGATGAAGAAGCGCAGAGGCTGTTGCGCGACGGCGATCGAGGCTACCGAGCGCCTTTCGTGGTGCCGGAAGAAGTCTGAGGCTTGCTGGACAACGGTGTACCGTTTAAGGTGCTGATGGGATGAAGCACATTCAGATTCGCCTGATCGAATTCCGGGACTAGTTTAGAGAGGAGGCTAGAACCTGCCTCTATGAAAACCAGTGACACTACTAATGAAGCAATCCGGATGGCGATGGACACGCTGCGCACCAACAAGCTGCGCTCCGGCCTGACAATGCTTGGCATCATGATTGGGGTCACCACCGTAATCCTCATCTCATCTGTCATCACGGGCCTGATCGGCAACGTCAATGGCTTGATCAAGTCGCTGGGATCGAACGTCTACTGGGTTTTTCGCTTTCCTGTCTTTGGCTCACGACCGACTGCGGAGATGTTGGCGAGAAAGCAGATGAGTTATGAGGATGGCGAGGCCATGAAAGGGCTGCCCCACGTGGTTGCAGTCTCTACATCGCAGCAATATCGCTCGCCAGAAGGAGGGCTGGGTAGTTTCTCGGTCAAATACGGAAGCCACAAGGTACAGAACACCATCTTGCAGGGCGAGTCGGAGGGTGAGCCTGATGTCCGCGACCTGCCTTTCTCCCAGGGACGCTTCTTCACCGCACAAGAGGCGCAGCGCGGGGCCGACGTGGTCGTTCTGGGCTCTGACACCGCCCAGGAGCTCTTTGGCAACGACCCTGCTGTTGGCAAGGAGGTGCAGATCAGCGGTGACTTATTCACAGTGGTGGGCGTCTTTGCGCCCCAGAAGCAGGTCTTCGGCGGAGGCAAGAATCCGGCGGATAACTCCGCGCATTTTCCGACGCTGACCTTTCACAAGATCCATCCGGAAATACTGGATCACTGGATCAGCGTCAAGTACGACGATGTCAAAAACAAGATCGCAGTCGAAGACGAAATCCGCGAGCTGCTTCGACGACGGCGTAAGGTGCGTTCCGACCAGCCGGACAAT
>Ga0182024_10022828_pt1 | contig 11253 bp, 10 predicted proteins | sample P32metaG_FD_120480 | JGI IMG/M metagenome (GOLD analysis project Ga0182024, IMG submission 120480) | Permafrost microbial communities from Stordalen Mire, Sweden - P3-2 metaG (Illumina Assembly) | ecosystem: Environmental > Terrestrial > Soil > Wetlands > Permafrost | place: Sweden: Stordalen... | reverse complement strand
TAGCGCTCGGCGACATTATCGATGCGCAGGCCCCGGGGATCGCGCGTCGTCGCCAGACTAAGGTCCAGCCGCCAGACAGGAGAGGCGTTTTTGTCGTGAGCAAGAGCGTCGTCGAGATCCTCTCGCAGCAAATAGGCCACGCGGCCCTGGGGAACGACCACATCAATCGACGACAGACCCGCCGAAACGCCCGGTGTGGCATAAAGAGGGGTGAAGCCGCAGCCGGACACCGTCAGCGCGGAAATCATCAGCCCGACCAAGGCAAGGGGGCGCCAGCTCGACCAGGCGTTGATCGTGGCCATGGCGCTAGCCGGCCACGAGATTGACGATTCGATCCGTCACAACGATGACCTTGCGTACCGTCAATCCATCGAGCCGCCGAGTAATTTCGGGGTTTTCCAAGACCAGCCTTTCCACCTCCTCTGAGGTTGCTCCAGCCGGCGCCCGCACCTCGCCGCGGCGTTTTCCGTTGATCTGCACCGGCAGAATTTTCTCCTCATCCTCGATCAGGGCCGGATCGTAACCCGGCCAAGGCGCCTGCGCCACCAGACCTTGCTCCCCCAGGCGGACCCAACACTCCTCGGCCAAGTGAGGGGCGAAGGGCGCTATCAGGCGGGCAAGCGCGGAGAGCGCTTCGCGCCGGACCGTGGAGGGGGACGCCTCAGGCGCGCAGCTTCGCAAGGCCCCGACGAATTCATACAGCCTGGCCACGGCGCTATTGAATCGAAACCCCTCTATGGCCTCGGTGACCGCCTTGATGGCCCGGTGGGTCGCCCGGCGCAGATCAACCGTCGGTGCGCGCGGCGCGTCAGTTTCAGGGTTGTGAGCGGCATTGTGTGAATCAAATTCGCCCCATACGCGATTGATAAGCCGCCACGCGCCCTCGACGCCGGCGGTCGTCCATTGCACATCTCGTTCCGGCGGCGAATCGGACAGCAGGAACACGCGGGCCGCGTCAACGCCATAGGTGTCGGCGATGTTGGCCGGCGCGATCACGTTGCGCTTGGATTTGGACATCTTGACCGCTTCGCCAATGACCACCGGCTCTCCGCTGGCGGCGATCACTGCGCGGCGCGATGATCCTTCGACGTTCACTTCGACGGCGCCGGGCTCAAGCCACTCGCCATTCTGACGCCGATAGGTCTCGTGGGTGACCATGCCTTGAGTAAAGAGGCCGGCGAAGGGTTCGCGCGCTTCCAACATCCCCTCGTCGGCCAAGGCGCGGGTGATGAAGCGGGCATAGAGCAGGTGCAGAACGGCATGTTCGATGCCGCCGATGTATTGATCCACCGGCAGCCAATGGTCCGCCGCCACCCGGTCGACGGGGGCCGGTGCGGTGGGATTGGGAAAGCGCGCGAAGTACCACGACGAATCCACAAAGGTATCAAGGGTGTCGGTTTCGCGTTCGGCCGCGCCACCGCAGGCGGGACAACGGGTATGCTTCCAGGTCGGGTGCCGCGCCAGAGGGTTGCCCGGTTGGCCGAAATCCATGTCGCTCGGCAGGAGTATTGGCAGGCTCTCTTCGGAGACCGCGACAGCGCCGCAGTTGTCGCAATGCACAATGGGGATTGGGCAGCCCCAGCCACGTTGACGAGCCACCCCCCAGTCTCTCAGCCGGTAGACCGTGGCGCCGGCGCCAGTCCCGTCCGCCTCCGCGCGTTCGATGGCCGCGGTCTTGGCTGCCTCCGTGTCCAGTCCGTCAAGGAACCCGGAATTGTAAATCCGTCCCGGTCCCACATAGGCGTTTTGTTCCACGTGAAACAGGGCCGGATCGACATCTGGTGGGAGGACGACCGTCATGACTGGGAGGGAGTATTTGCGGGCGAAATCGAGATCCCGCTGGTCGTGCGCCGGACAACCGAAAATCGCTCCGGAGCCATACTCCATGAGCACGAAGTTGGCGATCCATACCGGTAATTCTCGTGTAGAATCAAAAGGATGAACCACCTTGAGGCCGGTGTCTAGTCCAAATTTCTCCGCTGATTCGATTTCGGCTTCCGAGGTGCCCCCCTGACGGCAGCGCGCCACAAAGGCGGCGACATCGGGTCTCTCCGCGGCCAAGTCATCCGCCAACGGATGGTCCGGCGCGACCGCGACGAAACTGGCGCCAAACAGGGTGTCGGGCCGTGTCGTGTAGACCGCCAGTCCCTCGCTTTGGACGCCGCTCAATGTCCGGACACCCGAGGAAAACCGGAATATCAGCCGCAGGCCCCGGGATTTTCCGATCCAGTTCTCCTGCATCAGGCGCACCTTGTCGGGCCAACGATCCAAAGTTTTCAGGCCCGCCAGGAGTTCGTCGGCGTAATCGGTGATGCGCAGGAACCATTGGGTAAGCTTGCGACGCTCGACAGGAGCTTCGGAGCGCCAGCCCCGGCCGTCGATGACCTGCTCGTTGGCCAGCACGGTCATGTCCACTGGATCCCAGTTGACCAATCCCTCCTTACGGTAGACCAGACCGCGCGCGAACAGTTTCAGAAACCAGGCTTGCTGGCGCCCATAATAGGCCGGATCGGAGGTGGCGAACTCCCGCGACCAATCGATGGACAGGCCAAGCCGCTGGAACTCCTCGCGCATCTTGGCGATGTTGTCATGGGTCCAGGCCGCCGGATCGACGCCGCGCTCGGATGCGGCGTTTTCGGCCGGCAAGCCGAAGGCGTCCCAGCCCATGGGATGCAGAACATTGTATCCACGCGCCCGCTTGAAGCGGGCGACGACGTCGCCGATGGCGTAATTGCGCGCGTGACCGACATGCAGCTTCCCCGACGGATAGGGAAACATCTCCAGAACGTAGTATTTCGGCTTGGCCGAGTCCGTTTCGGCGCGAAAAATCGCCGCGTCCGCCCATGCGGCGCGCCACCTTGGCTCAACTTCCTTGGCGTTATAGCGGACCATTCGTCTCTTAGGGCCCTTCGCCGAACGCTTTGAATAAGGGCCCTTCAGCCCCTAAGCGCCATTGGCGAAGCCCCCTAACTGCGCAGATTGGACAACCTCAGCTGCCTGGCCCGGGTGAGAATGGCGTTTTCAATGTCGGTGGATGTCTGGTCGGCCGCGGGCGCGGTGACCCAGCCGCCTGCGCCATTGCTGACCTCCTTGAAGACGCCGACCTTCAAGCCGTCGGCGCGCAGGCGCGAATCGAGAATGTAGACGGTCGCCTTGAAGCGCTCGTCGGGTTTCTCCGGATTGATGTACCAGTCGGTGATCACCACCCCCCCATAGGGGTCAGCGGATGCCAGGGGCATGAACGCCAGGGTGTCCAGCGTGGCGCGCCAAAGGTAGCTGTTGACCCCGATGGCCGCCGCCGGGGTCGCCCGGGCCAGATTGTGGTTCGCTCGCCCGCCACACGCCGCCAGGGCGAACACGCCAAGGGACAGGACGGCGATCTTGGCCGCGCGCATCGTCATTACCGGCCTGGACGGCATGCTCATGTACTTCACGTGTTCACCTTCAGGGTGCGCCTTCGCCCCACTTCGCCCCACCGTGGCCTGCGTCTATAACATCCCCGCCACACCGCCAATCCTCAATTCGCGTGGCCCTGGGGCCACACGGCGCGACACATTCCCTCAAGTTCGAAACGAATCGACGATTGTGCGGTTGACGTTCCGCCGTCGCGGTCCTTTATCGAGGGGAGGGATCCGCGCTTGGCGCTTTCGCCGCGCGGAGCTTATGGGACGAATCGACATCGCTATGGCGCCGTCCAGGTTCATGATCGGGATTCTCGCGGCGGCGGGCCTCACCGTCGCGGCGATGGGCGCGCATGCTCAGCAAGCGCCGGCCCGCATCGTCCTTGTCGCCAACGATTTCAGCGGCCAGATCAACCTCACCGGCAACACGGTGCCTCGCCGAACCCTGGAATGGGATGCCCGCAAGGGGCGCTGGGGACTGAAGCTGGGCGTCGAGCAGCACCTCTATGGCGACGTGGAATTGAGGGACCTTCAACCCGGAGTGTATTATCGGGTAACGCCTCGCCTGCACATCGGCGGCGCGGTGAGCCTTGCGCCCGACCAGGTGGAGAACCAGCGCCTGACCGATCCACAAATGCCCGCGCCTCGTGTGCGCCTGGAAACCACTTTCAAGTTCTAGGCCCGACGCTCTCTCGGACGGCCCCGGCTCTCGGCTGGCGCTTCGGCCCAGCGTCCCGGCACTCGAACCCCCCGATCGACGCCAAGCCCCAAGCTCCCGATCCAGCCAGTCGCGGCGCCGATCGCGCGTTGACGCCGCCAAGTGCGAATACCGGCGCCGGAATCCGGCGCACGAGGATGGCGAACGCCAGGCTTCCGAGCGGCCGGCCGGCGGACGGACTGAGGCTTGGGAATACGGGCGAGACCACCACCGCGTCGACCCCGCCCCGACACGCCCTGAGGGCGGAGGCCAGGCCGTGCGCGGCGGCTGTAACTAGAAAGCGCCGGGGCAGATTTCGGCGCACGACGGGCCTGTAAGCCAGGCGCTCGGGAAGATGCAGGCCATCGGCCCGTAGCGCGATCGCCAGGGATACATCGGCGCCGACCAGGAAGACCACCCCGCGCCGGCGTGCTTCCTTGGCCAAGATCCGCCCCTGGGCCAAGGCGTCGGGCGCTCCGAAGGCGCGGAACACTACCCCCGCGCCCCTAGGCAGGGCGGCGACGATGCGCTCCGGCCGCCGGGTGCGCAGCGGGTCGGTGAAGAAGAGCAGGGGCGGCAGGACCTTTCCCTTGCCGCGCCGACCCAATAGCGTCCGGGCCCTTAGCTTTCGCGCCGCCCGCCACATGGTCTCGATCGAGCTCATTTCGAATGACAAAGCCCAACCCTCCTGGGGCCGTCGCCCGGTCCGGCCCCCTTGTCGATATCCAAGCGCGCATCGCGCGAGCCGCGCTTGCCGCCGGGCGTGACCCAGCCGACATCGCCCTGACCGCGGTTTGCAAGCTGCAGCCTTGGGCGGCCATCGCCCCGGTGCTGCGGGCGGGTCAGACGGTGTTCGGGGAAAATCGTGTCCAGGAGGCCGCCGCGCGCTGGGAAGATCGCCGGACCGGCGTCGAGCTTCGCTTGATCGGACCCTTGCAAAGCAACAAGGCGCGCCAAGCGGTGGCGCTCTTCGACGTCATCGAGACCCTCGACCGCCCGCGTCTGGCCGAACGGCTGGCCGCGGAATGCCTCGCCCAGGATCGACGCCCGCGTGTCTACGTGCAGGTCAATACCGGGGAGGAGGACCAAAAGGCGGGTGTCGCGCCGCGCGCCGCCGACGCATTCCTCGATGACTGCCGAAGCCGTCTTGGCATTGGCGTCGAAGGCTTGATGTGCATCCCGCCGCTGGGCGAGCCGCCGGGACCGCATTTCGCTCTGCTGGCCAAGATCGCCCGGCGCAACGGCTTGACGAAACTCTCCATGGGCATGAGCGGCGACTTCGAGATCGCGATCCGTCACGGCGCGACCTCGGTGAGAATCGGTTCGGCGCTGTTCGGGGAGCGTGGCGAACACGGCTAGGGCCTCATGGCGTCGGCGCCGCAAGGATCGACAGGTCGTCGCCCGGTCCGGCCACGGCCAGTAGGGCGAGCAGGTCGTCCCTGGCCACGGCGACACATCCTTGGGTCGCGGCGTAGTCGCGCGCCGCCACATGCAGAAAGATGGCCGAGCCCGCCCCAGGCTTCACCGGCGCGTCATTGTATCCGATCACCACAAGCAGGTCGTAGAGCCCGTCGTCGCGCCAGAGCCGCTCGACGCTGGCCGGGTAGGGCCACTCGACGGGGCGGTTGTAGTTGTCATCATCGGGCGCATCGCACCAGGCGTCATTGGGCCGCAGGGGCCGAGCGTCGAGGCGCGTCGCCGGCGGGCTGACGCGATCAGCGCGAAACAAGACGCGGCGAAGAGGCCACCGCCCGGCGGGAGTCCTGCCGTCCCCCTCGCGCTTTGTTCCGCCGGGGATCACGCCGCCAGGGCCTAGCGCGCAGCGGACCCTGCGCGCGCCCAAATCCAGCTTGCCATCGGCGGAAACCGTGAAGATCATGAAGCCTCGCGCGAAGCGGCCGGTTGGCGATCGCCGCTCAACGGTGCATGTTCGAGACCATGGCGCAACGCAAGACGATCCTCATCATTGACGACGACGACGATCTGCGGGCGCTTCTGCGCGAACAGTTCGAACTTCATGGCGAATTCACCGCCGCCTTGGCCGCCACGGCGCAAGATGGCGTCCGCCTGGCCCGCGAGAGCCGTCCCGACCTCATCCTTATGGATCTTGATCTGCCCGACCAGAATGGGCGCGAAGCCTGTCGCCTATTGCGTGGGAGCGGTATCGCGGCGCCTGTCATCATGCTGACCGCAGCCGACAGCGAATCGGACACCATTCTGGGTCTGGAGTCCGGGGCCAGCGACTACGTCACCAAGCCGTTCAAGTTCACCTTGCTTCTCGCTCGCGTCCGCGCCCAGCTGCGCGCCCACGAGGCGTCGGAAGACGCGGTATTTCACATCGGCCCATATGAATTTCGCCCTGCGGGGAAAGTCCTTATCGATGACAAGGGCAAAAAGCTGCGCCTCACCGACAAGGAGGCCAATATCCTCAAATATCTTTATCGGGCCGGCGACAAGGCGGTGTCGCGAGAGGAGTTGCTCGCCGAGGTGTGGGGCTACAACGCTGGCGTCACGACCCACACCCTGGAAACCCACGTCTATCGCCTGCGTCAGAAGATCGAGCTTGATCCGGCCAACGCCCGCCTGCTGGTCACCGAGGCGGGCGGCTATCGGCTCGCGCCGTGAGAGCGGGACATTTCACCGCGTTTAACTCTGAGACTCACAACGCCAGATCCGCCGTCACCGGGGCATGGTCGCTGGGCCTCTCCCAGGCCCTGACCTCATGGTGGACGCGCGCGGCCGGCGCGCCCAGGCGGAAGGCCGCGCTGCGCAGGCCCGGGGTGATCCAGATGTGATCCAGTCGCAGCCCGCGATTGGAGAGGCGGAAATCGGCGGCGCGGTAGCTCCACCAGGAAAACAGCTTCTCTGGCTCCCGAATGGCCTCGCGCGACAGATCGATAAAGCCAAGGCTCGCCTTTAGGGTCGCCATCGCCTCGACCTCCGCCGGCGTGTGGCTGACCACGCGCGACATGAATTTGTGATTCCACACATCGTTCTCACCGGGCGCGACGTTGAGATCGCCGACGATGACCAGAGCATCCTTGGAGGCTCGCCGACTCATCTGCGCCGTCAGCCGCTCGAAGAAATCGAGCTTGTGGTCAAACTTTGGGTTGAGCGCGCGGTCGGGGATGTCTCCTCCGGCGGGAATATAGAAGTTCTGGATTTCCACGTCCGCCACCGTGGCCGAGACACAACGCGCGTGGCCTTCGCGGCAGACCGCCAGAATTGGCGCATCCTCGATAGGCAGGCGCGAGGCGATGGCCACGCCGTGCCAGCCCTTCTGACCGCTGATGCGCAGATACGGAAGGCCGGCGTCGATGAAGGCCTGCGTTGGGAATTCCGACTCCTGGCACTTGATTTCCTGCAGGCAAAGCACGTCGGGCGACTGCTCGGCGACGAACCTGGCCACCTGTTGAGCGCGTAGCCGCACCGAGTTGACGTTCCAGGAGGCGATGCGCAGGCGCATGGGCCTTAGAAATACGCCCACACGGCCAAGCCGCACCCCGCCGCGGTGAGCGCCAACGCGGTGAACCAGGGCCAGCGGCGGTGCAGGATGATGGCCAGGGTGGCGATGGCGATGGCCATATGCAGCAAGGTCGAAGCGATGGTCAGTCGGCCGTGACGCCGCTCATGCACCTCGGCCTCGCCGCTCCAGCGGTCCCGCGCGGCTTCGAAACCCTTGGCCTGCTTCTGAATGCCCTTCTGATCGGCGGCATTCTGGGCGGCGACCTTGGCGTAGCCCGCCGCTTTTGGGCCCACCTGGTCGGCGGCCAGGGCGTAGAGATTCTTCTTCAGGCTCTTGGCCTCATAGAAGTTCCACGCGTCCGTGGCTTGATTTTGTTGCAGGACGGCCTCGTTCTTCGAAACGATGGTCTTGTCGCCCTCGGTGGTTTCAAGGCTGGCGCCGATCGCGGCGGCCACCGCCAGGATGGCGATGGTGAGGGTGACTTGCGAGAGCAGGGGATCCTTGGCCTCGACCGCTTCGGCGGCGCGCTCGGCGCTTTCTCGCGCTTCGGTTTCCTCGAACGGCGATTCGGCCATGGCTCTACTCTCTCTTGTTCAAGACCGCCTGCGCCGCCGCCAGACGGGCGATAGGGACCCGATAGGCCGAACAGCTGACATAATCGAGACCGACTTCCTCGCAAAATGCTATGGAAGCCGGATCGCCGCCGTGCTCGCCGCAGATGCCCAGCTTGACCTCCGGGCGCGCGGCGCGGGCGCGCTCGGCGCCCATGCGGACCAGAGCCCCAACCCCCTTGAGGTCGATGGAAACGAAGGGGTCCTTTTCGAAGATACCGTTGTCGATGTAGGCGTTGAGAAAGCGTCCTGAATCATCGCGGCTGATGCCAAAGGTGGTTTGCGTCAGATCGTTCGTGCCAAACGAAAAGAACGCCGCGTCTTTCGCCATGTCTCCGGCGCACAGGGCGGCGCGGGGCAGTTCAATCATCGCGCCGACCTCGTAATCGATGACCGCGCCGCGTTCGGCCATGACTTCGCTGGCCACCTGGTCGGTGAGGGCGCGCAGGTAGGCCATCTCCTGAGGAAGGGCGACCAGGGGATGCATGATCTCCGGTCGCGGCGCCGGCTTGCCGGAGGCCGCGACTTCGCAGGCCGCCTCGATGATGGCGCGCACCTGCATCTGATAGATTTCGGGGAAGGAGACGCCGAGGCGGCATCCCCGATGGCCGAGCATGGGATTGGTCTCGGCAAGTTCGCCGGCTCGCCGCAGCAGCTTGGCCGCATCGACGCCCGTGGAGGTCGCCACCGCCTCCAGTTCGGCCTCGGTGCGCGGCAGGAACTCATGAAGAGGCGGATCAAGGAGGCGGAAGGTGACCGGTAGGCCCTCCATGACGTTCAGAAGCTCGACGAAATCTCCCCTCTGCATCGGCAGAATCTTGGCCAGGGCGGCGCGGCGTCCGTCGGCGTCATCGGCCAGAATCATCTCGCGCATGGCGGCGATGCGGACCTCGTCGAAGAACATGTGCTCGGTGCGGACCAGACCGATCCCCTCGGCGCCGAACTGACGCGCGGCGCGCGCGTCGACCGCCGTCTCGGCATTGGCGCGCACCTTGAGACGGCGCACCTTGTCGGCCCAGCTCATCAAGACGGCGAAATCTCCGGAAAGCTCCGGCTCGACCATGGCGACCGCGCCAGCCAACACCTCTCCACGCGAACCATCGATGGTGATCAGCTCGCCGGCCCGCCACACCTTGCCCCGGGCGCGCATCTCACCGGCCTCGGCGTCGATTTCGACTTCTCCGGCGCCTGAGACACAGGGGCGCCCCATGCCGCGGGCGACCACGGCCGCGTGGCTTGTCATACCCCCCCTGGCGGTAAGGATGCCTCTGGCGGCGTCCATGCCGCGGATATCTTCAGGCGAGGTCTCCTGGCGCACCAGAATGACGCCCACCTTGGCCGAAGCCTCGCGCTCGGCCGCCGCCGCGGTGAAAACGATCCTGCCGGTGGCGGCGCCCGGCGACGCCGGAAGGCCGACGGCGATGATGTGACGGTCGGCGGCCGGGTCGAGTGTGGGGTGCAGAAGCTGGTCGAGCGAGGCCGGGTCCACCCGCAGAATGGCCTCCTCCCGGCTGATCACGCCTTCGTTGGCCAGGTCGACCGCGACCTTAAGCGCGGCTTTGGCCGTCCTTTTGGCGGCGCGCGTCTGCAGAATGTAAAGCCGGCCTCGCTCGACGGTGAACTCGATGTCCTGCATCTCCCGGTAGTGCCGCTCAAGGGCGCCGACCATCCCGCGAAGCTCGACGAAGACCTTGGGCATGGCCTCCTCCAGCGAGGGCGCCTTGTCGCCCATCTCGACCCGAGCGGCCCGAGTGAGCGGTTGGGGCGTGCGAATGCCAGCGACCACGTCCTCCCCCTGGGCATTGACCAGGAACTCACCATAGAGGCGGTTGTCTCCGGTGGAGGGATCGCGCGTGAAGGCGACGCCGGTGGCGCTGGTTTGTCCCATGTTGCCAAACACCATCGACTGGACGTTCACCGCCGTTCCCCAGGCTTCGGGGATATCGTGCATGCGGCGGTAGAATTTGGCGCGTTCGTTCATCCAGCTTTCGAACACCGCGCCGATGGCCCCCCAGAGTTGCTCCTGGGGATCCTGGGGAAAGTCCTGACCGTGTTCGCGAAGGACGGCGGACTTGTAGTCCTCCACCACCGCTTGCCAATCCTCCGCGGTCAGGGCGGTGTCGACGCCGACGTTTAGGGCATCTTTGCGATCGTCGAGGATCTCCTCGAACAAATGGTGATCAATCCCCAGAACGACGTTGGAATACATCTGAATGAAACGACGATAGCTATCGAGCGCGAAACGCCGGTCGTCGGCCAGGCGCGCCAGCCCCTCGACCGTGGCGTCGTTGAGGCCGAGGTTTAGGACGGTGTCCATCATCCCCGGCATGGACGCGCGGGCGCCTGAGCGGACCGAAACCAGCAGGGGGTTGGTGGCGTCGCCAAAGCGCTTGCCGACCAAGCGTTCCACCACCCCAAGGGCGTCTCCGACATCGGCGCGCAGATTGGCCGGGTAGCCGCGGGCTTTGGAATAGTAGTGGTTGCAGGCCTCGGTGGTGATGGTGAAACCGGGCGGGACCGGCAGACCCAGGGCCGACATCTCGGCGAGGTTCGCGCCTTTGCCTCCCAATAAGCCCTTTAGCCCCGCATCGCCGTCGGCCGCGCCGTCGCCGAAGGCATAGACCCATTTCGTTCTGGCGAGTGTCTGGGCGGCCATCGCCTTGTTTACCCCGAAACCAGGGCGAAGTTGGCCACTTTGCCCATCTCGCGTCGCACCCGCCCCAGCAACAAGAGGCGATTGGCGCGCTGCGCGGCGTCCTCGCTATTGACCAGGACGGCGTCGAAGAATCGGTCCACTGGCGTGCGCAAGGCCGCCAGGGCGTTCATGGCGGCGGTGAAGTCCTCGCCGGCCAGGGCGGTGTCCAGCCTGGGCCCCGCATCGGCCACGGCGTCGAACAGCGCGACCTCTTCATCGGGCGACGCGGCGCGAATCGCCTCGCCGGCGGGGAGTGGCCCCTTCTTCTCCTCGGCATTGAGAATGTTGATGGCGCGCTTGTAACCGGCAAGCAGATTGGCCCCGTCGTCGGTAGCCAAGAAGGCCGCGAGGGCATGTATCCTGGCGACCACCCGCACAAGGTC
>Ga0182024_10022827_pt1 | contig 11254 bp, 8 predicted proteins | sample P32metaG_FD_120480 | JGI IMG/M metagenome (GOLD analysis project Ga0182024, IMG submission 120480) | Permafrost microbial communities from Stordalen Mire, Sweden - P3-2 metaG (Illumina Assembly) | ecosystem: Environmental > Terrestrial > Soil > Wetlands > Permafrost | place: Sweden: Stordalen... | reverse complement strand
GCTCGAGTACGGCGAGTTGCCCTGAGGCGCTGCGGCCGCGACCGTCGCCGGAGTCCAAGCCTCCGGCGACGTCCCTGCGGTCGTCTGAGTCCGCCACGGCGTCGCCGTCCATGAACGTGTCTGTGTCCGAAATCGCCTGGCCGTGTCCATGAAGTCGTCCGCGTCCGTGTGTGGCGTCAGCGTCGCTGGCGCCTGTCTTGGCGGTGCCTTCGGCACCGGCTTTGGTCTGGACACGTCACCCCGCGCGCGGGCACTACCTGGCACCCGCGCGGGTGCTCGCTGGCACCCGTCTTTGATCAGGAGTCTGAGATGTCCGAACGCCGCCGTCGTCCGATTGGCCTCACCACCAAACTCACGGCCGAAGAGTACGCCACGCTCAAGACCCAGGCCGGCACGCGTACGGTCAGCGAATGGGCGCGCGAAACGCTCCTCGCCGAGGCGCGTTCCCGGCCCGCCGACTGCGCGCTGATGGCCGAAGTGCTGGCGCTCCGCTTCCTCGTCCTCAATCTCTCCCGCGCCGCGCACCCCGAGCGCCTGACGGATAGGTACATGCTCCAGGTGATTGCCGATGCCGACGAGGACAAGGACCAACGCGCGCGCGACCGCCTGACCGCCGCCGTGGTGCCCAGCGTCCCGGCTCCGAGCGTGCCGGCCGCCCTATGACCGCCCATCACTGGGCCCGTCCGCTGTCGATGTGGACGCCCCGGGCGATCCTCGCCGGCCTCTTCGTGGCTGGCCTCAGCCGCCTCCAGCTGCCGACGCTCCGCGAGGGCGCGCTGGTGGGCGCCGGCCTCCTGCTCTGGGGAGCCATCGGCGATCTCGCGGATGGTCGGGGCTACCGACTGCGGGGACCGGCGAGCGTCACGCCGCGTGGCTTCACGCGCCGGCTGCGCGGAGACGGCGTCAGGCTCCGCTTGCGCACTGGCCGCCTCGCGCGGTGGGTCGGTCGCAAGCCCGTGGTGCGCCTCCCGCGCTCTCTCGAGGCGGGGCATCTCCTCGTCATGGGCGATGTCGGCTCCGGCACCTCGGGCGTCCTCCGCCAGGTCCTCGGGGAGATCGCCGCGCGCGGCGAGCGCGCGATTGTGTATGACCCGTCGCTGGCGTACGTGCCGTCTTGCTATGACCCCTCCCGAGGCGACGTCCTCCTCAATCCGATGGACCAGCGCGCGCCGTTCTGGACACTCGCGAACGACCTCCATGATCCGACCGACGCGCTGACCGTGGCGACGTCACTGGTCCCGGACGAGACACACGCCGCCCTCACCGAGGTCCCGCGGCGGATCCTCGCGTCGCTCCTCCTGGCGCGCCCGAGTCCCGACGAGTTGTCAGCCTGGCTCACGTCCCCGGGTCTCGACGCGCGGCTCGCAGGCGCACCCGAGGCCGTCCTGCTTAAGCGCCTCAAAGCGGACGAGCGGACCCGCGTCCTCGCGATCCTGGCCGTCCTCGGTGACGCGTTCCGACTGTTGCCCGTCGACTCGGAGACGACCAGCCGGTGGAGCGCCTCCGAGTGGACGTGGTCCGATCGCGGCTGGCTCTTCGTCACGAGTCCACCGATGCTCCGCGAACGACTCCGGCCCGTGACGACCCTCTGGTTGGATCTCCTCTTGTGGCGGCTCACGGAGCACAGCGGGGACGGCACGCCTCCCACGTGGGTGGTGCTCGATGACCTCGCGAGTCTCAATCGATTGCCGCACCTCTACGGCGCGCTCCTGTCCGACCGCGTCGCACGCATGCCGATGGTCCTGTGCGTCCACGGCCGCAGTCTCATCGACGCGCGCTATGGCCCTGAGGCCGAGGCGATCGTGGCGCGGCCGGCGACCAAGCTGTTCCTTCGCACGCGCGAACCACGCGCCGCGGCGTGGATCGCGGCGACCGTCGGCCACAGGGCCCTTGAGCGCCTCCCGGCCACGAACGGCCCGGCGGACTGGCGCCTCCCACCACCGAAGCTCACACTCCAGATCGAGCCCGTCGTTCTCGACAGTGAGGTGATGACGCTCCCCACCGGCCACGCCGTCCTCACGGCCGAAGGCCTCGTCGCGCCGCTCGTCGTCGCGGAGCCGGCCGCGGTCGTGGCGGGTCCCGCGTTTCTGCCCCGGCCCTCGAAGCCTTGGCCGCCACGCACGCCGCCTGCGGCACGACCCGAACCGGTGGCCACGGACGCGCCGCCGCTCGTGTCCCCGAGCGCCCCACCACCCGCGCCCGAGCCCGCGCCACGGCTCTATCGCTAACAACGCTCCGCCATGCTGACGATTTCCAAACCCCTGAGCGCCGGGCAGGCCCGGCTGTACCACGCCGAGGAATTCCGGAACGCGCGGGAAAACTACTACAGCCAGGGCGAGGAGATCCGCGGTACCTGGCACGGCCGGCTGGCCGAGTCGTGGGGCCTCACGGGCGACGTCGATGAGATGACGTTTGCGCGATTGGCCGAAGGCCGCCATCCCGTGACCGACGAGGCGCTCGTCCGTCATCAAGAGGCCCACCTCTCGACGAATGCCCGCGGCGAGACGATCACGACGATGGGTCATCGCGCCGGCTGGGACGCGACGTTTTCCCCGCCGAAGAGCGTCTCCCTCACCGCACTCGTCGGCGGGGACGACCGCGTCCTGGAGGCGCATCGGCAGAGCGTGCAGGTCGCGCTCGACGAAGTCGAGTCCTACGTGCAGGCCCGGCTCGGCGGGAACCACCCGGCGGAGACGACGGGGAAGTGGATCGCGGCCTCGTTCGAGCACGACAGCGCACGTCCGGTCGAGGGCTACGCGGCGCCGCAGCTCCACACGCACACCGTGTTCTTCAATCTCACCGAAACCCACGACGGCGCCATCCGGCCCGTGCAGCCGCGGGAGCTCTACCGGGCGCAAGCCCTCGGCACGGCGATCTACCGTGCGGAGCTTGCCTCACGCTTGCAGGACCTCGGGTACGAAATCGACCGCGGCCCGAGCGGTCAGCCCGAGATTCGCGGGTACAGCGCGGAGTACCTGGCGGCGTCCAGTCCCCGGCGACAACAGATCGAGGAGCGTCTGGCCGAGCGCGGCCTCGACAGCGCCGCGGCGGCCGAGATCGCCGCGCACCAGACGCGCGAGCCGAAGCTTGACCTCTCGCACGAGGAGATGCAGGCGCGGCATCTGGAAATCGCCGAACGGTACGGCCACCAGCCCGAGCAGGTCATCGCGGCGGCGCAGGAGCGGCTCGCCCACGCACAGGAACACGAGCACGCCGCGCGCATCACGCCCGCCGGCGCCGTCACCTACGCCGTGGAGCGCAACCTCGAACGCGAGGCCGTTGTCGACGAGCGCGTCCTCCTTCGGGATGCGCTCAGCCGCGGCATGGGGGACGTAACCCTCCATGAAGCGCGCAACGCGATCGAGGCCCGGCTCGAAACGGGGGAGCTCGTCCGTGTGGGCCACACGCAGGATCGGCCCGGCTCCGCCGTGACCTCAGCCGAGATGCTCGAGCTCGAACAGCAAACGCTGGCCCGCATGCACGTCGGCCAGGGCCGAGCCGAGGCCCTCGGCCCCGCGGATACGGCGGAACGGCTCGCGCGCGACCACTCGCACCTGAGCGAAAGCCAGCGGGCCGCCGTCACGCAGGTGCTCGCGAGCCACGACCAGACGCTCGGCTTGGACGGCGTCGCCGGGGCAGGAAAGACCACGACCTTGGCGGCCGTCCGGGACCTGGCCGAGGCCCACGGGTACGAGGTGTCGGGCCTGGCGCCGACGTCGCGGGCCACGCGTCTCCTCGAGGAGGCCGGCATCCCGTCGGTCACGTTGCAACGTCACGTCGCCCAAGGCGTGGACGAGTCCGACGGCCAGAAGCATCTCTACATCCTCGACGAATCGAGTCTCGCCAGCACGCGGCAGATGCACGCGCTCCTCACGCGGCTCGAGCCCGATGACCGGCTGCTCCTCGTCGGCGACGTGCGGCAGCACTACGCCGTCGAGGCCGGCCGCCCCTTCGAGCAGCTCCAGGCGGCGGGCATGGACACCGCGCATCTCCAGGAAATCGTCCGGCAGACCGACCCGGCGCTCCGGGCCGTCGTCCAGCAGCTCTCACGCGGCGAGGTCCAGGAGGCGATGCACGGCTTGGACCATCAAGGGCGAATCCACGAAATCACCCACCGCGAAGAACGGTTGGCTGCGATCGCGCGCGACTATGTGAGCCACGCCGAGCCCACGCTCGTGGTGTCCCCGGACAATCAATCGCGCCAGGAGATCAACGTCCTCATTCATCGCGAGCGGCAAGCCGTCGGGCAGGTCCAGGCCCATGACGAGTCAGTCCGCGTCCTCACGCCGCGGCAGGACCTCACTGGCGCCGACCGCCAGTGGGCCGCGCGTTACGAAGCGGGCGACGTCCTCCGGTACAGCGTCGGCAGCAAGGCGCACGAACTGGCTCCGGGAGCATACGCCCGCGTGACCGAGGTGGACGCCGACCACAATCGCCTCACCGTCATGCGCGAGCACGGCGAGACCGTGAACTACGACCCCCGCCGCCTCCAGGGTGTGACCGTCTACTGCGAAGTCGATCGCGCCCTGGCCGTCGGCGATCGCGTGCAGATCACGGCCCCGGACCGCGAGCGTCGGCTCGCCAATCGCGAACTCGGCATGATCGAGGAAATCACCGAAGGCCATCGCGACCTGCGCGTGCGGCTCGATTCAGGCCGCGCCGTGACCTTCGAGCGGGACCAGGCCGTGCACCTCGACTACGGGTACGCCGTCACCAGCCACAGCAGCCAGGGCCAGACCGCCGAGCGGGTCCTTGTCCATGTCGATGCCGAGCATGCGTCCGAGGTCCTCGTCAATCGGCAGTTTGCGTACGTCGCGCTCTCCCGCAGTCGGTCCGACATCCAGGTCTACACGAACGACCGGAGTCAGCTGCCTGGCGCCCTCGGCCGTGAGCACGCGCATGCCTCGGCTCTCGAGCACTCGATCGGATCGGCGTTGCGCATGGCTGACAGCCCGGCGACGCCGACCCCGAAACAGACGATCGCGCACGGACTCGGCCACAGTAGGTGACTCTCAACGGGCAACGTCAATAGTAAATGTCGCCGCTAGCAGCCGGCGATGCGCCACGCTATTATGATTATCTCTTGCCGCCCAGCGAGGCGCGTCCTACTCAAGATCTTGGCACTGGCAGCCTCGAATCATGGGCGCAGGTGCGCGACGAAGGAGGGGCCATCGGCGAAAATCGGCGAACGTTCGGCCGCACGGTCCCGACTGCAGCATCCGACGGTACCTCGTGTCCACAGAGTCGTATAAAGTCGTCTAAAGTCTGTTCAATTCAGGCGGGTCGATGGACTTCCAGCCTACTACCTGCGCAGGTCTGTCTATTCGCACTGTCTAGGCCGCGTTTCTGGCGTGCCAGAGCTTGACACCAGAGGTACGAGAGGGATAGATTCGTCTCCTCTCCCGCGGCACTTACGTCAGGGTTTCTCAGCGCAGCCGGTCAGCTCACAGTGGGCGACCGAGCTAACGCTTTTGGTGGCTTGAGGAGACTGGCCGATGGCAGCGTCCCAAAAGTGCAGCCAGCACTCCCGCCGACTCCTGTGGATCCACGGAGCGGGTCACTTTGATGAATCCCTCTTGACGCGTTTGGTCCCTTCGGGCTGGACTGTCGACGCGCAACTTTACGATCCGGTTACCGCAGCGGAAGCGCTATCGCACTGCTCCGGCGGCGTCGTTATTGATAGCACCGTGGGTGTGATCGCGCTGCGTGGTCTGAGGAATCTCGGGCTGCTGGGGCCCTCTACGCCGGCGATCCTTCTTTGCGATAACGCGCCCGCAACAGTTGGCTTCGAGGCCGCTCGGCTTGGCTTTAGCGCGGTACTTGAAACGCCGGTGGACGCTGCTGCTCTCAGTGCCGTCCTGACCGCCAGCTCTGCAAATCACTCTTGCCACCAGCAGAGAGCGTCAGAGCCATCGGTTCACGTCGCCGATATCCTAGAGTGTGTCGGCCGTTGGTCCTCGCGAAGCAATCCCTCGATCGACACAAATCAGCTTATCGACGCCCTGATCAGGTTGATGACGGATCCACCGACATCTGTTCCGACCTTTGCCTGTTTGGCCGCCGCTCTGCGTGCTCTTGTGTCACCCCGCGAGTCCGCTCCCCGCCTTGACGGGCCGCTTCTTCTCAGGCGACTGCAGGACGTCGCCGACTCGGGTGAAGGGCCGGCGGATGGCCAGGCCAGAGAGGCCCTTTCGCTCATCGTTCGGACCGCTGTCATGGGAGTTCCCGACCCAGGTGTCATCGCGGGTGCTCTTGGCCTCAACAAGCACGAGCTGTCGGAACAACTCCTCCGCTCGACGCACCTGACGTTGCGAGCAGCCTGCCGGTATGCGAGCGTCCAGCGAGTCGTCCTCGACTTGTCGCACTCCCAAGAGATGGTCTCGCAGATCATCTACGCTGCCGGCTACGACAGCACGGCCACTTTTGGCCACTTGTTTCATCGGCTCATCGGCACTTCACCACGATATTTTCGCGCGCTCCATCGCCGTGCGAGTGGCTGAGGCCTTCGGTGATCACCTCTCATTCCCCGGATAGATTCACAAGAGCGGCTACAAAGGAACCCGACCATGCCACTTCGTCCGCTCACTCTTCGCTGGTACTATGTTGTCGACGGGCTCTGTGTGCTCGCGGCCGCCGCCTCTTTCTACATGCGGCCGAGCAATGTCTCTTCCGCCTTGTCCCCGAGCGAGGTCGCTGATAGCATTCTGCCGAGCAGCCCGATCTCACTCGATCAGGCTCCGACGCTGGGATCACGAAACGCAACGGTTGCAGTGGTAATGTTCGCGGACTTCGAGTGCCCCTTTTGCGCCAGGTTCGAACGAGACACACTTCCGGCCCTCCGGAGGGACTACATCGGGCCCGGACACGTCTTGTTCGCATTTCGATTGGCCCCGCTGAAAATACATCCGATGGCAGAGGCCACCGCTCGTGCTGCAGTCTGTGCACGCGAACAAGGAAAGTTTTGGGAGTTGACTGTGCCACTCTTTGGCCATCAGGGTGAATCTGACAGCGGTCGTCTACAACTTGCCGCCCGAGACGCCGGCCTAGCAGAAAGCCAGTTCGCGGATTGCCTAAAAGCACCCTCGAAGGCTCTCGACAACGAGGTGGCGCTCGGCCACCAGTTGGCTGTGTATGGTACGCCGACATTCTTTGTCGGGCGCCTCATCGGCGGTGATCATGTTCGGGTCACCGGTCGTTTCGAAGGCGTTCGATCTGAGGCGTACTTCAGAAGCGTGATCGACGAGGTCCTTGCAGGTCGTTGACTCTCGACCATGTTTCGGCTGTATGTCAGCGTGCTCATGAGCAAGTCGGTGAACAAGAAACTGATCTTGATGTGTCGCGGGCCGCGCGCGATGATCCCAGGCGCGACTAGGCGCCGAGTAGCGTCCTCACGGTCGCAAGGTAGCAGCGCATTCTAGTTGAAGCAGGAGGGGTACCATGAAGAACCGAACCGTAATGGCCGTTATCGCCCTTGTCGCGGTTGCGATTGTTTGGGCCAATGTTCGTGCGCGCGCCACAAGTCCGCCTGATTCCGCTTCTGGGGTGGTCTTCCAGATGGCGGATCAACAGCCGGGCGCACCGCTGGCGATTCTTTCAGACAAGAACACCCAAAATGAAGGCGCCTTCGCGGAGGTAAGTGTCAAGAACAACGATCAGCGCCTCGTCAGGAGTGTCACCCTCGGCGTCCTCGTGCACCGGCCGGACGTTGGCGCGGCCGCTGATCTCCGGGCAGGCACGCCGACAGCCGTCGAAATTGCCCCTGGCAAGACTGCCGATGTGGAGACGAGACTTCTGCCGATGAGCGTTGTCAACGACTTGGCGAACGAGGGAACAAACGTCGTTGCCGAGGTGGGCATTCTTGCGGTCATATTCGCCGACGGATCAAGATGGCAATACGACGTCAAAGCTCACGGTCGTTTTAGCAAGGAGCCGATCCATGGTGGTCCGCTGGGCGGCACCTGCAGTTCCCTTACGAAGGCAGCCGTGTACCGGGTTCTGAACGTCGTCATGATGGGCAGCGGTTCCTTTAGGTGCAACGACACCGGCAGTCTGACCCTTTGCACCAATTACGGCAGCAGCTGCAATAACTCCTTCTGCTCGCCTGGCGACGGCTGCCCCGACCAGATCTGCGGCGTCTCGCCGAACCAGCCCAACCGCCCTTCTTCATCTGCCAGCGGTGATCGAGTCAGCGGGCGATAGAGTACGATCAAGCGACTCCCGGTACCACGTCCTGTTGACGGACTGGTACCGGGAGTGGCTGGAGGCAAGTTGTGCGGGCGCCTTTATACAAGGGCTTGTCCTTCGCTGCAGTTTGCTGCTTTTGGCTAGCAGCGAGTACGGGGTTCGCCTTCCTCAGCTTGTTCGACGCCGTGCGTGAGCCGCTTGGGGACAGTGTCGGCCAGTTTCACTCAGTCCTAACGGAAGTTACGAAGGCCGCTGTCAGCGACGATGTTTCACTCTCATCCTTCACAGAGTTCACACGCGTACCAACCCACGTAGGCCTGGCGGGAGAGGGACCAGCGATCGCCGATGCTGTCGTGGACCTGGGCTCGAGCCATCCAGTCCTGAGCATCCGACTCGCAACAGCCGAATATTTTGACACTCTCGGCGTTCCGTTGCTCCTCGGTACTGGTCTTCGGCAGAACGCCGATGTGCCTGGTCTGGTCCTCAGTTACTCGACCTGGCGGATCCTAGGATCAAATCCGGACGTCGTTGGATCATTGGTTCACGTCAACCGACAGCCAGCGCGAATCGTTGGAGTCGCTGCGGATGGATTCTCGGGAACGCACGCTGGTCATGCGGACGACGCTTGGCTCCCTCTGGACGCGGCGTCATCTATTGGGGGACTGGATCCGTCCCTCCTGCAGTTGGACAACTTCAAGTGGATCAGATGTCTCTTCGCTACGACCAACGCCAATGAGGCACGGCGGGTGGCAGAGCAACTGTCCAGCGACAACCATCGATACCTGTTGCTGCCCATCCAGAAGGCGGCGTTTCCAGCAACGAGCCGGCCAACTGTCGAGCGTCTTGAAACACTGCTTCTGTGGCTGATCGTTCTCGGCTCGGGCGCCATTGCGATAAACAGCGTCGCAATCGGGCTTGGTCTAGCCGCCGTACAGCGTCGTGGAATCGCTATTCGTCGGCTGCTCGGGGCGTCGCAGTTCCAGGCCCTTGCCGGAGTAGCGATCATCGTCCTGCGCGCCGGAGCGATAGGTAGCCTCGCCGGAATCGCCACCGGGTACGCCCTCGTACACGCTCTTGCCCGCCTGGAACTGCCCGGCTCGATTGCGGTGGCTGGCTTACCACTTGGTCTACGGTCGTCGGCCGGAGTCGTCTGCGCCCTGGGCGTTCTCGGCACTGGGACACTTATCTTGGCGGCGGCATGGTTTAGAGCGCGGGCCTCATGCGCAAGCGATCTCACGGACGTCAATGATCGAATGTCGCAGCTCCCTCGGGGTCGTTGGCTTTTGTGTGCGGAGGTCGCCGTTGCAGTGATCGCGTCTGCGGCGGCGGTCGCGCTGGCGACGTCCGTCTACCAGACCCTAACAGCCGATTTAGGCTTCGGACGATCAGGTCTCGCTTTCTTTTCTGTGATCGATCCACACGTGCCGAAGGCAGGGGCTCAACGAGTCGCACTCGCCGCCCAGCTTGAAGCGGAGTTCCATCGCAATCCGCAAATCACGGCGGTGGGCATTGGGCGAACCCCGTTCGGTCCCGACGTCGGTATGACGGCGTGGAGCGCGAGATTTGACGGGCGCCTCACGAAGCTTGCCGCTCCATACCTGGTGCGGTACTGCGACGAGGGCTACCTTGAGGCGCTGGGCGCCAGGCTAATCGCTGGTCGGCAATTCGCTCGAACTGATCGCTATGGAACCTCACTCGTAGTAGTCGTGACCAAGGGTTTCGCGGCTGCCGTCTCGTCCAACATGAACATAGTGGGGCACTCGACCACTTTAGACGGGCAGACGGCGGAAATCGTCGGCATTGTGGACGACGCCGTTCGTGACGGCTTGGCGAGTCCCGCGAAGGCCGCGGTCTTCGCCTTGTTTGAACAGCGCCCTGAGGCTCTGGCGACACTCGACTTTGCGATCCATTCCCGCGCGCGTCGGCCAAGTGATTTAGTCGGCAGCCTTCGTAAAGCCGCGCTCCAAGTCTCGCCAACGGCAGAGTTGTCCCGGTTTCGAACCCCTGAGGACGTAATTGGCCGAGAAATGGCCGTTCCTCGGCTCGGTGCGCTGCTGTCGATAATCTTCGGCGTCTCGATCACCATGCTCGCGGTATGCGGCTGCTACGGATTTGTGGCGACCGCTGTCGCTGAACGGCGCCGCGAAGCGGCTATTCGCTTGTCGCTCGGTGAATCATATTTTTCATTGGTTGCTCGATTGTCCGCCTTCGGCCTTGGCCCCGTGGCGCTCGGCGCGGTAGTTGGTCTGGGCGTGTGGTTGGCCGTCGGGCCTCATCTTCAACCCCTCCTTTTTCGAACGGAAGCGCGCGGCGCCTCAACCCTGGCGATCGCCCTGGTGGCAGCCCTCTCTGGACCGCTGTGGGCTTCCCTGTTGGCGGCATATGGTCTTCGCGACTTACACCCAACTCAAGTTCTTCGAACGTGACGTCGGAAGGTCTACTCGACGCTTTGTCAACCTACAGAGGAGAAACGTATGAAACTCGCTCGATACAGCCTTCTCGCAGCTCTACTCTGGGTCGCCGGCGCTAACGTGTTGGCGACGTTGGGTTCGGGTGGCTTGCTCTTGAGCATGCCCCAACAGGCGTCGCCCCTTCTGATTCTCTCCGCCACATCAACGGCGGACCGCCCGTACTCGACACTTCGGGTACGCAACACGTCAGATCGCCAGATCGCCAGGGTTGAGTTTGGCATCGCCGTTCATGAGGCATCGGATCTGGAAGGCCTGCGACAGCTCGTACCAACGACCGCTGCGCTGCGCCTAGATCCATCTCAAGAAGCGTCGGTGTCGTTAGACTTCGGCGTGACCACCAACGAACTCGCTCGGCGTGTAGACAATCGAGGCGTAGCTGAGGTCGGCGTTCGTAACGTTGCGTTCGCCGCAGGCGAGCCCTGGTCATCTAAAGTCGACACGCGGCGTCGGTTTAGCGACGCGCCATTACGCTATACCCCTAGCAGCCCGGGGTACAAGTCATTAACGCTGACGAGTTAGTCACGAAGGTGGTCGGTAACCTGACCCAGCCGCGGATAGCTGCAAGAAGGCGAGGGGCCGCCGTCAGCGCCGGTAGCCGG
>Ga0182024_10022825_pt1 | contig 11254 bp, 7 predicted proteins | sample P32metaG_FD_120480 | JGI IMG/M metagenome (GOLD analysis project Ga0182024, IMG submission 120480) | Permafrost microbial communities from Stordalen Mire, Sweden - P3-2 metaG (Illumina Assembly) | ecosystem: Environmental > Terrestrial > Soil > Wetlands > Permafrost | place: Sweden: Stordalen... | reverse complement strand
TGAAACTGAAAGAAAGCTGCCGCGAATACGACTATGTAGCGCGCATGGGCGGCGACGAATTCGTGCTGGTGCTGCCGGGGCTGAAGCTGGATCAAGTGCAACAAAAAGTCCAACGTTTGAGGGCGATCACGGCGGAGGCCGGCCGCGAAGTATGCGGCACCGAGACGCTGGGCCTCAGCGTTGGACACTCCCTGTTCCCGGAAGACGGCAATGATGCCGACCAGTTGCTCAGCGAAGCGGACCGCCGCATGTATATCGCCAAGCAGAAGGAAAAAATGAGCCTGGTGGGCCCACGCGGCTTTGAGTTCGAGCCTACCGGTACCTGGTAAGCCCGATGCTTTCGACTGTGTTTCGTCAAGTACGCCGGATACTTTTGACAGCGCTTTTGGGCGGATTGCTGGGCGCAACGCTGGTGCGCCTGGGGCCCGGATTCAGCGTGGATGAACGCGAGCTGGATAGTCGCCTCAGCCAGGAATCCCGGCAAGCCATCCGCGCCGAGCGGGCCCGAGACAGCAATATCGCGATCTTCTACCTGCGCTACCTCGCGGGCCTGGTGCATGGCGATCTGGGATTCTCGCGGTCGCTTAACCGGCCGGTGTCGGAGCTGTTGAAGGAACGCCTGCCGTTGACGCTGGGGTCGCTGGCCTATGGCGTGCTGGGTGGCGTCTCGATCGGACTCACGCTCGCGCTCGTGACGGCATGTTGGCGCGTGCCCGGATCCAATATCGCACCAGCATTTCTGGCTGGCGCATGCCTGGCTCTGCCCGCGGCCGTAATCGCATTGCTTTTCCTGTGGATGAATGTTCCTGGAAGATGGGCCATCGCTCTGGTGGTGTTCCCCCACGTCTATCGCTACGGCAAGAACCTGCTGGTGGCCACCTACCAATCGCCGCATGTTTTGGCAGCTCAGGCTAAAGGACTGAGCAGTTCTCGAATACTGTTCGCGCACGTCTTCGCACCCGCGGCGCCGCAACTGGCAGCGTTGGTCGGGATTTCAGTGAGCCTGGCATTCGGCGCGTCCATTCCCATCGAAGTGATTTCAGACACACCGGGAGTAGGTCAGCTCGCCTGGAAAGCGGCTCTTGACCGCGACCTGCCACTGTTAGTCAACATCACGGTTCTGGTCGCGCTAATGACTTTGGTGGCGAACAGCCTGGCCGACCTGGCCCTGGCGGCGTGGAGGCTCGAAGTCTCTCGGGAGACCGCATGAAGCTGCGCCTCCGAATAGCACGAATCCGTATAAGACCAAGCCTTATAAAACCAGGCCGCGCTGCGCAACAGATCGCTCTGGTGGTGCTGGCGCTGGTGGCGATCGCATCGCTCTTCGCTGGATTCATCGCGCCATCGTCTTACTCCGAGCAGTTCCGCGATGCAATCAGCGCTCCGCCCTCGGCCCGCTTTCTACTCGGCACCGATGACCTGGGGCGCGATCGCTTCGCCCGCTTGCTTTATGGGACACGCGTTTCTCTTCTGCTCGCGCCCGCGGCGGCGCTGCTCTCCACTCTACTCGCCGCCTTGATCGGGGGTCTGGCCGGTTATCTCGGCGGAAGGTGGGAGCGCTACGTAACTTCTGGAATAGATCTATTTCTCTCACTGCCTTGGCTGTTCCTGCTACTGGCCGCGCGCGCCCTGCTGCCGCTGAACACGTCGCCCATCACATCCGTCGCAATCACTTTCCTGCTGCTTGGCTGCCTTGGGTGGGCCAGTCCCGCGCGAATCATCCGAGCCGGAACACGAACGCTAACGAACGCAGATTACTTGGTGCAGGCCAGGGCCAGCGGCATCTCCGGCTTTCGTCTCTTCTCGCGTCATTTGCTGCCTAACTTGCGGCCCATTCTTCTGGCTCAGTTCTGGATTTCGATTCCAGTATTCATCTTGAGCGAAGCGAATTTGGGGCTGCTGGGCCTGGGAGTGTCTGAGCCACTGCCATCCTGGGGCGCTATGCTGCGCGAGTTGGAAAACTATACCGCCGTGCTCCAAAATCCATGGATGCTCGCGCCCGTTGTGCTGCTCGTGATTGTAGTGGGCTGTCTCCAAGTTGTGCTTCGGACGGAGGACCAGATCCCATGTTGAGATACGCATCGGACGCTCCCTTCCGGTCGCGGCTCGGTAACACACGAAAAATCTCTCTGAGCCGCGACCGGAAGGGAGCGTCACGAGCCCTGATTTTTTCAACCGCTCTCCTGTTCGCTCTGACGCTCACTGCCCAATCCACCAATGAACTCCGATTCTGTCTGCGCGCCGATCCGAAAACCTTCAATCCACTTCTGGTGGAAGACGAAAATTCCGAGACCGTCCTTTATTTGACCGGCGGTGTACTGGTCCGGCTGAATCGCTACACGCAGGAACTAGAAGGCGAGCTAGCCACCAAATGGAAAGTCTCCGAGAACGGCCGGCGCATTGACTTCGAGCTGCGGCCCAACGTCCTGTTTTCCGACGGAACTCCCTTCACCTGCGAGGACGTGGCATCCACGCTGCGCCAGTTAATGGACCCGGCGGTTCATTCGCCCCAGGCCGACGCCTTTCGCTCCGCAAACGGACCCACCGAATCAAAATGCACCGGACCGTCTTCGGTGATGGCGCGTTTTCCAGCTCCGGTAGCCAGCTTAGCCGCCCGGTTCGATCAAGTCGGCATCATGTCGGCGCGATCCACGCACAAAGAATCGGCGGTTCTGGGCCCATTTACCGTGGCCGAATACAAGCCCGGGACCTATCTGCTGTTGCGCCGCAATCCGAACTATTGGAAGCACGACTCGAACGGCAAGCAACTTCCCTATCTCGATTCCCTGCGTCTCGATATCCAACAGAACCGCGAGTCGGAGCTGCTGCGCTTCCGGCGCGGCGAACTGGACATCGTGAATAAACTGGATCCGGAGATGTACGATCGGCTCACTGCGGAAATGCCGCGCGCGGTGGTGGATGCCGGACCATCGCTCGATTGGGAAGTGGTGTTCTTCAACCAGGTGGCAGCCTCGCCGCTACCGGAATACAAACGCCGCTGGTTCCGCTCTGATGAATTCCGGCGCGCCATCTCCGACGCCATCAATCGCGAAGATATTTGCCGCGTGGTTTATCGCGGTCATGCCTGGCCAGCCGCGGGACCAGTGTCCGTCTCGAACCGTTTCTGGCTGAATGCCGCCCTGAAGCCGCCTGCTTACTCTGTGAACGCGGCCCTGGCGCGGCTCCAGCGCGATGGCTTTCATCGTTCCGGCGATGCCTTGTTCGACCGCGATGTCCACAAGGTGGAATTCTCGATGATCACCAATGCCGGAAACAAGCTGCACGAACGCACCCTCGCCCTGATCCAGCAGGATCTGGCCAAGCTCGGCATTCAGCTCAATATCGTGGTTCTGGACTTCCCTTCCCTGATCGAACGCATCAGCCGCAGTTTCAACTACGAATCGGTTCTGATGGCCTTCACCAACGTGGATCTCGATCCGAGCGATCAGATGAACATCTGGCTGAGTTCGGGCGCCCAGCATCAATGGAATCCGAATCAGAAAGCGCCTGAAACCCAATGGGAGGCCGAAATCGACAAGCTGATGCAGGCGCAAGCGGCCGCGCCGGATTCCAAACAACGCAAAGCATACTTCGATAAGGTGCAAGAGATTGTAGCGGAGAAGGCGCCCATGCTGTTTCTGGTGAATCCCAACGCATTGTCGGCGGTTTCCGCGAATTTGAAGAACGTCACACCGGCCCTGCTGCGGCCCCAGATCTACTGGAACGTCGAATGCTTGGCCATCGGAAGCAAACTCGTCAGCCAACGATGAAGAACTTGCTCACAACCCGGCTGACGGTGGATTATCCGAACAAGCCACGGGTCCTCGGCGACGTCGAACTTGAAATCGCGGATGGGGAGATCCTCGGCCTGGTTGGCGAGAGCGGATCGGGAAAAAGCACCATTGCGCTGGCGCTTTTGCGCCTGTTGGACCACAAGGGCGCGAAGATCCGCGGAGAAATTCTGTTCGATGGCCGCGACCTGGCGAAGCTGCGCGAAAAGGAAATGCGTAAGATCCGCGGCCGCGAAATCGCATTGGTGCTTCAAAGCCCGCTATCATCCTTGAACCCCGTCCTCAAAATCGGGACCCAAATCGCGGAAGCCTGGCGCGCACACAACTCCGGCGACGCGAAACGGTGGAAGGAGGAGGCGCTTGGGTTATTCAGCCTGGTGAGCCTGCCCGCTGAACCCAGTTTCCTGGACCGCTATCCGCGGCAGCTCAGCGTAGGCCAAGCCCAGCGCGTACTCATCGCCATGGCCATTCTCCATAAGCCGCGGCTGCTGATCGCCGACGAAGCGACCAGCGCGCTGGACGCCATCACGCAATCGGAAATCCTGGAACTATTCCGCCGCCTGAATCGCCAACTGAACATGGCCATGCTATTTATCTCGCATGACCTGCTCTCGGTGGCATCGCTATGTTCGAGGATAGCGATCCTGCAACATGGAAAAATAGTGGAGTGCGGATCCACCGAGCAGATGTTCCGCGAGCCAAGAAGTGAAGATACACGCGCGCTGCTGCAAGCAGTGCTACGGAATCCATTCGCGGCTCAAACAGCAGAACTAATTGGCCGCGAATGAACGCGAATGCACGCGAATAAGATTTTGTTTTATTTGCGTTAATTCGCGTTCATTCGCGGCCAAAACTTTTACTTGTCTTCCACCTCGGTCGCTTCCACCAGCTTATCCACAATCATCGAATAGATCGCCAGCTTCCCATCTTTATCGCTTTGAAAAAAGATCCGCTGGCTGTTGGGTGAAAAAATGGGGGACACCAGTCGCGGATCGCTAGCCTTATGCTCGCACAGCGTCAGCTCTCGTTTTGCCGCTCGCACTAGCAGCAGTACATATGGAGAAGCTTTGCTGCCGCTGGCCCCCACCAGCACGCTCGAATCTGCGTTCCCGCCGAAGCTGATGAACTGGCTGGTTGCGGCAATCAGCCGATCCTCATTCGTGTCGGGCGTCGACTCGCGCAGGTTGTTGAGCTGCTTGGTATCGGCGGGAAAATTCAAATAAAGAAGTGTTCTGCCGTCCACGGACCAGACCGCCGGCCCCAGCCCTCCAGCGGCGATTCGCAATCTCCGATTTTGACCTCCGTCGAAATTCACCAGCCAGAGCTCGTTTCCACGGTGGTACAGCACACCGGCGCGGCGCGGCCGCGGCAGAGGATCGGAAATCGGTTCGGGCGATTCCACTACCGTTTGCACGCCTCCGGAACGCAACGTGATCAACCGCAGCCGGCTCGTTCCCGGCTTCTCCTCCACCAGCAGCCCGTAGAGTCCGTCCTCCGACACGCTGAACCCTCGCCCCAGTTCGAAACCCTCCTCGATCCGGTGGACTTCCCGCGCACGCGCGTTCCCGAGATTCGCCATATACACCGAGCGCCCATCCAAGTAATAAAAGCTGCGCTCATCGGGAGCGAGCGTGAGCGACTCCCGCACCAGATTCTCGGCGCGCGTGAGCGTTCGCGATTGCCCGCTCTTCAAATCCATGCGATAGGCCTGCACGGAGCCCGCGCGGTCGCTCGAATAAATCAAGAAACTATCACGCCGCGAAACGGCGCGCTCATAGGAAGCAGGCAGCCAGCTTTCATGCGTGGGATCGGTCAAACGGTAGACGTCGAATTCAGTGGCGGCGTCCTTATAGCGCCTTGTCTCGGAAGCAAGCGTCTGACCTTTAGCGGCGGTGACGCAACCGGCCGCCCCGGCCATCGAAACAAAAAATGCGCGGCGGCTCGAAAGCAAGCGGCTACCGGTGGCTGGTCTGATAATGTTCTTTCAGCAGGTCCAGGCCAAAATCGCCCTCGATGTCGCGCCACACAGTATGGATGTGGTTGGCGTTATTCTGCGTGTCGTCGTACTCGATGAGAAACGCAGGCGACTGTATGCGATAGTAATGCGGCTGTCCTACTTGTTCGCCGCCCGCCCACGCGAAGTACAAATTGCCGGCGGCCTTCTTGATTTGGTCTTCGCGCAGTTGCGCCACTTGTTCGGGCACGTTGTTGCAATATTCGTCCAGCAGATTCTGCAGTAGCTCCCGTTGTTGCGAAGTCAGCTTGGACGCGGCGATCCCGCTCGGCTGACCCTTCAGAGCCGCTTTTCGCGCAGGCCCAGTGAGAATCTCCCCCGGAGCGTCGGCGCTCACAATCGCGGTCTTCTTCTGTTCCGGAGTCAGCGACTGTATGAAGGCGCGCCCGAGATCTTCCTCGCGTCCCAGAACCCGCAATCCTTTCCTTGGACCCTCCCTCACCTCAGCCGGATTGGCTCCAAAGAAGCTCGGCGCCACCAGGACCTTTCCATTCACGATGGTGAAGTTCTGGCTGACGTGGTGTCCTTCCACGCGATAGCCCCAGATGCCCGTCTCCGATGGCTCTCCAAAGATGCTGAAGAAATAGCGCTCGGGGTCGCGCACCGGGCCGGTTCCGTTTTCGAGAATGCGCAGAATCTCGTCCAGGCTCATGATGCTGACAGCCTTGATGTAGCCGCGCTGGCTCAGCCCCGCGCTCAACAAGGCGTGCGCCAAATGTTTTTGCGCCGAGTTCATGTCTTTCAGCGGAAGCCCTTTGCGTTCCTTGGGAATGTAGTGCCAGTCGAACCGTTCCTCATCCTGAAACTGGAATGTGGCGCGCGCGCGTTGTTCCGGATCGAGCGATGCGAGAAAGGCCCTGGCCGTTTCGGCCATGATGGCCGGCGTATGCATCCTTGAATATGCGGCGGTGAGGAGAATGGTTGCAATTCCCATGGCGGAAATCCGTAGCGCGAGCGTCTTCACGTAAGTCTCCTTGAAGCGAACTACCAGCTTATCTCAGAACCGCTCCTCCCAGACTGATCCTCCGCGCCGCGTCCGCTCCAACCACGCCGCCCAACGGCCGAGCCGCAGCCGGAAGGAAGCGTTACGATCGGCCAACACATCACCGTACCTGGTAGCGCTCCGTTGAAGACGCCTGTCCAGAAATATTGATTCTACGGGACCCGCATCACCTTTGGTGGGCCAGCAGGCCCATAGCACTCCCTCCCGGTCGCGGCTCGGAAAGCTACCTGATCGCTGTTCCCTCCCGGATTTCATCCGTCGCCCGGCGAACCACTAAATCGCCCTCTGCCAGATTCCCGATCACTTCCACCAGGTCGCCTTCCGTCACACCCTTCTTCACGTTCACCCATTCAGCTTTCCCATTCCGGCTCCGAATGACGAAAGTCCGCTCCGTGGTTGTCACTACGCTGGTTGGTGGAACAAACAGGGCCGGATGCGAGCGCCGGACCGGCCACTTGACCGCCGGATACATTCCCGGCGCGAGCGAATCGTCTCGATTGAATACGTCCAGCTCCACAGCCATCGTGCGCGTCTTTTGATCCAGCTCGTGCGAGATCCGTGCCACTGTTCCGGAATAAGTTCGTTCCGGGTTTGCCGGCACGTGAAATGACACGGTGCTCCCGCCACTTATGCCGCCCACGTCTTCTTCAGGAACTGGAACCACCAAGCGCAGACGCGCCACCTGCTGGATCACCAGCAGCACCATATCTGCGGTTGGACCAACTAGCGCCCCTGGGTGAACCAGGCGATCAGTCACCACACCCGCGAACGGCGCGGTGATCTTCAAATAGGCCGCCATATCCTTCTGGGCTTCCACCGCCGCTTGAGCAGCGCTGCTCGATTGCTTCCGCGCGAGAACCAACGCTTGAGCCGCGTCCACTTGCTTTTCCGCTTGCAGCAATTCATTGGCAGCCACTGCGCCGGGTGTCTTGGCAGCTTCCTTGAGCCGATCCGAAGTGCTCTGGGCCGCCGCAAGTTGTGCCTCCGCCTGCAACCGCTCAGACTCGGCCGCCAGCACCCTCGATTCCGCTTCCCCAATCTGCGCCTTCAATTCGGGCGCGCTCAACTCCACCAACAGTTGTCCTTCTTTGACCATGCTGCCGCGGTCTACCAACACGCGCTCCACGTAACCCGAAATTTTCGCGTGCAACGAAACACTCAGGAAAGGAACTATCTCGCCGGGCAGTTCAATGGTCTTGGAAATCGGTTTCGATACAACCTTCACCAGACTGCTTGCCTGCGGCCAGGCGGCCAACGCGGTTGCCGCCAGAAGCATTGCGAGCTTGAGCGCGGGGTTGGCAGACGGAAGCGTCTGCCCCACATATACTACTAGACCTGAAAATCTTTGCAGCCTGCGACGATTTGTGGGGCGGACCCCCTGGTCCGCGGCCGACGCCCCCGTCGGCCCGGTTTTGGTTGCGGCTAGGCTGCTCTGTGGGGCAGGCGCTTTCGCCTGCCAACTCTTAAGTCGCTTCATAGTACCGGCTCTCGGGATCCATGGGGTTTAGCGAGGGCGAAGTAATGCTCGCCTTGCGCTGCAGGATGGCGTAAATGGACGGAAGAATCGTCAATGTGGCGAATGTTGAAACCAGCAGACCGCCGACCACGGCGCGGCCGAGCGGCGCCGATTGCGATCCGCCCTCGCCGAATCCGATGGCCACCGGAAGCATGCCAAAAATCATTGCAGCGGCGGTCATCAGGACAGCTCGAAGACGGCTCGCGGCGCCTTCTTGCGCTGCTTCCAACAGCGGCTTGTTCTCATGCCGGAAACGCTCCGCGAAAGTAACCAGCAGGATGGAGTTCGCCACTGCAATACCGATCGCCATAATCGCGCCCATAAAGGATTGGATGTTGAGCGTCGTGTTCGTCGCCCACAAACTTAGCAAAACTCCACAGAGCACCGCGGGCACCGTGAGTACAATGGCGAGCGCCAACCGCGCTGATTGGAAATTCGCGGACAGCAGCAGAAAAATTACCACCACAGCCAGCAGCAACCCGGTCCGCAATGCCGAGATCGTCTGCAACAACGGCGGGATCTGACCCTTCATCACGATTTTGGCGCCTCTCGGGGCAGGTCCTGCGCCGGCCAGCGCTTGATTCAACTTTGGCGACGCCTCGCCCAACGTGATTTCGTGAATATTCGCTGTGACGCTGACGATATGCTGGCCATTGAAGCGTTCAATCAATCCTGGCATTGTCCCTGTCTTCAGTTCCGCGATATGGTCGAGCTGCGGCTCCGAGCGCCCGGGCGGCATCAGCGGCAGACTTCCCAGCGCCGAGATACTTTGCATTCGATTCTGCGGAAGCTCCACCTGAAGCTGAAACGCATTGCCGGAATTTGGATCGCGCCAGTAGTTCGGGTCCGTAAACCGCGACGAGGAAGTCGCCGGCACAATCGAACGGACCACATCCGACATGGTGAGCCCGAATTGGCCCGCTCGCTCCCGGTTGATGTTGATATCGAGCGTTGGGTAATTGTATTCCTGAGCGAGTTGCAGATCCCGCAAGAAACTCAGTTTTGCCAATTGCGATTGGATCTTTCGGGCGTATCCGTAATCGTCGGCGAGACTAGCGCCCTGCACCGCAACTTCCATGGGCGTGGGCGATCCAAAGCTCATCACTTGCGAAACGATATCGGCGGCTTCGAAAGAAACCTGGCACGAAGGCAATTCGCGCCCAAGGCTGGCCCGGATTCGCTCACGCAACGCTTCGCCTCGCGGAGTGTCGGGTTTCACGGCAACCTGGATGATCGCCTCCTGTGGGCCACTGGTAAACAAATGGATCAGGTCCACCGGGTAGCTGGGCGGAACAACTCCTATGAAGTCACTGGTGATCACGACGTTGTCCGGGCCGGTTTGCTGTTGAATAATGTCGAGAGCGCGAAGAACTATGCGCTCGGTCTCTTCGATTCGGGTACCCGCTGGCGCGCGCAGGCGAATGCGCAACAGCGGAGCGTTGGCATCCGGAAACAGCTCGGTCCCAATGCGCGGAAGAAGTATATAGAGCAGCGCGAACGCTACGCCCAAGTAACCCAACACCAGCGGCCATCGAAATTTCAGAACCACACGCAAGTATCTTTCGTAAAATCCGCGCAGGCGGCCGAAAACTCCCTGGTGCTCTTCGCCGCGATGCGCTTCACGCATCAGCCAGGTGGAAAAGACCGGCACCAGGCTGCTCGAGAGCAGATAGGACGCGATCATCGAGAACGCGACGGCCAACGACAAAGGCACGAAAAGCTGGCGGCTCACGCCGATCATGAAGAACGAAGGAACAAATACAGCAAGAATGCAGAACATCGAAAGCAAGCGCGCCATCGCGGTGCGGCTGCATGCTTCCAGCACCGCTCTCGCCCGTGAAACACCCGGAAGCATCTGCGTATGAATATTCTCAATCTCAACCGTTGCCTCATCCACCAGAACACCCACAGCAAGAGCCAGCCCACCCAGCGTCATGATGTTAATGGTCTGGCCCACGGCCCACAAAAGAATCACCGCGCTCAGTAAGGCGAACGGGATATTCATCACCACAATTACCGCGCTACGCCAGTCGCGCAGGAAGATCAACACCATCAGACCAGTTAGACCGGCGCCCAGCAATCCTTCCAGGATCAGCCCACGCAAGGAGTTGGTGACGAATGGCGATTGGTCAAATTGCAGGCTCACGTCCACGTCATCCGGCACAGCTTTTTTGAAATCCGGGATGGCCGCCTTGACGGCGTTAATAACGGTTAAAGTGGAAGCATCCGCACGCTTAGTGACGGGGATGTAGACGGTTCGCTTTCCATTCACGTGCGCATAAGCCGTAATGATGTCCGTGCCGTTTTCAATGGTTCCGATGTCTCTGAGATAAATGCTGGTCCCGGAAACCGGCCGAATGGGTGTGCTCAGAAGTTCCGCGAGGTTGCCTCCCAACGCCGCGTTCGTTCTGGCAATGCGATTGATCTCACCGGTCCACATGTTGCCGGACGGCATCACCAGGGTGGACTTGCTCACCGCCGCAATCGCTTCCTCTGGCGAGATCTTATATTGAGTGAGCTTGTCGGGATCGAGCGTCACCACAATGGTTCTCTGATTCCCGCCGAACGGCGGCGGGGCTGAAACTCCCGGCAGTGTCGCAAATAGCGGACGAACGCGGTTCAGCGCGAAATCCTGCAGCTCGCCTTGCGTGTGAGTGGCGCTGCTGAAAACCAGTAGACCCACCGCAACGCTGCCTGCATCGAATCGCGTGATGAACGGTGGCACCGTTCCTGGAGGCATGAACGCTCGCGCGCGATTGACATAGCCGACAGTTTCGGCCATCGCCTGGCTCATGTTCGTGCCTTCATGAAAAACCAGCTTCATCAGCGCCGCGCCCTGAATGCTCTTACTCTCCACGCGATCGATTCCGGTGATGTAGAGGAAATGATACTCGTAGTAGTAAGTCAGGTAGCCTTCCATCTGGGCGGGA
>Ga0182024_10022824_pt1 | contig 11254 bp, 8 predicted proteins | sample P32metaG_FD_120480 | JGI IMG/M metagenome (GOLD analysis project Ga0182024, IMG submission 120480) | Permafrost microbial communities from Stordalen Mire, Sweden - P3-2 metaG (Illumina Assembly) | ecosystem: Environmental > Terrestrial > Soil > Wetlands > Permafrost | place: Sweden: Stordalen... | reverse complement strand
GCCGCCATCGACTGACAGCTCATTGTTCAGTCCCGAACTGCCGCCAGTGGAGACGGCGGTGATGCGCGCCTTTGTGGGGTCGGAAGGCTCGACGGGCTCGGTGCCGGGCGCGAGATAAGCGATGTTGGCGAAGCTCCGGGCGGCCATGGGCAGGGTCTCCAGATCGTGAGACGTAATCACGCTCTGGTGCTGCTGGCTGGCCAGATCAATGGCTTGCGTGGCAATCGATGAACTTTGCGCTTCGACGCCGACGGTCTGCCGCACGGCAGTGGGACGCAGGGTCACCGTGATCTCTTGAATGCTGCTGACCTCGACGGAAACATCGGCAGCGGCGCCGGTAAAACCTTGCGCCGCGACGGTCACGCGATAGTATCCGGGAGCAAGATCGCCGATGCGGAAGTATCCGCGATCGTCGCTCAGAACGCTGCGCGCTGCTGCATCGCCAGGCACCCGAACGGCGATGATCGCCGCGACGATACGCGCGTTACTCGAGTCCTGAACGGTGCCGCGCAGCGATCCCCCGACGCTTTGGCCGAGGGCTGCGCCTGCGGCAAGAAGGAACCCGAGAAGGACCGCAAGGTTCTTCACTGATTTCAAGATCCTCAGGTTGGAAAGTTACTTCCACTGCTTCATTTGATTTTCGCACAGACCAAGAGCGCTATCAACGGAAGCGATGCTGCATCGAAGGGGCGCTCTCTTGCGATCGCCAGCCTGTGTGGGAGTTAAAGCGGAAGGCGCCTGCGGCCAACTTGCATTTGTTGCAGGGTTGCGCATGGCAAATCGGGCAAGGAAAGTTTAGAGCCGAATCGGGCATTCCAATCTTCTACGGTTGAAGGGCAGGGCAATTCTACTCAATGTTGGACACTTTCACATATTGCCTGAACGATTCCGTTGACGATCGGACTGTCTCAGATGCCAATGCCTATTGCAGGGTGTTCATGCGAGCGAGCTTTGCTACGCGCTAACTAAATATATATAAACGATGATTGGGATATCACCCGCCCCAAGCTGTGATCGACGGCTCTCCACTTCCGTTCAATGTGCGATCCAATGGGGAAAACGCCTGAAAGTTTTCGACATTGATCATGAGGCTCAGCTCCACAAATAGGGCGCCTATTGTGCGACTCACCATGCAAGCCGATTCGGAATCGGCCCACCAGCTCTATACCGGCGTTTTTCCTTTCCAGTTTGTTCCCAAACCAAGACGCTTGACGGAATCGCCTAGGTAGTTCAACTGGGTGGGTGTGAATGCGGTCGTAACCGCATGCAGGACTCTGTCCGGTTTTCTTGGCAGATGCGCTTAATCCCATCCTCGACCCACCCAGAACGCACTAAGGCATGGATGTCGCTCTTGGCCCACGCGGGGGAGTTAGAACAGGGCGGCGCAGCACTGAATAAATACACACCGCTTCTGGCCAAGGTTCACGGCTGGGTCGAACCGGCAGATTCTCGAGCCGATGCATCCACGGTCGATTACTACACACTGGTCCTGGTACCAGGGTGCGTTCAGTCGTTCAGCACAATGTTGGCCAGTGAACTATTTATACGCATCCCACTGCAGTCGTAGTCTATGTAGCCGTGATCGCGGAACCGATTGAGGAAGAAGCTGACACGGGATCTGGTGGTGCCTATCATATCTGCCAGAGTCTCCTGACTGATCTTGGCGATGACAGGAATGGGTTTCGAATTCTGGCCGAAGTTAGCCATCATCATCAACAACCGTGCGAGGCGCTTTTCGCTGGAATTGAACAAATGATCGACCAGATCGGCTTGCATGCGGATGTTGCGGGAGAGCAGGTGCTCGCGGAAATGTTGGGCGAACCCCGGCTCACGTTCGAGCAGACCTTGCATGGCCGTCTTTTCGATGCGAACGATTGTGCAGGATTGAAGTGCGCTCGCCGAGGCAATGCGATGCGGCTCACCCGCCAGAGTGCCTTCGCCGAAATAGCTAGCCTCTGGAAGGTGGGCGATTGCGGCTTCCTTGCCGCTCATCGATACGATTGTGAGATTTACCTTGCCACTCTGGATGTAGAAGACTGCATTCGAGGTGTCGCCTTGCGAGAAGATATATTGACCGGTCAGGTATTCGCGCCGGGTTTTTCCGGGAGAGAACCTGTTAAGGAAATCCAGAATGTCGAATGCGGACGGCGGGCGCTGCGAAGCGTCAATCCGGTTCGGAACGACCGTTAACCTGTGATGCGCAACCGGAGGCAAAGGGAAACTGAGGCCCAACGGAATCCGGGGCGCCGTACTCGTCATAGTAGCAAAACCAGTAGCCATGATCGATTCCTTTCAGTCATTCAGAGTGTGTGCAAAGGTTTGACTTAATGTCAGCCTTGGCGACGTCGATATAATCAACATACCGGGCACGAAAGAGAGTGAATATCAGCGAAAGCTGTTGTTGGTGTAGGCTTTGCTACGTTAACTTTGTAGGGTTTTCCTTACGCCGAAAAGGCAATTGCACCTAGTAAGTTATTTGTTATGGCGTAGTGGCAGTTTCGACGTTGACCTTTATCTATTTGTGCATCATGCTATTCCAACAGACGCTTAACGCTGTCGCACGTACGTTAAGTAGGCCGACGAACTTCGCCTTGGAATGTCGGAGTCTCAAATCTTTATCCCTTCGCACTCTCTCGCTCCGAGAGCTTCCTATGCAAGGGCTTGTCAACGGATTCACCGGATTCTGTGACTAGTTTCCATTCGGTTTCCGCACGGATTTTGCGCCAGTGTCCAGTATCTTTTTGATCGCCGGAACCAGTTCTTCCGATGCACTGTCCTTGTTCACATACTCGGCCGCGCCTGCTCGCAGACAGCGCAACGCATACTGGCTCTCAGACTGGACACTCACCATGATCACAGGGAGCTGAGGATAGATCTGGTTTACATCCTTCAGAACTTCAAACCCGCTTCGCCCTGGCATATTGATGTCGAGCAGCAGTACGTCAGGTTGAGATCGGAACAACTGGGCAAGCGCCTCGTCTCCGTTGGAGGCTTCGGTAAAGTGAGCGCTCGGAAATGCATCGAACAAGAGCTCTCTCAAGCTGCGTCGTACATTCGCGTGATCGTCTGTTATCAAAATATTCATCGTCTTATCCGCTCGCAAGGTCGCAAATTCGCCCTGAAACTAATGTACCGGAGGAGAAAGAGAATCGGCATCAGCGTATGCCGTGATTGTTGTGGGGTTTGTTCCGTTCGCTCTGTAGGGTTATTCCTACACCGACAGGCCAACCTAATCGATGAGGCTATGTGTCATAGCGTAGCGGGTAAGTTCAGCATTGCTCTTCATCTGCATCTTCTCCATGATGCGGGCTCGATAGCTGCTGATGGTTTTGACACTGACATGAAGCCTTTCGCCAATTTCCGTCAAGGGGACGCCGGCGGCAATCATTTTCATGACTTCGTGTTCCCGGTCCGAAAGGAACTGATGCAAGGGCTTGTCGACGGACTCATCCAGATTATCGATCAGTTTCTCTGCCAGGCTCGTACTGACGTATCGACCTCCGCTCAGTATCTTCTTGGTCGCCATCGCCAGCTCTTCGGAGGCGCTCTCCTTGTTGATATAGGCGGCTGCGCCAGCCCGCAAGCAACGTACGGCATACTGTTCCTCCGGCTGACAACTCAGTATGATTACCGGCAGCCGTGGGTATGTGTGTTTTACATCCCGCAGTATATCCATCCCACTGCGCCCAGGCATGTTGATATCCAGCACCAGCATGGCAATTTGGGATTTCCCCAGGTGGCTTAACACCTCATCCCCATTGCCGGCTTCGGAAAAGGCCGCGCCGGGAAGAGCATCGGCCATGATCTCTCTCAGGCCGCGGCGTACGACGGCATGGTCATCCGCGATCAGGATATGCATGTTTCCATCCTCTCGGCGCGTGGAATGTCCACGGGCACTCGGACAGTGACCGTCGTCCCGTTGCCGGGGGAACTGGAGATCCGTACGTCGCCTCCACAAAACTGCGCTCGTTCTTTCATGCCGAGGAGTCCCAAAGACCCAAGTGAGTTCGAAAAGCCGGATTCACAGAAGCCTATTCCGTCGTCCTCCACAACCAGGAGGATGCTCTTCTCTTCCTGATAGAGGGCAACGCGCACCGACTTTGCCTGCGCGTGCCGAATTACGTTGGTCAGGCACTCCTGGAAGATTCGGAATGTCGCAGTAGCCCGGTCGCCGTCCAGGTGTAAATCGACAGGTGGAACAGTGACCTGGCATTGGACACCATTCCGAGATGTAAACTCGCTGGCCTGCCACTCAATGGCTGCCGCCAGGCCAAGGTCATCCAAGACTCCAGGACGCAGCCCGCTGCAGATAGTGCGCACCGCCTTGACGCCATCGTTGATCATCTGAATCGATTCCTTCAGTCGAGCGAGCACCTCGCCTTCCGACTCCGGCAGATGACGACTCATCCATGTCATATCCATTTTGATCGCGGTCAGAATTTGACCGATTTGATCGTGCAGGTCGCGAGCGACCTGCTTGCGATCTTCTTCGCGCACCCACTGCAAACGTTCAGCCAGCGCCCGCATTTGTTCTCTTTGCAACACGAGCGACTCCTCCCCCCGCTTGCGTTCCGTGATGTCGCTGTTGATGACCAACACCCGAGGCGCCTGGTCGCGCTTGCCCCATTGCAATGCCCAGCGACCGGCTACCACAACGCGCCTGCCGTCCTTAGCGGTCTTGATGAGGTCTCCCTCCCAGTGTCCCACGCGCATCAGTTCAGCTTTTATCTCAGAGAAAGGCTGCGGGAAATCGGTGCAGAGGAGCTCGTGCGCGATTTTGCCGGCAGCCTGGCCTTTGGTGTATCCCATCATGGCCTCCGCCCCGCGACTCCAAAAGAGGACCCTTCCTTCCATGTCGATCACAAAGACCGAGTCCTGCGTGAGTTCAAGCAGTGCAGCCTGCTCGGCAGTCTCTATCTGCTCCTGCCGCCTCTCGGAAACGTCACGGAACACCAGCACCACGCCAATGACTCTCCCTTTGCCGGCGAGAATCGGCGCAGCACTGTGCTCGACAGAAATTTCCCGGCCGTCCCTTGTGACCAGATCAACGTGGTTCGCCACTGCCAGAATCTGCTTCTCTTTGAGCACACGGAGCACTTCATTGTCCGCGGTCATCCCGGACTTTTCATTGATGAGCCTGAGCACGTTCCCAATCGGTTGGTTAAGAGCCTCTTCCTGATCCCATCCTGTTAGAGCGGCCGCGATGGGATTGAGGAAGGTGATGCGGCCCTCGCTGTCCGTTGCGATCACGGCCTCGCCAATGCTGCCCAGGGTCGCAGTCCACCGCTCTTCGCTCTGCAATAGCTTGGTGCCCAGTTTTTCGACGTGGTACCGGGTGAACACAGCGAGGAAAACTCCAAATCCCAGGCCCAGAACAAGGCAGCTTGTCACCATCAAAATCCATCGCAGGTGCGCGGTTTGAACACGCCCGGAACGCAGTCCCTCTTCCTCACTTTGAAACTCCGAGATCTGCGCTCGAAGGACATCCATCTTGCGTTTTCCTTGCTGGTTCTCATAGAGAGTGGGGTCGGCTTTTCCTGCGCGGCGAAGGGCGATAATCCCGTTGGTGTACCTCTCCCACTCGCTATAGCCAGTATGAATGTCCTTCAGTCGCTGCTGTTGCGATGGATTGTCATCCACTAGCCGATCCAATGCCATGAATTCGGAGCCGGATCTCTTCGCGCCCTCCAGATAGGGATGAAGGAAGGCCTCGTCGCCCGTCACGATGTATCCACGCGTGCCGGATTCCATATCGATCAGCAACATGAGCAGATGCCCGGATTGGTCGAGAACCCGATCGGTATGGTCAACCCACTGCAAGGATTTGTTCAAGTCGAAGGTTTCCCACAAGAGCAATCCAGCAAGGGCTGCTGTGGCCACCATGGGAACCACAACCATTCGGCGGAGCAACGATTTGAATTTCGAGTATTCCATCGTAACCATTCACTCCTTTCCAGAGGGGGAACGGACCAAATTGCCTGTACCGCTCGCCAGCGCCGGATTCAGTTGCCAGCAAAAACCTGTCCGCGTGCAAGTCCTGGTCGGTGCCATCAACAACGACCCTGAATAAATCTCGAGTGACAGCGCAATTTGGATAGGATGACCGCTCCTCGGATGGGCCAAGCTTGACGCCCAAACCGCGGTGAAATCGCAGCGCTTGTCAGAGAGCGTATCGGACCCTTGAATGGGTAAGTCTGGCCGACTTTGGCGGTCTTCGCGGAATGTCGATAATTGCGGGCTTTGCGGCGTATTCACCGGGCAATTGATCGCGCAGAATCACGTCGAGCAGAGCCTTATGCACCCGAATGCGGCCGTCGTAATCAATAAGGCCCAGCCCGTGGAAGCGGCTCATGAAGAAGCTGACACTAGATTGCGATGTACCGATCATCTTCGCCAGACTTTCCTCCGAGATCTCAGGAATCAAACCTTCCGACTCATTTCCTTCGCCAAACTCCGCCATCAACAGCAGCATCTTCGCCAAATGTCTTTCGTCCGAGACGAAGAGCTGGTCGACAAGATCGGAATGGATGCGCATAGTGCGAGCAAGAAGAAATTGGATGAATATCTCGGAGAAGGTATGATCCTCGTGCATCGAGCGGAGCATCTTTTCCCTCTCTATCTTGAATGCCGTGCAGTCGGTAATAGAAGTGGCAGTCGACCGATGCAGCGCGCCTGCGCTCGCCAGCGACTCTTCTCCAACAAACTCTCCCGCGGAGAGGAGAGTGATTCTCGCTTCTTTGCCATTTTTGGAAACGACAGTGAGCTTTGCGCGACCATTCTGAAGATAGAAGACGGAGACGGCGGCTTCTCCCTGCGAAAGAAGGTCTGCTGTCCGAATAGTTTGACGATTCTGCGCCCCAGTCCAGCATTCGCCAAATAGGCCCCTGGATCGAATGCGGGCTTCTCAAGTTCAAGCATCTAAAACTTTCCCCCAAATATGGTCCTGCCGCTTGGCAAGAGCAAGGCACACGATTGATTCTGTCAGGGTTGACGGCGGAGTTGCCGCAACAAAGGCAGGCTCATCAACGGTTATCAAGGCCCTGCGAGGAAGACCACAACTGGCTCAGATGGAACAGTCTGAGAATGCGGATGAGCACCACCTGCTGAAGCAACTGCTTAGCGTCGCATAAACGAGCGCGAAGGACAGTTCAGTATTGCTCACGTGAGGGGAATATTTTCAAACCTCATACTGGGTCTAGCCAAATCGAACCAGTTCCAATGGGTAATTGGTCCGATGGCGCGAACGCCACGTCCAATACGACTAGAATCCTGCCCGGTGCCATCGAACAACGGTTTCCGGTTGGACGAGGGTCGATGCCGACCTCCGGCCAGTCCAGAGCCGCCGCAAGACAACCCAGAACAGTCGGTCAGAAGCTTCAAGTCGCGGATCAGGATGCTTCTGTTTCAAAACGCCGAGTTGTTGCCGCAGCGCCAGGTTTTTCAAGGCCAAATCGCGACGAGAGCGAAAACATCGAGTAAAGAGAACAACCAGGAGCCTCGCAGGGGGAGCATGAGACCAGTTTTGCACGGGAACAGACCAAATTCGGCATCCGGCTTATATACTTGATTTGACTGCAGATCGGTAATTTGGCGAGGCACAGCCATTCCTTCCGGCGTTTCATGCATCCCTCCGCTTGTCAGGTGTCAGGCCAGCAAAACCCGTAGCCCAGAATAAACTTGCACGATGATTTTAGTATCTGCGACAATGGCTCACCGGTTTGCCTGATTTCCCCTCGTCTCCTTTCGACTTCCGGGTAATTGGTTGATATCCGGGTAATTAGCACAGTCACACTCGCGAGGCAGAGACCCTATGGCTTCCCGAAGCAACCTCCGGGAACCTAATGGGCGCCTAACGGCAATCACTTAGCCGCGAATTGGGGAATCGTGAGGATTCGTCCCGGGGATAAGACAGGCCGCAGCGCGGACTCCCCGGGGCTGACCTGTCCGCTGTGCGTGCGGTAAAACGGGTGACTTCCTAGTTCAGGAATTCAGTCTGGACTAGAGCAGATTGGAAGGGGCATTCGCCATGAACTTTCCTCTTCGTTCGCTCACTGTGCTCGCAGCAGGCCTTCTGTGCGTCGGAAACGGTTTCGCTGTGAGCGTCGGCATTCCGCCGCAAGCGGGCTTCCCTTCTCTCCCCTCACAGGAAGAGGCTCCCGCGGACGCATCGTCGCCATCCCCATCCACGGATGCGGTCGTGATTCCGGGCCCCCTGCGGCCCTTCCTGCGCATGACCGGCATCAGCCAGGAGATCTCTCCTGCCGAGTTGCTGCCAATGCTGGCTCGTAATGTTTCTCTGCGGGGTTATGCCGATGGCAGACCTACTGAATTCCTGGTGTTGATCGAACGGTATGTGAAGTTCGCCCGAGAGCTTGAGTCCCTGGGGGGCGCGGACGAAACCATCCGCGTTGCGGGCTGTGACGATGCAACGCGGCTCATTCAGGTTCTCGGATACCGATTTGAGGCGGGTTGTGGTCCGAACGGTGCTTTCCTCGTGACTGCAAATTCGGAGCGCGCTTTCCTCGCCATCGACTCGGGCTTCCCCCTCACGGCGCTGGAAGAGGCCCTCCAGAAAGGCACCCCCTTTACATTTGCGTTCCCCGCTACCCGGGTCCCAGTCCTGGTCTCGGAAAAAACCTGGACCACGCTTGGCATAGCGGGCCGAGGGGATCGGCAAGATCTCCTCGACCTGCTGCTGCACGACCGGGATGTGGACCGCCTCTACTCCGCTCTGGACAAAAGCGATCGGCAAACAATGCTTGCCCTGGTGGGGTCGCCTGGACTGAACAGACTGCTTCCCTATGCCGCTGTGCTTGACTTCTATGGAAGCCGGATTTGCATTCGCTCCGGTCAAGTCTCTGTACCCGCCGGAGAGGGCGCCGAACGAGCTTGGCAGGAGCTTGTGGGAGCCAGTCCGAATTCGCCTGGAGAGTTCGTTTCTCACCTGCTTGCGAAGGATCACGGCTGGCTGGCGGCATATTTTGATGCCTTGTCGCGTGTCAGCCCTGCGCAGCAAGCTCACTTCGCTGAAGGTAACCGTCTCAAGCACCTCTACGAGGCGTATCGGTCAACCCCTCGTGAATTCAGCGTCACCAACGCGGCGGCGAGTGTCTTCGCGAGGAACGCCGAGCTGCTGGTGCTCTTCAATCGCCTGCAATGGGAGGCGAACGGTGAGCCCCAGATTCCGGGGAATCTTGAAATCTGGAACGATATCTTCAACCGCAAGTCGAAATCAAACGGCATCCGCAAGTGGGCAGCAGTCAACCGCTCTTTGAATAGCCCGGAGAGGCTGCTCGAAGCATTGGTAGCCTCTTCCGTTCCCGATGTCGGCACCGATCCGTTGGGGACTTATCTCATCCTCAGCGCAATCGATAGAGGAAGGCCTCCGGAAAGCCGGTTATCCGATGGAGTAGTGCGCTTACTTGCCGGCAAGTTTCCCGAATTCCGCAGCTGGTACCCGATTTTCGCCGAATTTCCGGCTTTGGATGATTCATCGATCACTCGTTTTGTCGAAGCAGCGGAACGCATCGGCAAGATCCCAAACCCCGTTCTACGTTCCAATGCACTGGGCGCTTTTCAGGCGGACATCGGGCTCTGGCAGATATTCGCCCGCCAGAGGCACATTCCAAGCCAGGCCCTGAATCAATCGTGGCAGAGCGCGATTCAGCCCTTTTCCGCAATTTCCTCGTCGCTGCAGGTTTTCGATGCAGCCCGTGCCTCGCTGGAGTCCATGCTGGTCGCAGCCGCCGGCAACGCACACCTCTCTCAGAATCAGGTCGTCGATCTGCTCGCCGGCCCCTCGCAGGACAGTCAGGACGGCCGGCGGGTGCACCAGGAACTTGCGCGGAGAATCCGTTCCGTCATGGATGACCAGCGTTTGGTTTCCCTCGACACCCTCTTCGGACTCTACGATGGCCTGGACAAGATGGCGCACGGAGCCGCCATCGGTGGCAGCTTGCTTCCGCTTGCCGCGGACCTGCGCGAATTCGAGATGCCCCGCCCCATCTTCACGGGAAGTGAAAAGTCGTCCTGGGCTCCGATGGTTTACACCAGCCGTCACGCGGAATTGCAAGTGCGGACCGACTTGGCAAGGGTCATTCGCGCTCCGGGTTCACCCGCCCAGCTCGAAGACGCGCGTGCCCGGCTGACTCCCTTTCTCCGGGACACGCTGGTTGGCTTGAATTACGCCTACTATGAGCCCCCTGGCGCTCAGGTTCTGCACAACAATCCGCTCTTCGTCCGCTCCCACGACTTCTCGGCCTCATCGGTGCTGGGCGTTCAACATGTCTGGGGCCCGCCGGATTTGATCGGAATCGGCGTTACTGCGGGCGGCGGCGCCTATTTGTTGGGGTCGCTCGCCGATTTGCCCTATGCGCTGGCTTCCATGGAAGAGGACTTCATTGCTCCGGAGAATGTCCAGGCCCTGATATGGAAAGAGGTGGTACCCGAGCTCCTGGTCGTCGCCGTCCTGCCACGATGGTGGGATGTCACCCAGGACGAAATGCATGCCGCGGCTCTCTATCAACGCCTCGGCGAAGAGCTCTTGATCGCTTCGGCATCGAACCCGCAACTCAGGGAAAAAGTATTAGGAATCCTCTCCGATCAGTTGCCGCCGGCGCGTTTGGAACAGACGAAACAGGCCCTGCGGCATCCGGATAGCGCCACTGCGCTGGTTCCTCGAATGCTGCCGGCGGACACCTTCTTTCTGGCTGCCGAATTTCGCGGCAAGTTTCCCGGCGAGGCGCCTCTGTGGGGAAAAGCGGGCCGGGATTTGGAAGATCTCGCCCACAAAGACCCCTCCCATGCCAGTCTGGAGCGTCTTTCGGAAGACTTTGGCATGCCCCACCCGGCCATGGCGCAAAGCAATACCCGCGCCCTGCTCAACACGGGGATATTCCCCGTGTCTGGAGCGTTTGAGGGACGGCTCTTTGGCGAGTCCTGGGAATCCAGCAACCTTTACTGGGCGCGCATCGCCGATGAAATGGGCTATTCGCCGGTGATGCTCAACGTTCTGGTCCCCGATCTGACCCGCCACATGGTTGCCAACATCTTCGGCACAACCATCGACGATTGGCCGGCTTTGCTGCGCGCCATGGAGGAAACAGGCGATCAATTCAGGCATGGCAGGATTACCGTGCATGGGGCGGATGCGATGGCCGGGCAAACCGGCAGTCTTCCAACCGCTGAGACTGGAAGCCGCGACCGCTGAGAGGCATTTGATCCGGGGGTCCTCACGGGCCGCCCGGTGCCCTAG
>Ga0182024_10022823_pt1 | contig 11255 bp, 10 predicted proteins | sample P32metaG_FD_120480 | JGI IMG/M metagenome (GOLD analysis project Ga0182024, IMG submission 120480) | Permafrost microbial communities from Stordalen Mire, Sweden - P3-2 metaG (Illumina Assembly) | ecosystem: Environmental > Terrestrial > Soil > Wetlands > Permafrost | place: Sweden: Stordalen... | reverse complement strand
GCCGGGCACGGTGGCCACCCAGATGGCGCCCTCCGCATCGGCGCAGATTCCGTCGGGTGCGTGGGGGAGCCCGGCCCAGATCCTCCGCTCCGCCAGCCGTCCGGCGTCGCCGAGCTCGAAGGCGATCAGGGCTTCCGCGTGCGAGTCCGCGACCACCAGCACTTGATCCCCGTCGATCAGGGCCATGCCGTTTGGCCACCGCAGTCCGTCGGCGACCTGGTGCGCGGTGCCGTCCGGGTCGACGCAGACGACCAATCCCGGGCCGCCGTTCACGTAGGCCTGCCCTCGGCCCACGACCACCTCGTTGAACGGTCCTTCACCAAATTCGCTCAGGTCCGCGTACGGCTCGAGATCACCATCGGCAGCCTGGGCGACGAGCAATTGGCGCGGTCCGTCGACCACCAGCAGGCGGCCGTCGGGCAGCCAATCGATGCTGAACGGGATGCTCACGGGGGCGATCCGCGCCATCACCTCGTGGGCGCCGTCAAGGTCGACCGTCAGCACCTCACCGGCTCCCCAGTTGCACAGCCAGGCCTTGCCGTCGCGCCAGCGCGTCGACTCCGGGAAGCCGAGGCCGTCGGCCAGCAAGCGGGGTGTGTCGCCTGGCATCGCCAACGATCCTAATCCTGTGCTCCGCTTACCGGAGGGCGAAAGCGGCCGGGCGAGCCGGCAGGTCTATTCGGACTGGGTGCTGGGTGATTAATGCCGACCATGACGGCATGCCGACCTCGGTGTGAAACGTGCCACAAACTGCGATGTCGCGGGGGTGTGAGGCCTTCATAACGGCGGGTCCGAGCCGAGTTTCTTCTCTGAGGTGATCCATCGATAGAGGAGCTCGGGGTGCGGGAACGGCCAGCGTTGCTTGTGCAGAGCGGCCCCTGGGCTTGACAATGGCTTTAGAGTAGACGACGGAGAAGTGCGTCGCGGGCGCAGGGCGATCGCTGCTTTGCAGCTTTTGGGTGCGTAGACGTCTCGGCGGGAACACGGTGACCGCCTCGATTGCTGATCACCCTTTCCGGCTGCTCCTTCACGAAAAAGAGATGGTTGGGCCGGTGACGTTTCAGCAATACGTTGAAGGGCGCGTTAGCGCCACGAGCGGGGTGGCGGACATCCGGCGAAACCTCGGGCCGGCCGCGACCTTGAATTGCCAGGTGTTGCAACCTCGTGCTCCGATGACCGCGTGTGGCCCGACGCGGGCCTCTGCGGCGGCCTAGGCGAGCGGGCAATGGCGACCTTGGAACTGTCGGATGTCTTGGGCGAGTTCGCTCGCACGATGGTGACGGACTTCCCGATCCAGGGGATCCTCGATCACCTGGTCAAGCGGATCGTTGACATCATGCCGTTGACCGCCGCGGGCGTCACACTGATCTCCCCGGGAGCGGAGCCGCGCTACGTCGCGGCCTCAGACCAGTCGGCGCTGACGTATGAGAAGCTGCAATCCGAACTGGACGAGGGGCCGTGTCTGGAGGCGTACCGTAGCGGTGAGGCGATCGGGATACCGGACCTGACCAAAGACGATCGCTTCCCGAAGTTCGCGCCGCGAGCGACAGAAGTCGGACTGGCGGCGGTGTTCACGTTTCCGCTCAACCATGAGGACTTGAGGCTCGGTGCGCTTGACCTGTATCGCGACACCCCCGGTGATCTTTCCGAGGAGTCGATGCTGATTGCTCAGACGCTGGCTGATGTCGCCGCCGCGTATCTGATCAACGCTCAGGCCCGCTCGGACCTGCAGGAGTCCTCTGATCGGTCCCGAGAAGCGGCTCTACACGACGCGCTGACCGGCCTGCCCAACCGGGTGCTAATGCTCGAACTCCTACAGCACGCTTTTCGGCGCGGGCGTCGCTCGGAGCGCACGACGGCCGTGTTCTTCTTGGATCTGGACGAGTTCAAGGCGGTCAATGACACCTACGGTCACAAGGTCGGCGATGAGCTGCTGGTGGCCGTCGCTCAGCGCTTGACCGAGGTGCTGCGGCCCGGGGACAGTCTGGCTCGCTTGTCCGGTGACGAGTTCCTGGTCCTGTGCGAGGATCTCGAAGATCCCTCCGAGGCTGATGGGATCGCAGTCCGGTTTGATCAGGCGCTGGCTAGGCCGTTTGTCCTTTCAGGCCTGGAACTGCAGATCGACGCGAGCATCGGGATCGCCTTCACGGGATGCGGTAGCGACGCGCCCGAAGAGCTGATCCACGACGCCGACCTCGCGATGTACCGGACCAAACGCCACCGCGACCACGACCACGAGCACAAGGTCTTCGACCTGCGCGAGCTGCACCTCGCCGAGCGCCAGGCCAGCCTGGCGCGCGCCCTGCCCGATGCCGCTGAACGCAACGAGCTGCACGTCGAATACCAGCCGATCGTCACCACGCACGACGGGCGGCTCATCGGAATGGAGGCGCTGCTGCGCTGGACGCACCCGAGCCGCGGGGCGGTTCCACCGACGGTGTTCATACCGTTCGCCGAACACTCCGGCCAGATCATTGAACTAGGACGATGGGTGCTTGAGCAGGCATGCTCGGACCGCCAAGACTGGCAGCGCCAGCAAGCCGATCAGCTCTTCATTTCGGTCAACGTCTCGCGCCACCAGTTCATGTCCGTCGGCTTCGCGGACAGCGTCGAGAAGATCCTGCACACAACCGGGACCGACCCCGGCACGTTGACCCTCGAACTGACCGAGCGCGTCTTCGTCCACGACAGCGAACGCGCCTTGATCGTGTTCAGCGACCTCGAGGACATCGGCGTCAAGCTCGCGCTAGACGACTTCGGGACCGGCTACTCCGCACTCGGCTACCTCGACACGCTACCCATCGACACGATCAAGATCGACCAGACGTTCACCGCCAAGCTCACCGCCGATCCCAGCGGGCACACAATCGTGAACTCAATCATTCAACTCGCGCACGGCCTCGGCATGTCCGTCACCGCCGAAGGGGTGGAAACCGCCGAACAACACCAGGCCTTGACCACGCTCGGCGCCGACGCCTGCCAAGGCTTCTACTTCGCCAAACCCATGCCCGCTCACGCAACTAACATCCTCATCGCCCTCGGCCGCACCACCCTCCCGCCATCCCCATAACCACACCGCCCAGCGACAGCCGAAGCACCAGACAAACAGATAGAAGCTCGGCCACCCAGCCGAGAAGTGACCTCGACGCTCCCGCTCTCGGCGATCCCCGCAGCGACACAATCGGGGATCCCGGTGGCCCTCAAAGCTGAGGCCCATCGTCTCATCGACTCACCGGCTCCGGAACCGCTCCACCGCGCGCCACGCTTGCGCGACGCCACAAGTTGGCGGTAGCAGGCATCTCGCCGGTCAGCTTCGAGTTGCTGGAGCCCAGAGCCACGGTCCGGTCGGCAAACCGCTCCGTTTGAAGTCTTGGCTAGTCGCCGCTAATCGAATGTCGTTATGCCGACCGGCGCTGCGGATCGGCCCGGAGCGGCCATCGACCCGGCTGCGCTCTCCAGGCCGTTCTGGACGTCCCTGAGCTGAGCTGAGCTGAGCTGAGCTGACTGCCCGGCGGATCAGTCGACCCTGAGGCGAGCCTGGCCGAGGTAGAGCTCGTCGCCCGGCCGTAGCTCGCAGCGTCCCACGCGCCGCCCGTTCAGGTGGCTGCCGTTGGTCGAGTCCAGGTCCTGCAGCACCCATTTGGCATCCCGGCAGATCAGCCTGGCATGTCGCCGCGAGACGCTCATCTCGGAGATGACGACGTCGCATCGCGAGCTGCGGCCGACGAGCAGCTCGCGAGGCTCGGCGCTCCAGTCCAGGGCCAGCAGGGTCACCGTGTCCTGCGTGAGGTCGCCGAACAGACCACCGAGGCGACCGATGACGGTGTTCATCGTCTGCGAGATGCGGTCCTTGAAGCTGTGGGTGGGGGAGCGGAGATAGAGATCTCCGACCAGGCGCCCGGGTTCGACGAGCCGGCTGTGGAGCACTTGGTCGAGGCGGAGTGACAGCGTCCTCTGACTGATCAGGCCGTCGGCGTAGGCGGTTTGCAGCGTCCTGGCCAGCTGGGTGCGAGACGCGGCGGCTGCGCTCATGGCCGGATTCTCCGCCCAGCACCCGACATGTTCAAGCCCGTAACGCGTTCCTAGATCCTCACCGCGCCGGTTTCATCGAGTGTCCAGCCGGGGTTATGGGCGACCTCCCACACGTAGCCGTCCGGATCGGCGAAGGCTCCGCTCGTCCCGCCCCATTCGGCTGGGGCGGCCGGGCGGGTGATCGTGCCGCCGGCCCGCTCGGCGTCCCCCAGCACCACCGCCACCTCGTCCGGCGAGCGGACGTTATAGGCCAGCTCTATTCCCGGTGCCCCGTGACCGCCCAGGGCCGTCCACAGACCGAACACCATGCCCCCGGCCTGAAAGAAGCAGACTTCGTCATCGGGCTGACGAGCTCCGGCCCAGCCCATCGCCTCATAAAACGACCGCGCTCGAGCCAGATCCTCGACGCCCAACGTCACCAGGCTGATCCGCTGGTCCATCGGGTCAGGATGCCATCTCCTTGCCGACGTCGCGGGGGAACGACACCCAGCGGAGAAACTGAGGGCTGAAGCGCTCCGGGACAGCCCGCGGCTTGAACCGGCTGCCCGTGGTGACGAGCCCATCGCCGAGGACCCAGCCCGGGCTCCAGAAGTGGTGATCCAGATCCAGATGGTGACCGGTAACCTCAGCCGCCGGCCGAACTCGGCGGCGAGGGTGGACTTACCCGATCCGCTGGGTCAGATGTTCCCCACGCGCACCAGCGACTTGACCGCCCGACGTTCATCCATCGCCGCGTAGGCATCCGCGATGCCTACGAGATCGGTTTCGTAGTCGAGCACTCGCCCCGGATCGATGCGGCCTTCCAGAACGTCATCGATCAGTTCGGGGATATAGGTCCGGGCCGGCGCGGCCCCGCCGTGCACTCCCACGTTGTACCGAAACAGCGGCTCGATCGGCAGTTCGACTCCGTGGGGGACGCCGACATATCCGACCATCGCCCCGGGCCGCGCAATCGCGATGGCCGTAGCCATCGCCTGGTTGGTGCCGACGCATTCGATGGCCGCATCGACACCCACTCCGCCGGTCAGCTCCTTGACCTTGGCGATGCCTTCCTCACCGCGCTCCGCCACCGTGTCGGTGGCGCCAAATGCGCCTGCCAGTTGCTGGCGGGACGGGTGGCGACTGAGCGCGATGATCCGCTCCGCGCCGAGGCGCCGCGCCGCCAGCACGGCGCAGAGACCGACCGCGCCGTCGCCGACGACAGCCACGGTGTCGCCCACCTGGACATCGGCGCACACGGCGGCGTGGTGCCCGGTCGACATCACGTCAGACAGCGTCAAGAGCGAGCGCAGCAGCTCGTCGGAGTGACCGGTCCCGTGAACCGGGACGAGAGTGCCGTCGGCCAGCGGCACGCGCACAGCTTCACCCTGTCCGCCGTCTCCGTTGGTTGGGAAGAAGCCGCCGTTCACGCACGCGGTGGTGATCCCGTTGCGGCAGTGCGGACAGGTGCCGTCACTGAAGGCAAATGGGCTGATCACCAGATCCCCGGTGCCCACGGCCTCCACCTCGCTGCCCACGTCCTCAATCACGCCGATGAATTCGTGGCCGATGGGTCCCGGATCGAGCGGCGAATCACCCCGGTAATACCACAGGTCCGACCCGCACACGCACGCCAGCACCACTCGGACGATCGCGTCGGTCGGCTCGATGATGGAGGGGTCGGGTCGGTCGCCGGCTGTGATCGAGCGTGGTCCATTGAAGATCGCGGCGCGCAAACTGTCAGCCTCCTGAGGGGCGGGAGTCCATCTGTGAGCTAACCAGCTTCGCACGGGCATCGTCGCGATGCCGGACCCGATGACGGAGGTAGGGGCAGGGAAAGGGTCGATCCGGGGCGACATGGTCGAACCGGATCGACAGGGGTATGTTGGGTTCTGCGGATACCTCCACGGGACCGCACCGATCATCTGCCACGCATCGGGAGCTCACATGCAGATCACCCGCGACTTGGACACGACCAAAGGCCCGGCTGACTGGTTCACGGGAGACGTGTACTTGGATCCCGTGGCCGCTCCGGCCGGCTCCTCTACGTTCGCCGCCGCGAACGTCCACTTCACCCCGGGAGCCCGCACCGCGTGGCACACCCACCCGCACGGGCAGACCATCTATGTAACCGAAGGGCTCGGGCTGTGCCAGAGGGAGGGTGGACCGGTGGAGGCGATCCGCCCCGGTGACCGGGTCTTCTTTGAGCCCGAGGAGAACCATTGGCACGGTGCCGCCGCGGATCGCTTCATGGTCCACATCGCCATCCAGCAGGTCGACGAGTCCGGAAGTCCGGTCACCTGGGGCGCTCACGTCACCGACGACGAATACGCCGCCGGACGAGACGCCGACAGCTGAGGCTGGAGCGGCCCGGCCGGCACGAACCAAGGAGAACTCGAGATGGAACATCGCCCCCTGGGACGCACCGGTGTCTCGGTAAGCAAGCTGTGCCTCGGCGCCATGATGTTCGGCGACTGGGGCGAGAAGGACCACGACGGGTCGATCCGCATCATCCACGCGGCCCTTGACGCCGGTATCGACTTCATCGATACGGCCGACGTCTATTCGGCCGGAGAGTCCGAGGAGATCGTCGGCAAGGCGCTCAGGGGCCGGCGAGACGACGTGGTGCTGGCCACGAAGGTGTTCATGCCGATCGGAGATGACGAGAATCCGAACCGGCGAGGCACCTCCCGGCGCTGGATCGTCCAGGAGGTCGAGAACTCTCTGCGCCGCCTGAACACCGACTGGATCGACCTCTACCAGGTTCACCGCCCCACCCCCGACACGGACATCGAGGAGACGCTCGGCGTGCTCAGCGACCTGATCCACCAGGGCAAGGTCCGCTACATCGGTCATTCGACGTACCCGGCGCCTCTGATCGTGGAGGCGCAGTGGACAGCCCGTGAGCGGCGCCTACAGCGGTTCGTGACCGAGCAGCCGCCGTACTCGATCCTCACGCGTGGCATCGAGGCCGAAGTCCTCCCCACCTGCCGGCGCTACGGCATGGGTGTGATCGCCTGGAGCCCGTTGCAGGGCGGCTGGCTGTCCGGTCTCTACCGCAAGGACGCGGAGATCACCGGTCCGCAGTCCGCTGCCCGCCGGCGCGAGGCCAACGACTACGACCTGTCCCTGCCGAAGAACCAGCGCAAGCTGGACGCCGCCGAACAGCTCGCGCAGCTGGCTGAGGAGGCGGGCCTCACCCTGATCCAGCTGGCACTGGCTTTCGTGCTCAACCACCCTGCCGTGACCGCGCCGATCATCGGCCCGCGGACGATGGAGCACCTGGAGAGCCAGCTCGCGGCCGCGGACGTCGTTCTCGAGCAGGCCGTCCTGGATCGCATCGACGAGATCGTCCCACCGGGCGTCAACCTCAATCCGGCCGACGGTGGCTGGCAGAATCCGTCCCTGCGGCCGGAGGCGAGGCGCCGGTAGCCGGCTATGAACACGACAACAAGGGGGGAGATGGGCGACTTAGCGCGGTACCGGACGCAGATGGGACACGCAGCGACGACGATGCTTGGCGTGGATGGCGCCAGGACCGAACTGCGGGAGGGGTGGTGGCTGGCGCTGACTGGGCTGCCGAGCGCCGACATGAACGTGGCCTTGATGCATGAGGCCGACGAGCTGGCGCTGGCGGAGGTAATCCGCAACGTCGAGGACTTGGGCGCTCCCACGCTGCTGATGTTGGCCGGCGACGCGGAGCGTCTGGCCGACCGGCTGCCGGCGCCCTGGACGGCGGTCGGAGCGATGCCGATCATGGCGGTCGACCCGGCCGACGCGCCCACCACATCGGACCCACGGGCTCGCCGGGCCGAGCCCGCTGACGCCGAGGCGGTCACGGGATTGGTGAGCGATGCCTTCGGCATGGACTTTCAGCACGTTGAGCCGGTCGTCGTGCGCGTGCTGGGTGAAGACCTGGCGGCCGCCTTCTGGCTGCTGGAGGAGGACGGTGAACCCGTGTCCACTGTTCTGGCCGCCCGTGTGGAGGACACCGTCTCTCTCTGGTGCATGGCTACACCTCCTCGCTTCGCCCGTCGCGGTCACGGCCGGGCCTTGCTCGCTGCAGTCCTGAACTGGGCCGCCGAGGACGGTGCCAAGATCGGGCTCCTCGGGGCCACGCCAGCCGGCGAGCCGCTCTATCGGGCCACGGGGTGGAAGGTCATCGAGGAATGGAACATCCACCTCAACGCGGAGTCCGTTCAGTTCAGCTGACTCTCCCGGAGTTCCGCTCAGCGGTGCGATCGCGGGTTGGCCCGGTCGCTTGGTGAGGTCCGGCTACCGGCTGAGCTGCACTCTTGTTCGGATGCCTCGGGATTCGGTGCCAGAGCGACTCGGTTGCGCCCGGCGCTCTTGGCGGCGTAGAGGGCGGTATCGGCTGCGTTCAGCAGGCCCTCCGCATCCGTGGCGTGCAGCGGATAGCTGGCGACGCCCGCGGAGATCGTGATCTCCGGTCCGTCGTACCAGTCCGCCGTCGGCCTGCGCCGGCAGCGGTCGGCGACCATCAGGCTCATCGCGTGATCGGTCTTCGGCAGGATGATCGCGAACTCCTCTCCACCCATGCGCGCGACAAACTCGCCCTCACGAACAGACTTCATTAGGGATTCGGCGACAGCGACGAGCGCCGAGTCGCCGGCGGCATGGCCAAAGCGGTCGTTGATCAGCTTGAAGCCGTCGATATCCACCTCGATGAGGCTGAGTGGGGTGGAACTCAGCCGAGCACGATGCAGGAACTCATCCAGCCGCTGATTGAACGCCCGGCGATTGAGAAGTCTCGTCAGCTCATCGGTGTCGGCCTGGCTACGCAGCAGATCCCGTTGACGGGCGGACTCAAGCGCCAGCGCGACGATGATCCCGAAGCGTTCGATGATCAGGGCCTCGAAGTCGGAGAACGCGCAGTCGTCGCCGTAGCGGTAGACGTTGAGCATCGCGAGCGTGCGCCCGGCCACCACGAGTGGGACACACATCATCGCCTCGGGTTCCTCAGGCGTGCCGGCGATCACCTTGGCGTCCGGGTCCAGGTCGGTCCGCGGAATGTTGCGCGCGCAGCCGTCACGCAGCGTGGCTCCGGTGATTCCCCGCGTGAGCGGGAAGCTCTCCGCCATGACCTCCTCGGCATAGCTGCCAAAGGCGAACATGGGGATGAACATCTCGGCCGCACGATCGATCTCGTACAGGGTCAGGTCGTCGTACGGCACCAGCCCGACGAGACCTTGCGCGACCCGGAGCAGCGTCTGCTCAAGCGATTCCGCCGTGAGCACAGCCGAAGCCGCGTCCATCAACGCGTCCAGCGTTGATGCCCACAGGTCAGCCGTCTCGTTCAGAGCATTCATCGCCCCTCCACCATTGCACTTATCGCCCTTCTCGACAATCCAGCCGGATGCCTAGTCCAGAGAGCACATATGCGGCCTATCCGCAGTCCTTCGGCGGTCCGGCGCTCCACCACGTTTCCCTCACCAGAATTCGTTGGCGGCCGGTGTGGGAAGCTCTCCGGCGTGGTGATATTCGTCGGATCGTCCCGAACCTAAAGGTCGATGACGCGGAGACTGGACACGCGTTCCACACGGAGTTTCTCGGTCTCAAGCCGGAGTTTGATCTGGGATGGGTCGTCAGCTTTCGCGATCCGAACAACCGCAGCGCTCGGGTGAGTTTGGTCTCAGCGGACGGCACCGCGCCGGAGGACTCGGTGATGACTGTCCGGGTCGCAGATGTCGATGCCGCCCACGTTCGCGCGCGTGAGCTGGCTACGAGATCGTCCACCCCCTGACGGACGAGCCGCTCGCTCCCATTCCCGCACCGCACAAGTTCTCATCCGGCTGTCAGTCCGACCGCATGATCGCTTGCGATTCCGCAACAGAGATCCCAGGGGACACAAGCCATGTCGACGATCCGCAGCCCCGAGGAGCTTTCGGACTGCTCAGCCGAGTTGGCGAGCCCCAACGCTTCTCTGTTGGCGAGGTCATCTTCGCGAAGGGCGAGCATGGAGACAGCATGTACGTCGTCCATCAGGGTGCGGTAGCGCTCAAGACGGGGAACGTCTGATCGACACCGTCGCCGCGCCCGGCCTATTCGGCGAACTGTTCTCTGATCGAGCCGAATCCTCGTGCCCTGACCGCTGTGGCGGATACCGATGTCGAGCTGGCGGAGATCGGGGTGCGGCAATTCTGGGTGCTGGTGCACGAAACGCCGGGATTTGCGCATCTGGTGATGAGCGTCATGGCTCGGCGTCTCCGCAACGCGGGCACGACCACCTAGCCGGGTCGGTGCCGCACGAGACTCGGTCAAGAAGGTCTCGAGCACTCGCGCTAACGTCGCCGCATGACGCCGAGTCCGCCGCGCGCGTCCCCGCTGGTTGTGGCGCTGACGGTAATCACAGCTCTGAGCGTGTGCGCGATTTTCGCGGCGGTGACGGTTCCGGCCATGCTCGGCGACGCGGGCGCATGGCCAGTGCTGATTGGGGGCATGCTCGGGCTCGTTCTCGCCCTCGCTGCGTTGTTGCTGCTTCATCGGCGGCGAGATCGATCGCTGTGGTAGCGGCACCAGTTTCCTGAGCTGCCAGGTCGCCTGGGTGCCGCGTGGAGGCAGACCGACATGTCACGCCCCGTAGGCTGTTCCACAGCACCCCGTGCGCGAATGACCAGCCGCTCCCGGGACGCGAGTGCCGGTTTGATCGACCGACCGGGAGAAGGGGTCTCGGGGCGGTTATCGTTTTTCCGTGGGCACTTGGGGCACCGGCAGTTTTCAGAATGATTCCGCTAGCGATTGGTTCTACACGGTCGAGGAGGCGGTAGACCCGGGCCTGGTGATCGCTTCAGCCCTCGATGACGCTCTCGCGGAGGCGGGCTACCTAGAGTTGGATTCCGCAAGTGCGGCAATCGCCGGTGGAGAGCTGTTGGCTTCGTGCGCCGGCCAGGCGGCAGACGACCTGCCCGACCACATCCGATGGTGGGTCACGGACCACTCGCATCAACCCCACGCAGCCGAGATCGAGCAGGCTGTGCACGCGGTTGAGCGTGTACGCGATGAGAGCGAGCTGCGCGAGCTATGGGGCGAAGAGCACGGTCCCGAAAACTCGTGGCTCCGAGTCGTCGAGGACCTAATCGCTCGACTACGACGCTCCGGTACAGATGCCCCGGCAGCACTCCAGCCCTAAATCAGCACCAGGACTGCGGCTGGGAGTGTCCCGTCGCCCGTTCTTGGCCACGAGCAGGTGCGGTGCCTCGGCGCGGAGGCGAGCCCCGTCTTCG
>Ga0182024_10022822_pt1 | contig 11256 bp, 11 predicted proteins | sample P32metaG_FD_120480 | JGI IMG/M metagenome (GOLD analysis project Ga0182024, IMG submission 120480) | Permafrost microbial communities from Stordalen Mire, Sweden - P3-2 metaG (Illumina Assembly) | ecosystem: Environmental > Terrestrial > Soil > Wetlands > Permafrost | place: Sweden: Stordalen... | reverse complement strand
GCATCGCGGCGGTGTAGGGTTCTACGAGGCGTCGGACTTCGTGCACGTCGACACCGGTCGAGTACGAATCTGGTGAAGAATGCCGCGTGGTAAATTTGTCTCGAAGAGCTTATGAACTACGTACCTTGGGGAATTCTTGGGATGGTCGGCTATTCGCTGGTCACATTGCTCGTGAAACTCGCCACTCGCGGCGCGCAGTTCTCGAGCTTTCTCGTGCTATCCATCGCGACCGTCATTGTCTGCACGTCCACGCTTTCCATCACGGTGTTGCGGGGCGACGCGCGGGCACTAGTGGCGCGGGATTTCGCGAGTTCAAGCGCACTGTGGGCCTATGCAACCGGGATTGCACTCACGGTGGCAGTGGCATCGCTGTTTCGCGCACTGTCTCTGGGGCCGGCGAGCGTCGTCGTGCCGCTCTATGGCATGTTCATCATGGGCGGAGCGATTCTCGGTATGGTGTTTCTCGATGAGCCACCAAATTTGCGCAAGTTGCTTGGCATTGCGCTGGCGACTGTCAGCATTTTCCTGATCGCTACGGGGCGCTGCGACGCTAGGCGCACTTTAGCTATCTGGTATAGCCCGGAACTTGCGTCAACCGAGTACCGTGGCGAGAAGAAGTCTATACGCACCCGGATTTGTGATCCCAACGAACGCCAGGCCGGTGAGCGCGCCACCGAGGTGCGCATCATGATTGATCTTGTCCCGCGATTGCCGTGCCGAATAATACGTGAAGGCGAGGTAGCCGAGAGCGAATAACGGTGCAGGTATCGGCACGGGAATTGGAATAATGAGGAGACGTTGACTCGGAAAGTACACGATCGAGGCAAACATCACCGCAAGAATTGCGCCGGAGGCTCCGAGGCAGGAGTACTTCGGATCAGTCCGGTGCTTGAAATACGTACCCAGATTCCCGAACAGCAAGCCGCTGAAATAGAGTGCCAGGAACATCATCGTTCCTATGTAGCGCTCAAGCGAAAAGGCAAAGGAATAGAATGTGATGGCATTGAAAAGCAGATGCCCGACGTCTGCATGCACGAAACCGGACGTGATCAGTCTTGTGTATTCGGCCCGGCGCACCAGCCAATACGGGCGAAACACCGCGCGTACGATGAGCTGCGGCGCGACAAACAGGCCCGTCAGGCTTACCAGGCAGGTGAGAACTAATATGACGAGGGCGCTTGGCGGCATATGCCTCAATATGCGTACCGGCGTTCGCTAATTCTCGCCCCGCGCACTCATCTCCTCACGACCCCGTTGGCGGCGCAGGGCCTCGTCGCGCGCGTCATCGATGGCAATGACAACGCGGTCGACGTCGGCCGCCGCCTCATCGCGGACGAAGACACCTGTCAGCTTACTGTCGGGGAGCAGCTCACCCTTTTCAAACAGAGCCCATATCTCCCGCGCGAAATGCGTGTTCAGAAGCTCGGGCGCATATTGGCCGAGCGTGCTCCTGATATTGTTCACGTCGCGTTCCAACAGCGGTAGTGCGCTGTTGTTACCGGTTGCGTTTACAGCTTGCGGCAGATCGATGATGACCGGACCGTCGCTGCCGACGAGCACGTTGTATTCCGAAAGGTCGCCATGAATGATGCCCACGCATAACATCCGAACGACCTGTCGAATCAGAAATTCGTGATACTCGGAAGCCTGCCCGGCGGTGAGCTCCACCTCGCCCAAGCGCGGCGCTGAGTTTCCAGCGGCATCGGTTATGAGTTCCATGATTAAAACGCCGTTGAAATACCCAAATGGGCGCGGAACGCGTACGCCGGCGCTCGTGAGCTGATACAAAGCGCTTACTTCGGCATTCTTCCAGGCGCTTTCCTCTTCCTTGCGGCCGTAACGAGTCTTCTTGCCGATGGCGCGCGTCTGGCGGCTACCGCGAACCTTACGCCCCTCCTGATACTGTGAACGCTGCTGGAAGCTGCGTTGTGCCATATCACGGTAAACTTTCGCACAGCGCTCTTCTGACCCGGATCGAACGACGTAAACCGTCGCCTCCTTGCCGCTCTTGAGCGAGCGAATCACTTCATCGATGATGCCGTCGTCGATCAGCGGTTGCAGGGCGGGAGGCGTCTTCATGCAGTCAATGGGGACATCAGCATCCTTTTCCGGGCTTGTCAGTGGAGGCGCATTGTAGAGATCTCATGACCACGCCGCATGACTATCGCGACACATAATCCTCTCCCGGGGCGCTTTTGAGGTTCAAATGACGCCTTTTCGAGCGGATTATTGTCGGCTCACGGCCGAAATCCAGGCGCGGACCGATCGGCCACTTGCCCCGTCCAGTGGAGCCGCCGGAATGCTAAAGTTGAGTCGCGCCGGCGCCGATGACTAACGGATTTTAGAGATCCCGTGAGCGTCAAATCGACTATCTGCAAAGCGCAGTTGCAGGTCAACAATATGGACCGAAATCATTTTCATACGCATTCACTTACGCTCGCGCGACACCCATCAGAGACGGACGAGCGTCTGATGGTACGCTTGCTGGCGTTCGCGCTGCATGCGCATGAAACACCGCAGTTTGCTCGAGGCCTCGCTTTTGATGAGCCGGACTTGTGGCGCAAAGATTTGACGGGCGCAATCGATCTTTGGATCGCCGTGGGCCAGCCTGATGAACAACAAATGCGGCGAGCGTGCGGTCGTGCACGCCAAGTGATTGTGTATACGTACAGCGGCCGGAGTGCGCAGGTTTGGTGGCAGAAGAACGGCGTTGGGGCGGCGCGCTCGAGGAACCTGACCGTAGTTGACTTGGCTACAGAGGCCACCCAGGCGCTGGGGAGGTTGGCTCAGCAGGGCATGCAGTTGCAGTGTTTCATCCAGGACGGTGACATCCAGATGCTGGGTGATGAAGCTACCGTTCCGATTGGGTTCACCACGTGCACCAGTGCTCACTAATCGTGGACCAGCTTGCCGTCGAGCTGGTGGGAACGGCCGCGGAACAACGCGATATGCTCTTCGCGTTGATTTATGACCGAAACATCGTATACGCCGCTGCGCCGTGAGCGCCAAACCTCGTTGGCGACGGCGGTGAGTTCGTCGCCTTGCCGCGCGGGGGCGAGAAAATCGATCGTGGCGCCCGCTGCGACCGTAATAGCGTTGTAGCTATTGCAGGCGAAAGCAAACGCGCTGTCGGCCAATGAAAACAGAACGCCTCCATGGCACGATCCGTGGCCGTTCACCATATCGGCGCGCACCACCATGGCTAGCCGAGCATGGCCAGGGCCAACTCGCACAAGCTTCATCCCGAGAGCGCGCGACATCGCGTCGCGGTCCAGGAGGAAGTCAGCGATACGCTGCGCGAGCTTCTGTGCATGCCTGCCGCTGGCATCGATCCGGTTGTCGCTCATGCGCCTAGTTGTCCTTGCGTTTGTCGACCACGTGCTGGGCCTTGCCCGCGGAACGAGTTATCGAACCACTCGGGCCAACCCTCACCTCAACGTTGATGCCGATAGAGGCTTTAACAAGATGCTCAAGCTGAGCGGCGGCCGCTTCGCGGCCGGTGTAGTCGACCCCCGCAGCGATTTCAACGCCCAGCGTCAGGGCATCGAGATTGCCCACCCTCTCGACCTCCAGTAAGTAATGCGGCGCAAAAAGTCCGATCTGTAGGATGAGATCTTCGAACTGGCTGGGAAAGACGTTTACGCCGCGGATAATCAGCATGTCATCCGAGCGGCCGACGATTTCTTGGATGCGCCGCATGGAGCGCGCCGTCGGGGGAAGAAGGCGCGTAAGGTCACGGGTGCGATAACGGATGATCGGCAGTGCCTCTTTGGTGAGCGACGTAATCACAAGCTCGCCGAGCGCGCCGTCGGGAAGAACGGGCGTGCTTTGTGGATCGATCACTTCGGGATAGAAATGATCCTCCCACATGACGGGTCCGTCCTTGCTCTCAACGCATTCGCTCGCGACTCCCGGCCCCATGACCTCCGACAGGCCGTAGATGTCGAGGGCGTCGATTCCCATTGTCGACTCGATCCGGGAACGCATGGCGTCACTCCACGGCTCGGCGCCAAGAATGCCAATCCTCAGCGAAGTGGCGCGCGCATCAAGACCTTGCGGTCTGAACTCTTCCGCAATCACCAAGAGGTATGACGGCGTCGCCATAATGATGTCTGGCTTGAGATCGCGAATCAGCTGTACTTGCTTTTCAGTTTGGCCACCGAAGATCGGATTGACAGTGCAGCCGAGGCGCTCGGCACCGTAGTGCGCCCCGAGACCGCCGGTGAACAATCCATAGCCATAGGCAATCTGCACGATATCGCCGGCCCTGCCGCCTGCCGCCCGTATGGACCGGGCCACAAGCCCTGCCCAGGTATCAATATCCTGAGCCGTGTACCCGACGACCGTCGGCTTCCCGGTCGTGCTGCTCGCGGCGTGCAGCCTTGCGACCTTATCCTGCGGCACGGCAAACAACCCAAAGGGATAATGCTCGCGCAAGTCTTGCTTAGTCATGAAAGGGAATGGCGCAAGATCTTCAAGGTCGGCTACCTCTCCCGGATGAACGCCAATCGCGTCACAACCGCGGCGGTAATTGGGTACGTTGTCATAGGCGTGGTGCAGTGACCATTTGAGCCTTTGCAGCTGCAATGCGAGCAACTCATCGCGACTTGCAGTCTCGATCGGCTCGAGGTCTTCAGGTCGAGCTGTCTTCATGTCACGGACACCCCTTGCCGCAACCCGTTCCGGCAGACGCGCCTATTTGCAAAAGGTACGTGCTATTTACGCTGCAAATACGCTCGCCAAGGAATCCAGTAGTACTTGGACCAACTTTCCGAGACACCGGCGAAGTCGGAATCGGCGACATTGACATGGGTCAGCTCAATGCGAGTTTCTCTGCCAATAGTCCAGAACGACAGCACGAGCGTCGAGTCGAGGTCTCGCTTGGCAAACTGTGTCGAGCGCCACGACTGCACAATCAGGCGGTTCGGAATGAGCTGCAGAATGGTGCCCGAGAGGGCGCCCCCGAACGCCGAGAATGGAGCACCGGCGCGTGCAGCAATCTTGACCGGCGCGCCTGTAAATGCTGCGTGCTCTTTGGGGTCCAGATACATGCGATACAGTCGAGCGGCGGGTGCCGGAAGATCAACGGCCAAAGTCACGGTACGAGGCATGTCACCACCCATTAGCAAAGCGGAGCAGGTGCCGCAGCGCAATTCACGTGCATCTGATCGCAATGCATGAGCCGAGCTTAGCGCGGACCGAGTACAGAGTCAGATGTGTCTCGCATGGCCCGAGCGCACGCCGCCTCGCGGTCGCGAGCCTTTCCGCTAGGGCGGATCCACTGGGACGGAGCACGGTAGGGGAGGTCATTGCCAGGTCTGTGGTTGGCGAGCCGACGAGGTAGTCATCGGAGCCCCGTCGGCCGGGCGTGTTGACCGCGGCGTTGCGCACCGGCAGCATCGCTGCGCGTGTTGCACGGGGGAGAGCAGAGTGACGGATCAAGCGGATTTGGCGGCGGTGCTGCGCTGCCCGCGATGTATGCGGGCTGGCTTGGCGTTGCAACGCGCTGGGTGGATATGCGGCGGCTGCAATGCCGGCTACCCGGTATTGGGTGATATCCCGTGGCTCTTCGCTGACCCGCAGAGCATGCGTGCACAGTGGCGCGGACGTTTGCAGTTCCTGGTACTGTCAATCGAGCGCGAGGTGCGGACACTGCGAACAGAGCTCGCAGGTGATCTGAGCGTATTGGCGCGACAGCGGTTGGAGTTGCTCGCCGCGGCCTATGAGGACCATGCTCGAAGACTCACGCAGATGCTGACGCCGCTTGATTTTGCCGCCACCAACACAGGCTATGAAACGCATCTTGCCCTGCGGACCCGGCTGCCAACTGATCAGGGACTGACCAACTACTATGTCAATCTGCATCGCGACTGGGCTTGGGGAACTGCGGAGAACGATGCTTCGCTTGCGCTTATTCGCTCCGTCGCAGAGCACCACGCAAGCTGGGGCAGCACACTTGTGCTGGGAGCGGGGTCGGGTCGGCTTGCGTACGATATGCATATGCAGTGTGCGCCACGGCTTACCGTCGCGATGGATTTCAATCCGCTGCTGCTCTTCGTCGCGCGCGACGTGACGCGTGGCGCTGAGCTTGAACTCTACGAATTTCCCATCGCGCCGCGACGCCTTGCCGACCATGCGATATTGCGCAGTCTGAGCGCGCCCCAGCCAGTGCGGGCCGCTTTCCACATCGTGGCGGCAGATGCATTGCGCGCGCCATTCGCACCAGAGGCCTTCGATACAGTCGTGACGCCATGGCTTATCGATATCGTGAGCGAGGACTTCGCCAGCTTGGCCGCGCGTGTCAATGCGTTGCTGCGACCCGGCGGCTCCTGGATCAATTTCGGTTCGTTGGCGTTTTCGCAGGGTACGCGGGCGCAGCGATTGTCTTTTGAGGAGACGCTCGAGATCATCGGACGGACGGGGTTCGCTCAGCCTGCGATCGGCGAGCAGAGCATCCCGTACATGGCCTCGCCCGCGAGTCGTCATGCCCGTCTCGAGTCGGTAGTCGCCTGGTGCGCGCGCAAGGAGAGCGCAGCGCCGCCGGCTACCGCGGAGGGGACATTGCCCGACTGGATCGTCCTCGGCGACCGTCCAGTTCCGCTGTTGGAAGAATTCAAAGTGCAGGCGGTCGCAACACGCATTCACGCCTATGTAATGGCGCTCATCGACGGTCGGCGCAGCATTCGCGACATGGCGCGAATGCTTGTCGAGCAGCGGCTCATAAGCGCGGAGGATGCAGAGCCGGCAGTTCGCCGGTTTCTCGTTCGAATGCGCGAGGATAGCCGTAAGAGTGGCGTGTGAGCTCATGAGGAACGCGGTCGCGGCGAGATCATCAGCGCAAGTACCGGCCCGCGGCTTAACACCTCTATGATGCAATTTCGCGCCAGTTCACCGCGCGGGCTCGGCGAACTATTGGCTCGCGAACTGGACGCCTTCGGTGCAACCGAGGTTCGCGAGCGGTCAACTGGCGTGCGCTTTTGCGGCACCCTTGAGACGGCCTATCGCGCCTGTCTTTGGTCGCGGACCGCCAATCGAGTATTTCTCGAGCTTGCGCAGTTTCAAGCGCTCGACGCGGATACATTCTACGCGGCGGCCCGGCATATTGACTGGGTCAGCCACATCGCGCCCGGAGCCACTTTGGCGTGCGACTTTACGGGACAGCATCCCACGCTTGTGCATACGCATTTCGCTGCCTTGAAGCTCAAGGACGCCATCTGCGATGAGTTGCGCGCGCGCGCCGGCTGTCGGCCGGACATCGCGACGGAGCGACCCGGGGTGCGCGTACACGCGCATGCACGCGGAGCCACAATCACCGTATCGCTTGATCTTGCCGGAGAGAGCTTGCACCGGCGCGGATATCGCGCTGACGCCGGGGAAGCGCCTTTGAAGGAAAACCTGGCTGCGGGAATTCTGCTGCGCTCCGGTTGGCCGCAACTCGCCGCCGACGGTGCGCAGTTTCTGGATCCCATGTGCGGATCGGGTACGTTCGTGATCGAAGCGGCGATGATCGTGGCGGATATGGCACCGGGATTGAACCGCGAGTATTACGGCTTCATCGGGTGGCGCCAGCATGACGCGGAGCTATGGCTGAGACTGCAAGCAGAGGCGGGCTCGCGCAGCCTTGCCCATGATCCTGCGACGCTCGTCATTCGTGGCGTAGATAAGGACGCCGTTGCCGTGCGCAATGCACGTACAAACGCGCAGCGCGCCGGGGTTGCGGGCCTGGTGCAGTTTGCGCAAGCCCCCTTGGCAGATGCCGCACCCACACGGAACGGAGCAAGCACGACGGCGGGGCTACTGTGCACCAACCCGCCGTACGGGGTGCGGCTTGATGACCTCGCGACAGCCGGCAGCATTCATCGTGAGTTGGGGGTTATCCTGCGCGAGCGTTTTTTGGGATGGCATGCGGCGGTGCTTTCGGGAGAGCCGCAACTGGGATTGGAGCTTGGCATTCGTGCCTACCGTACTCATGTGATATGGAATGGCGCAATCGAATGTCGGCTGCTGCGTCTTAAAATAGATGAGCAGAGCATCAGTACGGGTACACGACGCGGGGCTGGCGCTGAGATTGATTCGAGTCTACGCGCCAGCACCGGCGCCCAGATGTTTGCCAACCGGCTCGCAAAAAATTTCAAGCGCCTGCGTGCTTGGGCCAACAGCGCCCATGTGTCGTGTTATCGCCTCTACGATGCCGATATGCCTGAATATTCGCTGGCCATTGATCTGTATCAAACCCTGCCGGACGGATTGACTTGGCTCTATGTGCAAGAGTATGCGGCTCCTGCAACAATCGATGCGCAGGCGGCGCGGCGCCGGCGAGGGGAAGCTCTATCTGTATTGACAGAAGTGTGCGGTGTGCCGTCGGAGCGTATCCGCGTGCGTCTACGCCGCAAGACACCGCGCGGCGAGCAATACAGCAAGCTCAATGAACAATCGACGTTTCGTGTCGTCGAGGAAGGCGGGCTAAAATTCCGCGTCAATTTCGATGACTATCTTGATACCGGGTTGTTTCTTGACCACCGATTGACACGCGGGCGTCTGCGTGCAGCGGCCGTCGGCAAACGTTTTTTGAATCTGTTTGCTTATACGGGATCTGCAACTGTTTATGCTGCCGCTGCGCGCGCGGTCTCGAGTACCTCGGTCGATCTTTCACATACTTATATCGATTGGGCCGGACGCAATCTTGCATTGAACGGACTGGATGGCTCCAAACATGCGCTGGTCCGAGCGGACTGCCGAGAGTGGCTTGCGGCCGCGCGCCACAAACGCGAGCGCTTCGATTTGATTTTTCTTGATCCGCCTACGTTTTCAAATTCAAAGCGCATGCAAAGCGTGCTCGATATCCGCCGCGACCACGCGGCTCTCGCCGATGCCTGTGCGCTGCTCCTGGCCCCTGGCGGCTTACTCTTCTTCTCGACTAATGCGCAGCGATTCAAGCTTGATGAGACGCTGCGGGAGCGCTTTTCGGTACACGACGTCTCGGCGCAGACGCTGCCGGTTGACTTCGAACGCAATGCGAAGATTCACCGCTGTTTCGAGTTGCGTCCATCGTGATTGGATTGACACCGTTGAACGCGCGCTTTGCCGGGCGTAGATTTTGACCGCCACCGCCTAGAGCAGGTCCCGCAGGCGGTAATAGAGCATCGCCAGCACGAGCCCGGACCTTCTCAAGGCAGCTCCGCCGGGAAAGCTGCGGTGCGCGATCTTTGCAAACACGTCGAACCGCTCAGCCGATCCGGCGATGGCTTCTGCGAGCAAAGTCCCGGCAATCCCCGCGAGTGCGACTCCGTGGCCGGAGAAGCCCTGCAGAAAATACACATTTGGCGCCATGCGCCCGAAATGCGGAGCGCGATTCATCGTGATGTCGACAGACCCTCCCCAATTGTAATCGATGCAGGTATCGGCGAGTTGCGGAAATACGTTCAACATTCGTGCTCGCGTTGCGGCGGGAACGGCAGACGGCGCCCGCGCCGAGTAGCTCACGCGACCGCCGAATAGCAGGCGCGTATCCGCCGAGAGTCGGAAGTAGTCGAGCACCCAATTCATGTCGCTCACGGCCACATTGTTGGCGATCAGGCCTCGAGCTCGGTCCGGGCCCAACGGCTCGGTCGCAACAATATAGGTTGCCACGGCCATGATTTTCTTTGCGAGCGCGGGTGCGAGTTCTCCGAGATAAGTATTACCGCACAGAGCCAGGTGCCGGCAGCGTACTTCACCGTTTGGCGTGCGCACCTCGATGTGCCGCGCGGATGCGAAACTTAATGCGCGCGTGTTCTCGAATACGCTGACGCCGCGTTCTGCCGCTGCAGCCGCCAGTCCGAGCGTATAGTTGAGGGGGTGCAGGTGCCCACTCGCCGAATCGTAGAGCGCGCCCGTGTAGCGGGTCGTGGCGAGGAGTGAACGCACCTCCTCGCGCGGCATGTAGCGTACGGTTTCATAACCGTAGCGATCGCGCAGCATCGCAAGTTCTGCATGCAGTTCGCGCTCGTGACGCGCCTTCAACGCCACCTGCATGTGCCCACTGGCCCAATCGCAGTCTATCGAATATTTGACAAGCCGCTCTTTGATGAGAGCAAGTCCGGCGATCGTAACATCCCAGACGGCACGCGCGTCAGCCGCACCCAACAATTCCTCGATTGTAGTTTGTCCCGCCGCAACGCCGAACAGTGCTTGTCCGCCGTTCCTGCCGGAAGCGCCCCAACCGATGCGATGTTCTTCCACGAGCACGACGCGGTAGCCCCGCTCTGCCAGATGCAAGGCAACCGAGCATCCGGCAATGCCGCCGCCCACGACGCACACATCGCAGTCGACGGATCCGGCGAGCGCCGGCCAGCGCGCGGCCGGATGCGCGGTTGCACCATAATAGGAGTTAACGGCGGGCTCAAGGCTCATGACCGGTGCGGCGGTGCTCGGCTGGAGGGTATTCAAGGCATTAGGGTAAGATAGATCCCGCTCGCCATCATCATGCAATCCAATCGTCCAGTCATCGGAATTACCGCCGACCAGCGCATGATCGGTCCGCATCCGTTTCATGCGGTTGGGGATAAGTACGTGCGCGCGGTGATGGAAGCGGCGGACGCGATTCCGCTTTTGATTCCGGCGCTCGGAGAGCATCTGGGGTTCGACGAGCTGCTCGCGCATCTCGACGGCATCCTCTTCACGGGCAGTCCGTCAAATGTAGAACCACATCGGTACAATGGAAATCCTAGCATTCCCGGTACCTTGCATGATGCCGCGCGTGATGCGACGACATTGGCGCTGATCCCGCGTGCGATCGACGCCGGCGTTCCGGTATTCGGCATCTGCCGCGGCTTTCAGGAAGTCAATGTTGCCATGGGCGGTACACTCACGCAGCGACTGCACGAAGTGCCGGGCCTGTTGGATCATCGTGATGACGAAGGCCAGCCGCTGACCGTGCAATACGCGCCCGTGCACGATGTAGCGCTCGAGCCGGACGGAATCTTATCGCGCCTGGCAGGCACGACACACGTGCGGGTCAATTCGCTGCATTCACAGGGAGTGGAGCGTCTGGCGCCCGACTTGATCATCGAGGCGCGCGCGCCTGACGGCGTCATCGAGGCCTTCCGAGTCAAAGATGCGCCGCGTTTTGCCTTGGCAGTCCAATGGCACCCGGAATGGCAGGTAATGAGCGATTCATTTTCGCGCGCGATGTTCGCCGCCTTCGGTGCGGCGAGTCGCGAGCGTGCGCAGCATAAATAAAAGGTTCGGCTTATGGCGAGTGAAATTCAGCAGTTC
>Ga0182024_10022821_pt1 | contig 11256 bp, 15 predicted proteins | sample P32metaG_FD_120480 | JGI IMG/M metagenome (GOLD analysis project Ga0182024, IMG submission 120480) | Permafrost microbial communities from Stordalen Mire, Sweden - P3-2 metaG (Illumina Assembly) | ecosystem: Environmental > Terrestrial > Soil > Wetlands > Permafrost | place: Sweden: Stordalen... | reverse complement strand
GTCGTCCCCGCAGCCGTTCCCAGGAGGGCTGCTGCTATCGTGACGGCTGTGCACAGAGATCGCATAGCGATGGAAGCTTGGGGGATGCATTCGCGTGTCCAATCCAAGGTGCTGAAATCACGGGTGTTTTCCCGCGTCAAACGGCCGGCATGTGGAGCTTGGACACGCGCTTGGGACAGAACGGCACAATCGAAGAAGAAGTCAGAAGCCCGATTTCAGAAGCCCGAATGCACGCGCACGCTTCGCGGACCGTCCGGACCAGGCGGCGACCAAATGCGGTTTGGGTTATGGTAGACTGATTCAAGTCGCGCCGCGCCTCGAGCGGCTGCGAATTTTTCAGGAAATCCCATGCCAAAGTTGAAGACCCATAAGGGTGCGGCCAAACGGTTCAAGAAGACGGGGACCGGCAAGATCAAGCGCCGGCACGCATTTGCCCGTCATATTCTGACCTCGAAGTCGCGAACCCGGAAGCGCCGGCTTGGACAGAGTGCGATTGCCGATCCGGCCAATTCGCCCGAAATCCACCGGATGATTCCCTATTAGGCCAGAGGTCAGTCAGGCCTGATAGAATTCTCGTGGACAGTGCGCCGCACGTGCCTGATCCGCGAATCAAACCAGATAAAGCCAGCAAGGAGCAAACGTGCCCAGAGTAAAACGTGGAACCAAGCGGCGCGCCAGCCGCAAAAAGACGCTCGCCCTCGCCAAGGGCTTTTTCCTCACCAAGAGCAAGCTGCATCGTGCCGCGCAGGAAGCGGTGGAAAAATCGCTGCGCTACGGCTATGTCGGGAGGCGGCTCAAGAAGCGCGACTTCCGCTCGCTGTGGATCGTGCGCATCGGCGCGGCCTGCCGCCAATCCGAGATATCCTACAGCCGTTTCATGAACGGCCTGAAGCGGGCCGGCGTGGACCTGAATCGCAAGATTCTGGCCGATATGGCCATGAACGATCCGGCTGCGTTCGCCGCGCTTGCAGCGCAGGCCAAGGCCGCGATTGAAGCCGAACCCGCCGCGGCATCGCCGGCGGCCACCCCCGGCAAGGGCGGCAAGGAGTCCCAATGAGCACGCCCGCTCTCGAAATCGATTCGCTCGCGAGTCTCGAAGAGCGCATTCGACGGACGGTGGAGCTGGTGGATGCATTGCGCGCCGAGCGCGACGCCGCCGTCACCGAATGCGCCGCTGCGCGGGTTGAGCGCGACGCCGCCCGCAGCGCGACCAGTTCGGCGGGATCGGAAGCCCAACGGATGCGCCAGGAGATCGAGGAGCTGCGCGGCGAGCGCAAGCAGGTTCGCGCGCGCATCGAAAAACTGTTGGGACAAATGGATCAGCTCAGCGGGTCGTAAGCATGGAACCGGCGGGACGCAAGACGGTTCGAGTCACCATTTTTAATCAGTCCTATACGCTCGCGGCCGCCGACGATCCGGCCGAGATGGAAGCGCTCGCGCACGCCGTCGATGAATTGATGAGCGAAATCGCCCAGCGCGCCGGCAACGTCGATGGCAACCGCGTGGCCGTGCTCGCGTGCCTGCACCTGGCCGATCGCCTGCGCGGCCTTGAGCGCGAGCTGGCCGATCTCAAGGCGCGGGTCGACCGGAAGAGCCGCCAGTTTTCCCTGCTGCTCGACCAGGCCGCCTCGAACGTTCAGGATTAGAGCCTCCGGCCCGTGCGCGGCATCCCCCGGGATCAGGCGGTCAGAAAAATGGATCAGGCGGTCAGAAAAAACCCGCACTCTTTCGAGCGCGGGTGGATGGGAATCAAGGGGGGGATTTGAATCAGGCGCGTTTGCGGCGGGCCACGAGACCCAGACCGAGCAGACCTGTGCCCATCAGAACCAGCGTCGCCGGCTCAGGCACGCCATTATCGGTGATAACGCCCTGAAAGCTCGTTGCGGAATCGTTGGAAGGGTTGTTGATGTCGTAGCCGCCCGGGGGCTGCTGCAAGCTATACGTCAAGCTGGAGCTCCCGTTTGAATACGTGAACGACGTAGTCCCGAAATTGACCGCGGGCACGCCGGAGTTTGCCGAAACGGAGCCCGAGAGCACGTCGATGAACTGTCCGGTGCTGATCACGAATGGAACGGTCTGGCTTACCGTGATGGAAAGGTCACCGCTGAGGCCTACCGACCCGCAAGTCGTGTCCGTTGTTCCGGTGTTTGTCAGGCAAAAGGCCTGAATCGTCCCGAAGCTGTCCGTTGTGGTGGCAACGCCCGAGCCTGTGTGGGGTGTGTAATCCAACTGAATCATGAGTGGATCGCCGTCGTTGGGACCCGAAGCTGCGGTTCCGTCAAGGAAGTCGATGCAAAGCCCTCCGACGGGGCAGTCAATGCCGCCGGTTGATCCGGAACCCGTATAACTGGCGCTTGTGGTGAAGTTGTAGGGGGTCGCCCTGGCGGTCACCGTGGTGAAGGCCAGCAGCACACCGGCCAAATAGACATGTCTCACTTTTTCTTAATCCTCCGAGTCAGAGTAGTTGGTGCGATAGGAGAATTATATGGGTACTGTACGTACCGCGTCAACGCTAAACATGGTACTAAGATCGTTTTTCCAGATGCGAAATAACTAGTGTTTTTACCTGTGTTTAGAGAGATTCAATGGACCTGATCCGGTCGGCATTTCTTTCAAACCTGGCGTGGATCGAACACCAGTTCGGATCCCGCGAAGGGCCAGCTTCCGAGGACGGGATGGCCAGTGTAAAACAGGTCCATTCAGCCCGATGTCTGGTCGCCCCGGCTGCGGGTTGCGCGGGCGAAGGCGACGCACTCGTCACGCGTGAGCCCGGACTTGCCGTGTCCGTGCGGACGGCGGATTGTTTCCCGATCCTGCTGGCCGACCGGGAGCATCGCGCCGTCGCCGCCGTTCATGCGGGCTGGCGCGGAACGGCTGACGAAATCGTGTGTCGGGCTGTAGACACGATGCGCGCCGCTTTCGACACTTCGCCGCGTGAAATCGTCGCGGCGATCGGTCCCGGAATCGGGGCGTGCTGCTATCACGTGGGCGAAGAGGTCGCGCGGCGATTTGGACTCGACCATGCCGGACGGATCGATCTTGCCGAGGCCAATCGCGCGCAACTCGCCGCCGCGGGCGTCCCGGCGAGTCAGATCGACACGCTCGGCTTCTGCACTTATTGCGATCGCGCGCGATTCCACTCTTACCGCCGCGATCAGGAGCAGGCCGGCCGGATGATCTCCTACATTCGGATCGTCGCTCAGGATTAGCGTCGCCGGCAACGCATTTAGCCGAAGTGTCCGGACACAAATCGGGCGCGGAACCGGCTCACGTATGTTCGACGAAAGCGCGGTCCGCGCCCGGGTTTGAGAATCCGGCGCTGTAGAGACGGGAATCTAGGCCGCGCTGACCAGCAGCTCGTCCAGGCTCTCCGAGCCTTCCCCGTTCTGGTTGCGATCGGCGATCTCCTGGCACTGGATGCAGAACGCGGTCCACGGTACCGCTGCCAGCCGCTTCGGGCTGATGTCCTCTTCGCAATGCAGGCACACGCCGAAGGTGCCCTCGTCGATGCGGCGAAGCGCCGCGCGCACGTTGCGCAACAGATTCGATTCGCGGTCCAGATTGCGAATCGCCAGCTCGCGCTCGGCGGCGTGCTGGACTTCGTCGAGCGCGTCCGGGCTCTTCTCGATGGCGATGCCTTCGCGGTTCCGCACGAAGTGCGCCAGCTCGGTCTGCTTTGCCTCCAGAATATGCTTGAATTTGTTCAACTCACTCTTGGTCATGTCTGCCTCTCTCCTGTCTCTTTCTTTCGTTTTTTTCTTGCTTGTCTTCGATCTCTTCGTTTTTGTCCTAGCGTCGCGTCAAGAAATTAGACGCGAGGTGACGCAAAAAGGTTCAACGTTCCAATCTGCGTTTCCAACTACCTGAAAGACGTTTGAAAAATGCCGCTCTGCCGAAGCCGGCCGCTGTGCCGGATTGCATATAGAGCCTGCCGGACGGTGAACTGCGGTTGCGTCATGCTGCCGATCCGCCGCCTCGCCCCGAAAATATATTTTCAATACCATAACACATTCGACCGTGTGACGCAAGCAATTTCATGGCCAATCCTAGGCCAGATCCTGCCGACTCCAGAGCGACTGTTTCGCGGCCCTGCAATCCAACTGCACATCGAACTCCTATCGGCGCGCCGCGTCAAAATCATTACGCTGTGCTTTCCCTGGCGGATGTTAAGGCACGTTTCGCACCACAATCCGCCACACCCCGGCTATGTTATTCAAACCACTCGACACGGAAAGAAGTCTCGCGACAACTCCGGACGTTATACAGTCGGCTGACCCGGCAAAAGCTCTCAAGAGCTTTTCACCGGGGCGAAAATCGAACCACGCCTTACCGAGCAGGATCGTACCACGGCGTTTCAAGTTTGCGCGCCCGGCGGCGAGACGCCAGCGGCGCATCCGGGCTTCGCGCAGCCCCGTCCGAGGATCCATTTTGCGATTCCTGATCGATTACAACCGGTTTATTGTCTGTGGTTTATACGTATAAACCGGCGCTACCCGGCCCTCCTGAAGGATTCCGCACGGTCCTCGGGAAGGTCGGGACATTTTGCTGGTGACCGGGTGATTTCTTCTGGCCGCCTTGAGCTGGCCTCGTGCCGATCCCGCATTTCGAATTGGAAAATCCCGCCCGCCGAAATCCCAGCAGCGGACAAGCCGATAGACGCGGCCTGCGTCTTTTCAAGGATTTGCGTCGGCCCGCCGATTGCCGGATCTCGCGTATGCCAAAACTCGAGCGCGTGCGGGATTTCATGACGGCGGCTCCGCCGGCACACTATTTTTCGGAGAAAGCCGCCGACGGGTGGCGACTGGTGGCCGTGGAGTGGGAGCGTGGCGTTTCAACCAGCCGGCCCAAGGTCGAAGAGGTACCCTTCGGGTTGCGCGTCGCGAGCGATTGCAAGCGCCTCGAAGACGACCCGGACGAGCTCGAAGTGCTGGTGCTCATGATGGAGACGATCGTTCAGGACGGGCCATTGTCGCAGGCGGCAAGAGTGATCAATGAGCGCGGGTTTCGCTCGCGCGATGGGGAAAAATGGACGCCCCAGGCGCTGTTTTACCTGCTGCCGAGGCTGATCGAAGTCGGGCCGCGGCTATCGACCAGCGAGGAATGGGTGGAGCGGCGCAAGCATCTGTTCAACGTCGCTTAATTGCTTAATTCGCTTAAGCGGATTAACGGGGTTTGCTTCTCGCCGCCTCATCTCTCAGCGCGATGGCCTGCGCCAGGCTGTCGCGGGCCGGCTTGAAATCCGGCGCGATCCGCAGAAGCGCCTGGAATTGCGCGATCGCTTCATCGTAATCCTCCAGGTTGGCGAGCGCGCTCGCCAGGTTGAAGCGCGCATTCACGTAGCCGGGCTTCAACTCGACCGCCGCGCGAAACTGATCGGTGGCTTCCTTCATGCCGCCGCGCCCGGCAAGCGCGAGGCCAAGATTATAGTGCGCTTCGGGATTCCCCGGCTGAAGCCGCACCGTTTCTGAAAACTGCGTGATGGCTTCCTCGGCGCGTCCTTGAAGCCCGAGCAGGCGGCCCAGGTTGTAATGCGCGTCCGCGTAGCCGGGATCGATTCGAACCGATTCGTACAATTGCGCGAGCGCTTCCTCCGTCCGGCCCTGTTCGGCTAGCGCGACGCCCAATCCGCAGTGCGCTTCGGCGCTGTCGGGATCGAGTTGAAGGGCGGTGCGGTACTCCGCGGCGGCCGCGCGCGAGTCGCCGCGCTTGCTGAGCGTCGCGGCGAGATTAACGTGCGCGGAGGCCGATTGAGGCTCCAGGCGCACCGCTTCGGTGACGTGAGGCTCGGCTTCATCGACGCGGCCTTCGGCGAGCAGCGCTTCTCCCAGCCCGTTGTGCGCGTCGGCGAAGTGCGGCTTAATGCTGAGTGCGCGCTCGAAATACGGGACGGCGGCGTCAATGCGGCCTTCGCGCCGGAGCGCCGCGCCGAGATTGCTGTAGGCGACGTAGTTATCCCGGGTGGCATCGATCGCATGCTGAAACAGCGCGACGCTATTGCGCCAGGATTGAAGATTCGACCAGGTGAGAACCATCCACGACGCGCACAACGCCACCGCGATCCCGGCGATCGCGAGTTTGAGCGAGGGATGGCGCTGGGCCAGATCCGACGCGCCCCACGCGAGCATGATGGCGATCCCAATCATCGGCAGGTAGGTGTACCGGTCCGCGCGCGATTGCGCGCCCACTTGAACCAGCCCGATCACGGGGACCAGCGTTCCCAAATACCAGAACCACCCGGTCGCAAGATAAGGGCGATTGCGGCGCTCGACGATGACGAACACCGTGATCGCGGCGAGCGCCACGCCTGCGAGGATTGCCTGCCAGGCCGGGATTTCGCCGTAGGGATAGAAGACGGCGAGGTTCGATGGCCGGAAAAACTTAAGCAGATAGACGGCGTAGGAAGCGAGCGCGTTCTCGATACGCAGATCGATGGGAAGCAGTCCACCCGCGATCACCGCTCCGCCGCCGCGCTGGACCAGGAACGTCACGATCGACGCGGCGATGGCGAGCGCGATCAGCGGTATTTTTTCGATCAGCAGGCGGCCGGCGGCACTGCGCGGCCATCGCTTGAGCGGCCAGAAATCGAGCAGCAGCAGCACGAAGGGCAGCGTGACCGTCATCGATTTTGAAAGCAGCGCGCAGGCGAACGCAATCGCGACCAGCACGTATCGCCACGCGGCCGGGCGATCCACATAATTCAGATACGCCCAGATGGTCATCAGGAAAAACAGCGCGCTCAGCACATCTTTTCGCTCGGCGATCCAGGCCACCGATTCGACGTGCAGAGGGTGCAGGGCGAAAGCGAAGGCGACGAAGGCGCTCGGCCAGACGGCGCTTACGGTAGTCCGCGTCATGCGCGTGAGCAACAGGAACAGCAGCAGCGAGCTCAGGACATGCAGCGCGAGATTCACCATGTGATCGGCGCCCGCGTCCCAGCCGAACAGCTCGCGATCGAGCATGTGCGAAATCCAAGATAGCGGAATCCAGTTGGCGGCGTAGCTCGAGGTGAACGCCCACTGGGCGCTCTCAAGCGTCAGCCCCGCGCGCAGGTGCGGATTGGCGGTGGAGTAGTCAGGATCGTCGTAGTTGACGAAGTCGAAATGGCGGACCTGGCTATAGACGGCGAGCGTTGCCGCAACCAGCGCGAGCGAGATCCACAGCGAAATCCGAGCCTGGCCGCCGTTTTCGGCCGGCGGCGATGGCGGCGTTTTGGCGATGGCCGGAACTCTACTGGAGTCTGAAGTCGACGTGGCGGTCGCGATTCATCTGCTCACTGAACCGGACGTCCACGTTCGACATCGGCGCGCGTTTCTCGACGTGCTCGCGCGTGGTCCAGACGATCTGGTCGCCCTCCACCCGATAGCTTACCGCGGCCTGGATCGTATGATCGTTGAACGCGATCAGATAGTAATCCGGCCTGCGATAGAAGGACTCGGAGGAGCTGTTCGGCGAAGGCGGATTGGGCGGCGGATAGCTCTGGTTGATCACCACCGGCGGTTGCGAGTATCCGTAACCGTTATCGCCATATCCACTGGCGCCGTATCCACTGTTGCCGTAGGCCGCGTCGCCGCCATAGCCGTTGTACGCGTAGGGGTCGCCGTACACAGCGCCGCCGCCATATCCGTAATCGTACGGCGAATAACCGTCGTAGTAATATCCGGGGTAGCCATAGCCGTAGCCATAATAGGGCCAGCCGTAGCCGAATCCGAGGCCGAATCCGTATCCGCCGTAGCCAAACCCACGACCGTATCCGAAGCCGCGGTTAAATCCGCCGCCGCCATAGCCGCGATTCAAGCCGCCAGTCCCGATGCCGCCGCGGAATCCGGCGCCGCCGACCCCGCCGCGCGAAATACCGGCGCCGCCGATCGAACCGCCGCGCGAAATACCGCCGCCGCCGATGGAGCCATGGAATCCGCCACCGCCCGAGGCATGACCGCCGCCCCCGCCGCCGCCATGGCCTCCTCCGCCGCGCTGAGCATAAACGAAAGCGGAAGCAATTGAGAGAAGAAGAGCAAACTTTAAGAGTTTCATATAAGACGTCCTGTACACTTCCTGATTGAAGCTTACTCCTAAGGTAAATCTCGTGCAAGAGCCTTAATTTTCCCGGTTTGGTCGAGTAGAATCGACCGCTACAGGTTCGTCATCCCGAGCGCCGCGAGGGATCTGCTGTTTACGCATCGGTCAACGCGCGACAAAAGCAGATTCCTCGCCTCCGCTCGGAATGACTCGGCACGGATCTTGGCCGATCCAATCGAATTTTCAAGCCGGCTCACTTGCTAGTTTTCCGTAGGCGTTTTCGTGCCGCCGTCGACCACGATGACCTCGAATGGAGCCTTGCGCGATTCCAGTTTGAGCCCAATCTCCTGGACACTCGTGAAGATCGACGGCCGCGGCTGCGCGTCGGAAGACGCGTTGATCCCGCCCATCTCTTCCATCGAAAGATCCAGCGGGATGTTGTAAGCGCCCGGAAGGTCCGTCTTGTTGAGAACGGGTCGGCCGGTCATCAGTGTCAAATACTGGACCAGCTGATCCATGCTGGTCCGAAGGAACCTGCGCCGGCCGTCAGCTGCGAGATCGGCGCCGCCAATCGCCTCGCCTTCGGCGTGTTCGAGCTTCGGGCTTGGCTTGACGAAGACGAGCGCGTAGATCGGCAACTCGCGCGTTTCGCGATGGACCTTCAGCTTGAATCGATCGGCAAGGAGAGCCTGAAGCATCAGCGGAATTTGGTCCTTGGGTGTATTGTCGGGCGCTTTCGCGACGATGTCATATCGCTCCGAGAAAATCCAGGGCGGCCCGTCTATTTGACCGAACTTCACCTGGTACGCACGGCCGATGACATTCGATACGGTCGTGTTGACCATGGTGACGCGATCGCCGCTCGTCGAAGCCTGGCCTCCGCGCCCCTGCGCCGGCGCGGCTGGTTTCACCGATGCGACTTCAAACGTGGGACCCGGCGTCGATTGCGCCGAGAGCGCAAGGGAAAGAAACGCGCCAACGCCCAATAGAGTGCGAATCATCTAATTTTCCGTGGGCGTTTTCGTGCCGCCGTCGACCACGATGATCTCCACCGGGTCCTTCCGCGATTCCAATTTGAGCCCGCTCTCCTGGACACTCGTGAAGATCGACGGCCGCGATGACTTATCGATCCCGCCGACCTCTTCCATCGAAAGCTCCAGCGGCAAATCGTACCACCCAGCGAGATTCGTCTTATCGAGAACGGGACGGCCGACCATACGCGTAATGAGGTCGGCAAGCTGCGGCATAGTCGTTCGCAATTCGCGATGGCCGCTGTCGACGCCGAAGGGTGCGCTCGGATCTGTCTTTTTCAGCTTCGGACTTGGCTTCGCGACGATGAGTTCGTACACCGGAAGCTCGCGGGTTTCGCGATGAATTGTCAACTTGAATCTCTCTGCGAGCAGTGACTGAAGCATCAGCGGAATTTGATCCTTCGGCGTGTTGTCCGGCGCTTTCGCGAGGATGTCGTATCGCTCGGTGAGTATCCAGGGAGGGCCGTCAATTTGATAGAACTTCACTCCGTAGGCGCGGCCGATGACATTCGACACGGTGGTGTTGATCATGGTGACCCGATCCCCGCTGGTCGAGGCTCGTCCTGCCGGCGTCTGCGACGGCGCGGCCGGTTTCACCGAGGCGACTTCAAACGTGGGACCCGGCGTGCTTTGCGCCGAGAGCACAAGTGAGAAGACGATAGCGCCGAACCCACCTCGAATCATTCGTCCTCCTGAAGAAGGACGCGCGCGAGAGACGCCGCGTGCAGGCCGCTAATTTTCCGTGGGAGTTTTCGTGCCGCCGTCGACCACGACCATCTCCACCGGGTCCTTGCGCGGTTCCAGTTTGAGCCCGATCTCCTGGAGGCTCGTGAAGATCGAAAGCAGCGCTTTATCCGCGCCCGCCGGACCCGCCTCTTCCCGCGAAATCTCCAGCTTGAAGTCATAGGAGCTGGTAAGTCCGGTTTTATCCAAAACCGGGCGGCCGAGCCACAGCGTCAGAAACGCGACGAATTGCCGCATGCCCATGCCTCGCGCTTCACGATGACCCTTGACGATTCCAAACGAGCCGTTGGCCGCGGCCTCCTTTAACTTCAACGGGCCTTTTCCGATGGTCAACTCGTACACCGATAGCTCACGCATCTCGCGATGAAGTTTCAGCGCGAGTCTTTCGGCGAGCAGCGACTGAAGCATCGCCGGAATTCGATCCTTCGGCGTGTTGTCCGGCGTTTTCGCGAGGATGTCGTATTTCTCCGTGAAGATCCAGGAAGGCCCTTCGATCTGGTAGTCCTTCACCTGGTATGCCCTTATAAGAACATCCATCACCGTGATTTTGAGGTAGCTGACCCGATTGCCTTCGGTCGACGCCCAATATCCCCGGCCATCCCGCGGCGAGGTTTTCACCGAAGCGGCCTCAAACGCGGGAGCTGGCGTGGTTGGCACGGAAGTGGATTGCGCCCATGCGGATTTGAAGACCGCAAGCGTCAGAAACGCGCCAGCGAGGACAATGCGCATGATTCAAGCTCCTCGCCGGCTAAAACGGCCTCTCGTCCGCCGACGGGCCGTACAATCCCGGCACCGCCACGTCGTTCAGCCGCAGATATACCCCCAACTGCGCCCGATGATGGATCACGTGATTCATCACGAAACTCCGCAGCACGGCGATCTTGGGGAAAGTGAAGGCCTTCTGGCCGCGCACGATCAACGTCCACGGCTTCATCAGGGTTTCATCGCTCGCGCCGGCGAGCGCGGCGCGCGCCTCGGCGACATTCTTGTCGAACAGATCGAGCAGCGCTTTCTGCCGGTTGTCTCCCGGCGGCGGATAGCCGGGCGCATCGCCGATTTCGATCTCGTCTTTCGCGATCGTCATCGTCGCCCAGCCCGGAAGCTGCGCGAGGTGGAGCGCGAGCGTGCCCATCGGGAACGATTTCGGATGCGGCTTCCATGCCATTTTGTCGTCAGGAATCCGCTCGAGCGCTTTACGCGTGTTCGCCATCTCCTGATCGAATTCGCGCAAAAGCGCCTGATTCATGCTCATCTGGGTGTTCCTCTATTTAAGATGCTGCTCGAACCAGGCGAGCTGCCGGCCCACCAGATCGATCTGATGATTGGGCTCGGTGATGCCGTGACCCTCGCGCGGATAGCGCACGAAAATCACTTCGTCGCCGACGCCCTTCAAGGCCCGATAGTATTGCTCGGCCTGCTGGATCGGCACGCGGCGATCCTGTTCGCCGTGCGTGATCATGATCGG
>Ga0182024_10022820_pt1 | contig 11256 bp, 12 predicted proteins | sample P32metaG_FD_120480 | JGI IMG/M metagenome (GOLD analysis project Ga0182024, IMG submission 120480) | Permafrost microbial communities from Stordalen Mire, Sweden - P3-2 metaG (Illumina Assembly) | ecosystem: Environmental > Terrestrial > Soil > Wetlands > Permafrost | place: Sweden: Stordalen... | reverse complement strand
TTTCGTCGGGTCGTGTTCGTTTCCCCTGCTCCCCCTCGATCGCGGGGAGCAGGGGAAACTCTCTGTCATGGGCATTCCAGCAGTTGGCGGATCAACCGCGCCCCGAACGCATCGATCGCCGCAACGATTGCCCGGCTCCCATCGCCTTCTCCCAACATTGAAGTTTCCTTCCGTCCCTTCGAAAGAAGAGGGACGGAAGGAAACGGAACCAGGACAATGACACCAGCGTAGTGGAGGCCGTCGCGCAGCCGCAGCAAGGCTCATGCCGCGGGCGGGAGACAAACGACCCGCGACAAGTAACATTCCCGCCCGCGGCGTGAGACTTGATCCGGCGGAGCAGGCCGCAACGCAGCGGCGACCGACGGGCGACGAGCCGAACTAGAACCGCGCCACCGTCAGCCGCCGCGAAGCGGGGCCTTATTCATTTACTTCCAACAGCACAGGGAAGATTGGCCGCCACCGCGGACAGCGGCGGCTGTACTCAGCCGGGAAGCGCCGCGCCGACAATCTCAACGTCAGTCCTATGATCAATCATCGACTTGCTCTGCTCCGCAATGGTAAAATACTAACTATTTAGCTCCAGTAGAATGCCCCCATACGACGTCTGTCCTTTTATCCGACGTCCGATCGATGACGACTCAGGGGACCGGGGCGACCCAACTGTCGTCGCGGCTCTGCACGATTTCAAGTTCTCCAATTCGATCCTGGCCAGAGACGGTAGACAGCGCAACGATCGACCCCTTGTGCCGCTCACTCAAGATGTGGCCTTCGGCGGTGGTAACGGTCATCATCGGCCAGTTGTTGTCCCTGATCAGCTTCTCGACCCGAAATCGCGTCCCGGCCGGAGCATGCTCGACGAGAACCTGATCGTGACTGCTGACCCAGCCCACAACACTTCCGAGGGGCAAGCCGACTTTGTCGGGCTCGAAATAAACCACGCCGGTGCCCGTATCGTGAACAAGTGCCATTGGGCGTCGGAGTTCGTAGTCGTGGCCCGGAACCCAGCCGTGCTGGTACTTGGGATTCAGACTTACGTCTGTCCGCAACGCACACCCGGCGCTCAGCGCGGCGAGCGATAGCAGCAGCGAGGTCGCGGACGCGGCGGTGAATAGCCGATGGATCATGCTTCCGCCCTATCGATGGTCAATGGAATCCGCGTGCCGCACTCGGGGCAGCGGCCGGTGCTGGCGCGAAGGTCGTAGCCGCAAATACGGCATAGCGCCCCACCCCTGCGGCCAAGGAATCGTCCTCGTGACAAGAGGGCTGCCGCGGCGGCCGCAATACTTGCCACCGCCCAGTCGGGGAAATGGACGTGCAGCGTCGAACCCGAAGGACCCACATAGTACGAACACGCGAACCAGTAGTCTCTCCACGTCCGCTGTGATCCGGCGGCCGTATCCGCCGACCATTCCCACCCCGTGTTGGGAAGACCTGCGCCTACGCTTTGTATCTTCACTTCGTACTGCCGCGTGAAGTCTATCGCACCGGGTAAGGAGAGACAGAAAGTAGTGCTATGCCAATCGATCGTATCCGGGAGGACGGGATTCACGTTTAGGTCAGGATGCAGATTTGAATGTGGCGGCGGAGCCGCTTCACGGTACAGTTCATCGATCCTCCAGTAGCTCCGCACCCACAGCACGCCTGTCGCGACCGACAGCACGAGTGAGATCGCGAACGCGGCAGTGAACAGACGGCGGATCATCCCTTCACCTCGCTCCGTTTCGGCGCGCCGCACTCGGGGCAGGAGCCGGTGCTGGCGCGGAGGTCGTAGCCGCAGGTGCGGCAGTGGCCCGGCACACTCAAATGTCGGCACCGCAACCGCACGGCGAGCCAGATCAGCGGCATCAGGCCGAAGGCCACCGCTGCAAATCGTGCCGGAACTTCCGCCCAGCGCTGCACGTCTCCCGTCACCACCTCTCGCGTCAGGTGACAACCGAAGCACTCAGAAACGGACTTGGCCCCACTCGGCTCATCGCTGATCGCCCATTCCAAGTCCGATTCTTCTTCTGGCAGGAGCGGTCTCTGATCCCAGAACGTGACCGATTCATCGACGGTGCGGTCAGCAGGTTGAATCGATCCGACCGCGAGGTGTCCACGGACACAGCGGATTGTGAACTGCTCGGACTTGAAGCGCGATGAAATCGACTGATCAAAGCGATAGCTGCGCATCCACAGAACCACAGTGGCGATGCAGAGCACCAGCGAGATCGCGGATGCGGCAGCGAACAGGCGGCGGATCATCGGCCACCCATGATATCACCCCCTCGCCCGCGTCACCCGTGGCACGTGAACGCCGGCCGGGCATTGAACGCCATGTACCGCCGCAAGTTGCTCCGCCACCTGTTGCCGCGGCTCGATTGGCGGGTATGATGTCATGCGGATTTTCGCGGGCGTAACTCAATTGGCAGAGTGCGGGCTTTCCAAGCCCGATGTTGAGGGTTCAACTCCCTTCGCCCGCTCTTTCCCTCGGCGCGGAACGACACCGCCGCCCGAACCATTTGGCGGAGAATCAGTCCGCCATCCCGACCGCATCACAGCCCCCGGTAGCTTTCGCGGCGGTGGGCCACGATGCGAATATCCACCGTCTGCTCCTTGTCGTCGATCAGATACGCGATTCGATAGTCGCCCACGCGCACGCGCCATAGCCCCGAAGGCCCGGCCAGTTTCACGCTTCCCGACGGGCGCGGGTCGTTGGCTAGCGCCGCCGCCTTCTCGATGACGCGGGCAGCAATCTCCTTGGGCAGCTTGCCCAGCGACTTTTCGGCCGAAGCCTTGAAGGTAACGCGATAGGCCATTGTTACAGCCCCAGCCGCTCGCGGACGATTTCCAGCGGAATGGACGGCTCGCGCTCCCGGCGTTTGGCTTCCGCGATGTCCCCTTTGTCCTGCGCGGTGAGCCGCCTCGGCTTGCTCCGCGACCTCGGACCCTGCTCGGCCTTGGCCTTCAACCGCCGGTAGTCCTTTTCCCGCAGCAAAACATATCGCTCGCGCCCCAACTTCACGGTTTGAACGGTCATGCGTCTCACCTGCCCTCTCGACAGCCTTCATTCTATCGGCTTGGCCGGTCAATCCGCCACCGACGTAGTCAGGGCAAGAAGCCGACGGCGCCGATTGTGGGTGAACTTTTCCCAACACCCCCCCAGCGTTGTCAATCGCCGTCGTTGAATTTGAAGTGGCGCCCATGGCTCATGCTCCCGTATCGTGGTCCCTTCATGCCGATGCGCCACGCGGCAGGCATTCGGGTGAAGTGGGAGCAGGATGCACAACGCTTCAGCGCGCAAAATGATCGCAAATTGAAGCCGATAGGGGCGGGGCAGAAGCAGCAGATTAATGAGAGGAAAAGATCTGCGCGCAAATTCGCGCGCAAGAGTTTTCACACGAAGCGCGAGTCATTTAAAGCTTAATCTGGCCCCCAAGCGTGACGGTTCAGATCACGTCGGGCTCGGTCCGCGATCTCCGCGTCCCGCCCGGCTCTGGCCCGGCGCTCTTCCAGTTTCGCCCGCACCTTGTTCAGAAAGACCCTTGAACGTGGCTTAGGACTCTCCGCCAGATCGGGAAAGTGCCGTACGAGTTGCGTTACAGTGCCCGGATGAACATTGAGGCGACGAGCTACCTCCGACCTACGTAGGAGATCATCCGCCTTCACTGCCGCCGGCTCCACTTTGGTCAAACGTTCTTGCTCCCATCGTTCGAGCGCGATCACCGATTGGCAGAATAGATCCGGAAGTCTTCGATACCCGTTGCGTTCCTCCGGGCTTCCGAATTTTAGCAGGAATGCCAGCCAAAGCGGCTCGGGCCCGTCGGTGGAATAGACGCCAATACGGCTCGCGGCGGATGGAGATAAAAGCATCGCTCCGCCCTTCCGCGCCAGATTCACGAATTCGTCCATCGAGTCGTTCCCTCGTGAGGACATTACGGTGAAAAAGAGTGTACGCCGATCCACCTTCGCGCCCGCCCCAACAGTGCCCGCGTAATAGAGTGTGTGCGCCTCGGCGTCATCTTTCAGATACGTCTTGGTATCACCGATCCTCTCAACGACCGTGGCGTAGAGATAGCCGTTTGGCCTCTTCGCTAGCGCGGCCCTAAATTCGCGCAGCAGATCCCGCAGGTCAATCGCGGGGGAGTGTGAGGTATCGCGCATTTTCACCTGTCTTTCAGCGGGTCGATTCGGGGCGAGCGCTAACGGGTGAGGAAAGCACCCAGCCCCGAATCGCGGGTGAGGATCAGCCACTCAGTCCCGCTGTCAGAATTGTAAGTAGCTGGCGTGCGATTGGCGACGACCCGGTCAGGGTGGGGTCTCTTGCACGACAAGCAACCATTCGGGTTACCTATCAGACGTCAGCTTCTGTTATGATCTTGGCATTGGCGGGGATGCCCACGTCTTCTGCAGCCGTCGTTTGCCCGGGGGAGGATTAGCCTGATGGACGATCTTGAGCAATTAGCTGAGGCGAGCCAGCAGCGTCGGACATATCATCGCGCCAAGACTGCCAGACGCGGCGTCAACGGGATCATTCTTACCGCCCTGTTGCTCGCCTTGGACATTCTTGCAATGGATCTGATCGAGACGCGGGAACCGCCATGGGGTCTCGTGGTCGAGCCATGGCTCCTAATATTCGCGTGCGCGCTCTTCGTCATCCTGCTAATCGCAATTGGCGTGCGGATCGGAATAAGATCAGCCAAATAGACTTCTCCGGGGATTCTCGAGTTTTGTCGCCGGTCGCCACGTTGCTGGGTCCGCGAACTGGACCCGGGGGACAAGGTGAAATACGCAGTTCCGTCCAGAAGGGGAACCGCTTGACGCCAAGCGGGGAGTTCCCATGGGCTTTTACGATTCTGTGCTATGATTGCGTCTCTCCACGCGTCTCAAGTGATTCGCCAAGGGAGGATTCATGCGATGGTTCATATCGATGGCGCTGGTGTGTTTGGCGGCGGGGCCGGCGACGAAACCGACGACAAGGCCAGACGCGACCAACGCGCTGCAAGCGGCACTCGCGGACGCTCAATCCAACATCGCAAAGGCCAGGGAAGCTGTGATGGCACGGTGCCGCGAGACGGCCGAATACCGGTCCGCTTCGAAGGACCGCGAGGCAAAAGAGCAGACACTCGACGCGGCCCGTCGGGACGGCACGCCGCAGGACCGGCTTGCCGCCAGCAGCGCGTTCGTCAAGGCGGATCAGGCGGTAAAGAAGCTAGAGGCGTCTGCCCTCGCAAGCGATAAGAATCTCGCTGATGCGGCGGCCAAAGAGGCAGTGATCAAGTCGCAGATACGGACGATTGCAGCGGAGCGACGTGAGCGCGAGGCTTCGGCGGCGAAGGCGGCTCAAGACGCGAAGGACAATGACCCGATCCAGGTAGCCATTCGGCAAGGCCGGCTCGTGGCGGGCATGGATGAGGGTCAAGCAAAAGAGGCGATCACAAAATCGTTGCGGGCGCGGTATCCAAAGCCTACGACCGCCGTGCAACTAGAACCCTATGTCACCGATGAGGACGACCTTCATATTGTTACCTTTGAATGTACGGCTTTCGATCTGGCGCCAGGTTCGCCCGTCGGGCGGCAGATCGTCCGCACTGTTCGCTGTGAATTTCGGGGCGGAAAGCTTGCTCATTTTTATGACAAGCGGCTCAATGTCGGGGAATGAATTTAGTCGGCGTAGATCGAGAGTGAGAAGTATGGCCGGATCGCAGTTTACCTTGCGCGACCGATCGCGGCATGACCCCGCAAACCCGCTGTATCAATGTGCCGCAGCCGGCGCTGGTTGAGTCGGCGCGAAGCTCAACGGCGGCGCCGTGAACGGCTCGCGCCAGAGCCACAGCACCCCGCTTTCTCCGCCGACGGCGAGCAGGCCGCCGTCGGGGGTGACGGCGGCGGCGTGGAAGAAGTCGCGGGCGCCAGGGATGGCCTTCACGGCGGCGCCGGCTTCGTTGACGATTCGAATTTGTCCGTCGCCGCTGACGGCAACGGCCTGGTCGCTCAAGCCGAGGTAACGGACGGCGTCCACCTCTTTGCCGAAGCCAGTCGCGTTGGATTTGCGCTCGCCGGAGATCACGTCCCAGAATTTCACCTGGTTGTCGGCGCCGCTGGTGGCGAGCATCCGGCCGTCGGCCTTCCAGCTTACGCCGGTGACTTGATCGGAATGGCCTTCGAAGGCTTTGACGAACTTTCCGCTGTTCACATCAAACAGCTTGGCGAAGCGATCGGCCGAACCCGAGGCGAGCAGCTTGCCGTCCGGGGAGAATTCCAGCGACAGCACTGAGGGACACAAACGGGAAAGGTTCGATTTCCCGACATTCCCGCGCCTTGATTGCCATCGATGGCGTTGAGTGGAATATGCCGGGAAGCAATCAAGCATCCTTCCCGCCGCCCGGCAATCGCGCGAATGCGGGTTCGCCTTCGCCGGCTGCGTTCGCGAAGACGGTTATTTGAGTTGAGATGCTTCCGCGGACGGCTGCGACTTCAGCCCCACGCTGTTGACCGTGATGACGGTGTACGTGTGCTTCTCGCCGGGCTTGGCGGTGGCGTCCAGGTACTTGGTTTCCTTCAGCGGCCAGACCGGCGTGTCATGATAGGTCATGCCCTGGAAGATCGGCCGCCCGTATTGGCCGCGGGCCGGACCCGCCGCGGCCAGTTCCTTGCCGTCGCGCAGAATGATGAACTGCTTGATGCCGCTCTCAAAATCGGCCTCGGCGATCCAGGTGATTTCCGTACCGCGGTCGCCGCGGTCGGTGGTCTTCACGTCGGTCGGGGCCGAGGGCGGCGTCGTGTCGCTGACGGCGCCCGTCTTGACGTACTCGACCCACGCCTTGGCCACCGCCTCATTGGGCAGCCAGACCGCTTCGTCAACATTGCCCTTGTACTCATCAGCCGGGACGGCCGCCGCATCCTTGGGGTCCTTCTCGACGAGCTTGGCCAGCCAGCCCTTGCTCAGGTCAACCGGCTTGAGAGTCTGATCCTTGGAGCCCTTGTCGGGCAGACGCATCGCCATGCAGGCATCGAGGTACGGAATGGCGAGATAGCGGCTGTCGCCGCACTCGTGGCCCGTCCGCGGGTCGGGCGCGAACCCGACCGGCGCCCCCTTCGCCCGATACTGCTTGAACGTGGCCAGCGCGCCGTTGTACGGGCCGGTCTCCTTCGCGCCCGGATTGCCCATTTCGGGGACTTTGTAGGCCGCCTCAGGAGGCGTCGGCTGCGGGAACTCGGTCCGCCTGCGAAACATCTCCGCCGCCCCCGACCGCATCCACACTGCGACGACGCGGTCCGGGTGCAGGTCGGTCATCACGTCGGCCCAGATGCCGCCGCCCGAGTGCCCCCAGAGAATCCACGGCACCTTCGACAGTTCGGGATGTTCCGACTTGGCGGCGAACTCGTCGATCGCCTTGAGGAACGTCTTCTCCGAGCCTCGGCGCGGATCGAACCAATGCTCCGAGCCGCCGGGCGTCAGATCGACCGCCTCATTCTGCACATGATACGAGGAGCTCCAAAGAGCGCAGTCCCACTTCTTCGCCAGCGCCTGCCACTGAAGGTCGTAGGCGCCGGTCGAGCCCTCGATCGAGGCCGTGGTGCCCGCGCCGTGCTGATGGACGATCAGGCCGCGGAGCGTCGTCACGCCGTCGGGAATCCAGAGCAGGTAGGTGACGGGCGTCTTCAGCTCGCCCTCCACGGTTGAGCCGGGATAATCCACCTTGTAGTACTTGCCGGCTCCGATGCTCGGAAATGGCGGCGGGGCATTGTTCTGAATCGGCGTGGCCGAGGCAGCGGCTGCGAGCCCCAGCAGCACCGCCACGAAGACTGGCAGAAGTTTACTTTTCATGGAAGGTTCCCTTTGGCTGCAAGGTCGTAATCAATGGGAGTTGATCGTGATGAAATCCACGACCGACTTCGGGTCTTTCGGCGAAAGCAGAAAATGGCTTTCGCCCTCCCTGACGATAACCGTGATCTTTCCGCCGAATTCCTTATAGCGTTTTTCCGCAACTCGCGTCTCGCGGTCAAGCCAGGGGTCAAGCTCGCCGCACACGTGCAGGATCGGCACGCCCGCTTTGGCCAGCGGGGCCAGATCGTCCAGCGGCGGCTTCTTTTCCTTTCTACCCTCCATGATGCTGCGCAGCACGGGATTCTCCCCGTAGATGCACGAAACTCTGTCGGGGTTTTCGATGGCCCAGGCGTAGGCTTCCCCCGCTCCCGCGCCAGCGCCTTCCATGGCAGGTTTCCTGGAAAAGCCGTGGTCGGTCATGTCCTTATAGACGGCGTCCCACTCAGCCCGAACGGGGCCGCCCCCCAGAATGGGAGCAGCCACGATGTAGTACCCCTTGGCCAGCAGGGCCAGATCAATCGCCGAGGCATCGCGGCCGATGCGGTCCGCCCGGAAGACCCAGGGCTTGCCGGCAGCTTCAGCTCTGGGCACGAGCACCGCCATGCCGGTGACTCCAAACGACGACTTCACAGTCTTATCGTATCGGTCGTAGCACGGCGCGAACTGCGGCCCCCGGCAGGTGGCGTAAGTATCTTCTTTGGGGAGGTAAATGTAAGAATTCTCGGTGCTGTAGTAATAGGATTTCGTGAACGTGTCGTCCACGATTTCAGGCCGGGTCATCGTGTTCGGCTGAACATGCTGCTCGATGAAATCGGCGATGGGCTTGGGATCGATCAAGCTGTGCGGATGATGGCCGGTACCTTCCTTGATCATGATGGTGATCTGGCCGCCCGCCTGATGATAGATGTTCTCGATGACCTTCGTGTTTTTCTCAAGGACAAAATCCTCGGTCCCGCAGACGTTGAGCAGCGGCACGTCGTGCTTGATCAGCTCACCGAGCCTCAGGACGTCCTCCGGGTAGATGCCGGGATTGTCGGCGTAAATACAGGAAACCTTGTCCGGGTTCGAGGTTGCCCACGTGTACTCATTTACGCCGCCCTTGCTCATGCCCACGAAGGCCGGTTTGCTGGACAGCCCGTGCTTGTCCGTGAGGTAGGCGTACCATGCGTCCCACTGCTTGCCCGGATACTGCCGGCCCGGATCGGGCGTAATGAACGCAATGTAAAAACCCCGCCGCAGCAGTTCGACCTCGGCCTGGGGCTGGTGGTCCCAATAACACCCTCGCCACGACCAGGGATTTCCCGGTGCTGGCTTGTTGGGCACGACCACGATGCAGCGCCGCTTGCCCTTGGCCGGAGCGCCCACCGCAAAGCCTTCTTTTTCCGGCCTCGTGAAAGGAGTGATGGCCAGCGTCTCGTCATCCATAACGAAGTCGTAGCGGGCGAACCCGTCATGCCAGGTGCTTTTGCCGCCATCGAATACTGGTTCGGCCGCGTGGACGGTTCCGACGAAAACACACACCGAGAACGCGACCGCCGCCAAGGCGAGGACTTTTGCCGGTTGGGTTAATTGAGAATTCGCGTTTTTCATAATTTCGCGTGGTTGATGATTTGATTGTGATTCACACCAGGCCGTCATCGTTTGATGTTTAGGGTAATTTCCTTCTGCTGCCGCGAAACGACCAGCGCCATGCTTTGGGCGGCGGCCAGCGCCGGAGCCTGCCCGATCAGCGCGCCGACATCCGCCGTCTTGGATCCATTCACGGAAAGGATGACATCGCCTTTCTGGAGGCCGCCTTTTGCCAGCACCGAGTCAGCGGAAACTTCCAACACCAGAACCCCCGTGACGCCGGGCAGGCCGAGTGCGGACATCTCGCCCGTGTCGGTAACATTCCGGACGCCCGCCCCAAGCCAGGAGCGCGGCGTGATGTCGCGCGCCCCTGATGCGGCAGCGGGCCTTTGGCCGGGCAAAACCGGCGTGCGCGCTAGCGCCTTCAAGGCCGGTCTTTGCACACCGAAGCAGTCCATCGGAAAGTTGGCGAAGCCCAGCGCCAAGGCGGGAGATCCCTGCTTCACCCGGTAGTCTCCCTGCGCAGGATCAACGAATTGTGCATCCGCCACGATGGAATGCTCGTCCCGGCCGCTTTGCCGTTGCAAAGCGGTGGCGGGCGCGGTTTCCGCGCCCTCTTTCTGCATCAAGTTGTAATCCATTTCCTGGCCCCACGGTGGAGGATGCATCAGGGCGGGCCGATAAGCCGTCCAAACGATGTTGTGCCGGAAAATGTCGCCGCTTTCGGCGAACCAGACATGCGGATTAAGGCTCCCTCCAACCATGATGTTGTTCTCAACCGTGCGTCCATACCCTTCGCGGTTCTTGATGCCGCCGTGCAGGCAGAGATTGTTGGTAATGATGTAAAATGAGGACCCGTCATCGAGGTCAATGTCCCAGCCGTGGTCGCAACGCCAGCGGTTGTTCCGCAGGATCGTCGGCTTGACTGTATCCAGGCGCGGGAGCTCGGGAACCTGCTTGACCCACGCATTTACCTCGGCAATCTTGGGCCGCCAATAACGGTCGCGCCCCCAGGAATTGAACGAGCCGTGGTCTCCCGTCTCCTTCACCGTGTCGAACACATCGCAGAACTCGATGACATGTCCGCCCCAGCAGCCGTCGCCGATATTGATCCCCGCGCGCGGCACGTCGTAAATCGAGCAATGGCGGACGGTGATGTTCCGGGCCAGGTCGATATCCACTCCGGCAGTCTGCTTTTCCACCCGCCCGGTCAGGTGAATCAAGCAGTCTTCGACCAGGCAATCCGCCGGGTAGTTCTGCGTGCGTGGACCCGGGGTGCGGTCGAGATCCTCCAGCTTGTTCACCTGGCTGTAGTTGAACAAAGGGTTGCGTGCCGCCTGGGGGTCTCCGACAAAGCAGATGCCGCTCGCCCCGGCTTTGGCAATATGGCAGCCGCGGATCGTGACCCGGCGGTTGTAATCGTTCACGAAAACTGCGTTGCCACCCACTTGGTCTAGAAAGCAATCCTCCAGCGCACAGTCTTCCGTGCCCTCGAAGAACACCGCGCCGCCACGATAGATGGCCCAGTCGGTGCGCAAGAGCGGTTCCTTGGTGTCCATCACCGTGCGTGCCGCCTGACGAAAAGTCAGGCCCCGGAGAACGACCGAGCGCACCGGCTTCTCCTGGCTGCCGCGAAACTCGACCAGGCTGCGGAGCCGGGTGGCTTCCACGGTCGCTTTGACCAGGTCGAGCCCGGCCGGCGGGTAAAAGTAGAGAGTGTGGGTCTTGGTGTTTAGGAACCACTCGCCGGGAGCGTCGAGTTCCTCAAAAATGTTCTCCGCAAAGCGAATCTTTTGGTGCGCCGCGCCGCCCCGGTTGTTTTGCCATCCGCCCTCCTTCGTCAATCCGCCCTGGGGATCCTTGCCCGTGATGCGCCAGGT
>Ga0182024_10022819_pt1 | contig 11256 bp, 11 predicted proteins | sample P32metaG_FD_120480 | JGI IMG/M metagenome (GOLD analysis project Ga0182024, IMG submission 120480) | Permafrost microbial communities from Stordalen Mire, Sweden - P3-2 metaG (Illumina Assembly) | ecosystem: Environmental > Terrestrial > Soil > Wetlands > Permafrost | place: Sweden: Stordalen... | reverse complement strand
CTCGGCGGTGTCGGCCGTGTAATTGATGATGGACTGCTCGATGGCCTGCAGATGATCGCGCATTGCCAACGATTCCTTGATGCGTCCCATCGCGGCCAGAAGCTGGCTCAAGCCATGCAGTCCGTCGGCCTGGTTCGGGTTGAGGGCAAGCGCTTGCCGGAAGGCGTCCTCGGCCGCCACCATCCGTCTCTGCACCATATTGGCATAGGCGAGCGCCACGAATCCGTCGGCGCCCTTCGGGTCGAGTTCGGTGGCGCGCCTCGCCAGCGCCTCGCTGCGCGGTATCGTCCGCTCGACGATCTTGCGCTCCTCCTGCGGCAGGCCGCCGCGCAGCGAGGGCGCAAACAAGGGCGTCAGCGCGTAATCGTAGGCCAGGAGCGCAGCAGCCGGGGCGAAATCGGGAGCGCGCGTCACCACCGGCTCCAGCAACACCGCGGCATCGGCCAACGCCTTGCCGCCGCGCTCGCGCGCCGCCACCTTGGCGCGCAGGAAATCCAGATAGGCGTCGAGATCGGCTGTGCGGCTGCGCACCAGCGCCTCGCCGGAAGCTGCCGGCATCTTCAGCGCGGCGGCGATCTTCTGCGCGATGTCCTCCTCGAGGTCGAAGATGTGGGAGCGCTCGGCATCGTATTCCTTCGACCAGAGCGCAACGCCGTCGCGCGCCTGCACCAGCCGGACATTCATGCGCACGCGATCGGCCGCCAGGCGCGCCGAGCCTTGCACCAGATAGCTCGCGTTGAGGGCCTGGCCGATGGTCTTAAGGTCGCGGCTCGAGGGCGGAAGCCGGAACGAGGACGAGCGCGCCACCACGTCGAGGCCGTGCACGCCGGTCAGCGCCGCGGCGATCTCGTCCGTCATCCCGCTCGCGAAGAAGTCCTGCTTGGGGTCGTTTGAATCGTTCTCGAGCGGAAGCACGGCGATGGTCGCAGGCGGGGCGGCAGGCGCCGGCACCTGCGCGGCCGCTGATGAAAGCGCGATACTGAGCACGAGCGCGGTCAGGACCGCGCATCGTCCCGTCAGGTCTGTTGGAAATCCGTGCATGGTTTACGCTCCCCTAGGAGCGCAAGCCATAGCATGAAATCGATCCGCATGCCGCGCGATCCGTTGGGAACGGACGCAACCGGTGCCTAGGCCATGGATTGATAACGCCCGTCCCGGCCTTGAGCCGAGACGGTGCCGATTGCGGAGTCTGGAACGGTTCCGGCTCAGAGCGCGGCGAAGACGCGCGCAAACGCGCCAATGGCCGTACATCGCGTAGCGCCGACGTAACGGGAATCGCGTGGTTATCTCAATCGACCGCCTATTGCTTGTGCCATATGGTGCCGTTCGACCATTGGATGCTGTGGTCCGGCATGATGACGCCGAGCATGTTCCACGGCGCTCCCACGCTGAGCGTGGTATTGCTGGACAGCAGGGCTTGCCCGACATCGCCCTTGTCGTTCTTCATGTCCAATTTGGTTCCGGTCTGCGCGACCGTGAAGGTCTGTCCCGACCATTGGCATGAGCTCGGCTCGGGCGCGCAGCCGTAGGTGCCGCTCAGGTTTGGCGCAGCGCCCTGGGCCAAGGCCAGGCTGGAAAATCCGATCGTCAGCACTGCAACAGCGGCGAGCTTGGGGAACGCCGATCGCGCAAGCATGTTGTGCATCATTTCCTCCTGTGGCGGGTCCGTCATCGGCCCATGCGGCAAGGGCCCGTGACGCAACCTCTTCCGATCACTAGTGCGATATTATTTTTCGGCGCAATTCACTTGCATTCACGACGCCGTGACCATGGCGCTCGAATCGGACCGGTGACAGGTCGAGTCGATTGGCAATTTCGAGGTCGGCGGTTGCGATATTTTGATCGAAGGGCACCCGGATGTTGTCAGGAATGTATGCATACGGAGCGAATCCTCGAACGCTGAGCCGGCGCGCGCGTCAGCTGATTGGCGAACGGCCCTAGGCCCGCACCCGGGCTTTTTCTTTGATGAGCCGGCGAGCACAAGCTGCCGGCACAATCCATTGTGAACCGGCTTGGCGGCAAGTTGTCGTCATATTATAACGATCGCGGTCCATACAATGCTGCCAACACAAGGGAGGACTATTCATGTTCCAGACTGCATATCGGCTGGCCGGGCTTTCGCTTGCCTCGGCGCTGGCCTGCATGGCGGCCGGCTCCGCCAATGCACAATTGCTGACCCACAAGGACATCTCTCTCGGCATAGCCACCACCATGGCGACGACAGCGATCGAGACCTGCAAAGGCCAGGGCTATAACGTGTCCGTGCACGTGCTCGACCGCGATGGTCAGGTGATCCTGGGCCTGCGCAACGAACTCGCGGGCGCAGCCACGATGGAGAACTCCATGAAGAAGGCCTACACGGCCCGCACCTTCCGCCGGCCGTCAGGCGAGTTTGCGAACAGCGTCAAGGGCAACCCGCTCGCCGGCGCTCTCATGCTGACCAACATCGTCGCGGCCCAGGGCGCGTTGCCGATCAAGGTCGGCGACGACGTCATCGGCGCCATCGGGGTCTCCGGCGCGCCGGGCGGCGACAAGGACGAGGCCTGCGCCAAGGCCGGTCTCGACAAGGTCGCCGCAGACCTCAAGTGAGCGAAGCTTCACATCCATTCTCGCCCACCGCCCACAATGGCGGCATTCATCAGGGAGGACTTCCAATGATTGGAACTGCACGCCTGCTCGCCGGCATTTCGCTGGCATTCGCCTGCGCGGCGACCACCACCGCGAACGCCCAGCTCGCCGTCCACAAGGATTTGACGCTTCCCATCGCGCTCACGATGGCGCAAACCGCGGCCCAAATGTGCACCGCGCAGGGTTACAAAGTGTCCGTGCATGTGGTCGGCCGCAACGCCGAGGTGCTGGTCGCCATGCGGGGCGACGACGCCAACCCGCACACGATGGAAAACTCCATGCGCAAGGCCATCACGTCGCGCATGCAAGGGCGGCCGTCCGGCGACTTCGTCACCGCCCTCAAGGACAATCCCACGGCCGGTGCCCTCCATCTCGCCAACCAGATCCCGGCGCAGGGCGCGCTGCCGATCAAGGTCGGCAACGAAGTCATCGGCGCCATCGGGGTCTCCGGCTCGCCTGGCGGCGACAAGGACGAGGCTTGTGCCAAGGCCGGCATCGACAAAGTCGCCGACCAGCTGAAATAAGCCAAGCCCGACCGCGATTATTGCGGCGCGGCATTCTCTGCCGCGCCGCTAGCCTTTTCAAAGCCAAGCTTGATCTTCAAGCTTGAGGTCTTGCGGCACCCTTTCGCGCGGGCGCGCATTCGGTGTATCCTTGCCGGCAACTGCCCTCCGTCGGGATTGCCGGAATCTCCGATCATTGCAAGGGTTAGGTGACGTTGGCGCTACCGGCAGGCACGCTGACAGGACCAACAACTTTTCGGTCTCGCGTATTCGCCTCCACGGGAGCTCGCCGCGGCGCTGCCTTGCCGGGCGGGCCCCCTGGGTCGCTGTTGCAGGGAGGACAGGCATGCTTTCCCGGAGCTCGATCGGGCCGATCGCCCGCATGGGTGCTGCTCTGGCCGTGCTCTTGGCCACGCTGTCGATGGCGGTGGGCGGGGCACGGGCGTTCGACGACGCCCAATATCCGAACCTCAAGGGCCAGTGGGTGCGGGCGCGCCCGCCGGCCGGCGTTATCGGGCAAGGGCCGTTCGATCCGGACAAGTCCTGGGGGCTTGCCCAGCAGGCACCGCTGACGCCCGAATATCAGAAGATCTTCGAGGCCAGCCTCGCCGATCAGGCCGCCGGCGGCCAGGGCCTGTGGCAAGGCGCGCGCTGTCTGGCGGTCGGGATGCCCGGGATGATGACGCTGTTCCGCCCGATGGAGATCATCGTCCTGCCCGACATCACCTATATCCGCATCGACCACATCCGCGATTCGCGCCGGCGCATCTTTACCGACGGGCGCGACTGGCCCAAGGACGTGCTGCCGAGCTACGACGGCTATTCGATCGGCAAATGGCTCGACACCAAAGGCAACGGCCGCTTCGATACGCTTGCGATCGAGACCCGTTATTTCAAGGGGCCGCGCGCCTTCGAGCCGAGCGGCCTGCCGCTGCACGCCGACAACCAGACCATCATCGAGGAACGGCTCTACCTCGACCAGTCCGATCCCGACCTCTTGCACAACGACATGACGGTCACCGACCATGCATTGACGCGTCCCTGGGCGGTGGCGAAGAAATATCGGCGCGAGAAGGTAGAATTCCCGATCTGGCCCGAGGACATGTGCGTGGAGGGCAGCGGATTGGTCTTCATCGGCAACGACATGTATTTCCAGAGCGGGGACGGCCTCCTGATGCCGGCCAAGAAGGGCCAGGAGCCGCCTGACCTGCGCTACTTCAATCAGGCAAATAAATCAAATAATACGAATCAAACAAAGAAGTGAAGGCCACGCGCCACCCAAACGGCCTCGCGACGTGGGCCGATCGATCGCAGGGAGGAGAACCATGCTTTGTCGAAGCTTGATTGGCGCGGCCGCGCTCGCGATGACGGTGTCGGGAGCGCAGGCCTTCGATCAATCGAAATATCCGGACCTGAAGGGCCAGTGGATCCACGCCCGCGTGCCGGGGGTGGTCGGCCAGCCGGCCTATGATCCGAACCACAATCAGGGCGCTCCGCAGCAGGCGCCTTTGAAGCCCGAGTTTCAGGCCATGTGGGAGGCGAGCCTCAAGGATCAAGCGGAGGGCGGACAGGGCGGCGATCCGACCTATGGCTGCCTGTCGCCCGGCATGCCGCGCATTATGGTCCCCTATGGCGAGATGGAGATCGTCATCACGCCCGAAACCACGCATATCCTGGTCGAGCACATCCACGACTCGCGGCGGATCTTCACCGACGGCCGCGACTGGCCCAAGGACTACATCGACCCGACCTTCCAGGGCTACTCGATCGGCAAGTGGTATGACACCGACGGCGATGGCCGTTACGACACGCTCGAGGTGGAGACCCGCTACTTCAAAGGTCCGCGCGCGTTCGACGCCACCGGTATTCCGCTGCACCCGGACAATCAGAGCATCTTCAAGGAGCGGATCCATTGGGACAAGAACGATCCCGACACCTTGACCGACGAGATGACGACCTTCGACAACGCGCTGACGCATCCCTGGACGGTCATCAAGAAATACGTTCGCCGGAAAGTGGATCAGCCGGATTGGATCGAGGAGGTCTGCACCGAGGGCAATAATCACATCGGCATCGGCAATGAAGTCTACTATCTCAGCGGCGATGGTCGCCTGATGCCGGCCAAGCCGGGCCAGGCGCCGCCGGACCTGCGCTATTTCAAGCCGCCGCAGAAGTGAGGCGGACCTGGCGCACTCATTTGAATTGATCGAGTGCGATGTGGAGTGACGCGGGTGCCGCAATCTCCTCGCTCCCCCCGGAGGGGAGAGGGATGGGGTGAGGGGGCTCCGGCGCTTCCGTATCGCACCGCCCGAGCCCCCTCATCCCGCCCTTCTCCCCCATGGGGAGAAGGAGTGAAATGCCCTGCGTCCCTAACTAACCAACTAGCGAAAGCCGAAGAACGCCCGCATGTGAGGGAAGCACGGCGGTTGGCTCCCTCGCCCCGGAGGGGAGAGGGTGGGGTGAGGGGGCTCCGGCGATGCTGTATTGCACTGCCGTAGCCCCCTCATCCTGAGCCTTCTCCCCCACGGGGAGAAGGAGTGAGATGTCCTGCGTCCCCAACTAACAAACGAAAGCGGAAGAACGCCCTGCGCAAGCTCAGTCTCAGCAAATCTACCTCGCAGGCTGAACAACGCCCCGTTTCGAGCCTTCTGCTACTTGTAGATCGCGAAAAGCTCGTCATTCTCCTTGCACAGCATGTCGATGATGTAGCCGCCGTTCGGGCCCGCCTTGAGGCCGCTGTAGCGGCCGATGACGACCCGCACTTGCGCTTGCCGGGCCGCGTCGCCACCGGGGTCGCGGTCGAAGGCGACCTTGACGGCATCCGCATAGGCCTTCTGCTTCTGCACCAGCTCGCTCGGGGTGCACGCCAGCGCCGGAGTGGCCGCCGCCAGCGTGCCCGCCAGCAGGATATGCGCGAGGCGTTTCATGTCCCGCTCTCCTGTTTGGCCGCAAATGTTCAGCTGCAAGTGTTGATCACGACCTCGACCCGCCGATTGTGCTGGCGGCCGTCCGGGTCGTCGGAGCCGTCGGGTCGCTGATTGGGCGCGACCGGGCGGGTCTTGCCGAAGCCGCGGACATTGAGCCTGGCGAGCTGCAGGCCGCGGCCGGCGAGCGCGGCCCGCACTGCGACCGCGCGGCGCTCGCTCAATGTTTGATTGTAGCTCTCGGTGCCGATGGCATCGGTGTGGCCCTCGATCATCACCGGCTTGTCGGCGCTTGCGATGCGCTCCGCCAGCTCCGCCAGGGCGGGAGCCGCTTCGCCACGAAGCTCGGCGCGATCGAAGTCGAACAGGAAGTCGGACCCGACCCGCAGCCGCTCCTCGCATTTCGAGACGATCACCTCGACCGCCTTGGCGACCGGCTTGGGAGCCTCGGGCACGGCGGGTGGCGGCGCCGGCATCACGACCGGCATTGGCGCCGGCATCACCACCGGCATGGGCGCGGGCGGCGGCGCCGCGGCGGCGGGAACCGGGCAGCCCGGCGCCTTGGCGGTCGGCAGCGCGGTGCCGCCCATCAGCACGCAATAGGTTCCGGTTTCCTTGCCCTCGGCGGTGAGCCTGACCACGTAGCGGCCGGGCCGGTCGATCGGGAAGGTCCTGGTGGCCTCGCTCTTGGGATCGAGGCCCGCCATCACGTAGAAGGAGTCGACCGCGCGGGCGCTGGCATTGAGCAGCTCGAGGTCGATCCGCTTGCCAGTGTTGGGAGTTCCGGCGACCTCAAGCTGGGCGATGAGATCGCCGGCCTGCAGGTCGAGCGCCACATAGTAGCTCTTGGAGCCTTGGCCGCCCGGCAATGCGCCCGCAACCAGTCCGGTTGCGGGATCAACGGTGGTAGGCCGCATGATCGAGGTCGAAAGATCGTCGGCCAGGACTGAACTCGCAAGTCCGCCGGCAAGCGCGAGCGCGCAGCCAAGAATGCTGGTCTTCATGATCGCCTCCCTTTGGCTGGCCTGATCAGTTCGTCTGGTAGGCGTTGCCGCCGAGCTCGACCTTGAACTGCGTGCCTTCCACGCCGGACACGCCGATCCGCACGATGTGGCGGCCCGAGCTGTCGACCGGAAAGGCGCGCGTCTTCTCCGCGTTGGCGTCGAGCTCGCCCATGATGTAGTAGGACGAGTTCGCGCCCACCCGCCCGTTGGCGTCCAGCAAGGCGAACTCGAGCATTTTCGGCGCGTTCGGCCGTCCGGCGAACGAGATCTGCGTCAGCAGGTCTGCGGCCTTGAGGTCGGTCGCGAAGTAGTAGTAGTAGGTGGTCGTCTTGTCGCCGCCGGGCGCGGTGCCGGCGATGACTCCGTCCTTCGGCAGCGCCGACGGCGCCAGATAGGAGCGTGAGAAGGGCGTCGCGGCCGGTGCGGCGGCCTGCCGGTTGGGAACCGCCGAGCCGCCGAACTCGACCTGGAACGACGTGGTCTCCGGGCCTTTGGTCTTCAGCACGACCAGATAGCGGCCGCTCGAGTCCACCGGAAAGACGCGTGCGGCTTCCTGATTGGCGTCAAGCCCGGTCATGATGTTGTAATAGGAGAGAAGCTTGCCCTTGGGGTCCTTCAGATCGAGCTCGAGCGACTTGTCGCGCCCGGGACGCCCCAAAAACGACATCTGCGTCGCCAGCTCGCCGGCCTTGAGATCGATCGCGAAGTAGTAGCTCGTCTCGGCGTCGCTGGCCGGGTAGTTTCCGCTGATGAGCCCGCTGGGAGCGACCGGGGTCGGGCTGATCGCCGAGGTCGAGAATCCCTCCGCTCGCGCCGAAGATGCGATCGCGATGATGCCGACGGCGAGCGCCGTCTGACGAAGAAAGCCGCGCATTTGAGCCTCCGATGAAAGTTTGCTTGGAGGCAACAACGCGCTGGCCTCCGTTCTGCCATCGGTTGTCGGCGCGATCTGTGCCCCGGTTCGAACCTAGCGCCGGGCAATTTCTGCTTGGTTAATCAGTGTTTTGTTGTTGTATTTGTTCATTACTGAACGGTTACCGCCGCGCGGCTTGTCGCTTCATTTTTGGCCGGACCGGCGCAGGCTCTTGACCGGCAGGGCCGGGTTGCCGGATTTCTCGGCGATCAGCCGGTCCTGCTCTTCGATCACGGCGCGCGCCGGACCATCGCCGTCGAGGCCGCCCAGGATCTCGCTCGGCACTCTGCGGTTGGAGCGCTGCGAACCGTCTTCATAGAACACATCAAACAGGGCAAATTCCACTCGCGTCGCTGGTTTGCGTGCCATTCTCAATCTCCTGGTTCTCGATCATGGACACGTCGGCCAGCCCCACACGCCGGTCGCATCGCTGGGAAAGCGCAAAAGGCCCGGCGTGTTGCAGCCGGGCCTGATGCGCAAGTCTTGAACCGCTGTTAGACGTTTTGCAGGTTGGCGGCCGCCAGCTTGCCGCGCTCGCTGACGACGTCATAGGTGAGCTTCTGCCCCTCATTGAGGTTGCTCATGCCGGCGCGCTCGACGGCGGAAATGTGGACGAACACGTCCTGCCCGCCGTCCTGCGGCTGGATGAAGCCGAAGCCCTTTTGCGAATTGAAAAACTTTACCGTACCTGTAGCCATGTCTGGCCTCCTTTGAAAACGCCGATGGGCGTCTTGACGGCTGCACGACATCGCGCAGCCTTGCGTCCGAATTCGACGTTGTCTCGGGAAGCGCCCGAACCGGGCAAATAGCAAAGACAGGCAAATCTCGAACAAACGCCTATATAAGCTCAAACGGCGCGATAGCAACCCGTTTCGAGCGAGGATTTCATGGTATTCCGACCCAATTACAATAGGGACCGCAGTGAACGAGACCGGGCGGCGCGCGCCCGCAGCGACGAGAAGCAGAGGAAAAAGGACGAAAAGACCGCGCAACGCAAGGCCGAACGCGAGGCCGCCCAGGCGCCGCCGGCCGCCCAGGCTCAGGAAAACGAAGAGCCGGGTTGACTGTTGGGCTTGCAGTCGCACCGCGATGTGCGAACCTGCGCCCGACTTGCGAGCGAGGGAGTGGAACGCCGTGCCCAGCACGGTCGTCAATCGGGGGCAGCGCGCAAGGTGGCCGCTGTCACAGGTGCGGCGAGGTCGCCCAGTGCGGCGATGAGCGGGCCGAGGTGGTCCTGATAGGCGCGCCAGCGTCCCTGCGAGCTGCGGTAGATGGGGCGGCGCACTTGGCTCGCGCTCGCGGTCCGCACTGGGCGGCGGGCCTCATGGAAGGCGATGCAGGCCGGATCCCATTCGAGCCCGCAATGATCGAGGAGCCGTCGCGCCGCGCCTTCGAGATCGGCGACCACATCTTCGTAAGCAATCTCGAGCACACGGCCCGCCGGCAGCACGGCGCGCCAATGATCCATCAGCTCGGCGTATTTGCGGTAGTAGCGCCCGAGCTCGCCGAGATCGTAAGTGAAATTCTGTTCCGCCGTGAACGGTTTCGAATAGCACGACAGGCAGGTGTCGCGCGGATCGCGCAGAACGTGAATGATGCGCGCGCCGGGCAACGCCAGATGGATCAGCCCGAGAAACAAAAAATTCGCCGGCATCTTGTCGGTGACACGCTCGGCGCGCGGGGCCCGCTGGCGCTGCCGCTCGACATAAGCCTTGCCGAGCCCGCGCAATTGATCGGCCGTCAGCGCGGTTGCGTCTTCCGGGTAGCGGAAAACATTGCCGCCGGTACCGGGCAGTTGATCGACGAGCCAATTGAAGTCGGCCAACTCGCCGGCGCCATAAACGGCGGGATGGCTCGCCAGGATCTGCTCGATCAGCGTCGTGCCTGAACGCGGCATACCGACCACGAACACCGGCAAGGGCGAGTTGAAGCCGCCTGCTTTGGCGAGCAATTTCCCGTCGAAGTTCCAGCGTATCCGATCGAAGCTTTCGAGCGTGCGGGTTTCGTCGTAGTTGAGGCCCTCGCGCTTCAATGCGTTACCTTCGCGCATACAGGCAAAAGCCTCATTGTAGCGGCCGAGATCGTCGTAGGCTTTGGCCAGCGCGAATTTGAGCCGGCTCCGCCCGATGCGCGTCAAGCTCACGGCGTTGTGCGCCTGGTCTTCCATCGCCGCGAGATGCGCGTCGCCTTCGCTGAATTTTTTCGAATCGACTAAATTGACGTAATAGGCGGTCTCGAGCGGATCGAGTTGGATCGCGCGCTCGTAGGCCTCGCGGGCCGCGGCAATCTGGCCGCCCTCTTTCAGCACGTTGCCGATATTATTGTGAGCGTCGGCGAGATCGGGCTTGCGCGCTATGGCGCGGCGAAAATGGACGAGGGCCGCTTCGGCGTTCTGCTGCTCGAAGCGCACGAGGCCCATGGCATTGAGCGCGTCGGCATCCTCGGGCGCCAAAGCGAGCGCGCGGGCCGCAGCAATGTCGGCGTCGGCAACCTGCTTCTGTTCGAGTCTGACCAGAGCCAGATAGGTCAGCGTCTTGACGTTGTTCGGGTCGACCAACAAGGAGCGCGTCAGCAGCGCGCTGGCGTCGGCGAATTGCTCCCGCTCTTTGTGCACAAGCGCCAGATTGTTGAGCGCGCTGGGACTGTCGGGCTTGAGCGCGAGCGCCCGGCGGTAGGTCGCCTCTGCTTCGTCCCGGCGCCCCATGTCGCGCAGTGCGGTGCCCATGTTGTCGAGCGCACCGACATAGGCCGGCCGCAATTGCAGCGCCTGCCGATAGGCGGCCAGCGCCTCGTCGTACTTCTTCTGCGCACGCAGCGTGTTGCCAAGATTGCTGAACGCTTCGGCGTAGGTCGGCATGAGCGCGATGGCGCGGCGATAATGCGCGGCTGCCTCGTCGAGCTCGTCGCGCTCATAATGGACGATGCCGACATTGTTGAGCGCCTGCGGCATGTTCGGATTGATCGCAAGCGCCCGGCGCCCGGCTTCGAACGCTGCGTCGCGCTGGCCGGCAAGCCGGCACATCTCGCAGAGATTGCAATGGTAGAGGGCGACGCTGCTGTCGGCCGCGATGGCGCGGCGCACAAAATCGATCGCCGACGGCAGATTGCCGGTCTGATAGAGGACGATGCCGAGCAGGTGCAGGACGGGCGCGAAATTCGGGCGCACGCGCAGCATGTCGCGGCACAGTGCTTCGGCCGCCGGCAGTCTGCCGGCCTGCAAATGCTGCTCGGCCAGTGCCAGCGCCTGGTTGAGCGGCAGCGACAGCGTCACCGGGATTTCCGAT
>Ga0182024_10022818_pt1 | contig 11256 bp, 13 predicted proteins | sample P32metaG_FD_120480 | JGI IMG/M metagenome (GOLD analysis project Ga0182024, IMG submission 120480) | Permafrost microbial communities from Stordalen Mire, Sweden - P3-2 metaG (Illumina Assembly) | ecosystem: Environmental > Terrestrial > Soil > Wetlands > Permafrost | place: Sweden: Stordalen... | reverse complement strand
TTGATGGCACTTCGATGGCGACACCTCATGTATCCGGCGCGGTCGCGTTCGCCGCGATGAATTTTCCCTTCGAAACTGTGACCCAACGCATTCAACGTGTCCTCGCGAACGTGGATGTCGTCCCGGGTTTGCAGGGCAAGGTGCACACCGGCGGGCGGCTGAATTTGCAACGCATGGTGGATACGGATGGCAATGGCCTGCCGGATTGGTGGGAGCTGGAGTATTTCGGGCACTTGACCGGCACCGACCCAAATGCCGACCCCGATCACGACGGCATGAGCAATCTGGAGGAGTGGCTGGCCGGAACGGATCCGACGAATGCAGCTTCCTGCCTGCGGATGACCTTGGTGTCGGCCACCAACGCCAACGCCGTTGTGCTTGGCTGGTCGAGTGTTGCCGGAAAGACTTACTGGCTTGAACGGTCCACCAACTTGTTAACGGGCTTCGATTCCACCGTTGCGACCAACGTCACTGCCACCGCTCCCACCAACACCCAAACCGACACAGCCATTCTCCCCGGCAATACCCGCTTCTACCGGGTTGGCGTGGAGCAATAATGGCCGCCGGGAGAAATAAAATCACATTACGCGCCATTGAAGCAAAGATAACGGGCACACCGACGACCCCCCCCCCGGCAAAATTAAAAAAGAAAAATTAGCAACGTGTTTGATGTCGGGAACACTGTGCCGGCCTGACGGAGATAGTTAGATTTTACGCGTCCCCTTGTCAGTGGCCTTGCAAGAGGACGCCTTGCGTCTGAAGACGAGGCGGCATTTTTTCGCAGGTTGGCAAGAAATAAGCTCTTACCGGTTTCATGGACACACTGATGCGGGAAATTCTTGCCGGAGTCTTGATTTTTGCGGCTGGCAACATGGTTTACTTTGAAGTCCAAAGGTTGATTAAATTATTACGGACCTGTTTCAACAAGTTGAAATCATCGTAAGACCCTGAGGATTGATCCGCTCCTTGGGGCAGCAGCGGCCAATGTCCAAAAATGAGGTGACTGTCAGGATAAAAATAACACAGAAAGGAAATATGTGAACAGTAACGCCGAGGCATGGATAGAGGAAGTTAAGAGAATAAAAATTGAGTCGAAAAGTAATTTGATTATTAAACCCGGCGGTAATCGAATTTACGTGTCCTGTCCCTTTTGTAACATGGAAGTTTATGAAAGGGAAAATGGCGCAAATGCAGAATTATTTTGCGGCATAGCATTCGGTCTACACTTGCACAATTGCAAAAATCGTCCTGATTATATTGAGCCAGATCTGGACAGGTTAATAAGAGAAATTTTTGGGGATTCAAACTGAGCGTCTGCCCCAAGCCGGTTCTCGAACAACCCGAAAGCGCAATCGGCGGTGGCGCGAGTGACTGGTTACCGGCCCGGTTATTCTCACGCATCCTGTGTGGCCATTATTCCGCCGCTGGCATTTTATCCGAACTGGCAAAGCTGATTGATTTAATCTGCCGCGCGCCGTTCTTCTCGGCGTGGCGGCGTTCGGTCTGGGGCCGGTCTTATACTTAGGGTTACACCCCATAGCGCCGGCACATTTCCCGGGTTACTCTCGTCCCATGAATAATAAAAAATGTCTCTTCAAAACTAATAAAACTGGATTCGTGTTGGGTGTTGCCCTGCTGGTGACGCTGACCGAATGTGTGGGTCACGCGGATGGGCTGCATGTCGGGATAATTGTGCCACCGGTCGTGGTCGTGGCACCTCCTGTCGTCATCCAAGACAACTACGTTTATTACCCCAACTATGGTGTCTATTACAACAGCAGCCGGCACCAATATGCCTATTTGGAAGGCGGCGCGTGGGTTTCGGCACCGGCACCGCGTGGGGTCTCGGCTGATGTGCTGCTGGCTTCACCGTCAGTGAATATGGATTTCCATGACTCCCCGGAAAAACATCACGCGGAAATGGTTCACAAGTATCCGAAAAATTGGAAGTCGTCTGATACTGATCACGACCGGAAGTAATATCTGAAGGTGGCGGCGCCGGATGGCACCGGAAAAGTGTCGGGACAAACGGCGACGCCGGCCCATTGATGTTGAAAAATTTCCGACGGTTATCCAACTATAAAAACTGTTCGAGCAGGAGAATTGAAATATGAAAAAAACAATCGCCAGACTGGGCACATTGATCCTGACTTCGGGAGTTCTATTCTTAAATTTCGGCTGCCAGTCGAATGGTCGTTTGGCAAAGGCGCAGGCAAATTATCCGGAAGACAAAGTAGATGCCCACGCCCTGTTCAATGAAAATTGCGCCAGATGTCATGGCATGGATGGACGCGCCAGGACGTTTCACGGCCGACTCGTCGGAGCGCAGAATTTCACCGACAAAAAGTGGCAGGCGAACGTCACGGATGAAGAAATGTCGGATGCGATAAAAAAGGGGCCAAAAGCCATGCCGGCTTTCGGGAAAAAATTATCCCAAGCTGAGATAGATGCATTGGTGGCGTATGTGCATTCCTTCAAACAAGAGTAGTGAGCCGCCCATTTGCGCAAAACGTTCGGGATAACCACAAATTTTGGCGCGGGCCGCAGGGTTTGAAATGTTCCAACGCAACTTTAATTTGTTTAACATCCGAATGCTTCAGAAGACGCCAACGCGGAACTGAAAAGGCCGGTCGGCGCCGGTTCCGGTGCCCGGAGTTTTGCTTAATGCCGGAACTTCGGGAACGCGAGTTGGATGATGGTTGGGTGGGTGGCTGGTTTCTGCTTTGGTGCGGGCGCGGGAATATTGCGTTGGGGCAATTGCCATTTCTTCGCTTCCTCCTCGTCGAATCCGGTCATTTCCTTTTCCAGCATGAACGAGATTAAAAACAGTCCGAAAGAAACCGCGCCCAACGGCAGCGCCACGGTCCACGACGGATTAAGGTTGAATCCGCCGAAATCAATGACGCTTCCCGCCACAAATCCCGTCACAGAAAGCGCCAAAAGAGTTTTGGATAAGGTTGTCATAATGGTTGCGAAGCAAATTAGCTGCGATGCGGTATTCAAACATAATCGGTCGCTATCGGCTCAATTTCCAGGCAATAAAGCACGGCGGTATGCTCAATGGCTGTGCTGATCTCCTCGGCAAAACTCTTCGTTTGGTTGCGGACGACCTGAATCTGCGGAGCATCATCTTTACTCTCGGCGGAGGGAATTTTCCATAGATCGTTCATAGGCTGGTTCTGGAGAATTGTCATTCCTTGATTACAATGAATTTTAACATTGCAAATGACCTGTTTTGTTTCATTTCAATTCCAATCATAAAACGAAGATAATCTTGGGAACCGACGTTCGCTATGGGGTATAACCCTGATCGCAGCTCCGCAAATCCAAGTAAATCCAAGCTAATCCCTTGTCATGTTTGTGTTGAGCCGTCTTAAAACTCGATTGCACGCACCGTGACTCCAAAACACATGATTGGGATTCCGGCGTGTGATATCGCCATGCCAGGTGACATTTGTTCGGTAATCCCTTAAGGTACGGCCATGATCCGTTGTCAACTTTGGCTTTTGGCCACAGTCTTGGGATTGGGAATCGGCACCGGCTTTAGCCAGCCAGACAATTTTTCGCTCGTGCAACGACCGTGGTTTGAGACACGCACCGCGCATGTCAACATTTACAGTTGCGGCACGCCGCAGGATGTTTACATGCTCGCCGGGCGTCTGGAGCAGTTTTGCGAGGCTTATTCCCTGCTGGCCGGGACGCAAGCAGTGGCCTCACCGCCGGTGGTGGTCATGGCTTTTCCCGATCACGAGTCCATGAAGCCATTCCTGCCCCTTTACCAGGGCAAACCCAGCAACTTGGGGGGATTTTTTGCACGCGGCAGCGATGAAAATTTGATCGTGCTCACGTTGCCCGGCGGCGATGAAGGTTCTTCCGGCATGGAGGTCATCTTTCACGAATACGCGCATCTGTTGTTCCGGCGCAATGACCTGATCTGGCCGCTCTGGTTGAAAGAGGGAATGGCCGAGATCTATTCCACCTTTGAAACGACCGGCAACCATGCCTATATCGGCCTGCCGATTGACCACCACTTGCGCCTGCTGGCGCATGAACCCCTCATGACATTGCCCGAATTGTTTGCCGTCAGCCACGATTCGCCCCAATACAACGAGCGCGAACGGCAGGGAATTTTCTATGCCGAATCGTGGTTGCTCACCCATTTCCTGATGGCGGGCGACAACCCCGTATTCAAGGCTCGCTTCAGCCGGTTCACCGAATTACTTTATCAGGGGCAACCGCCGGAACAGGCCTTCACCGGCGCGCTGGGAACAACATTGCCGGTGATGGAGAGCGAACTTCGCCGTTATTTGGAGCGCGGCAATTTTGCGCCGATTGAATTGTCACTGCCCAAGGAACTTTCCTCATCCGTGACCTTGACCGCGCGATTCATCACACCGGTGGAGACTTGCTTCCACTTGGGTGACGAACTTCTTCGCATTGATCGTCTCAATGACGCCGGATCGTATTTCACCCAGGCGCAAAAAATCGCCCCGGCCAGTCCGTTGCCTTACGAGGGCCTGGGCTTGCTTGCCGACCGGCGCGGAAAAACCGATGAAGCCTTGCAGGATTTGAAAGAGTCATTGGCACAGGGTTCAACCAGTTTTCTGGCTCATTACACCTATGCGCTGGAGCAATACCGGCTCACGGCCGATTCCCAAGGACGATATACCCGCCTTAAAAATGAGGCGGCGGCGGAGATTCGCAATGAACTCCAGAAATCACTCGCGCTGATGCCGGATTTTGGCCCGGCGCATGGGTTGCTCGGCCTTTTCGAGACGGTGCAGGGCGACGATTTTTCCGCCGCGGAACGACAGTTACAACTGGCCATCCAACTGGAACCCGAAAACCTGTCATACCTGCTGATATTGGCGGAGGCGCAGTTGAAGGACAGGAATCCCGACGCCGCGCGTCGCACATTGGCACCACTGCTCCTGCCCAATGTTGATGCAAATCTCCACGCACAGGCGGTGGCGATGATGCGGGAAATGAATCTGAACAATTTAATTAAGGCACTTATATACCTAATTACCCCGATTTCCAAAATTTTCGTGTAAACTGAATATGAATTTATGGGTGGTGTGCAGGGGCGTCGAACCCCTAACCGCGTGAACGGTGGCCGTTTTTAAGACGACCCGATTTTACCACTAATCATGCACACCGTCTTGAATCATAAAAAAGGAGTCATGTTCACGCATGACTCCAACATTTTAGGACAAGTTTCCAGTCCAAAAAACGCGTCTGAGTGTGGTTCATTCAGACAATTTAATTTTCATCAACTTTTATTAAAGGTCAAGACAAAAATTCCACCCGTTTCCTCATTCCAATCAATCCTAAAATTCCCACACCAAACAGTGCAACACTTGAAGGCTCTGGCACGGGGTCAGGTTCATCGTAAATTTCTAAAACTTCCGTAGGTGTCAAAACCCTATTGTAAAAACTAATGTCGTCCAAATTTACATTTTGATACCCAAAAGCAAAAGATGAATCGCCGGTAAATCCATAATCCGCCGTATCGGTTGCGACAAGGCTATCATTTACCAATTTGCAAACGGCAAGCGGTATCGTTGTCAAAAATGCAAACAGGATTTTACCGTCAAAACCGGAAGTCTTTTCGGTGATAGCAAAATCCCTTTGAGAAAATGGTTCATCGCCATTTATTTGCTCACGACGAGTGGAAAAGGAATTTCATCCGTACAACTCGCCAAGCAGGTTGGCGTGACGCAAAAGACCGGATGGTTCATTGACCACCGCATCCGTGAAGCAATGCAGCAAAACAAGGGACAACTTTTCGGCACGATTGAAATTGATGAAACTTATGTGGGCGGTCTTGAGAAAAACAAACACGCGAAGAAACGGACGAAGGGTGTTCAAGGCCGCAGCGCAAAAATCAAAACTCCGATTGTCGGCATGATTCAGCGCGGCGGCGAAGTTCGCGCCAAAGTCGTTGAGCGTGTGACGATGCAGACGGTCGAAAACCAAGTGAAGGAAAACGTGAAAACCGGCTCGCAACTTTACACGGATGATTTTCTTTCGTATGCGCGTCTTGGCCGTTCATTTCCTCACAAAGCCGTCAGCCATGCCACCGGCGAGTTTGTGAACGGTGACGCCCATTCTAACACGATTGAAGGTTTTTGGTCGTTGTTCAAGCGCGGCTATCATGGTATCTACCATCACATGAGCCGGAAACATAATGGATTGCCAGTTCTCGGTCATGTAATTCATTCTTGCGAAGCTGAGAAATTGCCTTATCAAGTTGTGTTTGTTGAATCTGGCGACGAATGGAAACGTTCATTTTAATGATTTACACTAAATTTAATTAAAAATTTAGGGTAAATATGTATATAAGTGCCTTAATTAATTATTTAATTCATTGAGGCTTGGACTGGTTGCGTCACCGGTTGGCCAAAAGGCGGAAGGATGCGGAAGGATGCGGAAGGATGCGGAAAATCAACCACTTACGAAGAGTTTTCGGCCTCTTCGTGATCAAGGAGCCTATGTTCAAAATAGCCGGCGAGATTCATGATGTTGTGAAAGACTTTTTCCCTTTCGGTTGGACTGGGAGTTTGAGGTTCGAGGTTTTCCGGTTCGCCGAGCGCCCGCCAGCTTCCAACGCGAATGTCATTGAGGATTTGAAACAAGCATTCCCGTTCTTCTGAATTGATGCACAACCGCCAGTTTTTGTCCCGCTCCTTGAATTTGCCGGCACCGATCAGGCTCCGGGCTCTTGTCTTTAATTTTTCCCGGTGATCAGCCAGTGATTCATTGAGCAGTTTTTCCCGGTCAACGATTTGCGGGTCGCTGTCTGTCCTGGATATTTTTGCGGTGGCGCTGGCAGTGATGGGGAACTGGTTTAAGAGGCTGCGCAGACAGTCCGCCTCTGCCGGGTTGAGTTGGTATTGCCATCCGTCCTTGGTTTGTTTGACCAGTTTCATTCCGCCGGTTCCATGGTTGCGTGTAGTTTGTAATTTTGCAGTTGATGGACGTAAAATTCAGCCTTCTCCGCACCTTCACGGACCAGCACGCTTTTACCCTTTTCATGAACCTCCCACATGTGCTTTTCCGCTTTCTGCCGCTCCCAGCCAAAAATCTTCATAAAGACATGGGTTACATACACCATCAAGTTAACCGGGTCATTCCAACAGATGACGTAATAGGTAGGGGCCAATTTATCGTCCGAACTGGTATCGGTTTCGATGGCTGGCTTCGGAATTGTGAATGGTTCCAAGACTGAAGACATACGGTTTGACCTTCGCACAATATCATTCGATTGACGGCCAGCGCACGTTGGCCAGCGCCACGCGCATGACGGCATAGAGACCGATGGCAACGATGGTTTCGCCCAACATCAACCACCAGAACCAGCCTTGTGACCAGGACAACGAGGCCAGCCATGCCAGCGCGAAAGCGACGATCATCACCAGTATCATGTTCAAGCCGCGACCGGCGGCTTTCGCCGCGTCGGTCGGCAGCGAAAGCGGCACACCTTTGCCGCCGATGCTGGGCACGAGGGCAAAAACCGGCAGCGCGATAATGCCGGGCAGAAACAAGATCAATTGCGAAAGGTCGCCGCGCAGCAGCCAGACAATCAGCACGACGAGCAGCAGCATCGGCAGGGCGAGCAGGCAAAGTACCGCGCGCCGCGCGCCGTGGCAGATCTGCGCGGGCCCGGACATCGGCGCGACACGGAAAATGTCCGACGCCTGCCATTGTTGCGAGTATTGCAATATCCCCAATCCCAACAGCGGCACCATGCCCAGATAAATCCCGGAGAACGGAACGCCGAAGCCGATGTCGTGGGAGCCGTTGGGGTGATGGTTCTGGAACAGAAAAATGAACGGGAGAATGAGGATCGGCACAATGCCGGGATAGACGCGCAGTTTCACATCGCGGTCGCGGATGAGATAGGCGGCGGTGAGCAGGAACGAGGCGCGCGCCACCGGATCGCGCAGCCACCAGCTCAACGGCGGGACGTTGACGAGCCGGTCGAGCCAGCGACGGTGGTTTTGCTTTTTGACCCGCGTGGAAATCGTTTCATTGAGCGCCTGCAAGCCGGTTTCGTAATCGTGCGCCAGTTTGTCGAACGCGATCCACAGAATCAGGGCGGTGACCGCCACCGCCAGCACCGCGAGCAGCCAGGAATCAAGCGCAGCGCTGCCGGCAAAGGCGTCGTCCAATCCGGCAAACCACGCGGGCGGCAACAGGTTGATCCACCACGAGCTTTCGCCGACGTTGAGGACGTGGCCAACGCGGAAGACGAGCCGTGGCAGAATCTGGCCGCTCATCACCGCGGCAACCGCAACAAAAACCTGCGCCGTGGTCATCAAGCCTTCCAGCCGTTCGCGTCCGAACCAGCGGAGGCAAAGCTGATAAGTCAGCACCACGCAGCCCGTGCAGAACAACGCCTCCAGTGTGGTGGAAGCCAGATGGACAATCGGAAAACGCCAGTTGCCTGCCGAACCAAACCCGACGAACAGGCCGGCCAGATTGAAAGCGAATGCCAGCCAGAGCGAAACTTCCACGAGCACGCGGACTTTGGCCCACAGCATCGCCTTGGGGCTGATGGGCCGGTGCAAAAGAATGTCGGCCTCCTCCTTGTTGAAAAGAATTTCGCCCGCCGATGACGCGATAAACATTCCCAGAAACATGAAGGTCATCGCATGCAGATAAACCGCGAGGGCGAAAACCGGCTGCCCCAGGAAGAACAGCGCCATGCAGCCGAACAACAGGTAAATGCCCAATGTGAGCGCCAGTTTTTCGCCGATGGATTTTGGCACGCGTTGCTTGTTCAATCCGCGCGCGCCGCGACCGCGCAGGAACAGGGTCAGGAAAAGCCGGCGCAAAATCTTTTCCGGTGCCGGAACCGGCTCCGGCAAGACGGACGGCGAAGTGGGGTCGGTTGCGCTCATGGCCGGAAGGTCCGGGCAAAATCCTCGGCGCGGCGTTCGAGCTCGGCCCCGCCGGTCAGTTGCGTGAACAGTTTTTCCAAAGTGCCGGCACTGTGCGCGGCCACGAGTTCGTCCGGCTTGCCATCCAGCAGAAGCCTGCCCTTGTCAATGATGATGACCCGATGACACACGCGCTCGACCACGTCCAGGATATGCGAACTGTAGACAATGGTTTTGCCCTCGCGCGCGAGTGTCTGGATGAGCGCCTTGAAACCGACGGCGGCATTCGCGTCGAGGCCGTCGAGCGGTTCATCGAAAAACACCACCGGCGGGTTGTGCAGGAGCGCGGAGGTGATGACGACTTTGCGCCGCATGCCCTTGGAATAGGCGCCCAGCAACTTGTCCGTGAGCGTCTCGAAGCTTAAATCAAAGAAGGCGATGAATTGTTTGATGCGGGCGCGGGCGGCGTTTTGCGGAATGCCGTAGAGCGCCGCGACCATCTCCAGATATTCCAGTCCCGTCAGCGATTCAAAGACCGCTCCGGATTCCGGCACAAACCCGACATGACGTTTGACCTCGATCGGTTCGCGCTGTAAATCGTATCCGCATACGGTGGCCCGGCCGCCGCTCGGCTCGATCATACCCGTGAGCATTTTCAACGTGGTGGATTTACCCGCGCCATTGGGGCCGAGAAAGCCGACGATCTGTCCGGCGGGAATCTCGAAGGAAAGCGCATCCACCGCCGTCTGGGTGCCGAAACGCTTGGTAAGCTGGTCGAGGACAATCATCATAATTCTTCTTTGAAGATGCGGTCGAGAATGGCGGGAAGCAAGGCAGCCCAAATTGGGTGCCGGCCACGCCTGCCCGTGGTCTCGGCTTGCCGGCGTTTCAGCGCATTCATTTTCGCCATTCCTTCCAATCTTTGAGCGTGGCCTCGATCATGATCTCGGCGGCGTGTCCCAGCCATTTCGGTTTCCGTTGCGGCAAATCCCGTCGCACTGCTGTCACGGCCCGACGCGTGCCAAAATGGACATTGGCCAGTTCCCGTCCCATGGCCCGCAGCAACTTTTCTTCATCATGACCACGCGGCAACTGCGCCAGCTCAATCCGGCTGCAATAAGGCGATAATCGTCGCAACACCCACCCGCTATTTACCCAGAGAAACGGATCGGGCGTGCGAACGGCGTTTGCCAGAATCCGCGAATAATAAATCTCGTTGTCTGCTAATCCACCTGCCCACGCACAGGCCGAAGGCAGCAACGCTTTCGCCTCACGCGCGATTTTGCCGCCGCACCAATCGGCAATGGCGGTGAACCGTTCCCGGCCGCGGCTCCCCAGCCCGGCCCGCCGATGCGCCACGCGGAAAGCGAGGCCGCGTTCCGGCATGGCCTGTTTCAGCATCAACCTCACCTTCGCCGGCACGGGCCTGATCGTTGGCAGGGCCGCGAATATTTCCCAGAAAAGGGTCGGATCGCGCAGCCGGCTGGTGACTGCATCGCGCAGCAAGGGACGCTTCTCGGCCAGCACAAAAGGTTCGCCGCCATCCTGCAAACCTTTGGTGTAACCGTCCAGAATCGCCGCGCAAGCATTGGCCGGGACGAGCGATAAACGACCCAGCTCAATGGCCAGCCACGCACTGGTGGCCAGGCGCACCAGATCAATCGTGTAAGGCAACGGAAACGCCTCGTCGAAATCATTGATGCCCCATACCAGCCGTCCCTCGGCATCGCGCCAGGTGCCGTAATTTTCCACATGCAAATCGCCCACGGCCAGCAGCGTGGGTGCGCTGGCCGCCTTCGGACACAGCGCCGGGAAAAGCTGCATCCAGCGATAGAACGTGCCGCGCAGAAACGAAAACGCATCCTGCGTCATCAACTCGTGCTTGGTGCCGAGGTCGCTCTTGACCACGCGAACGTGACGGGCCAGCCATGTTTCATACTGCCGCGTTGCCTGCCGGATGTTCATCGTGGACATCATTCACGATACGGGCTTCGTTGTCAGTTCACAATTCTCCTTTGAAGATGCGGGCGAGGATGGCGGGCAGCAAGACATCCGATTCGACGGCGGTCTCGGTTTGCAGGCGCATGTTCATTCATTTTTAGAATAATCCCCGGTGATGGTGGAGAATTGTTCAAGCACGGCTTGCAGGGGGTAGCTCGCGGCGGGCAAGTCAAATGTGCGCGATGGGTTCGTTCGCGCGGAAATTTTTGCCAAAAGGAATTCCATTCGATGGAACAAAACTCATCAGAGCGATCATTGTTTGAATTTATCAGTTGAACCAAAAATCCCAAATCAAAAATTTGTCGAGCAAGACTGAAAAATGGTGGTGGTGTCCTAATTTGAAAAATCACGCAGGACTAAGCTACTTGTC
>Ga0182024_10022817_pt1 | contig 11257 bp, 6 predicted proteins | sample P32metaG_FD_120480 | JGI IMG/M metagenome (GOLD analysis project Ga0182024, IMG submission 120480) | Permafrost microbial communities from Stordalen Mire, Sweden - P3-2 metaG (Illumina Assembly) | ecosystem: Environmental > Terrestrial > Soil > Wetlands > Permafrost | place: Sweden: Stordalen... | reverse complement strand
CCGTTCTCGGTGTTGAGCGCGACCCCGCCGCCGCCGATCAGCGGGATCGACTGGCGGATCCAGAAGCTGGTGTCGGCGCCGGCGAATTGCGGGTTTTCAAACGGTGAGTCGAAGCCGCCGAGATGGCCGCCATTGGGGCTCCCTGCCCCGCTCTGGTAAAGCCCCGACAGGCGGAACCGCGCCCAGTCGAAATCGATCGACGGCTCGGCCGCCGCGAAGAAGCCGTCGATCGTCGCGCCGCTATTGCCGGGCGCGCCGAACTGGTTGTGCGACTGATGGCCGAACTCCCAATAGCTCGACACGGTCAGGTTGATCCGCCCGAAATGCCCGTCGCCGTTATAGCCGAGATAGTTGACGTCGTAATCGTAGCCGCGGTTGTCGCCGATCTGCGCCGGTCGCACCAGGAAGCCGTTGTTGTCGTAATAGAACTCGTCGCCTTCGCGGTTCCAGTTGTAGAGGTCGATGATCTGCGAGGTGAAGCCGGGCACCGGCAGGTCCTGGCGAAACAGATTCGCGACAAAGATGCCGTCCCGCCGGACCGGCTGGTTGATGTCGTTAAGCCCGCTATTGGTGTCCTTCTCCAGGCGCTGGAAGTAGGCGAGATTGTACTGCCAGCGATTAGCGTCGCGGTCGCCGAACAAGCGCACCCCGAGCTGCTCGTCCTGGAACAGGAAGCCGCGGAAATCGGCGTTGAACGGTTGGATGCCGACGCGTACGGAGTCGAAGTCGTAATATTCCGACACGTTGCGGATGTGATAGTCGATGAACCCTTCCTGCAGCGCGGCGAACCCGTCGGCGCGGGTCTGGCCCTTCTCCGGGTTGATGTTGAGAACGCCGATTTCGCCGGCCGTCGTGTAGTTGAAATTGAACGCCGGGGTGAGCCGCAGCTCGAAATCAGGCGGCTTGAACGCGGTGTCGCCCTCGATCAACGACACGCTGATGAGTTCGGTCTGAGAGATCAGGGTGCGGCCGTATTTGCCGAAGGTGTTGTTCTCGGCCGGCCGTGCCGTGTACTGCGCGCCGATTCCGGTCGGCACTCGCGCCGGCTCATAAAGCGTGTCGGAGATCGCCCCGATATTGATGAACCAATTATCGCCAAAGATCGGCTTATCGGCCTTCAGGGTATTCGTGTTGTAGGGATCGAGCGGGTTCTCGCCGTGGCCGAGCGCGTCGAGGATGCGCCAGCGGTCCTGCAATGGCATCTCGCCGCCGTGCTCGAACGGTTGTGGCGGCGGCAGCCCCTCGGGGTTGACCACCGGCTCGACCCCGGATGCGGGCGGCGGCCGGCCTGGCGCGCGGCGATTGTCCGCGCCCGGATATTCGGCGCCGATCACCTGCTCGATGCCGGCGCGGTAGGACGCCCAGTAATCCCCCTCGGCCCTGGCATGCGAGGCCATCGCCTTCAGCGTGTCGTCGGACAGGCGGCGGTTCAGCGTCTGTTCGAGCTCGGCGCGCAGCGCCGGGGTCGTCAGCGCCTTCTCGAACGCCGCGGCATCGCTGGTCGTCGCCTTATAGAGGTCGTCGGCCGTGCGGCGGTCGCGACGCAGCTCATCGAGGCCGATCGCGGGGTTGGGCGGCGTCGCCCCTTCCGCGACCCCCATTAGCAAAACCCAGGCAAGCGCGCCCCAGAACGGGCGCATGCGGCGCCGAAACGCGGTTATGCGCCGAAAGGCGCTCAACACGGATTCTGCACGGGGGAGTTGAGGAAGGGGGCAGCGGGGCAGTTGACGTAGCGCAGATTGATGCCGCCGGGAGCAAGCAGGTCCGAGCGGATCGTCAAGGGGGCATTCGTGATCGGGGTCAGGCCGACGATCGGATCGGAGAAATCCTGCATCCCGAGATAGGAGACCAGGCTGTCCTGCTGGATGCCGTCGCCCGAGACGCCGATGGCGCCGACCAGCGTGGTGCCGCGATAGATCGGCGCCCCGCCGGAAAAGGGCTGCAGACCGTCGGCGAGCTGCGTCTTGCCGCCCGACACCGGCGGCAAACCCTGGCCATTGGAGTTGGCGCAGCCGAGCGGCGCGGGCCCCGTAGGGTTGGTCAGGGCGTTGACGAAATCCTGCTTGATGAGATCGAGCTGCAGCCCGGTCGAGAAGATGCTCCAGCGGGCGAACGGCAGGCTCAGCGAGCCGGGCGGGTTGCCGTCGATGCCGTCCGGATAGAACGGCCGCGCGATATCGCCGAGCGAGACCACCGACCAGGCGATCCCGTCGGAAAAGACGGTCGGCTCGACCAGCGCCTGGGAACGCGTGATGTAATCGGCGAAGGTGCCGGGCACGGTGCTTGCCATCGCGGTGATCGCGTTGATCTTGGCGGCCGCGTCGGTACGCGAGAAGAACAGCGCCGTGCGCGCCTTTTGCCGCGACACGTCGGCGGCGAAGATCGGCGCGTCCGGGGTGCGCGCCTGCGCCACGACATTGCCGTCGAGATCGACGACCGTCACCGTCACCTGGACGAAGCTGTTGGTCGGGATGCGGATTCCGGCGCGCGCCGAATAGGCCACGTTGAGCGCGCTCGTCATGATCCCCTGCGCCTCGGTGGCGGTGATCGCCTGGCCGGCCGGCACCAGCCCGTTGGTCGGCGCGTAGAGCACGTGGCCGTTGCCGTCGGTGAAGACGTACGAGGGCACCGTGGTCCCGGGATAGAGCACCGGACCCAGCGCGCCGTCGGGCGCGATCCCCGAGACGCCGTCGCTGCTGCCGTAGGTAAGGCCGGCGATCGCCGTGTGCCCGGGCGCCGGCCCGGCGAAAAAGCCCGGCACGGCTATCGGCGTGAAGACCCCGCTCGCCGACACCGGCGCGGCGAAATTGGCAGGCGTCGCGTCGGTGTATTGCAGCGTCAGCCCGTTGACCGCGATGTTATCGGCATCGAGCGACGGCGGCGCGGTATAGCCGGTCGAGCCGGCCAGCGCGATGACCTCGTCGTCGTCGATCGGCACCGCGAAGATGTTGAGATTGTCGGAATAGACCGTCTTCGTCATCACCCCGATGCCACCGGCGAGGATGCCGTTCTTGTAGACTGGTATCCCGCCCGAATCGGCCGAGAAACCGAGCGGCGAGCGGTGCGGCCCGGCATTGGTGGCGCCCGGGACAGTCGATGCCGTGGTGTTGAAATCCGAGCAGGGGAGCTGACTGAACTGCACCCCGAACAGCGGCCCGGCCGGGGTGTCGGTCACACCCGGGTTGAAATGCTCCTGGATGATCTGGTTGGCGGTTCGGGTGCTGAACGCGTTGCCGTTCGACGACAGGTAGGCGCCGGTATAGGCCTTGGCGAGCGCTGCGTAAGTTGCCGGCACCGGGACGCCTTCGAGCCCGGTGGTGTTGCCGCGGCCCGAGGTGATGGTCGCCATGGTCGGCGCGCCCGGCATCTGGGTCACCGCCAGCGGATTGCCGACGCGATCGATGACCGCGATCGTCGCCGGCTTGCCGCGCGCGGTCGCCTCGTGGACCGCCTGCAGCACGATCGTGTTGACGTCGCTCTCGGTGAGGCTCGGGCTGACGCCGTTGATCGGCGCGGCGGGATCCGTCGAGGCGCTCGGGGTGACACCGGAGGTCGAGACGCCGCTGCCCCCACCACCGCCGCAGCCACCCGGCGCCATGCACCACACCGACAGCATCGCCATTGCCGCGCGGAACGCCGGATGCGAGAAGACGCCGCGCGGCTTCATTGCGTCGCTCCTGTGGTCATGGGACTTGGGATCATGTGCATCAGCCCGAACTCGCTGCGGTGGAATTCGTGGCAGGTGATGCAGGTCGATTGGGCGCGCAGCGCCGCGTCTTCAGCGCCGTGGCAGCGAACGCAGTTCTCCTTGCCGGGGATCATCAGCGCCTCGACGCCATCGGATTGCATCTCTCGGACGGTATGGCAGTCCTCGCATTTCATGCCGCGGTGCTGGACATGGTCGAAGCGCGCCTGCGGCAGGAAACGGGCGAGCAGCGACACCGGCGCGGTGAGCTTGGGCTTTTCCGGCGCCGCCGCGGCGACCGCGGCGACAACCCGGTCGGTGTCGAAGGAGCCGTTGGCCCCGAGCCCGTAATGGCAATAGGCGCAGCCGCGCTTTTCCTCGAAGACCACCTGTTTCAGCACGGCGAGCGTCTTCTCGGAAATCGAGGCCTGGACGTCGGCCGGCGGCACGGCAATCCCGTCATGTACCGCGCGCGCCGCGTAGAAATTCCACACCGCGCCGACCACCGCGCCGTCGTCGCCGTGCGGCACCTTCGCGTCCTGCCACGGCAGGGCGATCTTGTCGAAGGTCAGCTCGTGGCAGTGCTCGCACTGATTCTTGTAGGTGATCGGCTGAAAGCCCTGGCCGCTCGGCTCCGCGACATGGCAGCTGTCGCAACCCTTCACCCGCCGGTCGCCGAGCGCCGACCAGTCGAGCGTGTCCATGTGCGCCTTGTGCGAGAATTTGAGCCCGGGATGGTTGACCGGCGGCGGCGTGGCGCCGAGCACGGCGCGCACCGTGGTCACCTGCGCCGCGTCGGCGGCGACGAGGGTCGCGCGGAATTGCGGATGGCCACTCGGGAAGCCGCCGATGTCCTGCACCCCGGCGGCGGGCGAGGCTTCGTTGAGATTGCGATGGCAGTCGAGACACAGCCCGGCGGTGCGGATCACGCTGCCTTCGATGCCGCGGTGCTCGGTATGGCAATCGGTGCAGCCCAGCGACGCCAGCCTGTCGCCGACCCCGGCGAGCGCGACCCCGTGCGGAGTATGGCTGCCGACCTTCGCGTGGCACGCGAGACAGGCCGTGTCGGCGACCTTGGGCACCGCGCCCTGATGGCAGGTCGTGCAATCGGCCGCGAAAAAGCGGTGCGCGTTGGAGAACTCTCCGATGTTCCACGACAAACCGATCGCCGCCGGCAGCTTCGGGTTGGCCGTGTCCTTGTGCCAGGGCCGTATCAGCCCGCCGCTGAAGACGATGATCGGCGCCGCCAGGCAGGCCACCGCGATGACCAAAAACCCGCTCCAGGCGTACACCCGCTTGCTCGCCCCCGTGCGCTCGAGCCCGATGCGCGCGCCTGCGGCCGCCTGCTCGGACGTTCCCGCCGTCGCCAGCTGCTCGATCTGGATCGCCCCGTCGCAGCCTTCCGGCTGAGGCAGGATCGTGATCTGGAAGGGGCCGAGGCGGATCTTATCGCCGGGCGCCAGCGCCGCGGTCTGGATCGTCTCGCCGTTCACCTCCAGCAGCGAATTGTCGAGCCGCTCGACCGTCAGCACCCCGTCGTGCAGGATCAGCGCGGCCGCCCGCAGCCCGACATGGATGTCGTTCAGCGACACCTCGTTGTCGGTGCCGCGGCCGAGATTCACGCGATCGCCGCTGACGCGTTGCGACCGACGCATTATCGCGATGCCGCGTCGGCTGAGAGTGGTGACCTCAACCTCCATGCTCTCCGTCACAATCGAGGTGCTGCGGGTCAGTCATGGGCGCACGGCCGGTTTCCCGGCGCAGACGAAGGCTACAGGTAGAAGACCGATACGATGTGCGCGATCAGCGCGGCGAGAAGGGCGAACGTCAGCGGGACGTGCACGTAAAGCCAGATGTCCATCAGCGCTTTGTAGCGGATGTCGCGACGCAGCCGGGTGACGAGCACGGCTTTCTCGTCGAGCTTGTCCCGGAACATCCGCCAGACCTCCTCCGGCACCACCATCGTGTCGGGTCGGGTCTGGAGCTGGGCGATCGCCAGGGCGGTGCCGCAGTCCGGATAACGGCCCGACACCTGGCATCGCATCGACCCGCCGACCGGCGTGTTGTCGAGCGAACCCCTGATGATGCCCGCGAACGGTTCGTCGAGCGGCCTGACCTTACCGCGCAGCTCGGCGTCGATCGCGGCGATCTGCCTGCGCATGTCGCCCAGGGTCAGGTTGTCGCGGTTATCGGTCATCCGCCGCGGATAGCGCAGATAGGCAAAGATGCCATACATGCCGCTCACGATGACGACGACCATCAACGCGTAGGCCAGCGTGTGGATGTTCAAGCCGAAATGAAACCCGGTGTGCAGCGTCGCGATGACGAGCAGGGCGAGGCCGAGATAGACGTGAGCCGACAACCGTCGGGCGAGCCGGCTGGGATCCTCCGGCGGATGCGCCTCCTCCGGCGCGGCATCGTCGTGCGGATGGACGTATTTGTGGTTCGGGTCGTAAGCGCGCTTCTTGTAGCCGAACCACGTCAGCCACAGGATCAACGCGGCGCCGACGGTTCCCAGGGTGTACCCCGCCACGCCACCGCCATAGCGCTGACCGTAAGGGGGCACCGCGACGTAGAGGACGATCGAGGCGACGACGGCCAACACCGCGAGCCTCAGATAGCCAAAATTGTCGTACGCGAGAAACGAGACGTGGCGCCTGAGTCGCGCTCTGCCGGTGGCGTGGGCGGCGGTATCGCTGCTGCTCATCGCCCCGTCCGCATGACCTCGATGAACTCCGCCGGGTTGACCCGGATGGCCGCGCCGGTCGGGCAGGCGCGCACGCAAGCCGGTCCCGCGAGGCCCCTGCACATGTCGCATTTGACCGCGTGCGGGGATCCGATGCGCGCCTTCATGCCCGCCTCGGACTTGTCCTCACCCGGGCCCGAGCCGGCGCCGAACAGCATCCAGTTCAACAGGCTCAGCGGCGGCTTCTCGGGCGCCGGCGCCGCCATCTGGATGACGCCGTAGGGGCAGTAATTCTTGCAATTGCCGCAACCGATGCAGGTCGATTCGATATAAACCTCGCCGTTGGCGGCGCGGTGGATCGCGTCCGGCGGACACTCCGTCATGCAGAGCGGGTCTTCGCAATGCCGGCACGAGGTCGGCACATGCACCATCGCGCGACTGGCCCCGGTCATCATCGCGAAGGTCGGCCCCGCCTCGCGGTCGAGCCGGCTGATCCCGTGATGGGTCTCGGCGCACGCCTTCTCGCAATTGTCGCAGCGCACGCAGAGCGACTCGTCGATCAGCAAGATATCGGTGGCGTCACCCGCGCCGGCGCGGACCAAGAAGGAGATCAGATCTCCGGCCTCGGCATTGCGGCGCATGATCTCGCGATCCTTGAGCCGTTTTTTGATCTCCTCTTGGACGCGCCGCTGAAGCTGCGGATCGCGATCGAGCAGCTTGCGGAAAACGGCGCTGTCGACGCGGATTGCCTCGGTCGTGCTCGCGGCCGTAATCGTCGCGGCGCGCGGCTGATGCATCAGCAACGCCATCTCGCCGACGTAATTGCCCGCCGCGACGTAGTTGAGCACCACGTTCTTGTCGGCGACCTTCTTCGACACCGTCACCGAACCCTTGCGGATGACGTAGACGGCGGTGTCCGTCTCGTCGTCCTCCTCGATCAGAACCTCGCCGCGCTTTTTTGTAACGACCGTCGATGTCGCCACAACCTCGTCCAGCAGGTCATCATCGATGTGCGGCGCCAGGAACATCTTGATCTGGCGAATCACCGCCGCGTCCTCGATCGCCTTCTTCACCTCCGGGTGGGTGCGTTCAAGCTTGAGGATCGTGTTGCGCTCGACCTCGAACAGCAGCACCGGTTTGGTCGCGACCACGGTCGCGGTGCGCTTGCGGCCCGAGATCAATCCCATCTCGCCGAAGAACTGACCCGGCCCGAGCCGCACCATCTCGCCCGGTCTCTTCGGGTCGATCTGGATGCCGACCTCGCCGTCCAGCACCGTGTAGAGCGAATCGGTCGACTCGCCGCGTTCGAAGACGACCGCGTCCTGCTTCAGGTAGTGTAGCTCGGCGTGAATGAGGAATTCGCGGATGTGCACCGGCTTCAGCTCGCTGAACATCGGCGCACGGGCCCGAATATGCTCGATCAGCTCGGCGCCGGTCATTTTAGTCTTGTCGGCGGCCAGGGCTTCGCCCGCGGCGATACTGGTCTCGCCGGAGTTCAACAGGCGGATGATGCCGGGCGTCAGCTTTTTCTGAAGCAGCGGTTCGTCGGCCGGCGGAATAGGATTGCCCAGGATGTATTCGACGACCTCGAAGCCCTGGTTCAGGCAGTTCTTGATCAGCGGGTAGCCGCCCAACGCTCCAATGATGTAGAGGCCATCGATCTGCAATGACTCGTAGGTGTCGCTGACCGGGGCGACATCCTTGGTCTGGATGTTGCAGCTTGCGAGGAATTTGGTCGCGGGTTCGTTGCCGATGCGCGCGATGACGCGATCGCATTCGATCTGCCCCGTCGTACCGTCCGCGCCATGCAGCACCAGCAGTCCGGGCTGGACCTCCTGTGGCTCGACCTTTGTCATGTGGACGATAGAGCCGGAAGTCTCCGGGCCATCTTCCTCGGCGATTTTGAAGGCCGCCCTGACCTTTGCCTTGTTCGCGTCCTTGGCTCGGGGAAACTCGTCCCCGGTGTTGATCAGGTAGATTTGGTTATTTATCGCGAGACCGAGCGCATTTTCGAGGCCGGCGTCGCCGACGCCGATCACGGCTATGCGCTCGCCCTGATATTCGTCGGGGTCGGCGAGCAGATACTGGACCATCGGGCGGTCGCCGCCAACGGCCCGGGCATTGGCGCCCGGGATGGCGACCTGCCTGGCATTGCCGGCGCCGACCGCGAGGACGACAAATTCGGTGGTGATTGTTTCGCCGCCGGCGAGCTTGACCCGGAAATCGCCCTTCACCCCTTGGACCCCGGTGACTTCGGCGTTGAAGCGGATGTTGACGCCCTTCCCGCCGACTTCGGCGGCGGTCTTGGTCCAGCTGCTGATAACCTCCTCGCGCGATTCCTCCTTGAACTGGAGCTCGATCCCATCCTGCGCGGGCAGCTCGACCGGCGTCGCCATGACGAGCTTGCGCTTCTGGTATTTGAAGATCGTGTCGTTGATATGGTCGGTGCGTTCAAGCAAGACGTGCGGCACACCCTTGCTGGCGGCATGGGCGGCGGCGCTGAGGCCCGCTGGCCCAGAGCCGACGATGACGATCTTGAAATCCGTGCTCAATTTGCGTCTCGACCTAAGGGTTTTGCGGGCGTTCCCGGCTGCCCCGTCCAGCCGACGCCCAATCCCCATCCCAAGGCTTTAGAATCTATCAAGCGGGAACGGCGAACGGTAGGGCAAATCGCGGGGTATTCCATCTAGCCCGTCGGCTTGCGGGCGTCGGGGGAAGCGCGCGCCCTGTCGACCGACGACGATCAACCATATGCCGGGGAGCACGCCACGATGTCCGAAGTCCCGTCGAAACTTGCGCTTTACGCGAGCGTTGGCAATGAGTTGACGCATTACGACGTCGATGTCGGCGACGCCGCGCTGACCCGCCGCGACGCGGTGAGCCTGCCGGCCAACGTGCAATATGCCTGGCCGCACGCGTCGCAGCCTTTTCTCTACGTCGCGACCAGCGACAGCGCCTCCGGCATGGGCCCCGCCGGCACAAATCATCACGTGAGCGCACTGCGCGTCGATCGCGATTCGGGCGCGCTGTCGCACCACGGCGCGCCAATCCCGCTGCCGACACGACCGATCCACATGGCGACCGACATCCCGAGCGAGCATGTGCTGGTTGCTTTCAACAATCCGAGCACGATCCACATCTATCGCATCAACCCGGACGGCACGCCTGGCGCCGAGGTGGCGCAGCCGAACGCGATCGATCCCGGCATCTTCGCCCATCAAGTGCGCGCGACCCCGGACAACAAGCAGGTCATCCTCGTTACCCGCGGCCATGACCCGGCCGGCGGCAAGCCCGAGGAGCCCGGCGCGCTCAAGCTCTTCGACTTCGAGAACGGTGTGCTGTCGAACGAGCAGTCGGTGGCGCCCAATGGCGGCTACGGGTTCGGTCCGCGCCATCTCGATTTCCACCCGACCAAGCCGTGGGTCTACGTATCGCTGGAGCGCGAGAACCGGCTCGACATGTTCCCGTTGCAGAACGGCAGGCTGTCGCCCGAGGCGGCGTTCCGCGCCGATAATCTGTCCCAGCCGGTACCGGCGGGCGCGCGTCAGGCGGTCGGCACCGTGCATGTCCACCCGAGCGGCCGCTTCGTCTATGTCGCCAACCGCGCCTCGACCGTGGTCGATCGCGATGGCCGAAAGGTCTTCGCCGGCGGCGAGAACACGCTGGCCGCCTACGCGATCGATCCCGCGACCGGCAAGCCGACCTCGATCCAGCATGTCGACACGCGCGGCATCCATTGCCGCACCTTCCACATCGATCCGAGCGGCAGATTGCTGGTCGCCGCCCATATCCAGGGGATCGCGCTGCGGGACGGCGGCGAGGTGCCGTGCTGCCTGTCGCTGTTCCGCATCGGCGACGACGGCGAGCTCGACTACGTGCGCAAATACGATATCGATGTCAGCGGCGGCCGGACGATGTGGTGGATGGGGATGGTGACGCTGTAGTTACGAGTTCAAATACCCCGTCTCGTCCCACAGTTTGATCACCGGTTCGTCCAGATTGTGCTCGTAGCCGAGCGCGCTGAGGCTGGTCGTGCTGAGCAGCAGAAAGCGGCCGCCGGCGGCGCCGAGACCGAGCCAGCACGCCGCGAGCGCGCGCAGGAAGTGCCCGCTGGAAAAGCACAGCACATCGCCGTCGACCGCGCGCAATCTGGCGATGGCGCGGCCGGCGCGCGCGGTCACCTGATCGACCGACTCGCCGCCGGGGCAACCGTCGCGGAACAGCTGCCAGTCCGGCCGCTGCTGGTGGATGTCGTGGGTCTTGATGCCCTCGTAGTCGCCGTAATTCCATTCGACGAGGTCCGGCATGGTTTCGGCCCGGGCGCCAAACCCCGCGAGCTCGCAGGTCCGCGACGCGCGCTGCAGCGGGCTGGTGAACACCTTGGCGAATTCCATACCTTTGAGGCGCTTGCCGAGCTTGAGCGCGAGCTCCTCGCCGTGCGGGGTCAGCGGCAGGTCGGTGAGCCCGGTATGCTGGCCGGAGAGGCTCCATTCCGTCTCGCCGTGCCGGGCGAGATAGACGGTCGGATGCGGCATGACTTCCCCTCTGACAAAAATCCCCTGATATATGATCCGCAACCGGCGTGGGAGGAAGCCCGATGAGCGATGAACTGCCGACCGCCGCGCGCGTGTCGGATCCCGGCATCCGCGCGCTTTACCGGTTGGAGAATCGCTGGCAGGCCTGGCTCGATGTCGAGGCAGCGCTCGCCAAGGCGCAGGCCGAGCTCGGCGTCATCCCGCGAGACGCCGCCGTCGCGATCACCGAGGCGGCGCATTACGAAAAGCTGGACCGCGCCCGGCTCGACGAAGGCTTCGCCCGCACCGGGCACACGATCGTGCCGCTGGTGTGGGAATTGTCGCGCGTCACCGGCGAGCAGCATGGCGGCT
>Ga0182024_10022816_pt1 | contig 11257 bp, 11 predicted proteins | sample P32metaG_FD_120480 | JGI IMG/M metagenome (GOLD analysis project Ga0182024, IMG submission 120480) | Permafrost microbial communities from Stordalen Mire, Sweden - P3-2 metaG (Illumina Assembly) | ecosystem: Environmental > Terrestrial > Soil > Wetlands > Permafrost | place: Sweden: Stordalen... | reverse complement strand
TGCCCGGTGGTGCTGGGCATTCCCTACGACCTGCAGAAGGTCGAATACATGGCCAACCAGCCCTACGAGACCTCGGCGATGTACCAGCCCAAGGTCGGGCGCATGCAGCCCGATCCGCAGCTCGTGGCCGAGGCCATCGAGCGGCTGGCCGCGGCCAAGCGGCCGATCATCCTCGGTGGCCGCGGCGTGGTGTGGTCCGGCGCGCGCGATGCTGTGATCAAGCTCGCCGATCGCTGCGGCGCGCTCCTCTCCAACACGCTGCCGGCGCGCGGCCTTTTCCACGACCATCCGTTCGGGCTCGGTACCACCGGCAGCTACTTCACGTCGCTGGGCAAAGAGATGTACGAAACCGCGGACGTGGTGCTCGCGGTCGGCACCAGCCTGTCCTACTACGTCGGTGGCGGGCATTACTGGGGAAAGGCCTGCAAGATCCAGTTGGACGATGCCCCGCGCGGGTTGCGCGATGGGCAGAAGGCCGCCGACATCTACGTCAGATCGGATGCGCTCACCGGCGTCGAGGCAATCCTTGCCGGCCTCGACAACAAGCTGGGCGTTGGCAAACCGACGGCGGCGGCGATACGCTCGAAAGAGCTCGCGCATCGCATCGCGACCGAGCCGGCGGACGCGATGCCGTTCGACATCGCGCCCGGGCTCCTTGATCCGCGCGAGGTGATCAAGGCCATCGACGCGGTCGTGCCAAAGGATTGGGATTGCGTCGTCGGCGGCGGCCATCAGGCCTATTTCAACACCCAGATGCGCGGCAGGCCGGCGGAGCGCTACACCACGGTGCGTGAATTCGGCGCGGTCGGCAACGGCCTGTCGTATGCGCTTGGGGTTGCGGCAGCGCGCCGGCAGGGCCGCGAGGGCAAGATCGTGCTGTTCGAAGGCGACGGCGGGCTGTTGTTCCATATCCAGGAGCTCGAGACGCTCAAGCGCCAGGGATTTCGCATCCTGATCTGCGCGATGAACGACGGCGGCTACGGTTCGGAGTTTCACAAGCTGCGCGCCGACGGCCTCGACGACAGCTTGGCGGTGTTCGGCCGGCCCGCGTTCGAAAGCATCGCACACGGCTTCGGCCTGCGCGGCCACGAGATACGCGATGTGTCGGTAATCCCAAAACTGTTCGCCGACTTCGCCGCGCAGGGCGACAGCGAAATCTGGAACATCCAGATCTCAGATCAGGTCACCGCACCGATAATCCGCCAGACCATCAAGCGCGGCCACGGCAATATGTGATTGTCTGCATTCGCATGAGGTGGCGCGTGGTGATGGGGCTGCCTTCGACTTGATATTCAACTTGGCAGCCAGGACGCGGACTCATTAGCGCGCAGCCATAGCGTGATCGATGCAAGCTGAACGAATGCGAGATAGTTGGCCGCCAGCTTGTCGTAGCGCGTTGCGACCCTGCGACCATGGGCGGCTTCAGAGTCTTGCGCCGCAAAAAGCATGGTTGGTTCTCCGCTGAAGCATGATATCGTCCGCTCCATCGGATGAGCGGACCCGCGCGGGAGGGTCGGATGGCGATCCCCATCGGGCGTCCTCAGGCACAGGAGTTTCTAGCGCACGTGGGGGCGACTTGGATATGTCGAACGGAAAAATCTAAAAACAGAGCTGCGCCCGAGGACACTTAGAGCAACGAGGAACTTGTAATGACACAGTTCATGAAGTTGCTTCTGGCAGGTACAATCGCCGGCATGGTGATGACGACCGCCGCAATCGAAACGGCGGCCGCTGCCGGGCCTGAGAACCGTATCACGATCCTCTACGATGCGTTCGGCAAGGACGCTTCGATGCGAAAGGACTGGGGCTTCTCGGCGCTCGTTGAGATCGCCGGCAAGCGCATCCTGTTCGATACGGGCGATGATCGCGACATCTTCGCGGCAAACGTAAAGGCAAAAAACGTTGATCTCACCAAGCTGGATTTCGTTGTTCTATCGCATCGGCATGGGGATCACGTGGCGGGGCTGGCTCATGTGTTGAGCGTCAATCCAACGGTGAAGATCTACGCGCCCAAGGAGGGCTTCGGCATCTTCGGCTCGTCGCTGCCGTCGAGCTTCTATCGGAAGGCTGAAGCCTTGCCGCCCGACATGCGCTACTTCGACGGCAAACCACCCGAGGTCATGAGCTTCGGCTCGGCCTGGCAGGGCGCCAACTTTGAACTCATCGACAAGACCACCGAAATCGTCCCCGGCATTACCCTGATCGCACTTGTGTCCGAAGCGCCAGGCACCCGGGAGCTCAAGGAGCTCTCGCTGGCCATCAACACGCCGGATGGAGTTGTGCTGGTGGTCGGTTGCTCTCACCCCGGGATTGACAACATCGTCGCGGCAGCAGCAGCCATAAATCCCAAGATCCATTTGATCGCCGGCGGCTTCCACTTGGTTGTCGCGTCGGATGACGCCATCTCTAAAATCGTGGCCGCGCTCAAGGATACTTTCAAAGTGGAGATCGTCGCGCCCGGTCATTGTACTGGCGAGCCGACGTTTGCGGCATTAAAGCAAGCCTTTGGCGATCACTACATCTATGCCGGCTTGGGAACGTCGTTCGCGACCGGATCGGGTGCGGGCGCCGAGCAAAGACGCGGTGAAGCACCGGCGCTCGATGCCGAGGACCTCGTCAGCTATCGCAGGCTGGCTGCTCGTGAAGACTAGTTCGGGCTCGCTACCTGGCGAAGGAAACTTGCCAATAGAGACAGTGACGGCGCTAAACGCTAAGACGGCCGAGGCGCCCGCCCTCATTGTGCCCGCCATGATGGTATTGCGCGCCGACGAGATGATCGAATAGCGGTGAAACTTGCTGCGTCTGCTCACAGCCACTCCTGGCACTTCTCGTCGTTGTGCGGCGGCGCAATAATTCAGTCGCTTTCGGGGCGAAGCGGACATTCAGCGAGTCGCGCCGGATTTATGAGTACGTGCCCTAGTCACTTCGGCCAGACAACGGCGACACCGTCCGAGATTTGACCCGCAATGACAAAAGACTTCACGCCCTCATCAGGGAAGATTGCGATTCCACCGCCGGCGCACCCCGAGAGCCGACGACAGCCGCTGCCCGGGCACCGGCCGAAGTCGCCCGACGACGATCCTGATGCGCCTTCGAGACTAAGAGCAATTCTCGCGAGCGCGAGCTATGTCCTGGCCGAGCAGGATCTGGCTTTCCTGGAGCGCGACGAGGCGCGCGGCGTGCGTCTCCAGCTCGAATACCTCAAGCCGGAGACTCTGCTTCACGACCATGCCATTCGCGATACCGTCGTGGTGTACGGCAGCACGCGAATTACGGAACCCGCCGCGGCACGACGAAGCGTGGAGGCGCTGCGCCAAGCCCTCGAAGCCGATCCCCGCAATACCATCCTGATCCGCAAGCTCGCCGTGGCCGAGCGGATTCTGGCAAAGAGCCGCTACTATGAGATCGCGTGCCAGTTCGGACGGCTGGTGGGCGGCAGCGGTGATAACGATGGGTCACGATCCAAGCTGGTGATCATGACCGGAGGCGGCCCAGGGATCATGGAAGCCGCCAACCGAGGAGCCTTCGAGGTCGGGGCACAATCCGTCGGCCTGAATATCAATCTGCCGCACGAGCAATATCCCAATCCCTACATCACACCGGAGCTGTGTTTTCGATTTCACTACTTCGCTCTGCGGAAGATGCATTTTCTGCTGCGCGCGAAGGCGCTGGTTGCCTTCCCGGGCGGTTTCGGGACGCTGGACGAGCTGTTCGAAGTCTTGACACTGGTGCAGACGCGCAAGATCAAGCCGGTTCCGATCGTGCTGGTGGGCGAAGAGTATTGGCGTCGAGCCATCGACTTCGGGTTTCTGGCCGACGAAGGTGCAATCGACGCTGAGGATCGCGAGCTGTTCTGGTTTGCCGAAACGGCGAGTGAGATTTGGAGCAGCATTCTGGATTGGTACGACGCATGCGGCGCCCCGCTGGGCCTGAGGGGCTGATCGCCTCCGTCGTTACATCATACCGGCTTTCGCAGGAGAAATGGTTTGAAGCTGTCGTTTCATGGAGCTGATCGCGACGTCACCGGATCATGCCACCTCGTCGAATTCGCCGGCCGGCACCTTTTGATCGATTGCGGGCTCTATCAGGGTAGCCGCGAGATCGCAGAGGACAATGCCGGCGACTTTGGTTTCGATCCCGCCGGCGTCGATTTTGTGCTGCTGACGCACGCGCACCTTGATCATTGCGGGCGGCTGCCACTGCTGACCAAACGGGGGTTTCGCGGCGAAATCATCGCGACCATGGCCACCCAGGAACTCGCCCGGCTGGTCATGCTCGATGCCGCTCACCTGCAGGACGGGGCGAACTCAAACTCGCATCGGCCGCAACACGGCGCGGGTAACAAGCCTGCGCAGCCTTTGTATACGGTGGCCGATGCGCTCAAGAGTCTGGAGTCGTTCAAGCGCCATGCCCAGTATGGCGAACCGATCGATCTCTTCCAGGGCGCCCGCGCGACTTTTGTGGACGCCGGACATATTCTTGGCTCGGCCAGCATCCTTCTCGAGGCGACCGAAGCCGGCCGCACGTTGCGGCTGCTGTTTTCAGGCGACCTCGGCAACGCCGGAAACCCCTTGCTTCTGACGCCGGCACCGCCGCCGCCTGCGGATGTGGTCGTGATCGAGACGACATACGGTGATCGACTGCACAAGCCAATGGATGCGTCGATCCAGGAGCTTTACGGCGCGATTTCCGACACGCTCGGGCGCGGCGGCAACGTCATCATTCCGACCTTCGCCCTGGAGCGGGCGCAGGACCTCCTCTTCATGCTCAGCCAGGGGATCGAAAAAGACAAGTTGGTGCCGTCGATGCAGGTCCATCTGGATTCGCCCATGGCGATTACGGCGACCGAGATCTTTGCTCATCACCTCGATTACTTGCGGCCTGAGGCCGTCCGGCTGTTCCGGGAGGGCCGCGACCCGTTTGTGCTGCCCGGCCTGCACTTCACCCGGGAAAGGGCGGAATCGGTGGCGCTGAACAATGTCCGCGGCGGGGCGATCATCATGGCGGGGTCCGGAATGGCCACGGGAGGAAGGGTGCTCCACCACCTCAAGCATAATATTTCGCGAGGAGACTGCAGCGTGATTTTCGTCGGCTTTGCCGCCAAGGGAACGCTGGCGCGGCAGATCATCGATGGCCAAAATCCGGTGCACATTCTTGGGGACGATGTCCCGGTAAGAGCCAGTATCCACACGATCAACGGGTTCTCGGCCCACGCCGATCAGGCCGAGCTCCTGAAATGGCACGGGCATACAGGCGCGGCGCGCACGTTCCTTACCCACGGGGAGGAGGACGCCATGCAGGCGTTCGCGTCGCGACTTGGCAAAACGCAGGTCGAAATGCCCGCGCTTAATCAGAGCTTCGATATATAGCCAGGGCGGACATTGCCGATTTCCCAGCCGGCCCTTCCAGTCGGGCCGTTCGACCAGTTACGATGCCGCGTTCCTGGGCGAACAATTGCGGCGAAGGTCGACCATGATCGATTTACTGTTCGCTGGTATCGGCTGGACCGACATCGCGATGACCCTGAACCGGATCGCGGTTGGGGCATTCTTTTTTCTGTCGGGATACCACAAGCTTTTCAACGCCGAGCGCCACCGTACAGTCGTCGATGAACTCAAGGCGCTCGGCATTCATGCAATAGGCTTCAATCAATGGTGGGTGCCGCTGGTCGAGTTCAGCGCCGGCGGCGCTGTCCTGATCGGGTTGTTGGCGCCACTCGCCGCGCTTGGCCTGCTGTTCATCACCCTCGTCGCCATCGCCACGTCCGGGCGGCGGCGCATCAAACTCTACAAGCCGATCGACGAAGCGGATCGCATCGACGATTGGCTCTATCTGCCCGAGGTCCTCTATGCCTTCATGCTGATCGTGGTCGTCTCGGCCGGCGCCGGACCCTATAGCATTGATGCCTTGATCTTGGGCCTGATCGGCAAACACGGCGCGTGAGTTCTCAATAGGAAACACAGAACCGCGCAGGTTGAAGAAGTGCGTCTCACGGGGCGCACTGGTTGACCGCCTCAGCGCGTTCGGTGATCGTCGCCAATGGGAGTGTCCCTGTGATCGTCACGAATTTTCCAAACGCCGTGCGTGTTATCGAGCACACCTTGATACCGTTGAAAGACGGCACCAAGCTGGCGGCCCGCATCTGGTTGCCGGAAGACGCTGAACGGAAACCGGTTCCTGCGATCCTGGAGTATCTGCCCTATCGCAAGCGCGACGGCACGTATGAGCGGGACGCGCTGACTCATCCGTATCTCGCCGGTCACGGCTACGCCGGCGTTCGCGTCGACCTTCGCGGCAGCGGCGAATCGACGGGTCTGCTGTTCGACGAGTACGCCCAGCAGGAGCAAGACGATGGCGTGGAGGTGATCGCCTGGCTCGCTGCTCAGCCCTGGTGCAACGGCTCGGTCGGGATGATGGGAATTTCCTGGGGCGGGTTCAATGGACTGCAAATCGCGGCGCGCCGTCCCCCGGCACTCAAAGCCATCGTGACCATTTGCTCGACCGACGATCGGTACGCCGACGACGCGCACTACATGGGCGGCACGCTTCTGACCACCGCTGCACTTGAATGGGCCTTTTTCTTTTTCGGCTTGATGTGCCTGCCGCCCGATCCGGCGCTGGTCGGCGACAGCTGGCGGGCGATGTGGCTGGAGCGCCTGGCGAACATACCGCTGTTCCAGGAAAATTGGCTGGCGCACCAGCGACGCGATGCCTATTGGAAGCACGGATCGGTATGCGAGGACTACGCCGCGATCCAATGCCCGGTCTATGCCGTCGGCGGTTGGACCGATGGTTATAAGAATGCAATCCCGCGCCTGCTTGAGCGGCTCAACGTGCCCCGCAAGGGTCTCATCGGGCCATGGGCGCACGCCTATCCGCACTTTGCACTTCCCGGGCCCCAGATCGGATTCCTCCAGGAAATCCTGCGGTGGTGGGATCATTGGCTCAAGGGCATCGATACTGGCGTGATGGACGAACCTATGCTGCGGGCGTGGATGACGGAAAGCGTGAAACCGGCGAGCCACCACGACACTTTGCCGGGCCGCTGGATTGCAGAACCGTCGTGGCCAGCGCCGGGAATAACGCCGCGGCGGCTGTTCCTGACCGATGCGGGCCTGCGGGAAGCCGCGGCAACTTTGACGGTTCGCGCCGTATGCTCGCCGCAGACGGTCGGTAAGTGTTCAGGCGACTGGGTGCCATTCGGCCGCGGGCGCGATCAGGCGCGCGACCAGCAAGAAGACGACGTGCGGTCCCTGGTTTTCGAGACGGCGCCACTCGAAGAGCCGATCGAGATTCTTGGCGCTGCGATCGTAACGCTCGATGTCGCGTCCGACCGGCCGATTGCTAGTCTGGTCGTTCGGTTATGCGATGTGCACCCGTCCGGTGAATCGCTGCGTGTCAGCTATGGTGTGTTCAACCTCACGCATCGCGAAAGCCACGAACAACCGGCCCTGCTGACGACAGGCGAGCGCTACCGCGTGCGCATAAAGCTCAATGATGCAGGCTCGGTATTTCCAGCCGGGCACAAAGTGAGGCTTGCGATATCTTCGGCCTACTGGCCGATGATATGGCCCGGTCCGGAGACGGCGACTGTGCAGATTTTTGCCGGCACGCTCGATCTGCCGCAACGCCAGCCCAACGCCGCAGACGCCAGCCTCACGCCATTTCCGCAACCGGAGACGGCGCCGCCCGAGAAGCCAACCATCCTTCATCGCGATGGTGTGCGGATTGAACGCATCGACCGCATCGGCCTGGAATTGGGTACACAGTACAAGTCGGAGTATCACGTCGAGGAGAACGATCCGCTCAGCGCCGTTGCCGAACTGCGCAATACCCAGACCATGTCGCGAGACGAATGGCAGATCCGGGTCGAGACGCAGATGCGGCTGTCATCCACGGCCGATGCCTTCCTGCTGCAGGGAAGTCTGCGCGCCTTTGAGGGCGCCAACGAAGTGTGCCGTCGCGACTGGGATCGCTCCATTCCTCGAGATTTCTTATGATCGAAGCGCGCGCGCGCGGCTGTGACGGTCAGATTTAAAATCGTGCGCCAGTTCACGGCCGTAACGGCAAGAAAACAGGGAGCGAGGGCAGCGTTATGATGAACGGCATCAACAATGAGCTCATTCTTGCGGCCCGTCTTCTTCTCGCGGCGCTGTTTCTGATTTTCGGATGGAGAAAGTTGAGGGACTATTCGGGCACCGTAAGTCAAATGGCGCAGGTTGGATTCCCGGTGCCGGTCCTGGCTACTGCCGCATCGATCTTCATGGAGCTTCCGGTTGCGTTCGCGGTCGCCATTGGCGCGTTCACACGTCCCTTAGCCGCACTCATGGCTTTATACACGCTCGGAACTGCGCTTATTGGGCATCAATATTGGACCGTGAAAGGTGCGGATAAAGTCGCCAGCATGGAGGGCTTTTGCAAAGACCTCAGCATCATGGGAGGCTTCTTGCTGTTGTACATTACCGGCGCGGGAAAATATTCGATCGATGCATTGCTAGGCATCGCCGCGCCATGACTTGCTTGCTATGGCGGCCAACGACGTAACATCACGTCTTGCGCTGTCAGTCTCAGTTCATTGCTAAAGCGCACTGCCCGACGTATTCTGGCGAAGGGGGGAAATGCCATATCAGAATGGGAGTCACCCATGAATCAAGTACAAGTCGAGCAGAAAAGCTATCAGATGCCTCCGCAGGAGGGGATTACCGTCGCACACTTTATCACCGTCGCCGACATCGAACGATCCGCGCGATTTTACGAAAAGGTCTTCGGCGGCCGCATTCTCAGCAGAGGCGACAGCAAAGGCGCGCCGAGCTACCTCCAGATCGCGAACACATGGCTCATTGTCAACGTCGGCGGCGGTCCGACACCCGACAAACCGACGGTCACGCTCAGCGTCCCCGCCGATCCCGATAAAGTCAACAGCTTCATGAATATCCGCGTTGCCGACATTCAGGCGTGCTATGAACTATGGCGAAGTCGAGGAGCCGAGTTCATCACAGAGCCGAAGCCCAAATACGGCGAGACACGCTGCTACATTCGCGACCCTGATGGTTACATTATAGAAGTTGGGCAAAGCAACCCGGGCGTCACTTACGGCTAAACCGCACGACGCATGAAAGCATCTGTGGTGACCGCGTACCCTGCGGCAATGTGAGGTCCGGAGGACGGATCCGCATCGGCCGCCGCGGTCGGCACGGAAGTCAGGGAGGAACCTATGAAGTCGGAGAGGGATGGTATCGATCCGGCGGTCATGCCGAGCGGAACAGGTTGCGTCGAATGCTTGGCGCTGGGTGTATGGTGGTTGCATCTTCGCAGATGCGCCCAATGCGGTCACATCGGCTGCTGCGATACTTCACCAAATCAGCACGCATCGAAACATCACGCCGCTACGGGTCACCCGATCATCACGAGCTTCGAGCCCGGCGAGCATTGGTTTTACGACTACCGTACCGAAGAATTCATCACCGGCCCGAAGCTTCCCGCCCCTCACGCGCATCCGTTGGATCAACCGGTGCCCGGACCGGCCGGAGCGGTGCCCGCAAACTGGCAAACGCTGCTTAACGAATAGGAGGCGCGCGCCGCGATCCGCCGCGCCATTCGAGCCCGATCGGTTACTGGTGCGGCGCCGTCTTCTTGGTGCTCGACGCTGACGCGCTTTCTTGCGCCGGCGGTTTCGGCGAGAACGCCAATGTGACCCAGGCGCTCGCGCCGGAGGCGCGGTTCTGAGTATCGATATCCCAATAGCCCTTCACGTTCAGATAGGTCTGGAAGGACTCGCCCGGGAAAATCAGCCCGATCTGCGGCCCGATGCCTATGGTGCGCGATTCAAACGGGCACAGCGCCGGCAGGCAGCCGCTGTCCGGGGTGAGCTGATCGTAGAAGTAGCCGACGGCGCCGATCTGTAAGGTCTTGGTCACGAACTGAGACAGCCCCCAATCGAGATGCCAGTCGATGCCGTTCTGATAATTGGTGCTCGGATTGACGAGATTGTAGGTAAGGCCGGTGACGAACGAGAACTCGTGCCCGGTCTTGGAGTCGAAATAGGTGTAGCCGAACCCGGCGTCCATGGCGCCGTGGCCGATGCCGAGATTGGCGAGACGGCTCGGATCATAGGTGCCGACCGGGAGGTCGCCGAACACATCTTCGATGCTGGGCGCGACAATCAGGTCTTCGAGATCGCAGGCCTGCGTTTCGGAATCAACATTTGCAACGATACGAACTTTCCCGAGGCGGCCCGCCAGGTAGCGGACCTCGGCTCCTCCCTGATGGTGTGCCCTGCAAACAATATGCTGACGCGAAAGACGGCCGAGGCAGTCAAGGACGCGCACAATTCCGTGCGCGGAGAACGATGCCGTGAAACCGGCCTTTGGCTCGTCTCGCCGATGTGACCGGCGAACGCGATGGGCGCGTTGCCTGGGGTCCCACCGCCGTTCTCAATCCGGCTGGAGAGGTCGTGGCTCAGTTGCCTCTGGAGAAGGCCGGATTGCTGTTGTCCGATATTCCTTGCCGCCGTTAAGACCGCCAAGCTCTACGGCTGAACCCGCGCCAAAACAAAAAATGAAAAAAAGGGCCCCCTGCAAGGGGGCCCAAGCTTTGTCGTAGACGGCGGCTTCGCCGCGTCAGAATTTAAAGTTCACCTTCAGGCGTGCAACGTTGGCGCTGAGGCCGGAGCTGGTGACATTGAAGTTACAATTCGCGGCGGTGCAGCCAGCGCTAGCAAGTCCGTTGGCCCCGAACGTGTTCGATTCGAACTTGATATAGAGATATTCCACGCCCAAGGTCCAATTCGGCATGAACATCCATTCCGTTCCGGCGCCCGCGGCCCATCCCACCGTCGTCTGCGTGCTTGAACCGGACGACACCTCGGCGAGCGATGGGAAACCACCCGACCAGCTCCTGGCTATGGAGCCATAGGCCACACCGCCAGTGCCGTACACGAGCCAAGTCGGAGTAGGCAGGAATCCTAACCGGCCACGCGTCGTTCCAAACCATTGCAGTTGCGAACTGGCTGCGCCGGCAAACGGCACAAATCCGAGACCGGCATTGGTAAGCGCGACACCAGAAGTGGAGTTCGCGCGCGTCCACTGCGCGTCGGTTTCGATGCCGACCAGGAAATTAGTGAATTGCCAGTTGAAGCCGGCCTGACCGCCAAATTCGCCGCCCGATCCAGTCGAGCCGTTGCCGTAATCGCGCGGGCAAGCCCCTGCGGCAAAGCAAGGACCGAAAAATGCCGTCGTGCCGGCGTCCGCCGGAGCAG
>Ga0182024_10022815_pt1 | contig 11257 bp, 18 predicted proteins | sample P32metaG_FD_120480 | JGI IMG/M metagenome (GOLD analysis project Ga0182024, IMG submission 120480) | Permafrost microbial communities from Stordalen Mire, Sweden - P3-2 metaG (Illumina Assembly) | ecosystem: Environmental > Terrestrial > Soil > Wetlands > Permafrost | place: Sweden: Stordalen... | reverse complement strand
CGGCGCAGAACGACGGGCCGGCGCCGGTCAATACGATCGCCCTTATATCCGCGGCGCTGTCAGCTTCCCGCAATGCGTCGAACAGCGCCTCGCTCAGCGCCAGATTCAGCGCATTGCGCTTTTCCGGCCGGTTCATGGTGAGGACGCGTACCGCGCCGTCGTCATCGATCAGCAAATCAGCCATCGCATCCACCGCCGCCGATCATTCGAGCTTCACGCCGGTCTTGAGCACCACCGGCCCCCACTTGGCCTGCTCGGCCAGCACGTAGGCGGCATATTGCTGCGGCGTTGACGGCGCCGGCGTGGCGTTGAAGGTGTCGTATTGTTTTTTCAGGTCGTCGCTGTCGAGCGCGGCGATGGCGGCGCGGTGCAGGCGCGCGAGCACGTCGACAGGCACGCCGGCCGGCGCGACCAGGCCATACCAATTGTCGGAATTGACCCGCGGATAGCCCAATTCCGCCGTGGTCGGAACGTCGGGCAGCACCGGTATGCGCGCCGCGGACGTGATCGCCAGCGCTTTGAGCGCGCCGGATTTGATCTGCGGCAGCAAAAACGGCACGTCGGCCACCAGCATCTGCACCTGGCCACCTAGCAAGTCGGTGACCGCCGGCGCGACGCCCCGGTAAGGCACGTGCACGATGTCGATCTTGGCTTCTTCCTTGAGCAGTTCCGCGCCGAGGTGCGTGATGGTGCCGGCGCCGGCCGAGCCGAAATTGACCTTGCCCGGGCGCTCGCGCGCGTAGGCGATGAAGGCCGGCAGCGTGTCGATGCCAAGCGACGACGGCACCACGATGGCTTCCGGCACGCGCAGCACGGTTGTGATCAGCGACAAATCCTTCTGCCAGTCGTACGGCATCTTCGCGACCATGAAGGGAATGGCGGAGATCGAGGACGCGCCGTTGAAGCACAGCGTATAGCCGTCGGGCGGGCTCTTGGCGGTGAAGTCGACCCCGGTCATGCCGCCGGCGCCGGCATGGACCTCGATAAAGACCTGCTGGCCGAGGTCGGCGCCCATATTGTTGGCAAATACCCGGGCGAACAGGTCAGCCGCCCCGCCGGCGGCGAAAGTCACCACCAGCTTCACCGGCCGGGCCGGAAACGTCTCCGCGCCGGCCGCCGTCACCCACAACAGCGCGAGACCGAATGCCGCAATGAGCCCGCGTCGCATGGTGCTTCTCCCAGGCGTTTCTTAGCCTGTTCCGTGCTACCGACGGAACAATGGCAGCGGCGCCGGTCAGCAAACGCTTGTCCGGCATCCCGCCACGCGGCAGTATGATTGCTCGGCTGAGGTACCAGCAAGGGGCAAACGGCCTGCCGGCTTTGCCGGGGGCATGTGGGGCGTGTGCATGAAGACCATTTTGGTACCCACCGAACACAATGCGGCGATGGCGTCGGCGCTCGATACGGCGCTGCTGCTGGCGCAAAAGTTCGGCTCCTGCATCGAGGGCTTTCCGTTGCGGCCGGCGGTGGCCGACCTGGTCGCCATGGATCCCGACAGCGGGCTCACCATGGTGGCGGTGAAGGAAAACGACGCCGAGATGGTGCGCCAGGCGGAAGACCTGTTCCGCGCTTTCATGACCCAGCATCAGGTGCCGCTGAACACCGGCACGGCGCAGGCGACGCCCTCGTTCTCGTGGCTCGATTCCGCGCCGAGCGGCCACGACTTCGTTGGCAGTTACGGCCGCGTGTTCGACGCCATCGTGCTGGCGCGGCCGGGCGACGAGTGGCAGAGCCCGTCCATGGTGACGCTGGAATCGGCTTTGTTCGAAAGCGGCCGGCCGGTGCTGATCGCGCCGCCGAATTCGCCGAGCACGCTCGCCACCAATGTGTTGATCGCCTGGAATTGCAGCACCGAGCAGGCGCGCACCATGGCCGACGCCATGCCGCTGCTCCGCGTCGCGGAACGCATCACCATCTGCACCGTCGAGGGCGCGACCGTCGCCGGGCCGAGCGGCGAGCAGATGGCGCGTTCGCTGAAGCTCAACGGCATCAACGCCGAGCCGATCACGCTGAAGCCCGCCGGCAAGCGCAACGCCGGCGAGACGCTGCTCGCCAAGGCCGGCGAGCTCGGCTGCGACCTCATCATCAAGGGCGCCTATACGCAAAGCCGCCTGCGCCAGATGATTTTCGGCGGCACCACGCGGCACATCCTTGCCAATGCCAAGCTGCCCGTGCTGATGGCGCATTGAGCGGGCGCCAGCGTATCGCCAACCTGCATAGCCCCATGAGTGAAACGCTAATCTTTCCGCAATTGGCGTCGCTCTATGAGACGCTGGCGCCGATATCCGAAGCGCTGTTGCGGGTCGTCGTTGGCCTGTGGATGGTGCCGCACGGGCTGCGCATGAGTTTTGGGTTTTTTCCCTCAACCGGACTGCCGCAGCGCAGCGTGCACATGCTCGCGGTCGATCTCGACAAATGGGGCTATCGGCCCGGCTGGTTCTGGGCGCCGTTGATCTCGGCGACCGAATTGATCGCCGGCCCGATGCTGGCGCTCGGCCTGTTCACGCGGTTAGCCTGCGTGCCGCTGGTGCTGTTCCTCATCGTCACCAATTTCGAGCGCTGGCGGGTCGGCCGCTATTTCTGGAACAAGCTCGGCATGGAATATACGCTGATGTGGCTCGTCGCGACGTTCTACTTCCTGATCCACGGCGGCGGCCTTTATTCGCTCGATCATCTGATCGGCCGGGAATTTTGAGGAGAACTGCGTGCCCTTCATCGACGCCAATGGCGTAAGCCTGCACTACGCGCTTGCCGGACAGCATGGGCCTGCCGTCGTGCTGTTGCACGAGCTCGGCGGTACGATGAATTCGTGGAACAAGGTGGCGCCGCGGCTAGCGCAACGCTATCGCGTGCTGCGTTACGACCAGCGCGGCTCCGGACTTTCGGAGAAAGTGCGCCAAGAGTTCAGCAACGATGTGCTGGTCGAGGATTTCGAAGCGCTCGCCACAGGCCTCGGGCTCGCGCCCCCCTATCATTTCGTGACCGTTGCCGCGGCTGCGACGCAAGCCTTGCGCTTCCTGGAAAAGCATCCGGAGCAAGTCGGATCGCTCGCGCTGTGCAACCCTGCGCCGGGCGTCGATCCAAGCCGCGCCGCGGCGCTCGACGAGCGCGCGGCCTTCGCCATGCGCGAGGGCATGCGCGCCTCGCTGCCGACGACGCTCGATATCTCCTATCCCAAAAACCTCGGCGACCCAGCCGAATACGACGCCTATCGCGGCCGCTATCTCGGCAACGATCCGGTGGGCTTCGGCTATGGCTTCCGGGCCCTGGCACGCACCAACATGCTGCACATGCTGCCACTGGTCCGCTGCCCCACCATGGTTGTCGCCGGCCGCCACGACACCGTGCGCCCGCATGCCGGCAGCGCCGACTTGGCGAAGAAAATCCCAGGCGCGCGGTTCGAGCTGATCGAGGCCGGTCACTTCATGCCGACCCAGGGGCCGGAGCCGCTGATCGCGCTGCTCGAAGATTTTCTGCCGAAGTAACCACCAACCCCGGTCATGGCCGGGCTTGTCTCGGCCATGCCCTAAGTGGCGCATCTAGTCAAAATAGCGAAATCCCCATATAAACCGGCCATTACTGATCCCTTAACTACTGGCGCATCTAGTCATTGCGGGCACGGTTTGCGGGCCATATAGTACGGTCGAAAGTACGGTCATTTGACGATGACCGATAACCGAAAGGATCGACCCATGACCCGCTTGCTTCACTTCCTGTTGTCTAGCCGCTTCGCCTCGTTCGGCGCGCACTACACCGGCCCGCGCGCTGGTCACCTCGTTGCCGCCGCTTGGCGCTCCGCTAATCGGGTGCGGCAATGACCGTCACCCATGAGGAGCTTGTCATAACGGCCCGCGTGCTCCGCCTTTTGAATGCCAGCGTGATCACGCGAATGCAAGCCGAGCAAGGCGCCGACTTTGACAGAGACCCTGCCGGGCCGCTTGACCCGGATCGGCCCGCCGCACCGACACACGCTTAGGAGTAGACCACATGGCCCGCCCCTCGTTCACCGACTTACTACAACAGCCCGGGCGCCACGCGTTCGGGCAATCGCTCTTTCTCACCGTGCGCGGTCCCCATAGCGCACGGTGGGAATATCAACACCGCGTTGCGGGCGCGCTCCGCTCCGCATGGTGGCCCGCTATCGGCCCGGGCGCCCTATCCCTGACACAAGCCCGGGCGGAGCGCGCCCGGGTTTGGCTTGAAAACCGCACGGGCGCGGCGCCCCGCAATCGAGTCCTAAAGGCCGCTGGCAAGTTATTCTCCGATGTGGTGCCAGAGTGGCTTGCGGTCGCGGCAAGCTCATGGGCGGACAAGACACGGGACGGCGTTGGCCGTGCATTGCTCCGCCTTCCCTTTGCGTCGAAGGACATCGGCAAAATCAAAACCGATGACACGTTGCCCGCGTTGCTCGCGCTCCCCGAGCGTCAACGCCAAGACGTTCGCCAAAACCTCGCCCGGGTTTTCGACTTTGCAGCCGGTCGCAAATATCTGACATTCGACGCGGACGGCAACCCGGCGAAATTCGAGGCGACGCGCCGCGAACTTTGGCCGACGTTCAAAAAATCCGACAACCATCATGCGGACATCGCGGCCGATGACTTGGCCGCCGTGCTTGCCAAGCTCCCGGACAATGAAGCCGGGCGCGCCGTTCGCTTTACCGCGTTGACTGTTGCACGCGCGGGCGAGACAGAGGGCGCGACATGGGCGGAGGTAGTCGGCGAGAATGGGACATCCGCTTGGATCATTCCCGCCGAACGCATGAAGGCGGGCAAGGCGCACCGCGTTCCGTTGACGCCGCAAGCGTTGGCACTGATAGGCGAACGCAAGGCGGACTCCGCTCCGCTATTCGCGCTCCAATCCAATGCGATGCTAAACGCAATCAAGAAGGCATCGCCCGGCGCGACCGTGCATGGCTTGCGAACCACGTTCAAGACATGGGCGAGTGAAGCCGGGAAAGATCGCGAACTTACGGAGCGGAGCTTGGCGCACGGGTTTGGTTCCAAGGTCGAAAACGCCTATCAGCGTTCCGACCTTTTCGACCGCAGACGCGAGCTAATCAACGAATGGGCGGCCTTCGCAACGGGCCGTTAACCTAGCCTTAAGAACGCGGCGCCGCTAATCGGCGCCGCTGCTATATTAGGACATCGCCCGTTGACGCGGGCTCGCAACCGAAAGGGCTTTCCCATGCTGACGACTATCACTCGCAACGAACGCGAACGCCTCCGCAAGCTCGCCACGCGCAAGGGCTTCAAACTCAAAACCGTGCGCATGTTTGATAACGGCGGGCACGCCGTTGCCCCTCACTACACGCTGACACGTGACGGGCACGAAATGGCTTTCGTGGACCTGTCCGACCTTTGCGATTATTTTTGCAAGCCTGACCGCACGATGAGCACTTACGAAGCGTGCTCGATTGCAGAGGGTTTCGACGGTGGCGAAAACGCAACCGAACAACAGAAAATTGTTGCGTGGCAATTCCTAATCGACACGGGCGCCGTCAATACTTTGCAAGGGTGGTTCGGCCGCACGGCCGCGTCGCTCATTGAACAAGGCATTTGCAAGCCCGCCGCCCGCCGCAACGAGACTGAGGCCGCCGCGCAAGTCGCGGCGTGATAGCCAAGCGCCGCGCCCGTGGTTGACGCCACGGGCGCGACTTGGCGACGGGCCGCCAGTGCGCCCCGAAAGGACGGCGCCGACCGCACCCGCACCCGGCACTAGCTTAGCCTGACTTGGCGTTGACGCGCCACAACCGAAAGGGTTTTCCACATGCCGAACTTTCAGCAACGCCACTATGAGGCGTTGGCCCAAATCCTACAGGACACGCAACCTAAGCCGAGCACGAAAGCGCAAAGCCGCTTCGAGTATCGCGAACAAATCATCCGCACCATTTGCCGCGCACTCAAAGCGGACAATAAAAACTTTAACGAGGATCGCTTTCGCCTCGCATGTATGCCGGGCGCCGACGTTCACTCGCGCCGCAACAGCGGTCCGGCAATGCCTTACTACCAGGGCGCGCCGCAATGACCCGCGCCATCATCCTCGCCGCGTTCGCCACGCTCGCATCTGTAAGCGTCGCAAGCGCGCAAGTTCCGCCGCTGGTCATTCAAACGATGCCAGCGCCCGCCGTGGCGTCATCTTCGATTAAGGACCTGATCCCGGAGCGGGCGCCCGGCGCGCCAGCGGTGGCCGCCGCCGCTGGCACTTGGCTAGGTTGCCCGCGTCCTGGCGCGCCCGACCTGACACCGCGCCACGGCAATAAGGACACGCGCGTGCACGCAAATCTTATGGAACCGACCAAATGACGGAACGCGACACGCCCGACAAATGGCGCGCCCGTGATCCCAAGACTGAGGGATGGCGCAAGATTGCCAACCCTTACACGCTCGAATGTTGCCGCTGCGGTCTAGTGCATCGTTTTTGGTTTCGACATGAAGACGGCGCCCCGCCTGACAACGGTTTTGAAATTCGCGGCGAGGTGTTGACGGATCAAGAGGCCGACGACATCCGCGCCAAGCTAAGGAACACGCTATGACCAAATATCGAGTGCATGGCCCCGACGTGTTGCAAACGCGACCGCCGAAAAAGATCACGCCCGGCACCGTGCCAGCTAACAAGGTTCCGATTTACGATCACAAAGGACGGCCGCGCGGCCAAGTCGGACCGCTCGCGACATCGGCAACGGTTAGCCGTTTCACCGGAACGCTATCCAACACGCTTGGCAAGAAGGATGGCCGCGCCGCTTGGATTGGCGCCGCGCCGTCCAAGCCGAGCGTGGCACAACGGCAAGCGATTGAATTGCGCAAATCGTTGCGCACGGCAAAGGGGAGCAACAGCAAATGAGCAACAGCAAACCAATTCATAATCACGACTCGCACGGGCTTGGCCCGGCGCGCGATGGCTACAGCGCACGCCCCGGCAACATTGCGCGAACCGGCGGACCTAAGAAAGTTCACTCGATTGCCGTGCATACCGGAATGCACAAGCGAACCAAAAACGGCGACTATGCGCTAGGCGGCAACCATGCCAGCGCAATGGACGCATTGACGGGCGCAACCGTTGTGCCGGGCGCGATCAAGAGCACGCCCGGTTATGGCAACGCGGGAGTGCGGAGCGGCGGCCCGATTATCGCTAACCCGCACGACGGGGCAAAACGCCTGACACCCATTCGCGCGGCTTTCGGCATGAAGCATCCGCAAAATTTGGAGGAGCTTGGCCGCGCCGTGCTCGCAGAGGCGACCAAAAACTAAGGGTGCCGATGTAGCGGGCACCTCAGAATAACGCATCCACGGTCAATTGTGGGGCTCAAAATTTGGGGAAACGTCATGGGAAACGCAAATCACGATGAAAGAGGCCGGTTTAGTTCCGGGAGCAACGGCGCCGCCGGACAAGGCGATCACCTCGCCGCGCAACCCGCTAACCCGGCACTGCGCACGGTCGCGGGCCGAACTATTCCGCGTAGCAAGCCGGTCACAAGTCACGCCAACGCCCCGAGCGTAGGTATCGACTCGCCGCGCCTTAGCGACGCGGCCCGCGCGGGCATCATCCGCAATAAGGCTATCGACGCCCGGCACTATGGCGTTGCGAGCGACACGGGAGGCGAACGCCTCCGCAGCGATACCGGAAACAAAACCGATTTTGGAAGCCCGCAAGGCGGGTTTCAATCCAAGCCGGGCACGTTCCAAGTGCGCGCTCGCGTCAAGCAAGGGTAAAGCCATGGTGCAACGAACAAACCGCAAGAGCAAAACGCTACAGGCAAAGGCGTCACTCCGCAAAGGCGGCAAGCCGAGTCGAAACAACGCCGTTGCGAATGCGAAATTTAATCAGCAAGCGAAGGGGCCAAAGTATCGGCCTTTCGTTGTGCAAATCGGAGGACGATAAAATGGCCCTACACAAACGCGCCCTAAATCAGAACGGCACCCCGAGCGACGCGCACTATTTGCGCGACCTGCCCGCTGGTAGCACGCAAACCGCACTCGGCGAAAACCTCCGCGCAAGCGTGGTTGACAGTACGGCCGCAAAACTCGTTGCTTCGCCAAATCGCCCGCACGGTGCGGCTATCGCGGCGGACTCATTGATCACCGATCAATTGCGGCCGGTATCTTCAAAACAGGAACCGACCTTCCCAAACACGCGCCAGCGAACGGCTACAAGCGGCCGTATCGGTCGAAAATTGATCGCAGCATATCGGCCGCCGCGACAATTGAGCGGAGCGAAGCGCGCCACGGTTTCAGGCGACCGCCGGGCCGACCACGGCACAAGCAACAGCACGCCGTCGCGACCGTGCGCGCTGGCCTTCCTACTTGGCCGCTCGAACTAATGACCCATGGGGAGATTGCGCGGGCCGCTCATCTGATAGGGCGGATCACCGTTCAAGGAACGTGCGCCTCGCCCCGGTCGCAAGCGGCGCGGCGCCCGGCGGAGGCGGAGGCCGAATTAACCCGGCTACTCGCCACGCTCCAAACAAGAGCGGACGCGGCGCGATGAAGCTCTATCACTTTACCCCCGACGAAAACCTCCCGAGCATTCGCGAGCACGGGCTACGGCCGCACGGCACGCTTGCGGAGGACGGCGCCAAGTGGGGCAAGGTTGTTTGGTTCACGACACACGCTCCGCGCCCCGGCGAGGCGCGTGCATTGGTTGTCGAGATTGACCCGAGCGACAAGCGCCTAAAACTTGTCGAGCGTCTGGGCCTTGGCGACTGGTACGCCTATCGCGGCACGATCCCGCCGGACCAAATCGAATTCCCGGGAGTCGAAACCAAACGCTAACCACGTCCCGAGCTTCCCTATGGCCGCCGCGCTCGCGCCGTAATCCTCTCACAATGCGACGGCCGTTGACGCGGCCGAACAACCGAGAGGAGCAAAGCCCATGTTCACTAAGGTGCACCATGCGAAGATTGCGGACACGATCCGCAACACGAAGATTGCGCACCCGGAAACACCCGGCCCGCTTGTCACGCTACAAGCCGAGCTTGCCAAAATGTTCGGGGCCGATGGCTCTGACTTTTCCCCCGGCGAGTTCATGGCACAGTGTAACCCGGAGGATCGAGCGCAGACCCGTCGCTCCGCGTAGTGCTCTAAACTACTGAGGCAACCCGGCCGCCGCTCACGTCCCCCCGGAGCGGCGGCCGATTTTATTTCAGGCGTCTGGTAGCGACTCAGCATAAGCGAGCAACGAGGCCGTGACGAAGCGGCGCCGATCCCCCTCCCGCTTCGCTCTGATCTTTCCCGCCTTGTGCAGTTTGCGCAGATGGCTACGCGCCACGCCTAGGAATTCGGCCGCCTGTTGTGGCGTCTGAAAAACGGGAATGACGGCCGTCGATATTTTTCGGGGAGCACTCATTTTGCAAGCTCACTAGCTTGCGCGCATTCTCCTAAACGCTCGCGCTAGGTTGACCCGCATCGGGAGTGCTGACACCGGCGGGCGAGACTTTTCTAGCAGGTTGACCCGGCCCGGTCTACTGGCGCATCTAGTCAATCACTGAGGCCGTTAACCTCGTTCCGAATATCCCCGAGCGATCACCTTGCCCCCGACTCGAACCGCGAACACATGGCAGACGCAGCCGCATGACGCGGCCGACAACGAGGTGACCAGATGCAAACAAGTGACACGACTTTCGGAGTGACGCCCGCCGACAAGAGCGAAAGCGGGCGGGAAGAACTTTGGATGACTAGCTCCCGCGACATGACCTTTGCGACGCGCACAATCCCGGCGGGCACGCGTATCGTACTGACGAAAGCGCAATGGGACAGTTTGTTTGATATGATCGAGGCGGGCGACATCCCGACACCGGGGAACGTGCAATAGCCCGCTACTCGCAACACCGGCAAGCCTTAATCGGCTATGTGCAAGGCGTTCGGGACCGAACGCCTTGCACCCGTTGCGGTGCGCGTTTTCCGGCGGGCACAGATGGCCGCCTAGGCATCCAATTTCATCACCCATTCGGGCGCGAGTCAGAGGGCGACCAAATCGGGAAGCTCGCCTATTGGGCACTTGATCGGGAGCAAATAGACCGGGAGCTTGCCCGTTGCATCCCGCTTTGCGCCGATTGTCATCACCGGGCCTAGTGGCGTATCTAGTCAATCGTATACTTGCAAAGGTACGGTCGCGGGTACGGTCGAAATTCAGGAAAAGCCCGGAAACATTGAACAACTCGCGCAAATCTGGCCGAGCTTGTCCCGGCCATCCACGTCTTTAAATTCCGTCGCGAGCCAAGACGTGGATGCCCGGCACGAGGCCGGGCATGACGGCCAAAGAAAGCATCCATCATGAAAGTCAAAGCCAACGGCATCGACATCAATTATCAGATCGACGGCCCCGACGGCGCGCCGTGGATCGTCTTTTCCAATTCGCTCGCGACCTCGACCGCGATGTGGGACGAGCAGGCCGCCGGACTGAAAGATTCATTCCGCGTATTGCGCTACGACCAGCGCGGCCACGGCGGCACCGAAGTGCCGGCGGGCCGCTACCCGTTCGATACGCTGCTTGCCGATGCGCTCGGTTTGATGGACGCGCTGTCGATCAAGACGGCGCATTTCGCCGGACTGTCCATGGGCGGCGCCACCGCGCTCGGCCTCGCCGAGCGCCATCCCGACCGCTTCGATCGCATCATCGTCTGCGACTCGCCCTGCCAATCGACGCCGCAGTCGAGCCAGCAATGGGAAGAGCGCATCGTGGTGGCGCAACAGAAAGGCATCGAAGCGTTGGTCGAACCGACGGTGTCGCGCTGGTTTCCGGCCGAAACCGTGGCAAAGAACCCGCCGCACCTCGACAAGGTGCGCGCCATGTTCCGGGCGACGCCGGTCAACGGCTTCATCGGCTGCGCCGCGGCGCTGGCCGACCACGATTATGCCTCCGCCATCGCCACGGTGCAGCGGCCGGTGCTGTTTCTGTGCGGCGAGAAGGACGCCCCCGCGCCCGCCATGCGCAAGCTGCACGAAAAGCTCAGCGGCTCGCACTATGTCGAGCTTCCCGGCGCCGGCCATATCTCGAACATGGACCGTCCGGCGGAGTTCACCAAGGCGATCCGCGATTTCATCGCGGCCGGCTGATGAACCACCCGCCCGCTATGCCTTTTCCGTGGGGCATGCCTCGCTCGGCGCGGTTCTCACACCTTTGCAAACGCTAGTTTGAGCCACTATACCTCTCGCAAAGGGACGTAATCGCCCCGTTCTTACAGGAGAAAACCCCATGGCCACGGTGACAATGAAGGCCCCTGCCCCAGGCGGGCTTTCCAACAAAGCGCGCGAACTGATGG
>Ga0182024_10022813_pt1 | contig 11259 bp, 11 predicted proteins | sample P32metaG_FD_120480 | JGI IMG/M metagenome (GOLD analysis project Ga0182024, IMG submission 120480) | Permafrost microbial communities from Stordalen Mire, Sweden - P3-2 metaG (Illumina Assembly) | ecosystem: Environmental > Terrestrial > Soil > Wetlands > Permafrost | place: Sweden: Stordalen... | reverse complement strand
GCCGTCGCCGTACCCGCCGACCCGGTCAGCGCCGCCGATCCCAACTGAAGGTCGCCACTAGAAAACGAAACCGATCCCGACGGCGTAGTCCCATTCGGAGAAGTGACCGTCGCCGTCAAATATACAGCCTCGTTCGTGGCCACCGTGCTCAAATTGCTTAATAGGGTGAGGTCTGCTGTCGAGCTAGGCGGCGGCGTAACACTCTCGCCGTTCCATCCCATCACCAAATTGTATGCGTCTACCGAACCGAGTCCGGTGGTAAGATCGTAGCCCACGCCTGCGTAGTATCCCACTGGGGTGGCGGTACAGGCGGGCTGTCTTGGAGGACAAGGGACGGTAACGATATTGTTGCCCGTTGTAATGTCGTGAAAAATACCGGAATTCCAGCCTGACGGGGCCAGTGAATACAGCTTGGGATTGATGTTGCCCACTCCGCCTGAGCCGAGCTTTTGATTCAGAAGCACGGTTAACCCGCCAAATGTAGGCGCGCCAAACGACGTGCCTCCGTAAGGCTGAAGACTTCCGCTGGTGTAGACCAGATAAGAATCGTGATCAGCCGACCCAGTTAGCGCGACGTCGGGCACATCGCGCGCGTTGTCAGCCGGTACGCCGGGAGCGGTTTGCCAGGAAGGTTTCGAGAACAAAACGCTGGCGCCACCACCGCTGGCCGATGGCTCTCCATCCTCGGCGCTATCGTTCCACGTCGTCTCCGGGATATACGACAGCGCCGATGCACCATTCGCATTGTTGGTAGCGTTCCAATACGTGCCGGTACCCTCGTTGAACTGCGTACCACCGACGCTGGTCACTTCTGGCACACTGCCGGGAAGGTCGACGGCGAGCCCGGGATTTTCTGAATCGTCGCAATCGGCCGCGCCGTCATCGCCTGACGCAGCAAGCCAAGTCATTCCCTGCGCATTCGCTTGCTCGCCCCACGAGACAAACGCATCGTACTCCGAGCGAGGCGTCTCCAGTTCGCAGGAACCGTAGCTGACACTGACTACCGGCGCCAGATCTTCATCGATGGCGTACTGTACCGAGGTCATGACGTCGGTGGAATAGACAAAAATGATCGTCGCGTTTCGCGCGATGGCGCCGGACCATTCTAAATCCAAGTCCGACTCGGCAAGGTCACCCGAAGTCGGGCTGTTCCCCGGATTTCTAGATCCCGGCACCAGCAGTGTCTGGGGATTATTGGCCGGTAGATTAAACAGGCTGCGAAACTGCTCGATGTCGGAAAGATTAACCTCAATCTGACCTGCGATCGCGATCTTCTGCCCGGTTCCGTTGATTCCGGCGTTGTACAACGGCGTGACGTCGTATATGGTGGCGAAGTCGTCGGGCGCAACACAGTGCGTATCGCAGGCTCTGCTCGTGTAATCGGGCTTGGAAACAGGGGCACGCAGCCACGGCTTCATCCGGAAATCGCTCAGCCCTCGGATGCCTTTCACCACTGACGCGAACGCCGCAGGCACGGATGGCTCCGAGGCATTCGCGTAGTGTGTTTCGCCGTGGAGCGAGCAACTGTGAATTTCTGTCTGAAACGCCGCCTCTACCTGCGCTGCGGTTCCGCTGACCGCGATCCAACTCCGACCGCGCGCCACCGAAACGATTTGCAAGCCCTGCCCCTGCAGCCATTGGCTGATTGGGTTGATATCGGCGTCGCTCACGCCGAAGCGCTGCGCGAATTGCTCCGGAGCCAGCCATTGATGATAATTCGGCGAGCCGGGCGTTTGCTGCTCGACCAGCAATTTTTCAAGATCGGCCTGCTGGCTCGCCGACGGCGCAAGCGTCAGGGTGATGTAGGGCATCTCGAGGGACGGTGACACTCGACCCTGATCGGTCGCTGTTAGGGTCTTCGGATGAACGTTTCCCGCTAGGACCGTGCGCTGCTGATCATTGACCGGCTGCGTGATGCGCCTGGTCTGGCCCAGAGCTGTAACGGCGCTAAAGGTTGCCGCTACAAGAGCGGCGGTATATGGAAAAACACGACCTGCGCACATTACTTCCTCTCTCGACGTCAAAGGACGGAAGGTTCACCGATTCGGCGGCATCCAGCCACAACAACACAGTATTCGACGGTTGCGCTACGCTCGCCGTTTCCAGAACTATGCCGTTTCGCGTTGCGCCGATACCGGCAAACAATCCCGCCACGGACCGGGACGACTCGATCGGCCGATCCGAAGTCTCATGCGCCTGCGTCTAGCAGCTATTCATGGCTATCAAGAAAATCACGCATTCTGCCGAGCGCATTCGCATCCTACCGCTGTTGAACCTTCGCTGAGTACTACGGTCCTCTCAAAGGATGTCGTATTAATCGCAGTGGAACCCACGTCGACCGCGCGCCGTCACAGTCGGCAGGGAGCTTAACGACCGAATTATGAAGTTACGTCTTGCGATTTGCACCGCATTGATAAGTACTGTTTTGTTCGCACAGGCGCCCGGAGGATTTGGCGGCTGGAGAGGCGCCAACGCTAACACGCCATCGACGCCGCCGACGCCAGCTCAGCTCGCGGCGCGCCAGCTGCAGCTGGCCGCAAGTTTCCTAGGGCTGGATTCTGCCCAAACGTCGGCACTCACCGGGAATAGCACGCTTACGGGACTCCTGGCGACCGAGGCAAGTACTCTTCAATCAGATGCTGCCACGCTGAAGAGCGATTACAGCATGCTCGCCACCGAGCTAATCAGCGCCCCGTCCTCGACACCTGCAGAACTCAATACTATTGAAGGTCTGATTAACACTGACCTTCAGCTGCGCGTGACCGCGGCGGGCCAGATTATTTCGGCTCTGCAGGCTCTCGGTGGGAGTTTGGCTCTGTCTTCTCAGCAAACGGCAAAACTTCCTGCTCTAGTCGGCATACTGACCGGCGGCGGAGGTGCGGCGGGTTTTCACGGAGGGCGACACTAGCATCGTAAGCTCGATCTAAGCCGCGCCGCTTTCTCTGCAGCGTTAAGTCTCTCAAAACCTGTTGGCACGGTTCGTGCGAAATTGCACACCGCCGCCAATGATACGATTGTCCGCATGGTCGCCGCAGACGAATACCGCTGCCCAGGTTGCGATTCGAACCACCTCGAAAGCATCGTCAGCGCGGTGCTCGAAAACGAGCTGCTGGAATGCCAGGAATGCCGGCGAGTCTACGCAATCGTGCGTGCGTCGGACGGAACCACGCGGTTGGTGCCAGTATAGAATCGGCAGGCGGCGCTCATAGCAGGTGCAGGCTCTCAGGACTTGTAACATTACGATACCCTCTGGAGTCTGGAGAATATGTATCGCAACTGTAGCGGAAACGGATTGAAGCTTACGAACGCCGGACCAGTCAGCACCGAGCACAGCAGGAAATAGAAGATATTCAACCCGAGAGCGCGCGGTTGACACGGGGACAAATCGCCGCTCGCGCCTACTCTTTGTGGCAAGAACGCGGCTGTCCAGACGGTTCGCCGGACGTGGATTGGTTCCGGGCCGAAGAGGAACTGCAAAAGGGCGTTGAGGCAAGTCCTACGATCTAAGTTCGGCGGCATTTGCTCCACCGACGACTAAGCGCACCCGATTTGCCAAACCACGGCCAGTTATGAATGCCTTCTGCATTCGGCCGTCTTCTGCAATGCGCCCGGCTCAATTGATGGTGAAGATGCGTTTTGGCGCGACAGCGCGCGTGCTCAGGTCGGTCGCGACTTTGCGCGCGAGATCGATCCAATATTGGCCGACCGGCTGGCTCGCATATTTCTTCCGTGCGTAATCCAAGCGGAGATCATGACACATTGCAATGAAAGCCGCAGCCAAATTCCTTCCCAGTCGGACGTCTTGATCTTCCTCTGCATGTGGCTTGTGCATGCAATCAGTTTACTGTGTTGGTCTCCTCACGCGATCCACCGTTCCGACGCATGAACGCGTCCCAACGCTCGGCGGCTTCCTGGTCGCGCCCGCGAAGCGCGTGCGAGTAGATGTCCGCCGTCACGCGAAACGAGGAGTGGCCCAGCCGTTCCGATACGGTTGCCAGATCCACCCCGTCCGCCAGCAAAACCGACCCATGGCTATGGCGCAGCGTGTGTAGGCTGACGCCCTTCGGTAGCCCGAGCCGTCGGCAAAGCAGCGATACAGAGGCAGAAACCGAATCGGGCTTCAGCGGCGTGCCGTCGGGATTCGCGAATATCAAATCCATGTCGGCCCGATAGTCGGGACCGTACTGGCGGCGAAACTGATCCTGCCTCTTCCGGTGGCCCTCAAGAGAAATCGCGACCGACTGCGGTAGGTTGACGCGTCGCGGCCTGTCCGTCTTTGTACTTTTGAACTCAAGCGTCTTTCTGGTCTGCGTAAGCGATCGCGAAATCACCGCGTCAGAGCCGTCGATATCGGACCAACGCAGCGCCAGTACTTCACCCCGTCGCGCACCTGTGGCGGCCGACAGCTCCAGGAATACGGGGAGGCACCAGGGGCCGCTCGCGGATTCGATCAGAAGCAGCTGCTCGGTTGGCAGCAGCGCCGTTCCGTGATGTTTCTTTGGGGCCAGCGGCTCGCTGTTGGATACCGGGTTGGTCGCGACAAGTCCCCACTTGACGGCGCGGAGGAACGCGCTTGATACCACGCCTGCGATGTTGCGGACGGTCTTTGCCGACAGCGGGCGCGGTGTCTTATCGCGCCGCGTGTGGCCACCAGTTTGAAGCAGCCGATTCCATTCGCGGTTGAGATGGAGGGGTGTGATATTGGCGAGCGGCATCGCAAGTAGTTCGGGGTTGAGGCATTTCGCCTGTTCGTGGTATCGCTCGATGGTCTTGGGCGCTAGCTTTTTGTCGACGTGCTGACTGAAGAATTCCTCCAGGAGCATGGAGAGCGTCTTGGGCGGTGCCGCCGCCATACCCGACCCGGCTTTCGCCAGTTCGTACTTCTTTTGTTCTTCGGTGCGGCGATTCGCTTCGGCATCTTCGGCCTCTCGTTTGGTGGCGAATCCAAACTGCCTGATCGGGAGCGAACCGCGCGCCGCGCTCGGCGGTTGAAACATGAAGTACCAGAGCGCCGTGCCGGAATCGTACTTGCGTTTGTACACCGCCATTAGTTCAACACCATTACCTCTTGCGCCGCATGAAGTCCAGTGCCGGAGTGCAGCCCGCAAGTGCGCTCCCATTGCTCATAGGCGTGCCGCGTAATGATCCACCGCCGACCGAGGCGGATTCCCGGGATGATCCCCTGCTCCAGCATTGTGTACACTGCAAGGCGCCCGACCAGTAAACGTTCAGCGATTTCGGGGATTGATATTCGGCCAGGCATCAGTAAGTACCCGGGATCGCGACGGGCTGAGGTCCATAACCTTGCATACCCTTCCGGAGTGATCTGATCAAATATCGAATCGCATCGCCTGCGTGCGTACGCCGAGGATCTTTCTTGTCCAACACATCCAGGAAATTACCGCGCGCATCTCGATCCCAGCGGTTCGTCCGAAGGTCCTCGATTAGCTCTACACAGCGTGGATCGATGATCAGATGTGAACGGCCGTCAGCGGTCTTCAACATGCTCTGGACGTTCCCTACGCTTTCCCGAACAGATTCATTGCTTTTCGAGAAATCATAAGTGGTTGAAAACAGCCCCGGCCTGCTGCCAAAGTAATTGCGAATAATATTCAAATCGTGACCCAAGTCAGACATCGAAGTCCGACGTTGCCGTGCGGACGCGTCACCGGTAATGACGACTTGCAGTTTGTTCCCGCGGCCCCACCGTCTCAGACGTTCGCATAACACGTCACAAGCCTCTTCCGTCCGCCGGTCTGGAAGACAGAGTTCGTCGAATATGCGAAGCATAAATTGGCGCGAGTTATCCCTCCAGCTTGTAAGCTCATCTACTTGGCCCAATATCAACAGCATCGAGTCGATGTTAAAGTCCATGGATACGTAAACGCGCTGGCTTGCATCGAAAACCACCTCTTTGACGTGCTTGTCCCGCTCAAATGCCGGATATGCTCGCCCTACAGAGGACGCTCCAAGCGGCGATTGCTGGTAGAGCGCGAACCAGGCCTCCTCGCCACCTTCGCGCCGTGCTCGTGCTAGCCACTCAAGGTCGTACTTGCCCGGCCATAACGCTTCGCCCTTTTTTCTTCCGATCTCATCGGACTCACTTTCGCAGATAGCTGGAAAGCGGATCTCCTTAATCTCATTGGCCGGCGTCGATCGAAGCACGCGACCTGTTAAATCGTCTTCGTGCCACCGGGTATGAATCAGGCACGTAATGCCACCCTGCTGCAATCGCGTACGGGCGGTTGTTCCGTACCAGCTCCAGGTCTCATCCCGGCTGGCGAGCGAATTCGCATCCGCCCAGTCTTTGGTTGTGTCATCGCAGATTAAAAGATCAGCCCCTTTACCGGTGGCGGAGCCATGGACACCCGCAGTCCAGACGCCACCATCAAAAGTCGTATGCCACGCGGCTGCCGCCGACGAATCAGCGCGAATACCGAAGCCGAATATCTCGGGACTATCCTCAACATCGTTCCTCGCAGTTTTTCCGTGATCTGATGCGAACGAATCGTTGTAGCCCAGGATCGCCGCAGACTTATTTGGATAGTTAATCAACAACCACTCTGAGCTACGCCGCGATATCAGAGTTGTCTTGCCGTGCCTTGGTGGCCAGGAAGCCACAATCGTTACTGGGCCCCGACCAGTTGCTGCATTCACGATTTGATTCGAGGTATAGCGGGCAAACGGCGTCGGATCGTACGGCAGCTTTCGCGCGTTTCCGAGGATCAAAGCGAGGGTGACTGGCGAGACACACGCGATTGCGGGTTCGGCAGTTCGAAGAATGCCTTCAAGGGCGTCATCGTCGGCGAGGATCTGAACATAGCGATCCCAGTCGCCACCGAGATAGTCTCGCGTCACCTTGTCATCGAACGCAGCGCCTGATGCGGTGATTCGATGGATCAGACTGTTTTCCACGATCGCGTGCGCGACGGGGTCTCGGCGGATTTCGCGAGCAAGTTCCGTCCGCATCCGAATCGGGGCTGGCAGTGTTTCGGCCAGAGGGAGGGTATCGAGCATGGACGCTACTCCTTCTTCAGCAAGCCGCGCAAAGTTGTTCTTAGCGAGCTGATATGGGTTTCGATCGCTTGGTCCGGCTGATCAATTTCAACCTGCATTAATCGAGGAGCCAGGTACCTCAACAGCATTTCGGCCGCGCGGGCGCGTACCAGTGGTGGATGCTCTTCGTTTTCGTAGATGGTCGCAAGTACGAGCAGCGGATTTGCCCTTTGACCTTTTTCCTCGATATGGTGGGCAAGCTCTTCTTTCATGACAGAGGTGACCTTGTTCAGACTCCCCTTGGTTCGGCCGCCGATGGTAGGGTGGCCGGGTAACAACGTTCCATTAACACGCCTCCCGACGATCACCGGGGATGACGGTTGGACGGATTCCACGGTCATACTTACAACCTCCCTTGGTTTTCCGAGGGGGTCGCGATGCGCCGACCCAGGCTCGACATTTTCGGCGCTGAACCTTGGCTGCTCAGCAGCTTGGCGAAAAACTCTTGATAATCGAAACTTTCTTGTGCGGCGAGCGAATCGGAATCGACGCCAAGATTCGCGCACCTTGCCAGAACGCGCTGATCTGGCCCGATACGGGACGCCATGGTGTGCATATTATTCGTCCCCTTCCGCTATCAGTGCGGCTACAATGACGATCCACGCTTCTTGTCTGAACACCGGCGGCGTAATGCCACGTTCCTCCCGAGCCCGCACACGAAACAACTTCGCGGAGAACAGTTCGCGTATTGTGAGGTAAAGATCCCGGCCGTCAAACAAAACGATGCAGTCGACTTGCCCTCTTGCGTCTTCCAGCCAGCGGAGATTGCTAACCCTGAGGGGACAGGGGCTATTTCGGACGGCCTCTAAGAATTTACTCAACATGACAATTGCTTTCCTTTCTCAACACCATTCCATCGGTCATACTCGTTCTGTTCAGTTGCCCCTAGCGGGTACGACAGTCGACTTACTCATCCAACGTTGGGACCGCAACAAGCACCGCGGTTTCTCATAAATCGAATACAAGTTCATACCCAATATGTGCCGTCGCACGTTGTGCGTCGGCTGAGTTCAGGCTTGCACTTCGACGGAAGGTGCGCTCGTCTTAGAACACCTCTTGAAGAGTATTGGCAGCTCCCGGGCGATCAGAAGCCAGGGGCGGCCACTCTTCGTTCGTCCGAAGTCCAATTCCGCAGAAATATCGGATCCCATGCCGTTGATCGGTAATGACGCTGGGATGGAATTCCAACACTTTGTGGCTGAATTCGCCGGCGTCAATGATGGAGTAACCTTTTTCTTCGCAATACGTGTTGTAGGCCGCGTGCAATGCCTTCTGTTGAACCGAAATTCTTGTGGTGTCCCCCTTGATTGTGTTGCTGGCCAGCCATACTGCCACCGAGTCGGTGAGGCTTTTGAATTCGGCAAATGCAGTTCGCATCCGCGAGGATTCCGTGAATGCTCTTCGGTCCCGGACTGCTTTTAGAGCGCCTATGGCTTTTCGTAAGATTCCAGGAGCTTCTGCCATCAGAGAGTCGATTAACTCCTCCGAGTTCCTTATGCGCGCTTTGTCTTCTGTGTTATTGTCGAAGTCGCGTTTACTGAACGACCACACTATCCAGCGCCGCCAGAACCCTTTACTGTTGTCCGAGCATCTTGGATACCGATTGCAGCTCATAACGAATCGCGTATACAGCCGCACGTCGAGGGGATCCTTAAACTTTTTTTCGATGTTAATAGCGTCGCCTGCTCCAACCACGCTCTTGAAAAAGTCACTGCCTGGAAGCCGGGCATCACTCATGTCGAACTCAAAATTCGCTAATTTGCCCACCAGACTAGCGCCGGCGAAGTTGTTTCCTTCGAGCTTGGCGAGCGGTACAGCGCTGTAATTGCGGTGCCCTAGCAGCCTAGTCATCAGTTTCGCGAGCTGCGACTTGCCGTTGGACCCCGCGCCGTGAAGCAGTAGCGCCTTTTGGCGGCTGGTATTGGGGACCAACAGATAGCCCATCCATTCGTAAAAGCAGTTCACTTCATCTTCGAACGCGATATCGGACAAGAACTCGTCCGTTTTAGGACATTCCGCAGCGGGATCCCAATCTACATCGAACTGATTCGGATAAAGAAAGTCAGGCCTGTGCGGTTGTAATTCCTCCGTGAGTACGTCTAAGATCCCGTTCGCCAGATTAATTTGGTTCAAAGGCGGATCAGGCCAGAATTTGGGTGCTCCCAACGCGAGATCGATTAGCAACTTTTCTTTATCGGTTTTCCCGATCGCGTACTCGTTTGCGGCCAGAGCACGCCGCAACATCTGCAGAAAGCGCTCGTGGTCGTCGAACTCATACCGGCCACGATTCTCGTCATAGTAGTACACGCGGTCAATGGCATCGCGCGCCAAGACAAAGCTTTCGCGGATCTCCGCTGCCGTCTCAAGGATGCACTCCTCCCGCGTTTTCTTCTTCTCTTTCGGGCCACTGCCATTTTCCCGCCGCTTCAATTCTTTAGCCACGAGCCGTCTGCAGATTTTGTGGGGGCGATACTCGTCGTGCCACTCCGTTTCCGAAGGCCGAGGATTGAGCATTGTGTCACGGATCAGCGTGGCGTAATTTAGTGCAACTTCTTCACGGACCACTGGTGACCGTTCCAGGTAGCGGCCCAATTCAGATTTGAAGAACTCCCAGCGGTTTCCTTCGCCAGGGCCGTTTTCATATGCCTTCCGAGTTCGGCGCGAGGCCCGCGGTTGTTGCTGGATATGCGCTGTGTTGTCGAGTTCCTCGAATTCACTCACCGATTTAAGAGCGCCTGCGGTTGTTATGAACTGTACAGCAGTCATAATGAGATACCCGTGCGCGTGAGACCGAAGTACGGCATCGACACCCAGCCGCCTGGGAGCTCCGCATCGGTGTCGACCGCAATATTTGGGAACACCTCCACTTCTTTCGGTAGGCTTAGCTGGTTGCGGAAATCTTCCATGGTCTCGCGCATCATCAGCGCTGGCAAAGGTTTCTTCGAGAAGAAGTATGTGTGCGAAGCGTTTTTCGACTTAGAGTTACAAGTTATTAGCGGCAAGCTTAGTGCGCCGACCTTCTGGGCTAACGTGCGTGGATCAATTGCGAACTTGCAATCCACATCGATACAGCCCCAATGGCACGTGCCCGTCTCACAAATAGGAAACACACCGAGTCCCGGCTGCTTTCCCAGGAGATGATCAGTCCAGAGTCTCAGCCAGGTTTCGTCTTCAGCAGAGGGCAACCGCTTCGTTTGAGCGGAGCCTTTGAGTTTGCCGTCGGAAGCTATGGTCACATTCGACAAATCATATGTTCCATAGGCGTTTCGTCGACCACGAAATAGACGGTCGAATTTTGGGGCTAAAGGATGAACAGACTGGGATACAAACGTGGAGTCGTTAAGGTTCGGACAGATGGAAGTATCGTCTGTCGGCGTAAATTCGCCCTGCATATAGTCCTTTTCCGCTTGCGCCGGAGGAGAAACTTGGAAGACTCCTGTAGCGGAAGCTCAATTGAAATGTCTCTAATGGTCCCCGCCTAAATTTGCTACGCCCGGCGGTTCTTCGGGCCTACGAGCCGCAGTTCAGTTGGCTCGCCCAAGGGCTATTTAGGTGCGCCCTCTCGGCGGCGCGTCCAATGCTGGGTCGAGGGTTCGAGAACGGCGACCACCGGCTAGATGGCCGCCGCTTCCAATTTCTCGATGCGGCGCGGACTAGACGCCGCCAGACGAGACTTGTGCCAGCAAACAAGGTGTTTTCCCTACACTCACTAACATACCTCTCGAGTCAAGTTTCTCTTAGTATTGCAAGCCTTTGGTCCTGCTCCTTGGCATTGCAAGATACGGGTAGCACCCCTGAAGTGAGCAGTGCGCCGCACCCAAGGAAGTCTATCCCATTTAGTCGAAAACAATAATGACTATGGGGTGCTACCGCAAGAACTGTGGCACTGCGGGCGGTTTTCCTTGGCGGTTGCAACTGCATAAAGTGAACCCCTGGAATTTCCGTATTACAGGGCAACCGGCATGGGTAACAAGAAACTATTAGCGAAATATCAAAATGGTAGCGGCCACACGCGGTCATGCCGCCTGCCGCGGCGCAGCGTTCGCTCCCTTGGCGAAGCTGTAGGCCCTCCAGCCTAGCAAAGCCAGCAGGAATGTGACCTTGGGAGTGTTCTGATCGTCTTCAGATCATGGCGATGGGGCGACGAAAGAAGCGGGTCCGGCAAGAAGGGTTATGGACGCCAACGGCAGCACTGCCGGTGGG
>Ga0182024_10022812_pt1 | contig 11260 bp, 8 predicted proteins | sample P32metaG_FD_120480 | JGI IMG/M metagenome (GOLD analysis project Ga0182024, IMG submission 120480) | Permafrost microbial communities from Stordalen Mire, Sweden - P3-2 metaG (Illumina Assembly) | ecosystem: Environmental > Terrestrial > Soil > Wetlands > Permafrost | place: Sweden: Stordalen... | reverse complement strand
GGGTGGGGCGAATAGGCGCTCGCGGTCCACTGCCAGACGCAGCCCTCCAGCTGCTCGAACATGGCCGGAGCCGTCGCGGCCGCATTTTCCCATTCGGCTTCGGTGGGAAGCCGCTTTCCACAAAAGGCGGCGTAGGCGGCGGCCTCGTAATAACTCACGTGGTCCACCGGGGCGTCGGGATCCACCGGAACAAGCCCGCGAAGTGTCATCCAGCGCCAAAGATCGCCGTCGCGCTCCCAATAGAGCGGCGCGTCCCAGCCCTCCCGTGTCACCTGGGACCAGCCATCCGCGTGCCAGAATTCCGCCCGCCGGTACCCCCCAGCGGCCATGAATTCGAGCCACTCGCCATTGGTGACCAGGCGCCTCGCGAGGCGATAAGGCTGCAGAAGCGTTCGGTGGCGCGGGCCTTCGTTATCGAAGGCGAAGGAGGCGCCCGCGTGACCGATCTCGGCGACGCCGCCGCGAAGGTCGGCGAAGTCCGACGGCCCGCGGGCCGGCACTGATCGCGGCGCGTCCTCCGAGTAGCGGGGTTTGAGCGGCGAGAGGGCGAACAGGCTGAGGATGTCCATCAGGATGAGCTCCTGGTGCTGCTCCTCATGGGCAAGCCCCAGGAGAACGAGGTCCGCGAGTTCCGGCGTCAGGGACCCGCCGAGCAGGCGCTCCATGGCCCGTTCGACGTGCTCCCGATAGGCGATGATCTCGGCAAGGGCCGGCCGGGTCAGAATGCCCCGCTGGGGGCGCGGATGCCGCTCGCCGATCTGCTCGTAGTAGGAGTTGAAGAGGTAGGTGAATTTCGGGTCGAAAAGGGGATAGTCCGACGCGCGCCGGGTGAGAATGAAGGTCTCGAAGAACCAAGTGGTATGGGCGAGGTGCCACTTGGTGGGGCTGGCGTCCGCCATGGCCTGGGCGCCCTGGTCTTCATCGGAGAGCGGCGCCGCCAGCGAGAGGCTCCGGCGACGGACATCCCGGAAACGGCCCAGGAGGTCGGCGCCTTCTTCCAAAGTCGCCGGTGGGGCCACGGCGGGAGCGTCGTCCGATGGACTCATGGCTCGCATCTCCCAGCCGACCCGCGGCCTCTAACGCCCCTCCAATGCCGGGGTCGCGCTCTCATTTAGGATGGCGGCTTCAGAAATTCGCCCTGGTGCGCGAACTTTCAGATGCACGCTAGGGAATGAGGATGACGCGGCCGACTGCCGAGCGGCTCTCGATATAGGCGTGAGCTTCGGCGGCCTCTGAAAGGGGGAAAGTGCGGTCGATGAGCACCTTCAGCTCGCCGCGCGCGGCCTCATCGATGAGGCGCTGAATGTTGTCGTGGACGCGATCCGAGCCGATCTCGGCGCCCAGGAAGACCCCGTTTAGGGAACGATTGCCCCCCATCAGGTTGGACACGTCCACCCGCATCGGTTCGCGGCCGGCCGCGCCGACCATGGAAACGCGACCGCGATAGGCCAGCGACAAGATCGACGATTGGAGCGTCGAGCCGCCCACCGGATCGACGACGAGGTTCACTCCCTTGCCGTCGGTAAGCCGCATGACCTCGCTTTCCACCACCTTGTCCTTGTAGTTGATGCCATGATCCAGGCCGATCGACTTCAGGGCCTTGAGCCGCTCGTCGCTCGAGGCGGTGGCCAGAACGGTCGCTCCCGCCCGTTTGGCCAACTGGATGGCAGCGACGCCCACGCCGCTCGCTCCGGCCTGGACAAGGACGGTCTGACCAGAACGGAGGTGGCCGAACTCGAACAGGCATTCGTCGGCGGTTCCGAAGGTAACCGGCATGACCGACGCCATGGCGACATCGAAGCCCGCCGGAATCGGCCAAGCGTTGCGCGCCGGAACGGCCCGAAGCTCGGCGTGAGAACCGTAGGCATTGGTGGTGGCGACCTTCTGTCCGACCTCGAGGCCGGTGACCTCCGAGCCCACCTCGATCACCTCTCCGGCCGCCTGGTAGCCAACGATATGCGGCTTCGAATGTAGGACCCCGCGCCAGCGGTTGAGGACATCGCCGCCTTCGACGCTGACGGCCTCGACCCTGATGACGATCCCCTTGGGATGGCACTGGGGATCGGGCGTCTCCTCGAACCTGAAAACAGACGGATTGCCGTTCTCGTAATAGACAGCCGCTTTCATCCCGCCGACCTTTCCTCATGGACCGGCGTTCCATGCCGCCCCACGCGGCGAAAGGAAAGCTAAAGAAGGGCCGGCGCCTGAAAGGAGGATCGAATGACAGTTGACGGCGCAACGCCGACCTTCGTCTCTCTCGCCTCCCCAACCGCGCGCCGCGCCGGCGCGGGAGGCGCTCCCTGCCAGGGCCTCTACTGGTCGGCGGCCGGCTCGCGACCACCGGTGGCGGTCATCGCCAGCCATTACAACGTCGACTTCGCCGAGCACTATCTGGCCCCCTACCTCGCCTCGCGGGGCCTTGGATTCCTGGGCTGGAACACCCGCTACCGGGGAGCGGAGGACCTCTTCATTCTGGAACACGCCCTGATCGACATCGGCGAGGGCGTGCGCTGGCTGAGGACCGAATCCGGCGTCGAGACGGTCGTCCTGCTGGGCAACTCCGGCGGCGGTTCGCTGATGGCGGCCTATCAGGCCGCCGCCGCCGGCGACCGATACTGGCGCGACCTGGACGCCAGAGCGACTTCGGCGTTGGAGAACCTCATTGGGGCCGATCTCTACATTTCGCTCAACGCCCACCCGGGACGGCCCGAAGTGTTGACTGCCTGGATGGATCCTTCGGTGACCGACGAGACGGACCCGACCAGCCGCGACCCCGAACTCGACCCCTTCGATCCGCGCAACAAACCCCCCTACTCCCAGACCTTCATCGCCCGCTATCGCGACGCCCAACGCGAGCGCAATCAACGGATCACCGATTGGGCCAAATCCGAACTCACGCGGCTGGAGACGGCCGGCGTCGCCGACCGCATCTTCCCACTCTTTCGCGTGTGGGCCGATCTGAGGTTCACGGACGGGACCATCGATCCTTCGGATCGGATCTCTCCAGGCTGCTACGCCGGCGACCCGGCGGCCGCCAATCGCGGCCCCGTGGGCATCGGTCGGGCCAACACGCTGAAGACGTGGCTCTCGATGTGGAGCCTGGAGACCTCGGCCTGCAGGGGCGCCGACCGGTTGCGCCAGGTCGCCCTCCCGTCGCTCGTGGTCCAAAGCCTGGCGGACCAGGGGGTCTTCCCCAGTGACGCGCGGGCGATCTTCGAGGCCCTAGCGGCGACCGACAAGGGGCTCGAGTTCCTCCCCGGACGCCACTATTTCGAGGACGACGAACCAGCGCGGGAGGGCGTCGCCGACCTCCTCACCGACTGGATCCGCTCTCGGCTCTAGCGGGCGATCGCCCACTTTCCCTAGAAGTTCGCGATCAGGTTCTGAGCGAGATAGACGACCAGGCAACAGCCCAAGACGACGAGCATGGTCGCCAGGGCGACATCGACCCTCGCCCCGCTGCCCTGTTTCAACTCGCCGCTGTCGATGTCCTTGGCGGTGCGCAGGAAGCGGCGCGTGGCCATGCCCATGACCACGGCTCCAAGTCCCATCAGGACTAGGCCGGCTAGGGTAGCCAGCGGGTCGTGCAGTTGGTGCGGTAGCTGAGGTGCGGTCGACACCTGCGCGAATTTCAAGAAGAGATCGAATTTCTCGATGACGAAGCCGAAGGCCATGATCGAGATCGCGGTGCGGATCCAGGCCAGGAAGGTCCGTTCATTGGCGGCGTGATCCGAGAAGTTCCTGATCATAGCTGTTCCTGGCGACAGATATTCGCAGCGGTCCCAGCGTCGAGGTTCAAAGCCCTGTGGGTGCGTGTCCTATCAGACGTTCGAAATGGGTGCGCACCGCCTCGTAACACTCGCAACTGGTCGCCTCCAGCCCAGTGCGGTCGAGGATCTTGATCCTGCGGCGACCTTGCTCGACCAAACCCATGCTGGTCAGTTCTCTCAGGGCCTGGGTGATCGTCGTCCGCTGCACCCCCACCATGGTGGCAAGATATTGTTGCGTGAGTTCGACGACGTCGCTGGCGGTCCGGTCCTGCGAAGTGAGCAGCCAGCGGCTCAGTCTCTGGGTCACTCCATGCAGAGCGTTGCAGGCCACCGATTGGTGGGCCTGGGCCAGGTTGGCCTGGGAGTGGCGAATGAGCAGCTGGCGGAAGCCCGCGCTCTGGTTGGCCTGTCGCCGTACTGCGTGGGCCGCGATTTTCACCGCGGCGCCGGGAATCTGGGCGAAGGTGCGGTTGACCGATACCGACGTGCCCAGTGTCGAAATGGCGCCGGTGACGCTTTCATAGCCTACGGTATCACTCTCGACCGTCCGTCCATCGGCCATCAGGGTCACGACCGAGAGTACGGCGGTGTTGGGAAACCAGACCTGGTCGACGACGTGATCGGGCTCGTAGAGAATCTCTCCGGCGGCTAGATCCACCTCGTGGATCTCCGGCTGCAAGGCCCGATGATCGGCCTCGCTCAACAGTTGGAGCACGCGGTTTCGAGCCCTCACGTCGGCGGTCTCCCCTGGTATCCGGCTGGACGAAAGCGTGCCGGCTATGCGGCCGGATTGAACGCGACCCGAGCGCACCAAAAAGCAAATCGCGCGGGGAGTCTGTCGTCTAGGCGACAAACGTTGCCATTCCCACAGCGGATGGCCTTCAGTCAGGAGACGCCTACGCTCCGATGGGTAGCCAACACCGACGACAAAGCCGACCCGTAGATATCCATAACTTCGCCAAGAAGCTGGAGGGCCGCTGTCCGGGGGCGCTGGAAAGAGTTGCGGCCGATGATAGACCCGAAGCCGCCTCCCTCGTGGATAGTCTTGATCTCTTCCAAGAGCTCTTTATCCGAAACCGCAGCGCCGCCTGAGAAAATGACCACGCGCCGTCCGGCGAAAGCGCAATCCACAATGTGCGAAACGCGTTCTGCGCCGGTCGATATCGGGATCTTCTGGGCCTCGAACACCTTTCGCGCGGCCTCCTGTTCGATGTGGGCGCTGGGGAGTTTCACCTTGATGATGTGAGCCCCAAGCTGGGCCGCGATCTGGACCGCGTAGCCGACGACGTCGATGGCCGTTTCGCCGGCCTTGCTCAGTCCCGAGCCGCGCGGGTAGGACCAGACCACCACCGCCAGGCCGTTGGCCTTAGCCTCGTGGGCGTAGGCCCGCAGCTGTCCGTACATCTCCAGCTCATGCGCCGAGCCCGGATAGATGGTGAAGCCGACGGCGCAGCAGCCCAGGCGCAGGGCGTCGGCGACACAGGAGGTCAGCGCCTGGCTGGGATCGGCATCATCGCGGAGGACATCGCTGTCGTTGGTCTTGAGGATCAGAGGTATGTCGCCGGCATATTCCCGGGCGCCAGCCTCGATGAACCCCAGGGGCGCCGCATAAGCGTTGCAGCCCGCATCCAGCGCCAGCTGAAAGTGGTAGAGCGGATCGTATGCTGGCGGGTTGGGGGCGAAGGAGCGCGCGGGCCCATGCTCGAAGCCCTGGTCGACCGGCAGGATCACCAGCTTGCCCGTACCTCCAAGCCGGCCATGATTGAGCAGACGCGCGAGGTTGGTCAGGGTTCCAGGACTATCGGCCCCGTACCAGCCGAGAATTTCCTTCACGCGAGGCGTCATCGTCGCTGCTCCCCTTCATCGACCTTGTTGTCTCGCCAGTAGCTTCGCCACCGCCTTTGCGAAGCCCTCGGCGCCGTTGGCGTCGGTCACCGTGTCGGCCTTCGCCTTTACCTCGTCAGCCGCCTGACCCATGGCGATCGAGAAGCCGCTGACGGCGAACATGAGGATATCATTGGGCATGTCGCCGATGGTCGCAATCTGGCTGGCGGGAATTCCCAACCGACGCGACAGCCAGCCGACCACCTCGCCCTTATTGGCCAGGGGGTGGGTGACATCGAGGTAGTAGGGCTGCGAGCGCGAGGCGCTGGCTCGTCCCGACAGCTTGTCTTGCGCCGCTCGCTCGCATGCCACGACCTTGGCCAGGTCATCGGAGACGCCGACGATCTTGACCGTTTCGGCAAGGCACTCGGAGGTGAATCTCGGGACCACTCTGGCCTCGAACTTTACCGTCCAGGCCTCGCGGGCCACGTGGGGAGCAGAGGAATCCCGAATGAGCCACTCGTCGGGGGTGTAGACCCAAGCGTCCAATCCGGCATCGAAAATGAGGCTGAGGGCTTCCTCCGCCACCGGCGCTTCGAGGGCATGGCTCTCGATCACCGTCAGATCCGGCTGGACGAACACTCCGCCATTGAAGCCGGCGATCGGCGTTGCGAGCTCCAGGGGCGCGATGAGCATGCTCATCCCCCGTGGCGGGCGGCCGCTGGTGATCGCCAGGCCGATCCCGGCGGCTCGCAGGTCGCGGGCGGCGGCGATGGCCGAGGCCGTCAGCTCTTTTTCCTGGGTCACGAGCGTGCCGTCGACGTCGGCCAGCAGCAGCCTCATCGGCACATTCGGCTCGCTCTTCCGCCCGGCGCCCGTCGTCCCCGCTTCTTCCATATCGGCCGTTCTCCTAGCCGCCGGTGCGGTCCGTCGCGGGGCGATCGGCACGTTCGACCTAGCGCGCCTTAGCCCACCACTCCGTGCGCGAGGGCGGCCAGCAACAGGAGGGCGACGATGTTGGTGATCTTGATCATCGGGTTCACCGCCGGACCGGCGGTATCCTTGTACGGGTCGCCAACGGTGTCGCCGGTGACGGCCGCCTTGTGCGCTTCCGAGCCCTTACCTCCATAGTGTCCTTCCTCGATCAGCTTCTTGGCGTTGTCCCAAGCCCCGCCGCCGCTGGTCATCGAGATCGCGACAAAAAGGCCGGTGACGATCACGCCCATCAGCATGGCGCCGAGCGCCGAAAAGGCATCGGCCTTGCCGGCGATGAGGCGGATGAAGAAGAAGAGGACGATCGGCGAAGCGACCGGCAGGAGCGAGGGAACGATCATCTCCCGGATCGCGGCGCGGGTGAGGATGTCGACCGCCCGGCCGTATTCGGGTTTGACCTCATAGGTCATGATACCCGGGTTTTCCTTGAACTGCCGCCGCACCTCGGCGACCACCGATTCGGCGGCCCGGCCGACGGCGGTCATGGAAAGGCCGCCGAACAAGAACGGCAGGAGCCCGCCGAACAACAGACCAACGACTACGTACGGATTCGAAAGATCGAAGGCGACCGCGTCCATGCCGGCGAAGAATGGGAATTGGTCGGGATTGGCGGCGAAGTATTTCAGGTCCTGGGTGTAAGCGGCGAAGAGAACCAGGGCGCCCAGGCCGGCAGAGCCGATGGCGTAACCCTTGGTGACCGCCTTGGTGGTGTTGCCGACGGCGTCCAGGGCATCGGTGGACACGCGCACCTCGGCTGGAAGACCGGCCATTTCGGCAATACCGCCAGCATTGTCGGTCACCGGGCCAAACGCGTCGAGTGCGACGATGAAGCCGGCCAGGGAGAGCATGGTCGTGGTGGCCATGGCGATGCCGAACAGTCCGGCGAACTGATAGGCGAGGATTATCCCGACGATGATCACCAGGGCCGGCGCGGCGGTGGATTCCAAGGACACGGCGAGACCCTGGATGACGTTCGTCCCGTGACCGCTGACCGAGGCCTTGGCGATTGACTTCACCGGCCGAAAGCCCGTGCCGGTAAAATATTCGGTGATGACGACGATGGCGCCGGTCACCGCCAGGCCCACCAGGCCGCAATAGAACAAGGCGTTGGCGCTCACCGCCTTGCCCAGCACCAGGACGCCGTCGGCCGGCACGAGCTTATGCGTCACCCACCAGACCGCCCCGATGGAGAGAATCCCGGTGACGATGAGGCCCTGGTAGAGCGCGCCCATGATGTTGCGGCTCGAGCCCAGGCGCACGAAGAAGGCGCCGATGATCGAGGTCACGATGCACACCCCGCAGACCGCCAGCGGCAGGAGCATCATGTTCGAGACCGCCGGAACATCGCGGAAGAAGATCGCCGCCAGCACCATGGTGGCGACGGTCGTCACCGCATAGGTCTCGAAGAGATCGGCGGCCATGCCGGCGCAGTCGCCGACGTTGTCGCCCACGGCATCGGCGATCACGGCGGCGTTGCGCGGATCGTCCTCGGGAATGCCGGCCTCAACCTTGCCCACCATGTCCCCACCGACATCGGCGCCCTTGGTGAAAATGCCTCCTCCGAGGCGGGCGAAAATCGAAATGAGCGAGGCGCCGAAACCCAGTGAGACCAGCGAGTCGATCACGTCCCGGCTGGTGTTGAGCAGGCCCATGCCCTGGGTGAGAACCGCGTAGTAGCCGGCGACGCCGATGAGGGCGAAACCCGCCACCAGCATGCCGGTCACCGCGCCGGACCGGAACGCCACGGAGAGTCCCTTGGCGAGGCTTTCGCAGGCGGCCTGGGCGGTGCGCACATTGGCGCGGACCGAAATCAGCATGCCGGCGAAGCCTGCCAGGCCCGAGAGAACGGCGCCGATGAGGAAGCCCAAGGCCTCGCGCCAACCAATCAAGATCAGGATCGCGATCAGAATGACGAGTCCGACGCCGGCGATGGTCGTATATTGCCGGCGCAGATAAGCCTGGGCGCCCTCCTGGATCGCCGCCGCGATCTCTTGCATCTTGGCGCTGCCGGGGGGCGCGCGCAGGAGGGATGCCGTCTGCAAAACGCCGTAAAGAACCGCTAGCAGGCCGGCCAGCATGACCAGGATAAGCACCAGACTCATCGTATAGACGCCCCTGAAAACTCGTTACGCGAACAACCGCGGCCGTCGGCGACGGCGCGGACCTGTCCGACACATATGCAGCGCGAACCGCGGCAGAGCTTTCCAGCCCAGCCCTGCAAAACGCGCGGAAAGTGCCAAAACCCCCCGCCCGAAGCAAGGGTGGCGTCACCAATTCGTAATTCCCGCCACCTTTGGCCCGCGGCGACCTTCCCTCAGCGAGTCGTCAGCGGCCAGACAAAGGCGATCAGGGGGGCGCCGAGTAGGATGATGAGCAACGAAAGCGGCGCGCCAAATCTTGGGTAGTCCATGAAACGGTAGCCGCCTGGGCGCATGACCAGCGTGTTGCACTGATGGCCGATGGGCGTGAGAAAGTCGCACCCGGCGCCAGTCGCCACGGCCATCAGGAATGGATCGGCGCTTAGGCCAAGTTGCCCCGCGAGCCCCACCGCAACGGGACCCAGCAGAAGCACGGTCGGCGCGTTGTGGAGGAAAGGCGACGAGAGCATCGCCGCGAGCATGATCAGGCCCAAGGCAAGCACCGGCGGCATCGTCCCGACGGCTTGTGAGAGGAGATGAGCCAAGAGTCCGGTGCCGCCCGTTCGCTGCACCGCTTCACTCACCGGAATCAAGGCGGCGACGAGCACGAGCACTTGGCCGTCCAGGGCCTGATAGACCTGGCGCATCGACAAGGCCCCGATGGCGATCATCGCCACGGCGGCGGCAAAGAAGGCGACCGCGACGGGCGCGATCTTGAGCGCCGCCAAGGTCATGGCCGCGGCGAGAATGAGAAGGGCGGGAACGCCGGTTCGCGCAATTCCGAGCCTGGACTCTCTCTGCGCCAGCGGCCGCGCGCCAAGCTGGGCGAGCGCCGTCGGCAGGGTGCGCTCGCTGGCCTGAAGCACCAGGACGTCGCCGGCCCGAAGAGCCAGGGACCGGAGCTGCCTTGTGATGGTGCCGCGGACGCGACCCACCGCCAGCAGGTTGACCCCGAAGTTGCGCCGCAGTCCGATACTCATGGGCGTCTTGCCCACCAAGGCCGAGTCCGGCGAGACGACTGCCTCCATCACCCGAATCTCTTCCTTGGCGTCCTTGCGGGTCACCTCGCGAGCCGACGGCACCATTTTGAGGCGAGCAGCGGAGATCAGGCCCTCGAGGGCTTGGGGCTCGCCCTCGAGCATCAGGACATCGCCGCTGCGCAGCCGGGTGGCCGGGGGCGGGTCGTTCCTTGACACGTCCGAGCGCGTCAGCATCGTCACCTTGACCTCACCGCGAGCCAAAGCTTGCAGCGCCCTGACGTTCGGGATTTTCCCTCCGTCCCAGCTCTCGGGGACCGTGGCCTCGGCCGCGTAGCTCGTCGCGGTTCCCTGCTCATCGACATCGCCACTGAGGCGCGACTTGGGCAACAATCGATAGGCCAGGGAGAGATAGATCAAGGTTATCAGCGAAAGAGCCAAGCCGACCGGAGCGAAATCGAACATCTCGAAAGGCCGGCCGACGGTCTGCTCGCGGATCTGCGAGACGATGATGTTCGTGGAGGTGCCGACCAGGGTCACCAGCCCGCCGACCAGCGAACCGAACGCCATCGGCATCAGAAGCCTGCTGGGCGATGTCTTCGTGCGCGCCGAAAGCTGGAGGGCCGAGGGCATCAGGATCGCCAGTGCGCCAACGTTCTTGGTGATCATGGAAAGCAGGATCGAGGCGGCGGAAAGGACGGGAACCTGTGCCGCCTCGGACTTGAGCCGTGAGAGAATGGGTCGGGTAGCGGCCTCGATGATCCCCGATCGGGCGATCGCCGCCGAGACGATGAGGGCGCAGGCGATGATTACCACCACGTCGTTCTTGAAGCCGTCGAAGGCGGCCTTGGCCGGGACGATGCCGCTGATCAGGCCAGCGAGGAGCGAGAGCAGGGCGATCAGGTCGTAGCGCACCCGCCCCCAGGCGAAGGCGGCCATGGTGGCCAGGAGAAGGGCGAACGCCAGGGCCTGGTGCGCGTTCATGGTTCAGGCCGCCCTGATGCGTATCGTTCGGGTTGAACGCACGAAGCGGCGAACGGCGCCTTAGTCACCGGTGGCGCCAGCCCGTCCGGAGAGCCTTCACCGCGAGGCCGTCACACCGAACGTCCAACCCTGCCCGGGCCTGGAATTGACCGACCGCGGCCACCCGCGTTCCGGCCGCGGTCACGGCCTGGGCGAATAGGGATTCGTTAGCGGGACTGACGGCGCAAACGAGGGCGTAGTCATCGCCGCCGGCGGCAAGGCCAAGGCGGGCCGCAACCACGTCGGTTTCGCCGGAGAGCCAAGCCAGGGCTTCCGGCGACAGCGGCAACAGTCCAATGTCCACGGCGACGCCAATCCCGCTGGCGGCGGCGATATGGCCGGCATCCGCGAGCATGCCGTCCGAGACGTCGGCGGACGCCGCCGCGAACGAAAGCAGCGCCTCACGCAAACCCAGAAGCGGCGCCGGCAGCCGGTACCGCGCCGCCAGGGCGCCGCTCGCGTCGGCGATCTCGCCCTTGGCCACCCTCAATCCCAGCCATCCATCGCCAATCGAGCCGCAGACCATCAGGAGGTC
>Ga0182024_10022811_pt1 | contig 11261 bp, 7 predicted proteins | sample P32metaG_FD_120480 | JGI IMG/M metagenome (GOLD analysis project Ga0182024, IMG submission 120480) | Permafrost microbial communities from Stordalen Mire, Sweden - P3-2 metaG (Illumina Assembly) | ecosystem: Environmental > Terrestrial > Soil > Wetlands > Permafrost | place: Sweden: Stordalen... | reverse complement strand
CCTGAAGAAAAACTTCAAGGTTGAAAAAACCGATACTGCTTTTTCTCCCAACCGTCTGCATACTTTCGGAATGTTCCTGGATGGTAGCTGGTACAGGTTGGAAGCAAAAGAAAAAACATACCGTGAAGACCCGATCGGAATCCTGGATGTTACCATTCTCCAGGAAAATATTCTGGCTCCTTTGCTGGGTATTGGGGACCCCAGAATCGACGACCGGATAGATTTCGTGGGCGGCATGCGCGGATTGGGTGAATTGGAAAAAAGAGTTCTGAGCGGCAACATGAAAGTCGCTTTCAGCCTGTTTCCCGTAAGTATGAACCAGCTTTTTGACATTGCCGACAGTGGTGAAATTATGCCCCCCAAGAGCACCTGGTTTGAGCCTAAACTACGGGACGGACTCTTAACACATCTGATAAGGTAAGCATTCGTATTTTTGAAGAACAATTATTCAAACCGGAATCCGTTTTCAAAACGTTCTCCCTATATTCATTACATGAAAAAAGTCCTGTTCTTTACCGGTCTATTTTTACTCAGATTCTCTGCTTTCGCACAATCAGCGGATTCCCTTCACAAGGTGGCCAAAAATTATATGTGGAGCGGCGACTATTCAAATGCCATTGTCGTTTTAGGCATTGCTTTAAAGGCAGCTCCCGATGATCTGGCCATAGAAAAAGACCTTGCTTTCTCTTATTATCTTCAAAGTAATTTCAGCGCTTCCGTGGAAGAAGGCAGAAAACTCATTGAAAGAAAAGACGCTGACGAGCAATGTTACCAGATCCTGGGGATGGCATATAAAGCCATTGAAGAAAAAAAAGAAGCAGATAAGATGTACCGGCAGGGAATCAAGAAGTTCCCGAATAGCGGCGAACTCTATAACGAATATGGAGAAATGCTATGGATGAAAAAGGACCCTGAAGCCATTCGCCTGTGGGAAAAGGGCATCGAAGTGGATCCGTCTTATTCTTCAAACTATTACAATGCCTGTAAGTATTATTATTTTACCTACGATAAAGTGTGGACCCTTCTTTATGGCGAAATCTTTGTTGACCTGGAAAGTTACAGCAGTCGCACCCCCGAAATAAAAAGCCTGCTGGTTGACGGATACAAGAAATTATTTATGGATCTGAAAGCCCCTAAGACCCAGGCCAATAAAAACCCTTTTGTTGCCGCCTATCTGAATGTAATGGCTGATCAGTCATCTGCCATTTCCCTGGGCCTTACGCCGGAATCCCTCAATATCCTTCGCAGCAAATTTATTTTGGAATGGTTTGATAAATATGCCGGCAAATATCCTTTCCGGCTTTTTGATTATGAACAACAATTGATGAAAGAAGGTCTTTTTGATGCTTACAACCAATGGGTTTTTGGCGCATCCATGGGGCTTGCCGCTTTTCAAAGCTGGACAGCTACCCACACAGACGACTATAACCGCTTTATCAGTTTTCAAAAAGGAAGGGTTTTTAAATTACCTCCGGGTCAATATTACCGGGCATCTGTTGCAAAATAAGTATCTATGATTAAACCCACACGGCTGTTTGACTGTATTGCTTATCAGCTGGAGAAATTTCCTAAACAAGATATGCTTGCCGCCAAGGAAGAAGGCTCCTGGCGAAAGTACAGCACGGCGGAAATCGAGCAATCCGTTAACCAGCTTGCTGCGGGACTTTTATCACTGGGTGTTTCCGGCAACGATATGACCGTTGATCAGCAGGACAAGATCGGGATCATTGCGAATAACCGCGCAGAATGGCTGATCACCGATATGGCCGTGCAGAAACTGGGTGCAGTGCTCGTTCCGATTTATCCCACGACCAATCCGATTGAAATTGAATTCATTTTTAATGATGCCTCTGTTAAATATGTCTTTGTAAGCAGCGAAGATTTGTACCGGAAGATCCAGGCCATTCGCCCCAACACCCCCTCCATACAAAATGTTTATTCTTTCAACAGGATAACCGGAGCCGATCACTGGTCATCCCTGGTTTCTGTGTCGACCCCGGCACTCATCGAAAAAGTTGACAGCATCAGCAAAACCATTCGTCCGGATCATCTCGCAACCATCATTTATACCTCCGGCACAACGGGAACACCAAAAGGCGTTATGCTGACGCATAATAATATTCTGAGCAATGTGCTTTTGTCCAAAGAAAGTTTCCCCTTCGAAGACCGCCCCGAATTCAGGACGCTCAGCTTTTTACCGCTAAATCATATTTTCGAGAAAATGGTCAGCTATATCTATCTCTTTAGCGGCAACAGCATTTATTATGCGGAAAGCATGGATACGATCGGGCCGAATTTGCTGGAAATAAAGCCAGATATATTCTGTACCGTGCCGAGGTTACTCGAAAAAGTATATGAGCGCATTATGACAAAAGGCGCTGCCCTCACAGGAATAAAAAGAAAGTTATTTTTCTGGGCCGTTGAACTTGGAAAAAAATATGACAATAGCCGCAACCTTGGGTTCTGGTATAATTTTCAATTGTCGATTGCCAATAAACTGATATTTAATAAATGGCGCGAAGCGCTCGGAAACAATATCAAATACATCATCACCGGAGGCGCTGCTTGTCAGGAAAGGTTATTGCGCACTTTTAACGGCGCCGGCATCCCTGTTTATGAAGGCTATGGACCGACAGAAAATTCGCCCGTAATAGCAGTAAACCGCCGGGGGATAAATAGACTGGGAACGGTGGGCCCTGTGGTGAATGGCATGGAAGTGAGACTTGAATCCGACGGGGAAATTTGCGTAAAGGGACCAAGTGTGATGAAAGGATATTTTAAGAGGCCTGACCTCACAGCAGAAACGGTTATTGACGGCTGGCTGCATACAGGAGATATAGGGCAATTTGAAGACGGTAAATTCCTGCGCATCACCGACCGGAAAAAAGAATTATTCAAAACCAGCGGGGGAAAGTATGTCGCCCCGGCAGCAATCGAAAATAAACTGAAGGAATCGCGCTTTATCGAGCAGGCCATAGTGGTTGGTCCGGAAAGAAAATTTGTGGGTGCACTGATCGTACCTGCATTCAGCCATCTTATAGAATGGTGCAAAGAGCATCAACTTCCCACGGATTCCCAAGAGACTATGATCCGGAATCCGGCAGTCCTGAAGAATTACCGGGAGATCATTGATCATTACAATGAGCAGTTCAACCACGTGGAGCAGGTTAAGAAATTCGAATTGTTGCCAGAAGATTGGAGTGTTGAAGGCGGCGAGCTTACGCCGAAATTGAGTATAAAAAGAAAGGTAATCCTGGAAAAATACAGGTCATATGTTGAGCATATTTATGCCTGATATCAGGACCGCCAGCTTTTGTTGTTTTAACCGGTGTACATGAATGCAGAAAACGAGCGGCTTTCCGATCCCTCCTGGAAGAAATGGGGCCCCTATCTCAGCGAGCGTCAATGGTCAACCGTAAGGGAAGATTATAGCTCAGATGGCCGCCCCTGGGAATATACTTCTCACGATATGGCCCGGAGCAAAGCGTGGCGCTGGGGAGAAGAAGGACTGGGCGGTATCAGCGACATCAATCTGCAGCTATGCCTCGCCGTTAGCCTCTGGAATGAAAAGGATCTGATCCTGAAGGAAAGACTTTTCGGACTGGGAGGCCCCGATGGCAATCATGGCGAAGACGTAAAGGAATTATACTATTACCTGGATGCCACGCCCACGCATTCCTATCTGAAGATGCTGTACAAATACCCGCAGCAGGAATTTCCTTACCAGAATCTACTCACTGAGAACCAGCGCCGCAGCAGGAATGATCCGGAATACGAATTGCAGGACACCGGCCTCTTTAAGGAAAATAAATACTTTGATGTTTTTATTGAATACGCAAAAGCTTCGCCCGAAGATATTCTGATGAAGATCACGGTTCATAACCGCGGACCTGAGCCTGCCCCCATTCATGTATTGCCAACTCTTTGGTTTCGTAATACCTGGGCCTGGGGTTATCCGAATGGAAACGAAAAGCCCGGACTGAATGCCAGTATTCCCGATGCCATTTCGATTCATCATTCAAGCCTGGGAAATATGCTTTTGTATGCTGAATCCGGTAACGAATTTCTTTTTTGCGACAATGAAACCAACACAGGCAGACTTTACAATTCTCCGGCTAATCATCCATTTTATAAGGATGGCATTAATGATTTTCTCATCCAGGGCGCAAAAACCGTTAACGCCGCAAACAACGGCACTAAAGGGGCTATCCATTTTAAACGCATGGTTATGCCCGGCAGGCCGGAAGTGATGCGGGTTCGTTTAAGTAAGAATAAAACAGACCAGCCCTTTGAAACATTTGAAAAAATATTTGCGGACCGGATCGCTGAAACCGAACTCTACTATCAGGAACTGCAGACTGCTATTGTGGATGATGAATTAAAAATGATACAACGGCAGGCTTTTGCCGGGATGATCTGGAGCAAGCAATATTACTATTACAATGTAAAAAAATGGCTGACGGGCGACCCTGCCGGTCCTGCTCCTCCTCCCGACAGACTGAAAGGAAGAAATCATCAGTGGGTACACCTCAATAATTCAGATATCATATCCATGCCTGATACCTGGGAATATCCCTGGTTCGCAGCCTGGGACTGGGCCTTTCACTGCATCTGTTTTTCCGCAATTGATCCTGTTTTTGCGAAAGAGCAATTGATCATGCTAACACATGAATGGTATATGCATCCGAACGGACAGCTCCCGGCTTATGAATGGGGTTTTTCTGATGTCAATCCGCCCGTCCACGCCTGGGCAACATGGAAAGTTTATGAAGCAGATAAAGCTGCCACAGGTAAAGGCGACAGAAAGTTTCTGGAAACAGTTTTTTTGAAACTCCTGCTCAACTTCACCTGGTGGGTAAACCGGAAGGACAAGGAAGGGAATAATATTTTTGAAGGCGGATTTCTGGGTATGGATAATATCGGACTATTCGACCGCAATGCGCTGCTTCCCGAAGGAATTCTATTGGAGCAATCCGATTCAACGAGTTGGATGTGCATGTATTCTTTGAATATGATGCGCATTGCGCTTGAGCTTGCGAAAACGAATCCCATTTACCAGGATATGGCAACCAAGTTTTTTGAACACTTCTTATACATTGCCTACGCCATGGCCGGCATGGGCGAAGTCAATACTGACCTTTGGGACGATGAAGATGAATTCTTTTACGATGTGTTGAAAAGGCCCGGTGAACCTTCTGAAAAATTAAAGATCCGCTCCATGGTCGGGCTCATCCCGCTTTTGGTAGTTGAAGTGATCGATGATGAACTCCTGAATACCCAAAAAGATTTTGCCGAGAGACTTCGTTGGTTTTTATTGAACCAGCCTAAAATAGCAAACCTGGTTTCGAGATGGGGCGAAAAAGGAAAAGACGAAAAGCATTTGTTATCCCTTTTGCGCGGACACCGGATGAAAAGAATTCTTTACAGGATGCTGGATGAAAACGAGTTTCTGAGCGAGCACGGGATTCGGGCTCTTTCGAAATACCATGAAGCACATCCTTACATGATGCAACTAGATGGTATGAACTTCTCCATAAAGTATACTCCGGGCGAATCGGATATCCCGCTATTTGGCGGCAACTCCAATTGGAGGGGACCCGTGTGGATGCCCGCTAATTTCCTGATCATTGATTCGCTGAAGCGTTTTCATGATTATTACGGTGACGATTTCAAGGTTGAATATCCGACTCATTCAGGAAACTTTTTTACGCTGAAAGAAATATCCGAAAAACTAGCTAAAAGAGTAATTTCCCTTTTTACAAGAGATCAAAAAGGTAACCGGCCGATTTATGGGGACAATCCACTCCTGCAATCTGACCCGAACTTTAAGGATTATATTCTATTCTTTGAATACTTCCATGGGGATTCTGGTCTCGGACTGGGAGCTTCCCATCAGACCGGATGGACGGGCCTGGTCAGTCATTTAGTTCTCCCTCAGTAACCCCGCTGAATCAGTTATCTTTGATGCCCGAAATTATCCAGTGGAAAAAAGCAATTTTGTAGATCAGATCAGGGTTTTCTGCCGGAGCGGACACGGGGGTCCGGGTATAAAACATTTTTTACGAACTAAGTACAACGCACTGGCAGGACCCGATGGCGGTGATGGCGGACGCGGTGGCCATATCATTCTAAGGGGAAACAAAAACGTGTGGACCCTTCTTCATTTACGTTATTATAAAAATGTCCTGGCCGAAGACGGAGAAGCGGGTAGTGGAAATAAATGCACCGGCCGGTTTGGAAAAGATATTTACATTGACGTTCCCCTGGGCACTATTGCGAGGGACGAAATAACGGGACTAAAAGAAGCCGAGATACTGGAAGACGGGCAAGAAATAATTTGGATCAGGGGCGGCCGTGGCGGATTGGGCAATGCCCAGTTCGCGACGCCAACCAACCAGGCACCCGAGCATGCTCAGCCTGGTGAACCCGGAACCGAGGGATGGAAAGTACTTGAATTGAAAGTTCTTGCCGACGTAGGGTTAGTAGGGTTCCCGAATGCAGGGAAATCAACCTTGCTTTCTGTAATTACAGCAGCTAAACCCAAAATCGCCGATTACGCTTTTACGACGCTTGCCCCGCAGCTGGGCATGGTGGAATACCGTGACGGAAAAAGTTTCTGTATTGCCGATCTTCCCGGCATCATTGAAGGTGCGGCTTTGGGCAAAGGACTGGGACATCGGTTTTTAAGGCATATTGAAAGAAATGTGGCTTTGTTATTCCTGATCCCGGCTGACAGTCCGGATCACCGTAAGGAATTTGAAATTCTGCAAAGCGAACTCGAACAATTCAATCCTGAACTGCTGCATAAGCGGTTTGTGATTGCAATTAGCAAAAGCGACCTGCTGGATGAGGAGTTGATTACTGATATCGCAAAGGAATTACCCGCTGCAATTCCCCACATTTTCATTTCCTCCGTTACCCAAACGGGAATCCAGGCATTGAAAGACCTGCTTTGGAACATCATGAATGAAGATAAATAGCTCATCGGGCCATTTTCGAATTTTCTTATCTTCACTGACTGCAATAAAATGAACAAGCGCTGTGTCCATCTCCCTCTTATCGCCCTGTTCCTGCTTCCATTCAGAGGTAGCACGCAAACCGACCGGGATGCAGCAGATTCAATCCGGATTATCCGCGGGGTTCCCGGTATGGCCTTTGCCATATTTTCAGAAGACAGCATACTGGATGAGCAGGTTGTGGGGTACAGAGCATTTAAATTAAAAGACACGATCAGCTTGAATGACCGTTTTCATATCGGTACCAATACCGTTGCCTTTACAGCCTACGTTGCAGCCAGATTGGTTGAGGCTGGGAAAATACAATGGACAACCCCATTATTGGAATTGTTTCCTGAATTCAAAAAGAAAGTTTTTCCGGTTTATCAAAACATAACACTGGAGGATCTGCTTACGAGCCGTTCACGCATTCAGGCTTTCACGACCATGTTAGATTGGTCGCTCATTCCGAATTTTCGCGGAAATATCATTGCAAGGAGAAAGGCCTTCACATTTTATATGCTGCAGCAAAAACCCGATATGGAAAATTTTCTTCAGAAGAAGATCGTGTTTTCGTTGGCGGGATATATAATGGCAGCCTCCATGCTTGAGCAGGTAACTGGTAAATCCTGGGAAGAATTGATTTCCCAATATATTCAAAAACCACTAAAAATTTCCATTCATTATTCCTGGCCCCTGCTCTCGGATACTGCCGCACCTGCCGGCCACTGGATACAGGGTGGTTATTTCCATTCGGAAAATGCCCACACCTGGGTAAGGATAAATCCCATACTTTATCCTGCTCAGGAGATTAATCTCAGCTTGTCGGATTATATAAAATTCATGCAGGAAAACCTTTCGGGTTTAGTTGGAAAGAAGGCTCATCTATCTGAGGCGACATTTCAATATTTGCATTTTGGAGCGCTTGATTATGCCATGGGATGGAACAATGGAAGCCTGAATGATCAGTCCTTTTCCTTTCACGAAGGATTATCATTATTATTTGCCTCCCGGGCAGAAATCCTTAAAGAAAAACATCGGGGCATCATTGTTTTATGCAATTCAGGGGGCCGGGATGGCCGGGGAGCCGTACTTGATCTGACACGGTTTCTGGAAGAAAAATATTTCTGATTACTGCTGCTGCTGTTGCTGCAACATCTCAATATATTTCCGGTACGAATTTTCCTGATTGGGATTTTTCACCGGATGTTGTACTAATGATGTTCCGATTTCATCTGTTATTCTTCCGTTTTCATAGGAAACAGAAACCCCCACTTCCAGCCGGTGCTGCGAGACGCCTTTATAGGTTCCTTTAACCGGGGAGCAGTCAGTAAAGTTGCGTCCTACTGCCAGCCGCACGTGTAATTCATTCACTATGCAATTGTTTGTCGGATCAAATCCCATCCATCCATAGGAAGGTATGCAGGCTTCAACCCAGGCATGGGTAGCTCCCTCTCCACGCATACCATTTTTATTTGGACAAATGTAGCCGCTCACATAACGGGCGGGAACCCCGGAGAACCGAAGCATTAACAAGAGGATGTGGGCAAAATCCTGGCAAACCCCCGCCTTCAGCTTCCAGATTTCATCTGTGGTGGTCTCAACTGTTGTAAGGTCTTTAATATATTGAAAATTGGAGTAGACATAGTCGGTCAGATTTTTACTCAATTGCAAGGGCGTATGTTCGTGCGCACCCTGCCTGTTCACTTCTTCCAGCATTTCAGACAGGCCATCGAAATTTTCCTGGTTAAGGAAATCAATATAAGGAACCTGTTGGTGCAGTTGTCTTAGCTGTTCCCATTGTTCTTCGAGCGAAAGATCATCCGGCGGAAGGGTTTTACTGTAAGTGATAACCTCGATTCTGGAATCAATGATCAGTTCCTGATGGGGTTCTGTGCGCATAAACAACCCAACTTCATTCCCATAATAATCCTTATAAATATCCAATTCCGGTTCTCCTGTAATCTGCAATTCCTGTTTGAGTACATCCTGGTATGCGTCCTTTACGGGAAAAAGAATAATCTGGTTGGCACTATCTCTGACCGGAGTTTCATAACTGTACCTGGTAACGTGATGAATCTTGAATCGGGGCATGGAAAGGTTTGATTTAATTTGGTAATGTTCACCTGAACAAAAATATATATTACTTCAGGAATAGGCAAAGTAATGCTGATCGAGGGCAACTGCCACATGATATAGCTCTTCTCTTACTCCTTTCAGATAGGAATGCAGTCCCTGGTCAACAATATTCTCAACTGTTGAATATTGAATTTTGCTTCTGATTTTTCCAATCATAAAATCGATGGTCCTGTAAGCATCCTGATTTTGTTCGCTCCTTAGCCGCTGAAAATACCGCTGCAGCTGGTAAATGGAATAAATAACCGACCTGGGGAAATCTTCATTTAGCACGATCAATTCTACAACATTTCTTGCATCAAAACCACTCCGGTAAGTTTTTAAATACAGTTCATATCCGGAAATAGAAAGAAGCAGATACCTCCAATAAGTTGTATGAGTTCGTGCAAAATCATAGTTTACATCGCTGAACTTAACATCCAGTATGTCGACCGATTGCAGGCTGCGCTCAAGAAATTTGCCAATATTGATAAAGGAATAGCCTTCTCCCCTGGCCATCGTAAGATCAATAGTGCCGTAATAAAGTATTCCCTTTTTTATCAGTACATCGAGAATGGAGACCGGATCTTCTCTTTCCAGCAAACGGATGAGGTGTTCATCCCGGATAGTATGATAAAAATCGTTCAGGCACTGCCATAGTTCCTTGGTAATATGATCTTGCACGCCACGCGCATTTTCCCTCGCTTGAGTAACAATATTTACTACTGAATTCGGGTTTTCCTTATTAATAACCATATAAGGAAGTACGGCCCTCGAATAATCCTCAAAGGCCCCGGCCTCTTCTTCTTTCAGGTAGCTAAAGATCCGTAGCACAGGTTTCCAGGAAAATTCCTGCTGATCATCCTGCGAGGATGCATAATTGATCTTCAACATACGAAGAATGCCGTCAGCTCTTTCCATATATCGGCTCATCCAATACAAATTATCGGCGACCCTGCTCAGCATACTATTAGAAATGTTTAATTAAATTAATTTATTCATTATCCGGCCAACACCCAGGTATCCTTGCTTCCACCGCCCTGGGAAGAATTTACTACCAAAGAGCCTTCACGAAGGGCCACGCGTGTTAATCCTCCGGGCACAATCTGAATACCCTCAGGACCATATAAAGCATAGGGACGAAGGTCAATTCTTCTTGGATGCAGGCGGCCGTTCATATAACAGGGTGAAGACGACAGGCTGATTATTGGCTGGGCAATAAATTGTCTCGGATATTTGACGATCTCGTTTTGGTAAGCTATGATCTCTTCTGCCGTAGCCGTATGCCCCATCAACATGCCATACCCGCCACTTTCATTGGTTTTCTTGATCACCATTTTATCCATATTCTTAAAAACATATTCCTGTTCTTCCCGGTTCCCCAGTTGATAGGTCGGCACATTTTTAAGTAAAGGCTCTTCATTCAGATAGTATCTTATCATTGCCGGCACATGTGTGTAGATGGCTTTATCGTCTGCCACGCCATTGCCTACTGCATTTACAATTGCCACATTGCCTTTTCGGTATGCACTCATGATGCCTGCAACGCCCAGCACGCTTTTGGGATTAAAGATCAGCGGATCCAGAAATTCATCATCCACCCGGCGATAAATCACATCAACCTGCTGCAGGCCTGAGGTTGTTTTCATGTATACCCGGTGACGATCTACCACCAGGTCACTTCCTTCCACCAACTCCACGCCCATCAGCCGCGCCAGTGTCGTATGCTCAAAGTATGCGGAGTTATAACTTCCAGGCGTCAACAACACGATGGTAGGATTCCGGTTTTGACGGGGGGACAAACTCACCAGGTTCTTATGCAGTATATTGGGATAATCTGTAACCATGCGTACGTTATTCCGGGGCAGAAGATCCGGAAAGATCCGCTTGGTGATTTCGCGGTTCTCCAGCATATAACTGACCCCACTCGGCGTTCGGAGATTGTCTTCCAATATGTAAAAGGATCCATCGTTGTTTCGTATCAGATCGATGCCGGCAATGTGCACATAAATATCATGCGGAACCGGAAAATTATACATTTCCCTCAAAAAATGAGGGCAACTATAAATAATGTCTACCGGCACGATACCATCCTTGAGAATGAAACGGTCGCTGTAAATATCTTTTAAAAAAAGATTAAGCACTTTAAGT
>Ga0182024_10022810_pt1 | contig 11261 bp, 6 predicted proteins | sample P32metaG_FD_120480 | JGI IMG/M metagenome (GOLD analysis project Ga0182024, IMG submission 120480) | Permafrost microbial communities from Stordalen Mire, Sweden - P3-2 metaG (Illumina Assembly) | ecosystem: Environmental > Terrestrial > Soil > Wetlands > Permafrost | place: Sweden: Stordalen... | reverse complement strand
TCGCTGCTGCGGTGCTAACCTTCTTCATTGCCGGTCTCCTTTATCTCTTGCGCTTCAAAGCGCGTCGATAACTTGGGAGCGTACAGCATCCCGTCGGAGACCGGCCTTCTCATCCCATCTGTTTGGGTGCCACAAGGCTGGGTGCAATCACTGAATCCAAAGGAGCTGGCATTTTGGCAGAGACCTCTCGAACCTATTTATTACTTCCCACAGGCGCGTTTCTCGGTACTAACCCAACGGGCGTAACTTCCGGATTGCCCGTTATCCGCTCGCTGATTGTCTCATTCGTTAAAATCATCATATATGACAGCTCCCCGGTCGGCAGCGGTGTTCGATCTTGGCGGCGTACTAATCGATTGGGACCCACGCTACCTTTACCGCAGATTGTTCCAACATGAAGCCGACATGGAATATTTTCTGGCGAACATCTGCACGCCAGAATGGAATCTGCAACAAGATGCCGGGCGAACTTTTGCGGAAGCCTGCACCACACTGAAGCGCGAGAAGCCCGAATATGCCGAAATGATCGACGCGTGGTTCGAGCGTTACGACGAGATGATGGCAGGATCGATTGCGGGTTCGGTCGATCTTCTAGCGCAGCTGCGGGACCAGGAAGTTCCCATCTACGCCCTGAGCAACTGGTCAGCAGAAACGTTCCCTTTTGCGAGGAAAAGATTCGAATTTCTCCAGTGGTTCCGCGCAATCGTCCTCTCCGCCGAGGTGCACTTGGTCAAACCCGATCCACGAATCTTTCAACGCTTCTGCGAAAAAGTTGCGCTGCTCCCGGAGCAGATAATCTACATTGATGACCTACAGCACAACGTGGAAGCGGCCAGAAGGATTGGCATGTATGCGATTCGATTTAGCGATCCGGCTACACTGCGTGAGGAATTAGTGCAGCTTGGGTTATTGCGATCAGGGCATGCGTAGAGCGCGTTGAAGCGGTGAGAGATTTCCAGGTGCTGAGGCGTGTGCGCCCAGCATCGTGGGTAATCCGGAACCTTTTGGGGGTAGGACTTTTCAGTTTCCGGGCAGTCCGTGATTTGACCGGTATCGAGCCCGTTTCAAATCTCCGAGAGTCTGGCTTGTATCCCGGAATAACGAGGGGATCAGGCGCGGGAAACTCGCGCGAATCCCGAGTAATTAAATCATTTATCTTCAATCGTTTGGGAACATTTGGAGCCAGAGCTACGAAATAGCATTGACGTACAATACATCGTACGATATATTGTTAAACATGAATAAACAAAACCATTACGAAAATTTCTTAACCTCAACACGTCTCGATAGCGCCTTCGGCCGCGAACACGGTCGCGAACGCGGTCGCGAACGCTACCGAGAACACACCCGAGGACACGACCACAGCGGCGAAAACAGTCGCGAACATGGCCGAGGACACGCCCGAGGACTCGGACATCATCATGGGCGCCGCGGATTCCGTCGTGGAGGCCCTGGATTTATGGGCGACTTCGCCGGCGGCGAGTTTCCTGGCGGGCGCAAGCTCGACGCGATCGACATTCAACTGGTGATACTGGCATTGCTCGCCGAACGACCAGCGCACGGCTATGAGTTGATCAAGAGCCTCGAAGAACGTTCGGGCGGATTCTATACGCCCAGCCCGGGCGTGATTTATCCCGCGCTGACTTACCTGCATGAGATCGGTCATACCAGCGTGGAGCAGCAGGGGACTCGGAAGCTCTACAGCATTACGCCTCAGGGCAAGGCCCATCTGGAAGCAAACCGCGCCAACGCCGAAGCGATTCTCGAAGCTCTGGCGCGAATTGGCGGACGAATGGATCAGGTGCGCGAAGCATTTGCCGGCGTGGGCGATTCTGACGGAGGCGCTTCCGATGAAGTGCATCGTGCGCGCCACGCTCTGAAGCACGCGCTGCGCCGCAAACAGGAGTGCGATCCCGAGGAAGCGAAGCGGATTGCCAAGATTCTTGACCGGGCCGCGGCGGAGATATTGGGAAGGTAGCGGCGACCGCAGGCGCACATCAAACTTGAAAGGACAGACCAACAGAAAGAGCGATTCATGCCAAACACTTTGCTAAATGAAACGTTCAAGAGCGTAATTCAGGATGAACGGGTCCGCGCGGTAATCCAGCGACTGGAGGCGGAACGTCGTGGCGCGCGGGCCGGCAGTCCGAACGACGACGGCCAAAGCCGGGATCCGTATGACTATGCAGACAGGGGATTCTCGATTCGTCCTGATCAAGGCGACCTGATCTATCTTTTGTGCCGCGGAATGCGCGCTACACGTGTGGTCGAGTTCGCGACTTCGGTCGGAATGTCGACCCTCTATTTTGCGGCGGCTATGCGCGACAACGGCGGCGGTCGCGTGATCGGTTCGGAACTCGTCCCGGCAAAAGTCGCGACCGCGACGCGCAATCTCAGCGAGGCTGGTCTCGCCGACTATGCGGAAATTCGCGAGGGCGATGCGCGGCAGACGCTACGCGATTTGGGCGGTTCGTTGGATTTCGCCTTGATCGACGGCTGGCCGCGCAATGAAGAGCCTTCGCTGGCGCGCGAGGTGATTGGGATCGTCGCTCCACAACTTCGCGTTGGCGGGTATGTGATGAACGACAACGCAGAGCCGGATTTTCTGGAGTTTATTCGCGATCCGGGCAATGGGTTTATTTCGGTCACGCTTCCACTCAAGAAGGGAACGGAGCTTTCGGTGAAGGTGGCGTAATTCAGCGAAGCGCGCATGGCGCCGCTTTTTAGCAGTGGTAAATCGATTCCTGAAACAACCCGGCGTGGAGTTGCATCCGCAGAAGACGCGGATCGTACCTTTGGGGAAGTGAAGGACGCGGTTGTGAGTGAATAGTCGGCTAACCGGAAGTAATCCAGATCGGGACATGCGGATAGGTAGTGAGACGTCGGCTTGTTGGAAGTGATCGATTACTCCCAAACTAGGGAACGGGGTTCTCGCACCACGTCGATTTGATCAGTTTCTTGCCGCCGATCGCGGTTTGATGGATCAAGGTGGACTGACTGTGAATCAGTCGAAAACCGCGGTTTTGCTGGCCTGTTAGGCACTCCGGTGTGCCAGTTGTGTGCCAGATCTCGGTGAGACAAATGCGTCGGACCGGCCAACGTCTGTTCCAAGCGGCTTGAGATCTTTTAATACCAGAGGCTCGAAATTAGACTAAAGCTCGGCTTGCAATAGAGTTAGTCCAGCGTCCTTTAGGGACCGACACAAACGGTAACGAAGGTTCGAATCCCAGTCCCTCCGCCACGCAGTCTGGACTGCAGAGAAAATCCGCTCGCTTTGCGCCGAAGTACGCGAACAATGCCCGTATTTCGCCATTATTCCCAAACAAACCGGACTGCAGAGAACGGACTGCTCGGCCTCGGATTAGCTATTTCCCTGGCTTTTCTCCGGAGGGCACATGCGCAGTCGGGTTTCAAGGTGGGCATTAGGCGAATGCAATGCGATCACAAGGCAGGGATTCGGCCCTAGCGATTTGACTTTTGTCAGCGCCTGGAAACAGCAGAAAACTCCCGGAGACGGACGCTGGCGCCCCCTGTGATTAGTCCCGATGAACTGGATTATTGATCTCGCTTGGAAAACTACTGTTTGATTTCAAATACGATGCCCGACCCTCCAATGCCGCCGTTGGCGGCCCGTGCCCCATACGTCGCCTGCGGAATCTACAACTACGGGAGCCTGCGGATTATAGCCGTCGTTGCCTGCCGCGAACAGGTGCAGTACGTGCTCGTGCCATGCGGCGCCTGAAGGCGTCAACTCAAATACTGCGCCGCATCCGAAGGTGCCTCACGCGCCGCCGTACATCCCTCCATAGAGTGTGGTGCCGTAAAGGTTTCCCTTGCTATCGAACGTTATCCCCACGCACTAAATTCGAATAATTACGTTTTTGAGAGGAACGAGCACTTCAGTACCGTTGTCAAACGCTTTCGTGCGAGCCACAGTCGGTTTGGGGGTCCCACTCGTGACCGACACTAAACAAGCTTTGGCGCTGTATTTGACGTCCTCGGAGCAGGCTCCATCAGGCATCCACTCTAAAAGCGGAAGCGGGCCCGCGCCGGGCGACCCCGCATGCGCCCAAAGCAAGTTTCACCAGTCCCTTGCCGGTGTGCGCCTGGGCCAACTGATCCAGGCAGTCCTCAGTCTGGGTTCGATGACGCGCAGGGTGATACTGAAGGAAAGGCGCGCCCTCCAAGAGCAGATATCCCACCGTTTGAGGTCTTCAATGTGGTCGACCACAACCATCGGATACGCATGCGGGCTGATGGTTCTTCTAGTGACGGCCAACGGGTTGGCGAACGGACAGATGCAATTACTTCCCGGAATATCGACGGTGGCCGGAAATGGCGTCGCCGGCTACGGCGGGGACGGCTCGGCGGCTACCAGCGCCCAGTTGAATGGCGAAACTCGCGTTACTGTAGACAGCCTGGGAAACCTATACATTGCGGATACCGGAAACAACGTGGTTCGTGAGGTAGTCTTCTCCAGCGGTGTGATCTCCACAATAGCTGGCAACGGGACCGCCGGTTACCTGGGGGACGGCAGCGCAGCCACCAGCGCCGAACTGCACAGTCCCAGCGGCGTTGCCGTGGACGCAGCGGGCAACTTCTATATTGCTGACCAGTTCAACAACGTCATCCGCATGGTGACGGCCACGACGGGAGTGATTACGACGGTGGCCGGGAATGGAACTGCCGGCTATGCGGGGGATGGCAGCGCGGCCACGAGCGCCGAATTGAATCAACCCAATTACGTCTCCCTCGACAGTGCCGGGAACTTGTACATCGCGGACGAGCTGAACAACCGGATCCGCGAGGTGAACGCCCTTACCGGCATCATCACCACGGTTGCCGGCAATGGCACTGCGGGTTATGCGGGGGATGGCAGCCTGGCCACGAGCGCCGAACTTAACAACCCCGCCAGCGTGGCCGTGGACGCGGTCGGCTACCTTTACATTGCAGATTCCGGCAACAACCGCGTGCGCAAGGTCAATACCGGTGGCGTGATTTCCACTTTGGCGGGCAACGGGACCGCCGGCTACGCCGGCGACGGGGGTGCGGCCACCGCAGCCGAGTTGCAAAATCCTACCGGGATCGGTCTGGATAACGCGGGCGACGTCTACATCGCAGATTCTCTCAACAATGTAGTTCGCGTGGTGAACCCGGGTACGGGCAACATTTCAACGCTTGCCGGCAATGACACCGCCGGCTATAGCGGGGATAACGGCCCCGCTCTACTTGCTGAGTTGCGCAACGCCGCCGACGCCGCGATCAGCAGCGTCGGCAATCTTTATATCGCCGATGCGGGCAACAATGTGATCCGCAAAGTACAGCTGAACAGCAGCTTCTCTGCGGCCCCAAGCGGCGGTGCGGGCCTGGTGCAGAATTTCTTTCTGCAGACCACCACCAGCGAAACCATCGCCAGTATTACCACGCCCCCGTCGCAGGCTGGCAAGCAGGAATTTACCGTCGGGACCACTACCGGATGTGCGGTCAATGGCTCGACAACGAACGCCAGCGGCACCGTCTGTGTTGTGCCGGTTACCTTCACGCCCGCCTATCCCGGACAGCGCAACGTGCCACTGCAAGTTGTCGCGGGCGGCGGCAGCATCAATTTCGGATTGAGCGGAACGGGAAACGCGGCCCTGGTAGCGCTGACGCCGGGAGTGATCTCGACCGTGGCGGGACAGGGAACATACGGATACCTGGGAGACGGAGGCGCGGCGACCAGCGCGCAGTTGGGCGCCCCAAACCGGCTCGCCGTCGCCAGTTCCGGCAACATCTATATCGCCGATCACAACAACAATGTGGTGCGCAAGGTGACTGCCTCGACTGGAATTATCACGACCATCGCGGGCACTGGGGCCGCTGGTTACACCGGCGATGGGGGCCCGTCCGCCAGCGCTCAATTGAATCTTCCCGAGGGAGTAGCCGTCGATAGCGCAGGCAACCTTTACATTGCCGACGAAGGCAACAATGTCATTCGAAAAATAACCGCCGCGACGGGCGTGATCACCACCGTGGCAGGCAACGGCACTTGCGGCTATACGGGCGACGGAGGCGTGGCCACCGGCGGCCAATTGTGCGGCCCGGCTTACGTTTCCGTGGACAACGCCGGCAACTTCTACATCGCGGATATGAACAACAATGTCATCCGCAAAGTGGCCATCTCAACCGGCTTGATTTCGACGGTAGCGGGCAATGGAACCGCCGGGGACTCCGGAGATGGCGGTCAGGCCCCCAATGCGGAACTCAGAGTCCCGGTTGGCCTCGCCTTCGACAGTGCAGGCAATTTCTATATCGCCGAATCAGGCGGCAACATCATTCGCAAAGTGACCGTGGCGACTGGCGTGATTACGACGGTGGCGGGCAATGGAACCGCGGGATATTCCGGGGATAACGGATTAGCGATCAGCGCTGAACTGAATGGCCCGGTTGGCATCGCCGCCGACGCTGCGGGCAACCTTTATATCGCGGATGCTTCGAATGAGGCCGTGCGCGAGGTGAACGCAGGAACCGGGATGATTGCGACGGTAGCGGGCAACGGAATCGCGGGCTATCTGGGGGATGGCGGTGCAGCGACCAGTGCGCAGCTAGGCATCCCTACCGATGTTGCTCTCGACGGACTGGGCAACTTCTATATCGTCGACGCGGGCGACAATGTGGTTCGCATGGTGAGCGTCGGTCAGTCGCAGGCCACCGCAGCGAACACAGCCTACGGTGCGACGACCACACAGACGGTGACGGTCTCTAATATCGGCAACATAAACTTGAACATTCCAGCGCCCAGCTCGGGCAGCAATCCCAGCCAGTCCGGCGCATTTTTCGTGGACGCCTCCTCGAGTTGTCCGCAACTCACCTCCTCGGATTCTGCGCAGACGCTGACCGCCGGAGCGGAATGCGCCTATGTGCTGGATTTTGCTCCCACAAGCTTAGGGGCACTCAGCGGGAGCGTGGTGTTGACGGACGACGCACTGGGGGTGAACGGATCGACGCAAACGATTAGCGCCTCTGGAACAGGAATTGCCGCGAACACCACAGCGACTATCGTTTCGTCACAGAATCCATCCCAGTACGGACAAGGGAGCGCGACGGTGACCGTGGCTCCGACAAGTGGCAGAGCCGTGCCGGCGGGGACAGTACAGTTCAGCGCAGATGGAAATCCAACGGGCGGGGCCGTGGAACTGAACGGGAGCGGCACGGCCACCTACTTATTCGGCACGCTCGGGGTTGGAACGCACATTATCACTGGGGTCTACTCGCCAGGGTCGCCCGACTTTACCGGGAGTTCCGCGACCGGGGTGAGCCAGACGGTGATTGCAGCGCTGTTGTCGGCAAGCATCGCGGGAACTCCGACCAAAGTGTATGACGGGACCACCACGGCCACGTTGAACGCGACGAATTTTACGCTTACGGGCTTCGCCGGCTTGGATGGAGCGACCGTGACCCAGGCGGCGGGAACCTACGCGGCCGCGACGGCGGGGGCGCAGACGGTTACGGCCTCGTTGAGTTCGTCGAACTTTGCCGCGAACGGCTCGACTAATTTTGCGAACTATGTGCTGCCGACGACTGCGTCCGGGCCAGGAATCATCTCGAAAGCGGGAACCGGCACCAGTCTTGGCGCGAGTATTACTTCCATCCATCCCGGACAAACGGTGACGCTCACGGCTACGGTGGCGTCCACTGCGGGAACTCCGACTTCGAACGTGCAGTTTTTTGACGGCACGACGGCTCTGGCCACGATTGCCCTGAGCAGTGGTATAGCCGTGGATACCACGACCCTGAGCGCGGGTGCAACCCACTCGATCACTGCGGTTTACGGCGGAGACACAAACTTCACATCGTCTTCGAGTAGCGTGGTCAGCGTGGCGGTGGCTCCACAGGATTTTACGTTCGTTCTGGCTGCGGGGGCGCCGTCAACTCAGACGGTGAGCACGGGCGGGGCGGCGAATTACCAACTGGTGGCCGCGCCTTTGTACACTGCATTTCCGGGCACGGTCAGCTTCGCGTTAACCGGCTTGCCGGCGGGAGCAACGTACAGCTTCAGTCCGGCGACGCTTGCAGCGTCAGGTGGCAGCAGTCCCTTGACGCTGACCGTGCATGCGCCCATGACGGCGAAGTTGTATGGGCCCGAGAAGGGCCGGAGGTGGGAGCCGATGTTGCTGGGATTACTGTTGCTTCCGCTGGCCGGGCGGCGGCGCATGCGATTCTTGCGAGGTCGACTCGCCAGCTCCGGGATGCTCGCCTTTGCGCTGCTAGTCAGCCTTACGGCTTTGATTGGGCTGAACGCTTGCGGTGGTGGATCAAGCCATAGCATATCTTCCCAGTCGCCGCAATCGCAAAGTTACACGCTAACCGCGACGGCGACGAGTGGTGGAACAGCACATTCGACGATCTTGACGTTGGTGGTGCAGTAAATCGGCATCGCCTCTCGACAATGGGCTAATGCGAGACGGGTTTGGCCGATCGCTGGTGCGAATCTTACGTCTGTGAAATAGGCAAGTCGATCAAGCCTTGGGAGTTGGCAAAGGAGGAAGTTGCCTCACAAAGCATAGGTAGGAATTTCCGAAACCCCGGTTTATTTGTCTTTTCTCGAGCACACCCTGCGGAGAGATTTTTCGCTTTTGGACCGCGCGGCAAGCAAGTAGTCATTGCGCACCCAATGTCGGGCCGCTTTCCGAGGCAACGAAGGCGACCACTTTCAGCCACACTATCGTATGCCGTTCGCCTCAATGAGAGGTCGAAAAGATGGACCGTTCTCAATCGACCTAGGGGCCAGTCACTGCCTGTTGATTCTCTGGTTAAGTGCTGCACCGCCTGCAAGTTACGCAAACGTCGGGGGTTGCGGGATTCAAAACGGTAATGCGAGTTCGAATCACACTTCCTCCGCCAGCAAGTCTTAACTGCAGAGAAATTCCGCCGGCTCTTCCCTCGAAATACGCGAAAGATGCCCATTTTTCGCGATTCTTCCTCAGCAAACCGGACTGCGGAGAACGGACTGCTTGCAGCGAAGGCCGTCGCTGTATCGGTTTTTCTCCGGAGGGCACATGTGCAGTCCGGTTTTCAGTAAGGCGTTAGGCGAATGCAATGCGATCAGAAGCTGGGGATTCGGCCATAGCGAGTTGACTTTGTCGGCATCTGGGAAACCGATTTCGACCCTTCCCGTAAGCTCGTTTCTGGATAACTTCCGGTTGGCCGACTACTCGCCCAGATCTCACTTCACGACTTCCTGCAGGCTGGTTCAAGCATATTGGCGAACTGATGAGGAAGAACCGGTCGGCTGAAACAGTAGCCTTGTGCCTCGTCACATTGGTCAGCCTGAAGAAATGCCAGTGCTCTTGCGTCTCAACCCCCTTGGCAATCACCCGAAGCTTAAGGCTCCGGCCATGCTGATCACTGCTTCCACGATGATCGTCTCGTCGGGAACAGTAGTGATCTGACGTACGAACGACTGGTCGATCTTGATTTCTAACTTCTCTCGAGGCCCTAGTCTGGTTTGCGTTTCAGCGGCTTTCGCAATCGACAATGGTTGAGAGTCGCATGATGAACCTCACTCTGAGAAAATCTAAATTGCACTCTTGCCGTTCGATCCCGAGTTCTTTTTCCAACTTCCTACCCAAATGTGAACGAAAAGGCTTGAACGCCGGGATCAAGGAATTCGATCTCAATCGTTCGGTCTTCTACTCGACCCTTTTGCCGGATGAGTTGATAGAGTCGGGGCTCTCGAACCTCGCCGGTGCCGTCAGGGGCTGAATCGACTCCACAATTGTCGCCGGGTGCGGCGCCGTCCAACATCACCTTGAAGCGAACAGGCTTACCGTTCTTCGTCGGACCCAACACCATGTGCAGGTCGCGGGCGCGGAAGCGGAACACAACCTTGCCGGGCGCTGCCTGAAGCACGGCGCTCTCGGCACCGACGTTCCACGATCCGCTCAATCCCCATTGATTCAACGAGGGTGTCGCCGGTGGGCTATAGGTCTTTTGTGAGTCTTGAGCCAATCGCTCTGGGGATGAGAAGCGCTCGGCCTGGCGATAGCCGACATAGGTTTCGGGAGATTGCACGTCTCCGCTGGGTGCTGCCTCGACTCCGTCAGCGGATACGCTAGCGGTGCTCTCATTCAGGCCAGCGGCTCCGTTTTCCTTTAGAAGTTCCTGGATGACGCGCTCGGACCCGGCATATTCGCCCTCCCCGAAGTGGTGATAGCGAATTCGTCCTTTCCCATCGATGAAGTAGTCTGCCGGCCAGTATTCATTGTTGAACGCATCCCAAACTCTGTGGTTGCTGTCGATGGCGACCGGGTAGGTAACGCTCAATTCGTGAACGGCATTTTCCACGTTCGTACGTTCTTTCTCGAATCCGAACTCGGGCGCGTGTACGCCGATCACAACCAGGCCCGCATCCCTATATTTTGCCGCCCAGGCTTTCATGTATGGCAACTCTCGCAGGCTGTTGATGCAAGAGTAGGTCCAGAAATTCACCACCACAACCTTTCCGCGCAGAGATTCGGGGCTTAAGGGAGCGGAGTTGAGCCAGGCTACGGCGCCGCCTAAGTCAGGCAGGGGTCCCTCGTCAGCAAGGGCAGGCTGAGATCCGGCGGCGGTCGCTGTAAGAAAGGCCGGTTTCTCTGGATGGAAAGCGCCGCTCAGAGGCTCTTTGGCTCTGACCGTATTAACAAATGAGGACCTAAAGAAGGTGGTTTCCCAACCTGTTGCGATGGCGACGACTCCCAGGATTACAGCCACACCCAGGACGCAACGAATCCAAACCTGAACCGACAAAGAATGCTTCATTTGTGAGAACCCCTTTTTCTCGGTGTTCACATAACCTTCAAAAATTAACGATGTTAGCTAACACACCTTCGGCGTTTAAGGTGCGTAATGGGTGAAGACAAAGTCTCCAGCTTTGCTCGGCTCGTGGCAGGGGAAGCAGGTTTTGAGAGATGCCTCGGGCAGGTTAGGTTTGCCATCCTTATCGAATTGCGCGAAACCCCAGCCACCGGTTGCAGCCCATTTTGATGAGTCCTTGGCCATCAACTGAATGTTAACGGGGGGACCTGCAACGAAAGACTGGGCACGGCCAAAGACTTTGTTGTTTTCTTCCGACGGGACGTACTTCCAAGCTAGCCGGGCAATGATTGTGCCGTCCGGGAACGGCAGCTTCTGTTCCCGATACGCCTTGATCGCTATGTCATTGCCCAGGACGGCGCGAATGTCGTTATTGTTGCCTGCCTCGTGGGCCACTGAGATCAACTTCCAGTCGCGGTAGCCGG
>Ga0182024_10022809_pt1 | contig 11261 bp, 9 predicted proteins | sample P32metaG_FD_120480 | JGI IMG/M metagenome (GOLD analysis project Ga0182024, IMG submission 120480) | Permafrost microbial communities from Stordalen Mire, Sweden - P3-2 metaG (Illumina Assembly) | ecosystem: Environmental > Terrestrial > Soil > Wetlands > Permafrost | place: Sweden: Stordalen... | reverse complement strand
GCGTGCGGCGGCTTCGATGTCGCCCTCGCTGATGTTGGGCCGGCCGTAGGCGATGTTGCCGGAAACGGTATCGCTGAATAGGTACGTTTCCTGGAATACGACGGCGATCTGATTGCGCAGGCTTGCCAGCGTGAGGTCGCAGACGTCGACGCCGTCGATGAGGATGCGGCCGCGCTGGGCGTCATAGTATCGGGCGATGAGGTTGATGAGCGTGGATTTTCCGGCGCCCGTGGGACCGACGATGGCGACCACGCTGCCGCCGTCAATGGTGAAGCTGACCTCGTGAATCACGGGTTTGGCCGGGTCGTACCCGAAGGAGACGTTTTCGAAAGTGACTTTGCCCGGACCCAGCGGCAGCGGACGGGCATCGGATTTTTCCTCGACGGTTGGCGGGGCCATCAGCACTTCGTACAACCGGCGCGATGAAACCATGGCGTTTTGATATTGCTCGTTGATGGTGGCAACCTGTTGGAGGCGGCTGAGGATGATGCCCATCGCGCCGCCGAGCATGAACAGATCGCCCGCCGCCATCTTTCCGTGGATCATGAGAATGCCCGCCGCCAGAAACAGCGAGAGATGGGACGCCATGGCAATCGAGCGGATGACCGGCTGAAAATCGGCGAACATGCGTATTCGCGTCAGGACGCGGCCTTTGAAGGTGTCGCAATTGGCCTGATATTTATCAACCTCCTGGGACTCCGTCGCGAAGGCTTTGACGACGTGAACGCCGGCAATGTTCTCCGTGATGATCGAAACATTTCGGTCTTCCGCTTCCATCACGCTGCGGGCCACGGGCTGAACCTTGCGGCTGAAATTCAGGATGTAATAGGTCCAGATCGGCAGAGGAATCATGGCCAGGAGGGCCATCCATTTGTTGACACTATAAACCAGCACGATGTTGAACCCGACGGTGAGGACAATATCCAGCGTGACCAGCACGGCGGTCTGGATGAACGAGCGGACATTCTGCAGGTCGGACAGGGCGCGATTGATCAATTGGCCGGAGCTGTGCACATCATGAAAGCCGAAGCCGACGCGCTGCACCTTGTCGTAAACGGCCGCACGGATATGGAAAACCATGTCCATGCTCATGTGCATGTTGGACGTTTCCTTGAAGTAGCGGACGATGAGCATGAGAACGACCAATCCGGCCAATTCCTTGAGGACGGTGACGAGCCGACGGGTACCGGCATCGGGCTGGGAAAACCACTGGTGAAACGCGACGGTTTGATGGCTTTCCACGCGTTGAATGCTTTGGATGCGGTTGACGGCGTTTCTGGCGACGAAGAGGGTCAGGGTTTCGATGCCCGAGGCCGCCGCCACCCACCAGCAGGCGATGATCACCAGCGGTATCACCGGGCGGATGAAACCGAACATCCAGCGAAACAGGACACGATTGGAGGGGTTCATATCCAGAGCCGGCGCGCGGTCCAGCGACGAAGCCTCGGCGGCACCGGGGGTTAGATCCGACTGAACGGCGCTGCGAACCACTGACTTACTTGTCACGATTAAAACCGCTTTTCGTTGAACGGGAGGCTACGCTATCGTTCCCGGCGTCGTCGTCAACCCCCGACGTGGACAAATTGCCGGCGATCCCGTAAAAATACCCAGCTTCACAAATCTGATAGGGCAAATTTGCGGCAGATTCATGCGAGTGACCGATAAAAACTGACATGGGCACCTCAGCACACGCGAGCGGCGTTACCCGACAGCTTTTGGAAGCGCTGGGAAAATTCGCGTCAGCGCGGCTGCGGCAAGTGGGGGCGCTGCGGATTCATCCGAAATGGGAAGCCCGGGCCACCGTCTGCGAGCAGTGCGCATTGCGAGTGGTGCGCTGCGGCGTTTCTTATTGCGGAAACCCTCGATTCCAACAAATCGACCGCGATCCAGCCATCGACGGCTGCGGCTGCCCCTGCCGGGACAAAGCCAAAAGCCCGCATGAACATTGCCCGGTGGATTCGCGCTATCAAGCGGCGGAAAAACACGCGGCCGGATGTTCGTGCAAATGGTGCGAGAGACAGGGGAGTCAAAATTCGAAATTCGAAGAACGAATGACGAATGAAGTCCGGATTTCGAAAGGCAACGCGCAGGCCGTTTCGAACTTCGAATTTTAGCATTCGCCCTCATTTTTCCCACGCGACATCTTCCACGCCCGCCTGATGGTTCGCCCATCGGGCCTGGACGAACAGCCAGTCGCTGAGCCGGTTCAGATAAGTCAGCAGGGTCGGCGATATCGGCCGGTCCTGCGAGAAGCTGACGAGAATCCGCTCCGCCCGCCGGCAGACGGCGCGGGCGATGTGGAGGCGGGCGCTCGTTTCCGTGCCGCCGGGGAGAATGAAATTGCGGAGCGGTTCCAGATCCGCGGTGGCGGCGTCGATTTCCATTTCCAGCCGGCCGATGCTGGATTCTTCGAGAGACGGAAGATGGGCGGGGGAATGTTCGTCGGGGCAGGCGAGTTGTGAGCCAATGACAAACAGTTCATTTTGAACGCCGCGAAGTTTGCCCGCCAGCTCGCGCGCGGGGACGGCGGCGAAGCCGATGGCGGCGTTGAGCTCGTCGACAGCGCCGATGCAGTCGATGCGGGCGTCGCATTTGGCGACGCGCCGGCCGCCGATCAATCCGGTGGAGCCGTCATCGCCTGCTTTGGTGTAAATCTTCATAAAGTATCTATGCAAATATTGTCGGCTATTTGGGGCCATTTGTCATGGGTGTCTGATATACCGGTATTTGCCGGGCCGCGGAGGAACAGGATATTCGTTTACGGTTCTGGTGCCGAGCGCGTCACTTGCTCGAATATTCGAGAAAAGGTCCGCCCGTCGGGGCGAAGACCGCAACCGATCATCCTCTTTAACAGAGGATTCACGCGAATCATTTTGGATTTGTTTGACACCGTCATCTATCGGCCTATATAACGAAAAGTTCATCACCCCCATTCATGAGACGACGATCTTCATTCGTACCGATTGCACTCATGCTGCCTTGGTTTTTGGGGTGCTCGAAGCCCCCCGCCGCGGTTGACCCAGCGCCCCTCGCACGGACAACGCTTACGGTTTTCGCGGCGGCTTCGCTGGCAGAATCGTTCGCCGAGATCGGGAAAAAATTCGCGGCGGACAATCCAGAGGTGACCGTCCAATTCAGCTTTGCCGGCTCACAGCAGCTTCGCGCACAACTTGAGAGCGGCGCCCAGGCGGACATATTTGCGTCCGCCAATGAGAAGGAAATGAATGCCGCCAAGGCGGATTCTCTCGTGCAGCCGGACACCGTGCATGATTTCGCGCGCAATCGGCTGGTCGTCATTTACCCGGCGAGCAATCCGGCGAAGATCGGAACGTTGTCCGATCTCGGCCGGGCGGGCGTTAAAATTGACGTCGCGGATGTGTCGGTCCCGGTTGGAAAATATGGCCAGCAAATGGTGGAGGCGATGGCCCGCGATCCAGATTTCGGTCCTGACTTCGAAAAGTGTTTCCTGGCCAATGTCGTATCGCGGGAAGAGAACGTGAAATCGGTGCTGAGCAAAGTACGCCTTGGCGAGGCGGACGCGGGGGTGGTCTATGTGACGGACGTGACGCCGGACGCGGCCAAGGAGGTCGCGAGCCTCGACGTGCCGGATCAATTCAACCAGATCGCGAGTTATCCGATCGCGGTCCTGGCCAAAGCGCCGCAGCCCGATTGGGCGAGGCGATTCGAAGATTACGTTTTATCAGGCGACGGCCGGAATATATTGCGCGAACACCATTTCCTTGCGGCGCCGTCCGATGGGCATTGATGGACGGCGAACACTTTACTCCCGCTCGTCTTTCTCGGGGCCGTTCAAAGGGCCGTTCATGGGTCCGTTTCGGGGGCACTTCATGGTGGCCGCTGATTCTGCTGGCGTTTCCCCTGCTGGCGCTGATGGTCGTTCCGCCAGTTGCGCTGCTATCCAAAATCTCGCCCGCGATGTTCTTCAGATATGTGGGAACGTCGGCGGTAGCTCAAGCGATCTTGCTCAGCCTATGGACGAGTGCCGCGAGCCTGGCGATTACGATCCTGTTTGGAACCCCACTGGCGTACATCCTGGGGCGGGGAAGATTTGTCGGCAAGAATGTGCTGGAGGTGCTGATCGACTGGCCGATCGTGCTGCCGCCCGCGGTGGCGGGGATTGCGCTGCTCATGACGCTGGGACGCCGGGGATTGATTGGAGGCTGGCTTGCCCGGGCGGGAGTCGAAATTCCCTTTACGCCGATCGCGGTGATCATCGCGCAGACGTTTGTCGCCTGTCCCTATTACATCAAAGCGGCATCGCTGGGACTTGGATCGGTCAGCCAGGAAATCCTCGATGCGGCCGCGCTGGATGGGGCGTCGCGGCTCCAGCGATTCTTCGATGTTACGTTTCCGCTGGCGTTTCGCAGCCTGGTGGTGGGAGCCGCGCTCACCTGGTCGCGGGCGCTGGGCGAGTTCGGCGCCACGATCATTTTCGCCGGTAATTATCCCGGCAGAACGCAAACGATGCCGCTGGCGGTGTACATCGGATTTGAAATCGACATCCACCAAGCCCTGACGCTGGCGGCCATTCTGTTGATCATTTCATTCGGTCTGCTGATCGGAATTCGCGCCGGGTTTTCGAAAACCTGAATATTCATCCCTCGCGCCGATAGCGGTAACGAGCATTTTTCAAGGCTTCGTCCACGGCCGGCCAGTTAACGACGTTCCACCATGACTTGACATATTCCCCGCGCACGTTGCGATACTTGAGATAATACGCGTGTTCCCAGACATCCAGGGGCAACAGCGGCTCGGCCCAGGGCGCGAGCTGCAAGTCGTGTTGTTTCACCTGCAGAATAATCAGCCGCCCCGCCAAAGGTTCATACGCCAGAACCGCCCAACCGCTGCCCTTCACACCGCCGGCGACCGCGGCGAAGCGTGCGCGGAATGCCGCGACGGAGCCGAAATCCTTGGCCAGCGCGTCGGCCAGCGCGCCTTGCGGCTCGCCTCCGGCGCCGGGGCCCATGGTTTTCCAGAACAGCGTATGCAGAAGATGCCCGGCGGCATTGAAGCTGAGATCTTCCTGAAGGCCGCTCAGCAGGGGCGCCGCGGGGACGGCGCCGGCGGCATCGGCAGCCGCCAGCTCCTTCAACGTCTTGTTTAAATTCGTTACATACGCCTGATGATGTTTGTCGTGATGCAAATGCATCGTCTCGGCATCGATGTGCGGCTCAAGCGCTTCATAGGCATACGGCAACGGAGGCAGGACATATTCGCCATCCTTGAACGCATCGTGTTCGATGGGCGACGCATGCCCTTCGCCGATTGTCGCGCCCAGCAGGGGTCCGGCGAGCGACAGCGCTCCGGCCATCGCCAGTGCGGGAACCGATCGTATCATCACATCCCGGCGAGACAGTGTTTCAGACATAAGCGACTCCGTGTAAGTGCCAGTCTATTTCCGAAAGCAGACGAAAAGGTTTTGGCCCTTTCGCAATCGGAAATCATGCTCAATCGCGCGATTTATGCAATTATCAACGTATAAATCGTGACGGTATGCACAAGCTGTGGATGAATTGCCCGCGATGGATTTCCGCCGTATATTTGGTTGGTTCAATTTGTTTGAAAAACTTGCAGTTACATCCCAAATCCCGTGAGGGGACCCGAAGTCCGGTCAATCAGCTATGTCCCTAACATCGAGTCTATTGCGCTCCCCGGCGGCGTATCGTCCTTCCAAGGCCGCGGCGAGGATTTCCACCACCCCCCGGCACATCCGAAAGCCTCGCGGCTCGCTTTTCTCGCGCGGGCCGCTTCTCACGCGGCTTGCCTTCCTGATGTCGTCGTTTGACGTCCCCCTGCTCGCGGCGCGACGCCGGCAGGTCGAATGGATGGACGATCCGAATGCCGATCCCGAAGAACTGCGCCGCAGCCTGCAGATGATTCGCTGGATGAGTTGGATGATGTGTTCGCCGACTGTTTCGCTGCATTATTTGAAGGCGTTCAGCCGCCGGTGGAAGCCGGGACAGACGATTCGAATTCTAGACATCGCCACCGGCCCGGCCGACACGCCGCGGTCGATTGTCGCCTGGGGCCGGCGCAGGGGATTTGATGTGCGGGTTGTGGGCATCGACAACCATCCTTACACCACTGTGTTCGCTGCCCGGTCGGGAGTGTCTGACTCTCGTCTGCAGATCGTCCAGGCCGACGCGCTGAACATGCCGATGGCCGATGGATCGTTCGACTATGCCATGACCACGGGATTCCTTCATCACCTCAGCGATGAAGACGCGATGGCTTTGCTGCGGAATATGGATCGTCTGGCCAAGCGCGGGCTGATCGTTGCCGACCTGCTGCGAGACCGCCGGCTCTACTGGGCGGTGGATACGATTTCCTATCATACGGATGCCATGTTCCGGCACGATGCGATTGCCAGCGTGGTTCAGGCGTTCTCTCGGCGCGAAATAATGTCGCTGCGCAGCGGCGCCGGAATCGGCTACACGGGCTATCAATGGCATTTCGGACACCGATTCGTGCTGGCGGGGGAAAAGATCTAGAAGCTGTTTCAAAACCTCTCGCGGGCGTTGCTCGCCTCCGTGGGTCGCTGGCGGCGTCGTCTCTCCTTGCCAGCGACCCACGGCCGCTTCGCACCGCCGCGCGGGAGATTTTGAAGCAGCTTCTAATAAAACGGATTCGCCGGCGTCCCGCCGAGGATCACCTGCCCATAGCTCAGGGCCGGCATGTCCCATCCGGCCATGATGTGCGCTGAGACGCCATGAAGATCGCGCAGCGCGCGCTGCACATGGCTGGCGGTGAAAATCCCACGGCCCCCCTGAGCGCTCAAAAGCAGTTCGACCGCCTGCGTCGCGAGGCGGACCGAATATGCCTGGTCCCGCCGGCTGCGGACGCGGTCTTCCAGCGAGAGCGGCTCATCCGCCATGATTTTGCCCAGCGTGTCTTTGAGCGATCGCTGATAGAGCAAACCCGCGGCATCCACCATGGCGGTCGCCTCGGCGAGGCGCATCTGAATCACGGGATTTTTGGCCTGAAGCGAATAATCCGCGCCGTAGACGCGCGTCGTCATTTCCTGGATGAAGCTCTGACAGGCGCCACGGGCAATGCCGACGGCGGGGGCGCAAATGCCGAGTGTGAATACCGACCAGAGCGGGGCGTGGTAGAGCGGGCCGTCGTGAATTTTGCTTCCCGGCGATTGGCCGGCGGTGAGCTGATCGTAGATCACCGTGCGATGTTCCGGGACAAACACATCGTCGATCATGACGCTCTTGCTGCCGGTGCCGCAGAGGCCCATGACATGCCAGTCGTCGATGACCCGGCAATCGGATTTCGGAACGAGAACCCAGCGGACCTGCGCGGCCGGCACGTCACATTTGGCGCCCAGGAGCATCCAGTCCGCGCAGTCCACTCCGCTGCAAAACGACCATTTGCCTGAAAGCTTGAATCCTCCTTTGACGGCGGTTGCCCGTCCGTTCGCGGCGAAGCTGGAAGCGCCCAGGGTTCTGTCCTTGCTCCAATATTCGTGCTGCGCCTCCAGCGGCAGAAGGGCGACGAACAGGTCGTGCATGCCCAGCAGGTTCCACACCCAGGCGGACGAGCCATCACCCTCGGCGAGCACGCCGGCGATTTGAAAAACCGTATCGGCCGGGACTTCCGGCCCGTCAAATTTCTTCGGCTTCAACAGATAAAAAAGCTGCGATTCCCAGAAGTCATCAATCGTTGTCTGCGGAATACGCCGGGCTTCGCTGGTGTCGGCGGCGCGCTCGCGCAAGACGGGGATCATCGCGCCGGCGCGCTGCAAAAGATTGTCGTGTGAATAGATCTCCGGTGCCTGCATGAGCGGCGTATTGTAGCGTTTGCCGCCGAGCGTGGCAGCAACGCTCAGCCGTAAAACCGCGACCAGATTGAAATGACCAGGGATGCGGAAAATAAAGCGGAAATGAAAATCATCGCAAAATTAAGACGGGTTTCCATGCGTGGCGTGCTGTGTGGCCGGGGGAGCCGCCGAGCGGCGGAACAGGCAAGCACAAACACCGCTGGTGTGAGCGGGAAAAAGTATCGTCCCTGCAATCCCACGACATGACTTGAACCCACCGCCGTCCAGTAAAAGTAATTCAACAAGCCGATGCCGAGACATGATGCGATCACGATCGGCAGCACGACCAGCGCCGTATTTCCCGGCGAGGGCAGTAGCGGCCAGTCACCAGCGGTCCAGCAGGCGAAGATCAGAATACAGAAATAAGCCAGAACGATCGACGGCGGAAAATTGAGGTCCATCCATCCGATCACCGCGACATAGGTCGTGCAGATATACCACCCCGCGTCGCGCGCCGTGTTCCAGCTCAGCCGCACCACGCGAAACGGATGCTGTTCCAGCAGCGCGAACTGCCGGCTCGGCGACACGTTGGGCTGAACGGTGATTCGTGTGTCGAGGCTCGACGTGGAGACCGCCCACGCTGACACCGCGACGATATTGATCGCCAGCAGCAGCATGATCATCGCGGCCTTGCGGCGATATCCACTGAAATTCGTTGCCGGCACTAGCAGCAAAATAGCCAGGAGTGGCACGTAAACGTATTTTTGCACGGATAGTGGAAGTGAAACGGCCAGCAGTATCAGAAAGGCTTGCAATCCAATGGATTGTTCGCCGGCGGCGTAATAGCGGCAGACGAGCGCGGTGAAAAGAATGGCTAGTCCGTCGCTCAGCACGTCGGCCGATGCACTGGCGGCGAGACACAACATCGTCGGTATCAGCAGCAGCAAGAACACCGGCCGCGCGATCGCCGGCGCGAAGCGCAGCGAGAAATAACCCAGCAACGTGAAGACAATGAGATTGGCTTCGCGGGCGAAATAAAGCATCATCGGCAGCGGCAGGGAAAGCATCCGGCCTATTCCGATTCCCAGGCACTGGGGGAAATATCCGATGGGGCAATAGTGGGCCGTGTTTCCGAATTCGACCAATGCTACGTTTCCCGGCTCAAGCGGAATCTTGAACGCGTCGAAAATGTATTTCGCCGTGGTCTTCCTTTCGGGATGCATGGCCATCGGCCAAAATCGCTGGAAGAAATCGTTGACGCTGGAGGGAAGTCGTCCGCCGGCCTCGCCGGTATCAGTTGTTTCCCGGGAAATAAATTGCCCCTGCGTGATCTGCCAGGCGCGGAAAAAATGCTGGCCTTCATCGGCGGCCTGGAAGGGGGGCACAATGATGACGAGCGCGTTTCCGACGATGAGTGCCAGCGCGACGAAGGCGCGATCGAGTCCTATCCAGCGTGCCCAGCGAGATTCGCGCATCGCTGTTTCATCGGCCATGCCGGCGCTGATTCAGTGGATATTTTTTTCCGACAGCCAGCGCTCGGCATCCAGGGCCGCCTTGCAGCCCATGCCGGCGGCGGTAATCGCCTGCTTGTAGATCGGATCGGCCACATCACCGGCCGCAAAAACGCCTTCCACGCTGGTGACGGTGCGGAAAGGCTCTTTCAGAACGATGAAACCCATGGAATCCAGCTTAAGCTGGCCCGCCAGGAACGCCGTGTTGGGCGTGTGTCCGATCGCCACGAACATTCCATGGGCGTCCAGAGTCTTCGTATCGTTGTTCAGCAGATTTCGAACCCTCACGCCGGTGACGCCGGTCTGCGGATCGCCGAGCACTTCCTCGACCACCGAGTTCCAGACAGGCTTGACGTTCGGGATCGCCAGCAGCCGGTCAGACATGATTTTTGACGCGCGGAGTTTATCCCGGCGATGAACCACGTAAACCACGCTGGCGAATTTGGTGAGATGGATCGATTCCTCCGCGGCCGAGTCGCCGCCGCCTACGACTACCACCGGCTGTTTGCGAAAACGCGGCAATGCGCCGTCACAGACCGCGCACGCCGAAACACCGTGATTCTTGAATTTGCTTTCGGATTCCAGCCCGAGATAGTTGGCGCTGGCGCCGGTGGAGATGACCAATGATTCGGCCGAATTCGTCTCGCCCGCGGAATCCGTGAGCGTAAACGGCCGGCGCGACAAATCCAGCTTGGCGACGTCCTCCGTAATGATGCGGGTTCCGAAGCGGACGGCCTGCTCGCGCATCGCATCCATCAGATCAGGCCCCAGAATCCCCTTGGGAAACCCGGGAAAATTCTCCACATCGGTGGTGGCGTTCAATTGACCCAGCGGAAGCGTGCCCTTGAGCCGGTTCTCTTCGCTGATCGCGCCTTCATAGACGAGGGGATTCAGATTCGCTCGGGCGGCATAAACGGCACACGTCCAGGCAGCTGGGCCGGAACCGATAATGATGATTTTTTCAGGCATCACCTTAGATTCTAGGACGGCCCCGGCGTAACTCCAAACCGGCCTACGGAGCGTCAGAAATGATATCCCCGCTTTTCCGCATCGGTGGGGCCGGCAAAGAGGAACATCGCGAACCCCGCCCCAATCAGCCCGCACCCGATCGACATCGACATGATGCTTCGATACGGGATAAAAATAAGCCACGCCGCGCCGAGGCCGATGACCACGACCGCGCCGAGCCGCCGGAGCCAGTAATACACTTTCTCCGAGAACGACAAGGTGTGCTTTACCGAGGGTTCAGAGGTTGCTGCGGCCGGCGCCGCGGTCGAACCAACGCGGCGATATTGCAACGGCACTGGCTTTGGAAACGGCGGGGGCGTGCCCGGCGGAAACTTCCGTGGGACAGGAACGAAGTCATACGTCGAATCCGACGGATCGCTGGACATGATTTCGCCCTTTAGGCAAATGTTGAGTGAAATCATAACAAAGTGGTCTTCAAAATCAGAATGAAAATGCAACCGCACACCCCCGCCGACAACGGCGAGGAACAGGCGAAGAACAAAAAATCTGGTGGCCAATTACCGGCGAATTTCGAGGATGTATGGCGAAACAGGTATTGCTGATTCACAGCTTGGCCATGACGGCCTCAGTCACCTGGAGGGTGGTGCGCTTTGGTGCGCTTTTGGGGGTGGAGCGCACCACTTTGTTGAGGATTAAACAAATATTATTGTGATTTTCGCGTTTGGCCGTAATGCAAGCGAGGGTACGTTCATCTCCATTTCTCTGGTGGGTCTGGCGTCTCGTTTTTGTTTCCAAAGGTCATCCCACTGAAATCAGTGATGTCCAGCATTGCGCATAAACCCACCACTTGCACATTAACCCCGCCCGTCTGCACATAAACCCGTTGACGCTATAATTTCTTCAGAAAACGACCGACGATTCTTTCTAGGCCACGCGCGTCCTTGGTCTGACACTCCCAAATCACCAGAACACGCCAGCCTATCGCACGCAATTTG
>Ga0182024_10022808_pt1 | contig 11261 bp, 7 predicted proteins | sample P32metaG_FD_120480 | JGI IMG/M metagenome (GOLD analysis project Ga0182024, IMG submission 120480) | Permafrost microbial communities from Stordalen Mire, Sweden - P3-2 metaG (Illumina Assembly) | ecosystem: Environmental > Terrestrial > Soil > Wetlands > Permafrost | place: Sweden: Stordalen... | reverse complement strand
CTGGGAAGGAACTGGTCGCCCGCGCGCTGCACGCCCAAAGCCATCGCGCCGCCGAGCCGATGGTGGCCATCAACTGCGGCGCGCTGCCGGAGAATCTGATCGAAAGCGAGCTCTTCGGCCATCGCAAGGGAAGTTTTACAGGGGCCGACGAGCATCGCGTCGGGCTGTTCGAAGTGGCCGACGGCGGCACGCTGTTTCTCGACGAGATCGGTGAATTGCCGAAGTCGATGCAAGCCAAGTTGCTCCGCGTGCTCGAAAGCGGCGAGATTCGCCGCGTCGGAGAAAACGAGCCGCAGACGGTCGACGTCCGCGTCGTTTGCGCCACGCATCGCCGGCTGGATGAAATGGTCGCGTCGGGCGAGTTCCGCGAAGACTTGCTGTTCCGCATCAACACATTCGAAATTCCGCTGCCGCCGCTGCGCCAACGGGTCGACGACATCGGTCCGCTGGCTCGGCATTTGTTGGCCCGCTCACGGCCCCACATCCGTCCCGACGACGAAGTGTTTTCGCCCGAGGCGATGGAGTTGCTCAAGTCGCACAACTGGCCCGGCAACATCCGCGAGCTGGCGAACGTCGTCGAACATGCCGCCATCCTCTGCGATTCGCTACCGATCACGGTCGACAATTTGCCCGACCGCTTGAATTCGAATCGCCCGCGGCAGCCGCAGTTCAACGCCACCGGCCGACTTTCGCTCCGCGAAATCGAAATGCAAGCCATTCGCCACGCACTCGACCGCAATGCCGGCAGCAAACCGAAAACCGCCGAGGAACTCGGCATCAGCCTCAAGACACTCTACAACAAGCTGCATCAGGAAGCGGAGTTGGAGCGGACGGCGTGAGGGGGGAAGTGGTTAGTGGTTAGTGGTTAGTGGTTATTGGCTAGTGGCTAGTGGTAAGTAGACGAAAAGGGCATGACACCTTTCTCTTCGTTACTAGCCACTAGCCACTAGCCACTGTCCACTGTCCACTAGCCACTTCCGAACGCCGCCGTCATCTGGCGGCGCACGCGGTGAAAATAGTCGGCCGATAGAATCGTGCCGTGGTCCGCGCCGGGGACGATCGTGATCTCCGCGTCGCTCCCCAGTCGCTTCAGCGAATCGGCGAGCCGCAACACGGCGCCGTCGAGATAGAAGGTGTCGAGCGAGCCGACGGTGATGTGCAGCTTGCCGCGCAATTGCGGTTCGAGCGTTTTCCAATTGCGCTCGAGCTGCAAGCGGATATCGTATTTCTCCCACGTCCGCGCCACCTGCGGATCGATACGCCCCGTGGTGCGGTCCCAAAGTTTGCGCGGAAGGCCGTCGGGTCCAAGCGGACTGAACACCGCCTCGAACGAACGAAGCTGCCCGCCGCGGCCGAGCGCGTCGTCCATCTTGCCGAACGACGGAAAGAACAACACTGGAATGCCGCCCTTGCGCGCGATCGGCCGCGGCTTCCCCTCGTCGTTGAAATACAAACTCAGCGGCGGCTGAGCATAGAGATCGACTTGCTGAAAATCGCGGAAATCAACCGGGTCGGGCGAACTGCTCCAAACGCCGCCGAAAAAATCGGGATGCGAAATCTGCAACCACAAGCTCGACCAACCGCCGGAACTATGGCCCGCCACGAACCGCCCGGCCGGCTTCGCCACGGTCCGAAATCGCCGATCAATCTCCGGAATCAATTCCTCGACCAGCGCCAAGCCGCGCGGCCCATTCGTCGCGCTATCCGCATACACATGATGCCCCCATTCGCACTGGGCATCGAGCAGCACTCGAATGAAATCGGTTTCCCCCGTGGCGGCCGTCGGCGGCGACTTCTGCCGCAGCGCGTCCCAATAACTGCCGCTGAACCCGGTCACTTCATAGATCACAGGATAACGCTGCTCGGGATGATCGTCGTACCCGGCCGGCAACGTCACCGCCGCTTGCAGCAGCACTTCCCGTTTGAAAAACCGCCCGAGCAACTGGCTGCTGATGCTGACTTCCTTCACCCACTTCACATCGGGAAACGTCCTAGGCGGTACAATCTGATCGAGCACGAGCGCGACCTTCTGCACCGGCCCGTCCGAAACTTCGACGTCGACCACGCGGCTATAAGCATTTCCCGGCGCGCGGCTTTGGCTGATGGAGTCCGGGTTGTGCCCCAACAACGCCTGCGCCCGATATCTGCCCGGCGCCAGCTTCGATAGCCGATCGGGAAAACCGTCGGCCGTGTCGTGTACCCGGCGAGTGGTGCCCGGCTGAAAATCCTTCACGTCGATCCCAAACAGCGGCTCCGGCGCGAACCAATTCACCCCATCGCGCGGCTCGATCAAGGGTCGCTGCGATAGAAACACATACAGCCGTCCGCTGACCGCATGCTGAGCCACCGCCGGATCAAGCGTCACCTCGAATTCAACCGCCGCCCGAACCTGCGCCGCCCCGGCCAGCACGAACGCCGCCGCCGTCAAAGCACAGCGAATTGCCAACGGCATCCTGAATCGCGTCATCGGTGGTATCCAATAGGGTCGGCTCGCTGATTCGCCTTCAGGCCGCTTGCGTTCGCATTTTGCGGCGAGCGACAACAGCAAAGCCGATTGCCGCAGGTCCGAACAGGACAATCGAAGAAGGTTCGGGAACCGACAACGATGCGATATAGCCATCAGCAAGGTAAGGACCAGTGCCACTTTCGTAGTCGCCGACTACATTGTTGCCATCAATTCCGAAGGCTTCCGAGTGAAGGCCAACCCCTGACAACGGATCGTCAAAAGTGGTGTAGGTTGCGGATAGAATGTTGTAAACGAAGCCGTGATCTTCGCCAGAGTCATCTTCGTAGTAGCCGACGATGTTATTGCCGGAGATTCCAGAGGCGAAAGTTCCGCCGTTTGCTCCGTAGCTCGGGTTATTAAACTCAGATGCGAACGGGTCATCCAGCGTGGTGTAGGTCGTACCGTTGTAGAGAAAGCCGTGAAGGTAGGAGGAGCCATCTACGTAGTAGCCGACGATGTTATTGCCAGAGATTCCAAGAGCGTAAGTTCCGTCTACGCCCAACGGGTCATCCAGAGTGGTGTAAGTGGAGGTTAGAATGTTATAAATGAAGCCGTGACCGCTGCTAATATTGGGGAAATAATAGTTGTCTGGTCCATAAAAGCCCACAATATTGTTACCAGAAATGCCCCAGGCTTCCGTATTCTGTGACATCGGGAAGCTCAAGTTCGTGTAGCTCGAACCGTTATACAGGAATCCGAAAGTTTCGCTACTCGTGCCGAATTGTGAGGCGGTGACTTGGAGCCCAAAGCCGACGATATTATTGCCAGAAATGCCGTTAACAATCGTTTGTAAGTTGTGTCCGTAGGTCACGGCGGTGAACGTCGAACCATCATAAAGGAAGCCGTTATAAATGATCGTGGGGCTATTAGGGCCAATGCCTCGGGTCAAGTAGTCGCCGACTACATTGTTGCCATCAATTCCCCTGGCTTGAGTTCCAGCGACTCCCAACGGATCGTCCAGGGTGGTGAAGGTCTGGGCGAAGAGATCGCCGGGTGCAAGAACGACCGCGAGTGCGGTAAACAGAATCGCCAGAACGGGATTTCCTCGATTCATTGGCCTTCTCCAACTCTCGCCGACAAGGGGTCTGACCGGGGGCGATTTTACTCGCCGTATTGGGGGCGGTCAAGGATTTCGCTGGCAAGCCCAGCAAGACGCCGATATTTGTCTGTCAATCGCCACGTCTTCGAGAAAGCAGAAGAGCGCTGTGCATTTGGCTTTTGCCGTGCTTTTGTCGGTCATCAAAGCCCGTTCGTCATGCTACACTTGGCGTTTCACGAAGCAAGCGCAGAGTAGCAGGCACACCTCAACCCCACGATCCCACCATGACTCGCGCCCTCTTTCGATTCGCTCTCGCGGCTCTTTTACTCATCACGTCAGCCGTCGCCTCGCGCGCCGCCGATAAACCGGCCGACGCTTCCGCCGACAAGTCCACAAGTAAACCGCATCCCTTCGAGAAAGACATCGAAGCCTTCGAGGCGGCGGACAAAAAATCGCCGCCGCCGCAGGGGGCCGTGTTGTTCATCGGCTCGTCGAGCATTCGGATGTGGAAGACGCTCGCCGCAGATTTTCCCGACCAAAAAGTGATCAATCGCGGCTTCGGCGGCTCGGAACTGGCCGACAGCGTCTATTTCGCCGATCGCATCGTCATCCCCTACAAGCCGCGGCTGATCGTGCTGTTCGCCGGCACGAACGACATCAACGCCGGCAAGGCGCCGCAAACCGTCTTCGCCGATTTCAAAGCCTTCGTCGCCCGAGTGCGCGCCGACTTGCCGAATACGCGCATCGCGTATCTTTCGATTTCGCCCGCTCCGATCCGTTGGAGCCAGGCCGACAAGCAAAAAGAGGCGAACCGGCGGATCAAAGACTACATCGCGACCGGCACGAATCTCGACTACATCGACCTCTGGGACCAATTCCTCGGCCCGGACGGCAAACCGCGCGAAGATTTGTTCCTACCCGACCGCTTGCACAACAACGCCGCCGGCTACAAAATCCGCGCCGCCGCCGTCCGCCCGCATCTCGAATCCGCTGGTCAGTAAGAACTGAAAGGACCTCAAATGCCACGACTCGGAATATGCCTCACATTCGCTCTGGCCACTTCGCTCGCCGCCTCAATGGCCGCCGCCGGGCAATACAACATGGTCCTCAACATCGGCGATGCCGCTCCCGCGTGGAAAAAGCTGCCGGGCACCGATGGAAAAGACCATTCGCTCGACGATCTGAAGGAACAGAAAATGATCGTCGTCGTGTTCACGTGCAATAGCTGTCCGATCGCCTCCGACTATGAAGATCGGATCATCGCCTTTGCCACGAAACATGCCACGGAACTGGCCGTCGTGGCAATCAACGTGAACAAAGTGCCGGAAGACAGCCTCGCCAAGATGAAGACCCGGGCCGAGCAAAAGAAATTCCCGTATCCGTATCTGTTCGACGCCTCGCAACAGATCGCGAAAGACTACGGCGCGACGCACACGCCGGAATTCTTCGTCTTGGACGCGAATCGCAAAATCGCCTACATGGGCGGAATGGACGACAACAGCAACGCCGCCGCCGTGACGGAAAACTACCTCGAGTCGGCCGTGCAAGCCGTCCTCAAAGGCGCGAAGCCGGCGACGACCGAAGCGCCCACCCGCGGCTGCGGCATCCGCTTCGCCCGCGAACGCCGCCCCGCCCCGCCGTCGCAGTCGCCGAGCCCGAAGTGAGCGGCAATCGAATGCTGAATTCTGGCGAATCCAGCTACGGCGCCGGGGCCAATCCGTAGCTGGATTCGCCAGAATTCAGAGCGGGAGCACGAGAAGCGCCTGTGGAAACCCGACGTTATATCTCGTGGCATCGTAAGCTGCATCGCGCCGCGGTACCGTTCCCCCGTCAAGGATCATGCCATGCGTCCGCGCATTCTGTCTAAACTCTGCGTCGCCCTGGCCGCTTGCCTTTGCTCGATCGACATCGCCGCCACCGCTCGTGCCGCCGATCGGCCCGCCGCCGCGCCCGCTCCTCCGAACATCCTCTTCATCTTCGCCGACGATCATGCTCATCAAGCGATCAGCGCTTATGGCTACGGCTTCAACCAAACTCCGAATATCGATCGCCTGGCGCGCGACGGCATGTTGTTCCGCCGCTGCCTCGTCACCAATTCCCTCTGCGGGCCAAGCCGCGCGTCGGTGCTTACCGGCAAATACAGCCACGCCAACGGCTTCTACAACAACACGAATTGCCGCTTCGACGGCTCGCAAACCACGATGCCCAAGCTGCTGCACGAAGCCGGCTATCAGACGGCTATCGTCGGCAAATGGCATCTCGAAAGCGATCCGACCGGTTTCGACTACTGGAACATCCTCCCCGGCCAAGGCCAATACTACAATCCGCCGATGATCGTCGGCGCCCTGAACACCGTCGGCCATCCCACGCGGCACACCGGCTACGTCAGCGACCTCATCACTGACGACACACTCGATTGGCTCGCCCATCGCCGCGATCCGTCGCGGCCGTTTCTGATGATGTGCCACCACAAAGCCCCGCACCGCGAATGGGAGCCGGCGTTGGAAAATCTGGCCCTTTACGACGGCGAAAAGTTTCCCGAGCCCGATACGTTGTTCGACGACTATTCCGGCCGCGGCAAGGCCGAGCACGAGCAAGACATGATGATCCGCAGCACGATGAACGCGCTCGATCTCAAACTCCGCCCGCCCCCCGATCTGAACACCGAGCAGCGGAAAATCTGGGACGCCTATTACGAGCCGCGCAACGAAGCCTTCCGCAAGCTCGACCTGAAAGGCCGCGATCTCGTCCGCTGGAAATATCAGCGCTACATGCACGACTACCTGGCGACAATCGCGTCGATCGACAAAAGCGTCGGCCGCTTGCTCGATTATCTGCGCGACACCGGGCTGGATAAAAACACGATCGTCGTTTATTCGTCCGATCAGGGTTTTTTCCTGGGCGAGCATGGCTGGTTCGACAAGCGTTGGATTTTCGAGGAATCGCTGCGCGCCCCGCTCCTGATCCGCTGGCCCGGCGTGACCAAACCCGGAAGCATGAACGCCGACATCGTGTCGAACCTCGATTTCGCCGAAACTTTTCTGGACGCCGCCGGCTTGAAAATCCCCGCCGAGATGCAAGGCCGCAGCCTGGCGCGAGTGTTAAAAGGCGAAACGCCCGCCGATTGGCGCAAGGCATTTTATTACCACTACTACGAACACCCGGCCGTCCACAACGTCGCCCGCCACTACGGCATCGTCACCGATCGCTACAAGCTGGCCTATTTCTACGAGCCGGAGTTCAACTACTGGGAGCTTTTCGATCTGCAGAACGATCCGCACGAACTGAAAAGCGTTTACGACGATTCTTCCTACGCGGAGGTGCGGAAGACGCTGCACAAGGAATTGGACGAGCTGCGCCGCGAACTAAAAGTGCCGGAGCAAGACCCGCCGGAGACGATGCTCAAGCCGCCGAAGCCCGCGCCGCGGAAGCAGTGACGACGGCACGCAGGCCGGGGTCTGGCTCATTTTTCGGCCGAGAGCCTCACTCGAGTTACACGATTCATGCCCAACACCTACGATCAAACCCCGTATCCGCGACACGCCTACGGTTTTACCCACCCCGATCGGCTGGCGACGTTGGCGACGCTGCACGGCCTCGAGCCGCCGCCGATTGAAACCGCGCGAATTCTCGAACTCGGCTGCGCCCGCGGGGCGAATCTTGTTCCGATGGCCTACACGTTGCCGAAGGCCGAGCTGATCGGCATCGATCTCTCCGAGCGGCAAATCGCCGAAGCCCGGCAATTCGCCGCCGGGCTCGGATTCAAGAATGTCCGTTTCGAGCAACTCGATCTCGCCACGCTCGACGACCGCTTCGGCCGCTTCGACTACATCATTGCCCACGGCGTCTACTCCTGGGTTCCTCCCGCGGTCGGACAGGCGCTGCTCGAACTTTGCGGCCGGCTGCTGAACGACAACGGCGTCGCGCTGGTCAGTTACAACGCCTATCCCGGTTGCCATCTTCGGCAGATGGTGCGCGCGATGGGTCAGTTTCACACCCGCGGGTTCGACGACCCGGCGCAGCGCGTCGGCCAGATGCACGCTCTCATGCAACTGCTGGTGCAATTCGCGCCCGACGACGGCACCGCCTACAAACGCATCCTCCGCAGCGAAGCCGATCGGCTGGCCAAATTGAGCGACGAGTTCGTGCTGCACGACATCTTGGAAGAGGCGAACTATCCGGTCTATTTCCACGAATTCGTCGAGCGGTCCGGCGTTTGCGGTTTGCAATATATTTGTGAAGCGCTCCCCGCCGATCGCCGCCGCGCGGGAATCACGCCGGAAGTACACGCGAAGCTCGCGAGCCAATTCGATTCGATTGAGCTGGAGCAACATCTCGACTTTCTCGACGGCACCGCATTCCGACGAACGCTGCTTTGCCGCGAAGGCCACGCGCTGGTGCGAGACGCCCTCGCTCGCAGTCCGGCAACGCTGCCGCTCAATTCGATTCTGCTCGCCTCGCCGGCGCAGCCTCTCTCGGCGGCGCCTGAGCTCGACGGCAGCCGTCCCGAGGAATTCGTCGCCCGCAAGAATCGCGTCACGGCGTCGCTGCGCTGCGATCGTCCGATCGAGAAGACGGCGCTTGCCGTGCTCGGCGAAATCTACCCCCGGGCCATTCCGCTGGAAGAATTGCTGACCACCGCGGCAACCCGTCTCGGCCGAACGACGACGGCCGAGGATCGCACGGAACTGCGGGCATTGATCGCCGGCGGTTTTCCGATCGGCGTCGTCGAACTGCACCGCTGGCAACCGCCGGCGGTCAACCGGATCAGTCAATATCCAGAAGCAAGTCCCGTCGCTCGCTACGAATTATCGAACGGCTGGGCCGCGACGACGCTCTGGCACGACCGATTCGTGATCGACGATCCACTGGCGAGGCAACTCGTCATCAACCTCGACGGCCGCACCGATCGCCAGACACTGATCGAGCGCGTAACCGCTGCCATCGCCGCTCAAGAATCGTCCGCAGCGAGTCCGAATCCCCATTGGCCCGCCGCGTCGCAGCAAGATCAAATCGCCGCGCGACTCGACGTGGCGCTCAAGGATCTAGTTTGGTCGGCGATGCTGGTGGCGTAAGGAGTGGCTAGGGGCTAGTGATTAGTGGCTAGTGGACGAAGAACGAAGAAGCCAAATCACGTCTGCCATTCCGCTTGCGCGTCCCCTAGTCCCTAGCCCCCAGCCCCTAGCCCCTATTCCACGTCAATCGCCCGATACAGCGGCAAATACCGATAGTAAATCTCCAGCGTACACAGCGACAGGCTCGTCATGTAGATGCGGCCGCCTTCGTGTACGTCGTAGTCGCCGCCGATGGCGCCGCCGCGCGGGGCCCAACTGCCGGCCGGATGGCCTGATTTTTCTTGCATCGCCAACAGCGCGTCGCGCACCGCCGCGTTCCATTTCTGCCACGGTTCGCCGCCGACGTTGTGCATCACCTGCGTGGCATAGTACCAGCAATAGATGTTCGGATGGTCCTTGTTCGGCAGATGTTCGTTCAACAGCCAGTCGACTCCCTCCCGCAAGCCGGCATGATCTTGCGGCCAGCCCAAGTATTCGCGGCACAATAGGCCTTCGGCCGTCATGGCCGGCGTCGGGGCGGAGCCGGGTTGGTAGCCGAACAAGCCCGCATGACGCCCCGCCCGCACCGAATTCAAATAATCCGCCGCGCGGTTGAACGCATGTGGCGGCACGTCGATATACGCCATCTTCGCGCTTTGCAACGCCATGAGTTGCCAGCCGATCACGCTCAAATCACCCTCTTGCCCCGGCTCGTATCGCCAGCCACCCTCCGGATGCTGCGCTCGGACGATGAATTCGGCCGCGCTGATCGCCGGACCGCGCAAGCTGTCGTCGTTCGTCATCGCCACGGCCTCGCACAACACGATCGTCGCCAACCCATGCGCATACATCCGGCCGATGCCCCGGCCGCGCAAATCGCCGTCGGGCTTCTGCTGCTTGACGAGCCATTTCAATCCGCGCTCGACCGCGTCTTGATAGATCCCCAGCTTGTGCGACTGCCCGGCGCCGAGAAATGGCAGCAGCGCCAGCGCGGTTGCGGCGATGTCGGAATCGCCGCCACGCCCGTCGCACTGGCCGTTGCAATCGCCCGCATGGGAAAAATTATCGAGGCTCCAATGGCCGTCCTTTTCTTGATGTCCGGCAAACCAACGCAGGCCGCGCACGACCGCCGCCTCCGTCTTCAGCGAACCTCCTTCTTCATCGAGCAACTCCTGGCGAACGCGCGGATCGCGCGATTCCAACATGCGGGGCTGCCCAGGCGTTTTGATCGCTTCGAGAACCTTGGGAAGTTCCTTCAGCGTAGGGCCGGTCGCATCGCGGGCTAGCGAAAGTTCCTCGCCCGGTTTCGGCGGCTCCTTCACGACTGCCGGCGATTTCACAACCGGCGGCGCCACGGCAATCGGTCCGGGCGTGTTCGCGGCTTCATTCGAGCGATGCGACAAATACCAGAGCCCGAGCGCCACGCCGGCAAGCAGCATCGCCGCAAGGGCAGCCAGCCACCGACTCCATCGCCGCCGGGGCGTGGCATCGTGCATGGCCCACGGCAAACGCGAGAGCGATTCGGCAACCACCGGCGGAGCAACCGGCGGCGCCACGACTCGCGTCGGACCACTCACCAGCTTGGCGACCGGCAATTTCGATTTGCGATGCGACGCCGGCAGCGGCGGCGGAACGGAAGGCGGCTTTGGCGGCGGAGCAACCGGTGCAGCAACCGGTGGCGCGGCGATGACTGCGACAGGCACCACCGGCGGCCGCGGCTTCGGCGGATCAACAATCGCCGCCGGCAACGGCTTCGTTGGAATTGTCTCAGCCGGCTGCGGTGCCGCCGCCGGCTTGTTCGCCTTGTCGAGCAACTGCTGAGCCAGCCGCTGCTGCTCCTCGGTCAACTCGACGCTCGTGCCGCAGCGCCAGCAGTCGGCCAGCATCAGCCACAGCCGAATCGAGATCGGAGCCCCGCAATCGGGACAGGCGCAGGTCAGCACATTGCCGTCGAGCCAGACCGTCGCCCCACCGGCCGCTCCCTTCAGCGGCACGGACGCCTTTGCCGACGGCGTCGTCGCGGCGCCCGCCGATCCCGCGGCCGCTTTCGCTGGCTTGGGCGGCGCCTGCACGATCCACAAACCGGAATCCGAAGACGCTTTGGTCATTTGCCTGTGTCGTATCGTTTCTTGGAGCCTATCCGAAAACGGTCGGGGACTGGCTCATTTTGCGATGCCCGGTGAGCAAAATGTGCCTGTCCCCCTCTCCTCAGACCGTTTTCGGATAGGCTCTTGGTGCGGTGTCGTGTCTGGCCGGGTCCAAAATCAGCGAACCGCAAGTCGCCCGTTTAGTTTGTTCCCCCGAGACGTTAGTATACATGGTGCGGCACGGCGGCGCAAAGAATCCTCCTCCGCGATACCTTCTTCTCTCGCAAGCGAAAGCCCCTTGATGGCCACCGAAATCCAAAGCCGCGTGGCCGAGTTGGAAGCCAATATGGCCCAGGTCGTGCTGGGCAAGCCCGAAGTCGTGCGGCTGTGCATCGTCACGCTTCTGGCCGGCGAACATCTGCTGATCGAAGACGTGCCCGGCGTCGGCAAGACGCTCGTGGCCAAGGCGCTCGCCAAAAGCGTCAGCGGCGATTTCTGCCGCATTCAATTCACTCCCGACCTGCTCCCCAGCGACATCACCGGCAGCAGCCTGTTTCACGCCGCGACCGGCGAAT
>Ga0182024_10022807_pt1 | contig 11262 bp, 10 predicted proteins | sample P32metaG_FD_120480 | JGI IMG/M metagenome (GOLD analysis project Ga0182024, IMG submission 120480) | Permafrost microbial communities from Stordalen Mire, Sweden - P3-2 metaG (Illumina Assembly) | ecosystem: Environmental > Terrestrial > Soil > Wetlands > Permafrost | place: Sweden: Stordalen... | reverse complement strand
GCGGCGTCATCCACCTCGACCGCGCCGTTGTGGGCCAGGAGCAGGATTTGGGTGTCGGTCGCGGCAATGAAGGGATGGGAACAAATCGGCGCACTGAGCGTGGGGTCCGAGGCCAGCCGCGAGTGAAAAATGGCATGGACGTTCTCGCCGGCGACCGGTGGCAGGGAAACATCCTGTTCCCAGGCGGGCAGTGACGTGCGGAAGTGGTGTAGATTGGTGCCATCGAAAAGGCCCATCCCCCAGCCATGCGGATGGCAGGCATGCCTTGCGTCGAAAGCCTTCTTCACATAGGGGTCACATTTCGAGCCCACGCGGAAAGCCTGGTAAAGTGGTTTGAGGTTGGCTGACTTGCCGTCGGCGAAGGCAATCATTCGGCACATGCCAAAAATGGTAATATCGTCCTGGCACCCCGGCAATCCCCGTGCATGGATCCCGCGCAGTCGGCCCAGGCCGACGATCGGCTGCTGGCCGACTGCCCGCATTGCGGCAAGCCGCCGCGGTTCAATCCGTTCTGGGCGGAGGTGTGAGACTGAGTGCACTACATGGACGGTTCCCGTCGGGAACGATATGATTCCATCATGCAATCGGTTGCCCCATCTCGTGCCACTTTGGATGACCTGTACCGAGAGGACGGCAAGGCCGAACTCGTCGGGGGAAGGATCGTGCGCTTCATGCCGTCGGGACAGCTTCCGGGCCGGATCGCCTTGCGAATCGCAATAAGCCTTGATTACCACGCCCATAAAACTGGCGTAGGCGAAGCATTTGGCGACGGGGTGGGCTACGCCGTGCCAGAACTGCCTTCAGGCCGGGAGTCGTTTTCTCCTGACGCATCCTTTCATGTCGGCCCGTCGAACACAGACCCGATGCGGTTCGTCGAAGGCGCGCCGATTTTTGCCGCCGAAGTATGCAGCGAGAACGATTACGGGGCTGCCGCGGAGGTGAACATGGCAGCCAAGAGAGCAGATTACTTCCTGGCGGGGACAATCGTGGTCTGGGACGTGGATCCGATCGCGCAGCAGGTGCGTGTCTATCGAACCTCCGACCCCGCCCGATGCCACACCTACAGCCGCGGAACTTTGGCCGATGCCGAACCCGCGGTACCAGGTTGGCGAATTGCGATCGATGAACTCTTCGCTTGATGGTCCGCGTCGTGGCGGATGAAGTTCACCCCGGACGGCGGGATATTGCCACGACGGCGCAATGATGGAGCAGATCATCGATCAAAACCGAGGTGGAATCACGAATCGAAACGGTCGACGGAGGGTTCGCGGTAGGCCTTGCCGATGCGGAACAACTGGAGCCGGGCTTCACATGCCGGTCGCTTTGACCCGGCGGCCCCTTTTGCGGCCAGTTCGGCGAATTGGACGGCTTCGATGAAGTTGCCGTTGGCGGCATGGCATGCGGCCAGCGTGTCGAGATATGCCGGGGTCTTGTGGCCTGTCAGTTCACAGGCCTGCCTGGCAAGTTCCAGCGCCTCGGCAGGGCGATGGAACCGCGAATCGGCGCTGACCGAGAGGAGCCATGCCTTCAAGTTGAGGACGGAGGCCGTCGGCCCGACGAGCAGGGTGTCGCAGATGTCCAGGGCGCGGTCGATTCTACCCTCGTCGGCATGCCAGTTGGCTTTCATTTCAAGCAATGTCACCAATGCCCGCTGGTAACTGGCGGAGCTTCGGAACAGCGGCTCCTCGTCGATCGCGCCGGGACAGGCGAGAAGTGCCAATACAAGATGCTGAGTGCCGACGTAATCGTCGCCGATGAACTCGGCCTCAGCGATCGCGCTGTAGAGCAGAAGATGCGAATCCCCGGCGAATTGCCGGTCCATGCGGATTGGCTCGTCGCGAGTCAGAATGGGAGCAAGGCACCCGCCCAGGCGCGTGAGATCAACCCCCAAGTGCCTTAGAATCGCTGCCCCAACCCCGCTTCCTTCCACGGCGAGCGCGGCCAGTATGTGCCGCGGGAATACGGCGGAATGGGTCGCCTGGGCAGCGGCATTACTTGCCAGCCCAAATACCTTTCGAGCACGGTCGGTATACCGCCCGAAGGTGATGGGCTTGGCTGCCAGGGGCAGCAGAGGGGCCAGCACGTACCGGATAAAGCTGCAGTCTCTTAACGCCGCGACACGCGCGCGTTCGGCGGCGTCGGGAATCGAGCCACATTCAGGGCAGCGAAGCCGATTGACACGAGTATCGTATCCGCACGTTGCGCAGCGCCCTCTCCTGATCCGGGCCTCGCGCGTCCATCGGCGATACCCCGCAGGAGTGGCTCGGCGAAAAGAGTAAGCAAGGTACGATAAGAGCACCGCAAGGAAAATGAACGGGGGCAGCCAGCTCATCGTCGCGAGAGCATACCAGATGGTCGGCATTGGGGCCGCCGTTGGGGTAGCTGCTGAAGTGAATAGGGGGCCAGCCAGACTATTCAAACCGTAACAGCGCTTCCGCCACCCGATCGGCCACGCCGACCCAGTCACCCTCGATCTGCTGGCGGAACAGCCGCATCGTTGGATACCAGGGGCTGTCCTCGCGGGCCGACATCCAACGCCAGTCCGGCGAGAACGGGGTCAGCACCCACACCTTCTTTGCCATCGCGCCGGCGAGATGCGCGACGGCGGTATCGACGGCGATCACCAGGTCCAACTGCGAGATCAATGCCGCGGTGTCGGCAAAATCGTTCAGATCGGCGTCGTGGCGGACCAACTTCATCCCGGATGGCGGGGATATGGCGTCGTCGGCGCGGCCGCCTTTTTGCAGACTATGGAAGATGGCATTGGGGACTCTGGACAGCGCGGCGAGTCGGGCAAGGGCGATCGATCGGCGGTTGTCGCGGAGGTGGTCGGGGCTACCGGCCCAGACCAGGCCGACGTGTCGCGGGGGCGTTGCTGCATTCGACAGGGGGCCGCAGGCCGACGCCAGGCGCTCGCTCCAGGTTTGGGCGAGCTCTTTGTCTGCATGAATATATGGGACGTTGGCGGGTATCGTTTGGAGCGTCGTGCCCAGGCAGTGCGGGAGGCTCATGAGCGGCGAGTGCACGTCGAAGGTACATTGCTCGGCGGCTGAAATGATCCGCGACACGCCGGGAACGGTTTCCATGAGCCGGGCGATTTCGGGCGGGCAGTGGACAACGACCTTGCCGCCGCGGTCGGCGATCAAGGGGGCGTAGCGGATGAACTGGATCGCGTCGCCCCGGCCTTGCTCGAGATGGAGCAGGATCGTCTTGCCGGCAATGTCCTCGCCGCGCCATTGCGGCTGCGAATAATGAGGCAGCTTGGACCGGAACCCGGGCCACTTCCAGCGCCATTCGTATTCAGCAAATCCGCGCGGTAAATCGCCGTGCTGCAACAGCGCCAGGGCGAAATTCCAATGAGCGCAAGCCATGTCGGGGCTCAATGTGACAGCCTGGCCGAGGGCATCAACCGCTTCATCGAGCCTGCCGGCTTCGTGAAGCGTGGTGCCGAGATTGTTCCACATCTCGGCCGACGCCGGCATCAATTTGACGGCGATGCGGTAGGCATCAATTGCCTCGGGGCGCTCTCCCTTGGCCTTGAGCGCATTGGCCAGATTGTTCCAGGTCTGCGGCATCGGCTGGAGCGCGATCGACTGACGGTAGGCCGCGATAGCCTCGTCGAGTTGCCCGGCGGCGGACAGGGCCGTGCCCAGGTTGTTCCACGCCTCGCCGTACCCCTCGCGCAGCCGGACCGCTTGGCGGAACGGATCGACGGCCGCGGCGGGCTGCCCCGTGGCGTGAAGGAGAGTGCCGAGCAGATTGTGCATGTCGGCGGCGTCCGGCTGAAGGTGCAGGAATTGCCGGCACGGCTCGATGGCGGCCTGGAGCTGTCGGGCGGCCCGCAATGCATTGACCAGGTTCCGATAATAAACGGCCGCGGCGGGCTGAAACTCGATCGCCCGGCCGATCAGCGCCGCCGCCTCGTCGAAGCGCCCGGCCTGCGCCGCGATCACGCCAAGCAAGTGCAGCGCATCCGGCTCGTGCGGCTCTCGGGTGAGGATCTGCCGGCAGAGGCGGTCGGCCTCCTGGACTCGCCCCGCCTGGTGATGGCGGATCGCGACGTTGACGTCCTGCTCGCGCGATGGCGTCTGGAGATAGAGCGGTGCGGCCCGGCCGCCGGCAATCCCGCCGGGCGATGCGCGCCATCGCGGTTGCCGGGCCGTTGGTTTGACGGGGCTGCGTTTCATGACTGTGGCTATTCATCGTTCCGCCCGGCGGAATTTGGTCAGTTTTCCCGGCGTCGGCAAAGACAAGACGATGAAAAGGAATGCGCTTCCGGGGGCGAAAGCGGTGTTTCTGGAGCACGTACTGGATGCTTGCTCGCTCCGCTCTGTTGATCGGTTGAATAGGCGCGCCTTGCCAGACCGCCTATTCCTGGCGATAATATCGATCATGCCGATATTGCTCACGGCAATTTACCGCATCGCAGAGGACATGGGCTACGAGTGGTAATTGAGCGCTTGTCTTGCTTTGGGGCGCGGTTGTTGGCCCTTTCGGCGCCGGCAGGTTTTATTGCAGGATTATTCAGTCCATCAACAGTAGTGGCATTCATCCGGAAGGCCCCGCCATGCCGTTGTCGTTCACGATGGAAGACCAACCCTCCCGCCGGCTTGCGGCTCCCGGCCGGCGGAAAGTTCTGATCACCGGAGCGGCGGGGAGGATCGGGTCGTCCTTCGCCGAGCACGGGCACGCCACTTATGAATTTCGGCTCATGGTGCAAACCGCCGAGGACCCGGCGAGGGTGGAAACGCTCAAGCGTTTCGGCGAGGTGGTGCCGGCTGAATTGTCGGACCGGGCGAAGTTGCAGGAACTCTGCACCGGGATGGACACCGTCGTCCACCTCGCTGCCGACCCCAGTGCCAACGCGACCTGGAACAGCCTGCTGCCCAACAATATTGTCGGGACCTACAACCTGATGTGGGCGGCCAAGTCGGCCCGGTGCCGGCGGGTGATCTACGCCTCCAGCATCCACGCCGTCAGCGGATATGGGCCGAGCGTCCAGGTGAAAGCCGGCGACCCGGTCAATCCCGGCGATCTCTACGGCGTGAGCAAATGTTTCGGCGAAGCATTGGGCCGATACATGGCCGAGCAGGAGGGTCTGTCCGTGATCGCCATTCGCATCGGCGGGTTTCAGCCGCCCGAACGAATCACCCGGCCCGACGCGGTGAACGGGGTTGATAGCTGGATCAGCCCGCGCGACCTGCACCAGTTACTCGACAAATGCATCGCCGCCGACCACCTCCGCTGGGCGGTCTTCAATGGATTGAGCGGCAACGCCTTCAACCGCATGGACATCTCCGACGCTCGCCAATTGCTCGGGTACGCGCCGCAGGACGACGCAGCGGACATCGTGCCGTCGCTGGCGGGATTGTCCCTGCAGAGCCGGTTGATGCACCACAATATGCAGGACCCATGGGCGAAATCGGGGCTGCGAGATGATGATTCAGCGTCGCCGGGCTTCATTGCCCGCCACGTTGTAGTTGATCCCGATCCCCTGTAAAAACCATCATCAACAGCAGCTTCACCTCATGACAAGGAGAACCCCATGCCCACGCCACTCCAACGCGATCAGATCGAAGCAGCCGTAACCAACGCCCTGGCGGGGCAGCCGATCCTGGACATGCACACGCACCTGTATCCGCCGGGCTTTGGGACGCCGGTGAGTCATGCGTCCGGCCCGACCGACCCGGCGGGGCTCATGCTCTGGGGCGTGGATGAGTTGGTGACGTACCACTACCTCGTTGCCGAAGTGTTCCGGATCGTCCCGGCTACCAAGCTGCCCTATGAAGCGTTCTGGAAGATGAGCAAGTCGCAGCAGGCCGACCACATCTGGAAGAACCTTTTCCTCGATCGCACGCCGATCTCAGAGGCGTGCCGGGGGATCATCACGGCGATGACCAAGCTGGGGCTGGACCCGGCCGACAAAAACCTGGGGCGGATGCGCAAGTGGTGCGCGCAGCAGGACCCGAGCAAGTACATCGACCTGGTCATGGAGCGGTCGAACGTCGCTTCGATCACGATGACCAACGCCGTCTTCGACGACAACGAGCGGAACCGCTGGCTGGCGGGCGCCAAGGGGCTGGCGGATTCGCGGTTCAAGGCGGTGCTGCGGATCGACCCCCTTCTTCGGGAATGGCCCGAGGCGGCCAAGAAGCTCGCCGGCTGGGGGTATGGCGTGAGCGAGGAACTGAGCCGCCGGACGATCGACGAGGCGCGGCGTTTCCTGCGCGACTGGCTGGAGCGGATGAACGCGATTTACATCGCGGTGAGCCTGCCGCCGGAGTTCCGGCATCCGGTGGGGGAGTCGCCGGTAGCGGCCGAGCATGCCGGGCAGGTGGTCCTCGACCAGGTGGTGCTGCCGGTGTGTGCCGAGCGGGGATTGCCGTTCGCGATGATGATCGGCTCGCGGCGTGCGGTGAACCCCGGCCTGGGCGACGCCGGCGACATGGGCGGCGAGGCCGACGTCTCGGCCGTCACCAGCCTGTGCCGGCGTTTCCCCGACAATAAGTTCTTCGTGACCATGCTGGCCCGGGAGAACCAGCACGAGCTATGCGTCGCGGCGCGGAAGTTCGGCAACCTGATGGTGTTCGGCTGCTGGTGGTTCCTCAACAACCCATCGCTAATCGACGAGATCACCCGCATGCGAATCGAACTGCTGGGCACCAGCGTGATCCCGCAGCACTCCGATGCCCGCGTGCTCGATCAGTTGCTCTACAAGTGGGACCACAGCCGAAAGGTCATCGGCACCGTGCTGGCCGACAAATACCGGGACCTGGCCAACGCCGGCTGGCCGGTGACGGCGGAGGACGTCGCCGCCGATGCGCGGTTGCTGGTTCACGATAACTTCGCCGAGTTCCTGGCGCGGTGAGACGGAAGCCGCGGCACCACACCGAGAATATGCCCAGGGCGCGAATGGGTCTCCATTCGCGCCCTGATTCGTTTATGGGACTTGCATGGGACCTTGTTTGGCAGTTTAGCGGCCTCGCTTGCGAGGCGTTGACCGCTCTTCGTGCATTTCTCCGTCTCCCGGTACTCCGGGAGAGGGTTGGGGTGAGGGTTCGTTCTTCCTCATCAATGACAATCGTTTTCCGGAGCCCAATAAACCGAGCGACGGTACGCATATCGGCCCGGTTTTTGGCTTTGCGGGAAACGTATTCCATACTGAGCCGAAGGCCCGCGCCATTGAACGTGTGGAAGAGCGAGGGCGATGGTACGAGGGGATGGGAGGTCGGAGAAATGATCAATATGCTTCTCTCCCGAGGTACGGCCCTGCGAGATGCAGGGAGGTCCTGGCTCGGCAAGGGCTTTGAGAACCTGCCCTCGCCGCCGCAGGTCGATCGGATAATCGTTCGTGAGACGGCGCGGGCCGAGCGGAACGGGCAGCACTTTTCGGTGGTGGTGTTCCGCGTGAAAGAAGGCCGCGGCGGACGCCGGTCACCGGCCGCCGAGCGCCGACTGGCGCGGGCCCTGCTGCGCCGCATCCGACTGACCGACGAAGTCGGGTGGTTTGACGAGTGCAACCTCTGTGCGCTGTTGACCGACACGCCGGCAGCCGGCGCGCGGATCTTCGGCGATGCCGTCTGCGATGAGGTCGCCCGCAAGGCGCCCCGGCCCAGGTACGTGATCTATACCTACCCCGACCCTGGCGCGAACAACAACGGTCCCGGGAATGGCCGGTCGAACGGCGATCATCACCGCAACGGGAAGACGAACGGCAGTAGCCGCATTGAGGCGCTTCTGGGCGAACAGACCGGCGCCAGTAATGTGTTTGCGGCGATGCCTGCTACGGGCCGGTTACCCGCACTGAAGCCGCCGGAGCCGGCCGTGCATGCGCTGCGCACGCTGCTGACCAAGCCGGTGCCGGTCTGGAAACGCGCGATCGACGTTGTCGGAGCGGTGATCGGGCTGATTCTGTTGTTGCCGCTCTTTGCCGTGGTCGCGGCGGCGATCAAGCTGACCAGCCCGGGCGCGGTGATGTTCACGCAGAAGCGGTCGGGCCTCGGAGGCCGGCCGTTCAAGATTTACAAGTTCCGCACCATGTGCGTCGATGCCGAGGCGAAGAAGCAGGCCCTGCGTCACAAGAGCGAGCAGGACGGGCCGGCGTTCAAGCTGAGCAACGACCCTCGCGTCACGCGGATCGGGGCCTTCCTGCGCAAGACGAGCATCGATGAGCTGCCGCAATTGTGGAACGTGCTGAAAGGGGACATGTCGCTGGTCGGCCCTCGGCCGCTGCCGGTCGATGAATCCAACGGCTGCCAGACCTGGCAGAAACGCCGGCTCGACGTGACCCCGGGCCTGACCTGCATCTGGCAGATCGAGGGCCGGTCGCAGGTGACCTTTGCCGAATGGGTCCGCATGGACGTGAAGTACATGCGCCGGCTCAACATCCTGCATGACCTGTCGATCCTGTTCAAGACGGTGCCGGCGGTGCTGCTGCGGCGGGGGGCGCGATAGCCGGCTCACCCGCGAAGGATGAAAACGGCAAGCACGCAAGTGCTTGTCATCCTGACCTATCGGCTGTTTACAACCTTTGCATCCCATATGAGCACAACCACCCCTCCCGTCCCCATCGCGTGGCCTCGCAAGCACGCGCTGTTTAACGGCGTCAAGGTCAGCGCGACTTGCTACGACGAAGTCGTGGGCAACTGCATGTCCGCTGCCCAAGCGCATGTTCCGGCCATCATCGACCTGATGCCGGTGAGCGTGCTGATTCCGGCAGTCCGGGACCCGTGGCTGCGCGAAAAGCTCAACGCGTTCGATGTCGTGGCCCCCGACGGCCAGCCGGTGCGCTGGTCGCTCAACTTCTTCCATCGCGCCGGCCTGAACGACCGCGTGTACGGCCCTGAGCTGACACGCCGGCTTTGCAAGGCCGCCGCCGAGCGGGGAATTGCGATTTACCTGTATGGCTCCACGCCCGGGGTAATCGAAAAGCTTTCGGCCAACCTCCGGGCGATGTTCCCCGTATTGATGATCGCCGGCGCTGAAAGCCCGCCGTTCCGGCCGCTGACGCCGGACGAAGACCGCCAGGTGGTTGAGCGCATTAACGCCAGCGGCGCGGGGTTGGTGTTCATCGGGACCGGCGGCCCGCGGCAGGAGATCTTCGCCCACGCCCACCGCCATTCCATCAAGGCCGTGCAGGTGTGCGTCGGGGCGGCGTTCGATTTCCACGCCGGCACCAAGAAGATGGCCCCGCCGTGGATGCAGAAACGCGGCCTGGAATGGCTCTTCCGGCTGGTGCAGGAGCCGGGGCGGCTTTGGAAACGCTACCTCGTGCAGAACACGATTTTCTGCGCGTTGTTCGTTCGATATGCGTTTCAGGGGATGTTCTGCCGCCCGAGGTGGATACTGGCGCGGTGAGACCAGGATCGCCATGTTACGGACGTATCAAGATTACGGTTCAGATGAGGATTTAGAATTTGAGCAAGATTTAGAAAACAAGGCGGTGCCTCAGTCGTACTCCACCTTCACGCTGGTGAGGTTGTTCTATGCAACAATGAGCAGGTGAAACTTCCGTCCGTTGGCGACAGCCTCATCGAGTATTGTCTGGCAGAATTGCAAATCCTCCAAAAGCGACCGCGGAAAATGCCGCCTTGACTCGTCTGGCTTCCAATTAAGTGCATCGAAATCCTTTTCAAGATGCTCCCTCAACGTTTTGACCGTTTCAAGGCCTTTTGCCGAATCAAACCACACTCGCCCGGTGAGTTGAACGTCATCGCGTTCCTCCTCCTCGGAATCATCGTCTTCCTCGTCTCCATCACTTTCATCAATCTCGTCGTCATCCTTGCCACCGTCAGCATCGTCGTCGTCGAAGTCATCGGCCATCGCGCCGTAGTCGTAAAACTCGGTGAGTTTGGCAACACCAAGCTTTTCCGCCAGCACGTCGAGATACTTGTCCAGCCTTAAGAGAACACTCATGTCGTTATGTGTTTCACGGCCAGCCCGCCCCTGAGCTTCAATCCAGATCGTGTCGCCCATCTCGTGTCTCCTGATCGTTCTATCCCCCAAACGGCTCCTCATGCACGTTCCAGATCTCCGGCCTAATCTTTTCCAATTCAAAGTCCTTGTCCGTAAGGTCCGGGTTGATCCGCACATCGTTCAATTCCGTCGATCGCGTCGTCGTCTCCTTCACATCGAGCGTGTCGATCCGTCGCGGCATGCTGGTTTTGGTGTCCACCCACACGTCGATGGCGCTGAACTTCCGTGAGAACTGCGAGCCTTTGATCGGCTTGAGAAGCAGGTGAACGGTGCCGGCAGGGTCGTCCTTGTCGGGCTTGACCTTGGTTACGTCGAACAGCTTCTTGACGTCTTCCTTTTTCTGCCCGATCGGCAGCGGGAAGGGGCCTTCGCCGAGCTTGAGGAGGTTCATTTTCTCGCCGGGCTTGAGGATCTGCCGGCGGACTTCGATCCGTTTGTTGTAGTCGCGGTCGTCGAGCCAGCCGCCGTCGAGCAGGTATTCGATCTTTTCATTGACGATCTTGGTCTTGTCTTCTCGCTTGTCGAGCAGGACGCGAAGCCGGGCGTCGTCGGCGGGCTTTTTCTGGAACCAGACGTGACCGGTCCGAGTGGAGGAGAGTTGCGTGCTCTCGTCGGTTTCCGTGAGCCTGACGTTGGCGTCGAAGCTCTTGAGCCCCTGCCCGCGCTGGTCCAGGGCGTCGAGCACCGAATCAACCGAAGAATCGGCGGCTGGCGCAGCGGCCGGAGCAGGCGGCGGCGGGGCGGCAGGGGCAGCGTCCTTGGCGGAACATCCGACGCCCGCGAGCAAGAGCATGATTCCGGTTTTGACAACGACTTTTTTCATCGTGCATTCCTTTGCCAATAAAGACATTTTGGGGCAGTAAAGGTTCAGTTTTGTCAGTCGGCGGTCAGTTGTCAGTTGTCAGTCGTCCGTGGTCAGCGGTCGGTTCATATCGGATGTCAATTCTCTTGCGGTCAGGCCGCTATTGCTCGAATACTGCCAACCGACCACTGCCAACCGACGACTGACAACTGACCACTGACTTATTGTCTACACCTTTGTAACAGATCGGCCAGTTCCCATAAATCGGCCGCTTCCCGCCATGGGCGGGCGGCAAACGGTCGCTGCCGGCGGTGGGAGATCCACACGGTCCGCACCTGGGCGTGACAGCCGGCTTCGATGTCGTATTGGCCGTCGCCGACCATCCAGGCGGCCGAGCAGGGTACACCCAGGAGATCGCACGCCAGTTGCACCGGCCGGGGATGAGGCTTGGGCGGGGCGTCGTCGCGCGTAACGAGCACGGTCAT
>Ga0182024_10022806_pt1 | contig 11262 bp, 9 predicted proteins | sample P32metaG_FD_120480 | JGI IMG/M metagenome (GOLD analysis project Ga0182024, IMG submission 120480) | Permafrost microbial communities from Stordalen Mire, Sweden - P3-2 metaG (Illumina Assembly) | ecosystem: Environmental > Terrestrial > Soil > Wetlands > Permafrost | place: Sweden: Stordalen... | reverse complement strand
GAGCGCCCCTGCTGAGAAGTAGAAACCCGGATATACGCGATAACTTGCCGGTTCGTCATTGTTCGGTGATCCTCTACAGAGCTTGTAAAAGAATCATACGAGCGTTTAGATTGTGGACAACAGGCGTTTTGGAATCGCAGGGATTCCGAATTGCATGCCTGTGCATTTTGAAGGGGCTGGAAAAGTGAAAGCATTTCTGTCGCACAGCAGCCAAGACAAGCACTTCGTGCGCGAGGTCGCAAAGGGCCTCGGCAATTTGCAGATCGAATATGATGAATACACATTTGAGTATCTGCTTAACGCAGAGGCCATTAGAAGAGCGCTGGCTCGTTCAGACCTCTTCGTACTTTTTCTAAGCCAGAACTCAGTTAACTCATCGTTTGTCAAAGAAGAGATTCGCTCGACGCTAGAGGCCCGTGCAAAAGGCCAGATCAAGCAGGTTTTGATCTTTGCAATCGACAACACGACCTACCGTTCTCTCCCGGCATGGTTGCGCGAAATCAATGTTGTCCAGCACATGAGCAACGAGAAAGCATGTGCTCGAAAAATCCAAGCCACGCTCATTTCTCTTGAGACCGAAGATGCCGGTCGTCCTGAAACCTACCTGGGCCGGGAGGACGATGAGAAGGATCTGAGAAAAGCACTTGCCGCGGCTCCGGGTATCGCGCCAGTTGCGTTGCACATCGTTGGGCATTTCGGTATCGGCCGGAAGACGTTCCTGCGGCAAACCTTAGGCAAGCTATATCCAAGAGACTATCAGGTCTTCGTCGAGGTTCCTCTCCAGGCATTTGAAGGGCCGGAAGAACTCTATCGGCGATTGTATGATCTGCATTACGTCTCGTCTCTAGAGCAGACGACCAACGATTTCTCCACCTTTGCGCGCCTGCCCCAAGCGGAACAGCTTGAAAAAATCGCGGATTTATTGACGGAGCTTTCGCAAAATGGCGAATTCATCATCATCGATGATCAAAATGGCGCTTACACCGATGAGGGGCACTATCATCCCTATTTGGAAGAACTAATTAAGTTAGTAGCTGGTTCACCAAAGCCAATTATCGGCTTCGTGCAAAGTCGGATGATGCCATTCGCAACGAGAGAAAAGCATAAGAGTTCGTACCATCGGTTCCTTAAAACTCTCTCTGATGAAAGCATAAAGGAGCTTCTAAGCTTTTCGCTCAAAGAAGCTCAAATCGATTTCACGCAAGAACAGCTCGACGAATTAGCCGAGTTTTTAGATGGGCATCCTTTCAACGTTCGTTTCGCGACCAAGGCGATAAAGAACTTTGGTCTGGCCTCCTTCCTGGCCGACCCTCGCGACCTTGTGGAGTGGAAACTGCGACGTGCGGAAGATTTCCTGCGTCTATGCTCGCTCTGCTTATCGCGTTGCTCCAACTAACCCGTTTATCATCGACATTTTGGCTGAAATTCTGCTTGGGCAATCGGCAAGCGGTCTTAGAATTGACCATTCGGAACTTAGCCGGCTTTTGAACGAATTACGCATTTATGGGGACGCCCCCGGCTCATCATTCTTTTTGATTAGACAAGCCCAAGCGTTTGCCCGAGAGAAAAAAATTCCTGAAGCACTTCGTGCGATTGCAAAAGCGGTTGAGCGAACGCCCAATCTATTGTCGCCGTATTTCATTCGAGCGGAAATCCTAATGTCTCTCAGCGACATTCCGGGTGTTGAAAAGGATTTGCAAGAGATAGACACTCTACTTGAGAAAAGCGGAGCAACCAGCGAAGGTGATGAAATAAAACTTCACGAATTGCAGGCAAAGGTTTTATTGGAAAAGCGGCAGTTCCGGCAGGCTATGACAAAAATAGATAACTCCATCTTCCTGACGAAGCCGATGAAACGGCGGCTGTTGACCCAACTGGCTAAGACCATAAACGTCGGTGGTATAACGGATCGACAAATGATAGTTTGGGCAAAAAAATACGCTCAATAAATCCGATGAGCAATCGTACGGCAAAGGCTCACAGGAGGATCGGTCGCTTTGGCATAGTGGTTTCGGCGCGCGCAAGGAAGAGGGTGGCTGGCAGCTCCATATTGCTCACACCGGACGGATGCCGGCTACCTCTCCGGTTGCAGTTTCTGCTGCATCAGCAGTCAACCAGCGCTCAAAGCGCACAGATTTGCGTCGCTGCCGTATCTCCCGCATAAATTGAAAAATGAACGAATCCGCCTTCCATCCAGAGGACAAGGCCCGGTCTTTGATCGACCGGCGGCTTGTCGCGTGCGGTTGGCTGATCCAGTCCAAAGCTGAGATGAACCTTGGCGCCGGGTTGGGCGTGGCGGTGCGCGAGTTCCAGACGGCTTCCGGCCCCGTCGACTATGGCTTGTTCGTCGGGCGCAAGCTCTCCGGCGTGATCGAGGCCAAAGCGGAGGGCACCACGCTTTCGGGTTATTCCGAGCAGGCAGCGCGCTACATCGCGGATGTGCCAAAGCACCTCGTCCGAGAAGAAGGTCAGGTCCGGTTTGAATATGTGGCCTCAGGCATGGAGACGCTGTTTCGTGACCATGCCGACCCCGATCCGGTGTCGCGTCGCGTCTTCACCTTTCATCGGCCGGAGACACTCGAACGCCAATTGAAAGAACCGCTCACCTTGCGCGGCCGCCTTCAAGCCATGCCGCCGTTCATCACCGACGGCCTGCGCGCCTGCCAGATCGACGCCGTATCGGCGCTCGAAGGTTCCATGGCTCAAAACCGCCCACGTGCGCTAGTGCAAATGGCGACCGGCGCCGGCAAGACGTTTACGGCCTGCACGCTGAGTTACCGGCTGCTGGCGCACGCCGGATTCAAACGCATCCTGTTCCTGGCCGATCGCGCCAACCTCGTCCGCCAGACGCGCGACGAATATCTGGCCTACCGGCCGCCCGGAACCGGCCGGTCGTTCTCCGAAATCTACAACGTCCAAAAGCTCGGCGCCGCCGGCCTCGACAAGGATGCGCAAATCGTGATTGCCACGATCCAGCGGGTCTATTCGGTGCTGACCGGCAAGGAATTGTCGGAGGAAGAGGAAGAGGTGTCGTCGTTCGAGGTTCAGCGCGCCGATGCCGAACGCTTGGTCGCCTACAATCCGTCGATCCCCATCGAGAGTTTCGACCTCGTCATAACAGACGAATGCCATCGCTCGATCTATGGCACCTGGCGCCAGGTGCTGGAGTATTTCGATGCCTTCACAGTGGGACTCACCGCGACGCCCTCGCTGCACACGCTCGGCTTCTTCGGCAAGAACCTCGTCGCGCAATATCCCTATGAACGTTCCGTCGTCGATGGCGTCAATGTCGGCTTTGAGATATTCCGGATTCGCACCGAGATCGGCGAACGCGGCGCAACGGTGAAGGCGGGTTACGACCTGCCGGTGCGCGACAAGCGCACCCGGGCGGAACGCTACGAAACCCTGGAAGCGGATTTCAGCTACACGCCGGATCAGATCGACCGCTCGGTGCTGGTGCCGAACCAGATTCGCACTGTGCTCGAAACCTACCGGGATTCCCTGTTCACCGAATTGTTTCCCGGCCGTATCGAGGTGCCTAAAACGCTGATTTTCGCCAAGGATGATCACCACGCCGAGGAGATCACGACCCTCGTCCGCGAGGTGTTCGGCAAGGGCAACGACTTTGCCAAAAAGATCACCTACAAGACCGATGGCGCCGACCCCGAGTCGCTAATCCGGTCGTTCCGCAACGACTACAACCCCCGCATCGCCGTCACTGTGGACATGATCGCAACCGGCACTGACGTCAAACCGCTGGAAGTGTTGATTTTCATGCGTGACGTGAGATCCGAGCTCTATTTCGAGCAGATGAAAGGTCGGGGTGCGCGCACCATTTCCGCGGAAAAGCTGCGCGAGGTGACGCCGGATGCAGAGGCAAAAACCCGGTTCGTGCTGATCGACGCGGTCGGAGTGTCGGAAAGCCTGAAAACTGTGTCGCAGCCGCTTGAGCGCGACCGCGTCATCTCCTTCGACCGGCTGATCGACGACATCGCCGCTGGCCGGCGGGACGACGACGCCTTTGCCACGCTCGCCGCCCGCCTGGCCGCACTCGACAGGCGGATCGGCGAGAAGGACCGCGCGGCCATCGTCAAGGCCTCTGGCGGCGTCGATCTGTCCGGCTTGGCCTCGCGCCTGCTGGATGCCATCGATCCGGATGCGCTGGCGCAGCGAGTGCCAAAGGATGCGCCGGCGCCGGACCAGAAAAAAGCACGCGAGGCAGCGAAGGACGCCGCCGCGACGCTATTCGACGACCCGACGCTGCGGCGCTTGCTGAAGGATGTGAAGGCCGCCGCCGATATCCGGATCGACACCATCTCCACCGACGCGGTGGTCTCCTCCGGATGGGACGAGAACAAGGCCGCCGACACGGTCGCCCGCTTCAAGCGCTTTCTGGACGAGCGTCGGGACGAACTTGCCGCCCTGCAAATCCTCTACCGTTTGCCTTACGCGCAGCGGCGCCTGACCTATGAGGCGGTGGACGACCTGAAAGAGGCGCTAAAGCGCCCGCCCTGGCTTCTGGAGCCGATCGACATCTGGCGAGCCTACAAGCGCCTTGCCTCCGACAAGGTGCGAGGCAATCCCGCTGGCACGCTGGCTGACATCGTGATGCTGGTGCGCTTTGCCGTCGGTCAAAGCGAGACGCTGGAGCCTTTGCCCTCGATTGTCGCTGGACGTTTCAATCTCTGGCTCGGCCGCGAGGAGAAGGCCGGCCGAGCCTATTCCGACGAACAAAGGGCTTGGCTGATGGCGATCCGCGATCACCTCGCGGTCAATATCGAGATCAGGCCGGAAGACATGATGGATGCGCCGGAATTTTCCGGGCGCGGCGGCATCGTCAGGGCCCGCGCACTGTTCGGCGCACGGTTGCCGGCGTTGCTTGATGAACTCAACGAAGTGTTGGTGGCGTAATGGCGGTCGGCGTAGCGTTGGTGGAGAAAGTTGAAGATTTGACGGAGACCGACGGGCCTTGGCCGGTGCCGGAGGGGTGGACTTGGGCGAAGATCGAGACGGTCGCCCCCGTAAATCCATCCACAAATTTCGACACGCTAGACCCGGCTTCCGAGCTTCCTTTCGTTCCGATGGCGGCAGTTGCCGAGGAAACCGGGAAAATCGACCTTTCTGCTCGACGTCCACTGCAGAGTGTTAGCAAAGGCTATGTTCGTTTTCGGGAAGGTGATGTGATTTTCGCGAAGATCACACCCTGCATGGAGAACGGGAAGGTTGCGCCGGTCGTCGGGGTGCCCGGTGGGTACGCTGCGGGATCAACCGAGTTTCATGTCTTTCGGCCTGCGGCCGTCGATCAGCGATATCTCTGGTATTGGTTGGTAGGCCGAGGATTTCGCGGTCGCGCAAAGGGCAATATGAGCGGTTCGGCTGGGCAACTGCGCGTGCCGGTAGACTGGTTGCGCGAGGCCGATATTCCCCTCCCGCCGCTCATCGAACAGCGACGCATCGTCGGACGGGTCGATGCTCTGTTCGCCGAGATCACCGAGGGCGAGACGGCGCTGGCGGCGGCGCGGAAGGGTCTCGATACCTTCCGCCGAGCTTTGCTGAAAGCTGCCGTCACAGGCGAATTGACGAAAGACTGGCGTGCCGAAAACCCAGTGTCGGAGACGGGTCACGACCTCATAGCCCTGATCACCAAGGACCGCGCGATCAAAGGTGCTTCAACGACCCGATCCCGCCGTGCCGCCGGCGCTGGGCCGCTCAACACTTCCATCCTGCCGCAGCTTCCCGAGGGCTGGGCATGGGCCGCATTAGGCGAGATTGGTGAAATTGTTGGCGGTGCGACGGTCGACAAGAAAAGAAAGCCGACTGATCCCGTCACCGTTCCATACCTGCGGGTTGCCAACGTTCAGCGAGGCCACGTCGATCTGTCGAAAGTAAAGTCTATTACCGTCGAACGTGCGTCGGCAAAGAAACTCCGGCTTATCTCAGGCGATCTGCTTCTCAACGAAGGCGGCGATCGGGATAAGATTGGTCGAGGATGGGTTTGGGATGGGAGTATCCCGGACATGATCCATCAGAACCACGTGTTTCGGGTTCGCCTACACAGCGATTCTTTGAATCCATTCTTCGTATCGCACTACGCCAATGAAATGGGCAGACGCTTTTTCATTGAGGGCGGCAAGCAGACAACCAATTTGGCGTCGATTAGCCTTTCAAAGATCAGCATGTTGCCCGTGCCCATCCCACCGCCTGCTGAAGCTGCTGAAATCCTTCGCCGCGTGTCCGACGCGCTCGCAGCCGCTGCGGACGTACTAGCCGTATTCGACGCGGAAGCCGCAGACGCCGCACGGCTCAAGCAATCCATTCTCAAAGCTGCCTTCGAAGGGCGCCTTGTTGCCCAGGATGTCGCCGACGAGCCCGCCACCGCTCTGCTCGCCCGCCTCGCTGCAAAAACACCGTCCGTTCGCACCAGTCGTGGGCGCGCCAGAAAGTCCGACGCATGAACGCTCAAACCCTTGTCGCCAAGGTCTGGAATTTCGCGCATGTACTGCGCGATCAGGGCGTCTCCTATCAGGCCTACATCAGCCAGATTTCCTATCTGCTGTTCCTCAAGATGGACGAGGAGCGCGTCACCCAGATCGGCGAAGCCTCGATGCTACCTGACGGCGCACGCTGGGGTGACATCAGGGATCTATCCGGTGAGGCGCTGAATGCGACGTATGTGAAGCTGCTCGATAAGCTGTCAAAGCAGGGCGGCATTATCGGAGCGATCTTCCTCAAGGCCCAGAACGAGATTCAGGACCCCGCCAAACTCAAGCGTTTGGTCGGCCTCATCGATAGCGAAGTCTGGCTCGGCCTGCCGGTCGACGTGAAAGGCAACATCTACGAAGGCCTGCTCGCCCGCAACGCCGAGGACGTCAAATCCGGCGCCGGACAATATTTTACGCCGCGCTCGTTGATCGAGGCGATGGTGCAAGTGGTCGACCCGAAGCCGAGTCAAACTGTGCATGATCCAGCCTGCGGCACGGCAGGCTTTCTGCTCGCTGCATGGGAACAAATGAAGCAGCACCCGAAGGCACGTGACCGCGGCGTCTACTCGGCCCTGAAGAACAAGTTTTCCGGCGTCGATATTGTGCCGGAGGTCGTGCGCCTCGCGGCGATGAACCTATATCTGCACGGCATCACCGGTGTTGAATCAATTGTCGAGGCCAAGGACGCGCTCCTCGGCGCGGGCGGCAAGACCTACGACGTCATTCTCACCAATCCGCCGTTCGGCAAGAAACAGAGCTACCGCATCGTGCGCGACGATGGCGAGATCGACAGCGAGCGCGAGGACTACGATCGTCAGGATTTCTTCGTCACCACCTCCAACAAGCAGTTGAACTTCCTGCAGCACATCATGACCGTGTTGGCGCCGAACGGTGAAGCCGCCGTCGTGCTGCCCGACAACGTGCTATTCGAAGGCGGTGCCGGCGAGACCATCCGTCGCCGGCTGTTGAAGAATTTCGATTTCCACACGCTTCTGCGGCTGCCAACCGGCATCTTCTACAAGCAGGGCGTCAAGGCCAACGTGCTGTTCTTTGACAAGAAGCCGCCCTCTGAGACCGCGGCAACAAAGGATCTTTGGATTTACGACTTGCGTACCAACCAGCGCTTCACATTGAAAGAGCGCCCCATGGTACGGGCCGATCTCCATGACTTCATCGCCTGCTACCGGTCTGGCCACCGCTCCAAGCGCGAGGAGTCTGAAAAGTTCAAGCGCTTCCCGCTAGAAACCTTGCTGGCGCGCGATAAGGTCAACCTCGACATCTTCTGGGTAAAAGATCACGCGCTAGACGATCCCGACCTGCTGCCACCGCCCGACGAGGTCGCGGCCGAAATCGTCGAAAGTCTGGAGATGGCGCTCGATCGCTTCCGCAACGTGGCCAAGGCGCTTGGCGAGGGGCCTATATGAGCGACTGAGAGCGCTTCTCGGTGGCGCGGCGGAGAAAAGTTTTTCGACTGGCGGTCAACAGAACGACATGGCCGAAGAAGGGCTCCTGGTTTCGCGTTACGAAACCATGGGCTGGAAAGACCTTTGCTATCGCGCGATAGTCATCTCGACAAGGTGCCGGGCTTTGTAGAGTTTCACCTTCTCAAAGGGCCGGAAGCTGAAGATCACACTCTCTATGCTTCGCACACGGTTTGGGAAAACCGGGCTGTGTTCGAGGCCTGGACCAAATCAGAGGCGTTTCGGGCAGCGCACAGTAGGGCAGGGGAGAATAAGCCCCTGTATCTCGATCACCCGCAGTTCGAGGGGTTCGAGGTGCGGCAGACGGTGGCACGCGGCAAAAGCTGAGACCACGTTAGACAAATTGCGGCGGGAGAACTGCCCGATCGAAAAAAAGTCAATTGACTAGCTTTCCATAGTTGTCTGGCGACTTAAAGGTCGCCCCTTCAGTGCGTGATATCTGATTTTCAAATCGCTTGGCCTGTTTGCGTTCAACTGCTCGAACCACAAATTTCGATTGGAGGCCGGTTAGTTCCTCGTCGCCTCGAATGACCTGCCACATCCGACTGCAGACATACGCGAGGATCAACCCGATAAAGCCTGAAATCGTGCGACCGACCCAGACGCCAGCGCTCGCGGAGAGATGGGCTCCGAGGGCCTTTTCCATTGGGAGGGCAATTACTAGCGCAACCATTCCGGTAAGTACGACCAGGACAAGCAACTTGAGAGAACGCATTATTTGATCAACGGCTCTCGTCAGTTGCCGCACCTCGTCAAGCTCATAGTGATCGACCGACGTGAATGGCAATCCGCGGGCAAGCCGAACTAAAACACCAGCCGCCATTACCGACAGGGCGACCAGTAAGCCCGCCTTTAGCTCGTCCCAAGAAGTCACGTCGACAAGACAGGCAGCCACGATGCCGATAATGATGGGAATGATGATGTTGCGCCACCTAATCACAGCAAGCCTACTTCGTATGTTCAGCTATCTTTCCATCGTACAGAAAACGACGGTGAACCTCCAGCATCTGTTTTAGGGCGTCTTCGAGGTCGAGGAGGCTGCTCGCCTCCCGGACCTTTTTCACGTTCATATCCTGTGATAGCCGCGCATCTTCGCCCTTGATCTCGCCGTCCCTGCCTCGGACCCTGATCTCGCCTTCCGCCATATTTCGCAATCCGGCAGCAATGTTCGACATAAATTCCTTTTCAATTCTTCGTTTCGTGGCGCGATAAGAAATATTGACCCGAACCTCTAACGCGGCCTCTGTCGGCATCGCGTCAATAATCTTTTGCGCGCCAACCTCTCCGAGGAGGTCTATCAGGATTTTCTTCGACGCCGCGAAACCGCGCAAGATACGGTCGCCTACGGTTTCCTTTTCTTCGACGTCGACTACCCGATCCATGACTGCGGGTAGAGGTTCATCGGGCAAAGTTTCGGGAACGAAACCTCCAATCTCGATTGACTTGATGGCGCCCAAATCATCGCCTGTTTGCGCGCGATCAAATTCAAATTGAAGTTCAACATACTGCTGAGGTCCAATTACCTTACTTTGGTCACGAAGAAGCCAGGTCAAATACTCTTCCATCGCTTTTGTCGGAATGGAGACGTGCTGGATCATGTAAAAGTGGTCGCCGCATACTAGCCAGTACGCCATGCCGTGCAGGTGCTCTGTTCCATCGGGGGCCTTCTGCTCCGCAATGGCGAACGCCTTCAGTACTTCATCTAGTTTCTTGTGCTCGGTCTCTGCGGTCAGCTGCAATAGGGCCTGCAGCTGACCCGGAAGAAATAGGCACATATCGCCGAACACATACTGATCATCGATGTGATGATGGTTTAAGAGCCTCCTATATTCTTCCTGCCGCGGTACTGCCGTGATGCGGTTCTTGACCGTGTCTCCAACTTTCGTCCCGTCAGGAAGGGTTTTTTGAAGACCTAAGGCAATCACCTCTGACAAGGGAGCCATCGGAAACTGGTCATTGTCTCGTCGAAGTCGCCGATAGTGTATCTTGCACCGTTTCGTGGCCATTTTCCCCCGCATTTACAAACAGCTTAACCCAGATAGGTCACACGTGGAAGTAGCATATTCTGATTTGACGCCAAAAGAGGCGAGAGCAGCTGGCGCACGTGTCACCAGATAGCCTCGCCGGCGTTCTTCCCTCCTGAAAACCTATATTGCCGGAAGATCAATTCGGCAGTCGGAGCCGAGCAACCGAAGGCGGCGTTTGGACCTTAATTGGTACGGTTAAACCGCAGATGGGATTGCGAGGGTTGTTTGGGTTGGTATCGCCATTCGATGAGCAGCACGATTTTGTACGACGTTTATCACGGAACTACCGACCGCACGTTGCGCCTGGCCACGATGCCGGGCGCCGGCTACCCGCTCACCCAAGGCGCAGAGATTGGGTTCTGCCGGCCGGCAGGGAAGTCTCCGCTTCATTCGGATACGGCGCATGACGTCGGCGTTCGCGGCTATCGCTTCTTCCAAGTCGGCGAAGGCTAATCATGATATGATCGCCAACTAGACGGCGGCCGACCCGGCTGCGGCTGGCTTAATAAAATTGGTGGGGAGGAAGCGAATATGACAGAGATCGACTTGGTCGACTGGACCATCCAAGAGGCGCAGCATTTGAAAGCCGAGCGGCGCGAGCCGAGTGATGTCAACGACAAATCGCCGCTCGACAAACTACTCGCGGTGCTCGAACGCGAACCCGCGGGGCGGACCGACCCGGATGGTCCTGCCGCTCTGATTGCTCCTGGCATCCACCTGACCGTTGAAGAACCGGTAGCACGCCCATCTCGTGAAGCTGTCTCCGCGACCAAACCGGTCACCATGTCTGATCCGCCGGCCGTCGCCCCGGCCGTATCGTCGAACTCCGCGGACGCGCGGACAGAAGAACCCAAATCCGCCCTCCTAATGGCTATCGTTGCGCCGGACATCTACACAGCTCGGGCCGATCGCGATCGGGCGGTGGCCCTTCGCTGGGTGTTGAGGGATATCAAAAACAACCGATTGAAATGGTCGCCCGTCAATCAGGATGATCTGCGCACTTTGATCGAGATGGGGCTCGTCGAAATGCGAGATGACGCGCCTGTGCTAACGAATGCGGGTGTTAGCGCCATCATCTGACGTTCAACGGGAGCCGAAGAAGCTCCCGAAAGACTTGGCCGCTCGATCGCGCAAATTGCGTGGGCTGCGCGGGCTAGGGACTGAAGGGCGCATCGCAGCAGTCGAGACCATGCGTCGATCTTTGCAGTGGGAGAAAGAGCAAATACCCGCCGCGCAGCGGATCAAGTCAAGGGCACCTGCTTTGCCGTCCAG
>Ga0182024_10022805_pt1 | contig 11262 bp, 12 predicted proteins | sample P32metaG_FD_120480 | JGI IMG/M metagenome (GOLD analysis project Ga0182024, IMG submission 120480) | Permafrost microbial communities from Stordalen Mire, Sweden - P3-2 metaG (Illumina Assembly) | ecosystem: Environmental > Terrestrial > Soil > Wetlands > Permafrost | place: Sweden: Stordalen... | reverse complement strand
CTGCCCGCCAACAACGCGCTGTTGTGGGGCGCGCGCGGCATGGGAAAATCGTCGCTGGTGAAGGCTGCGCATGCCAGCATCAATGCCGAGCGCAAGCCGGCCGAGCGGCTGAAACTGATCGAGATTCACCGCGAGGACATCGAGAGCCTGCCGGCGCTGATGGAGCTGCTGCGCCGTTCCGATTTCCGCTTCATCGTGTTCTGCGACGACCTGTCGTTCGACGGCAACGATGCCTCCTACAAGTCGCTGAAAGCGGTGCTGGAGGGTGGCATCGAGGGACGTCCCGACAATGTCATCCTGTACGCCACCTCGAACCGCCGCCATCTGCTGGCGCGCGAGATGATCGAGAACGAACGCTCGACCGCGATCAATCCCGGCGAAGCGGTCGAGGAAAAAGTTTCGCTGTCGGATCGTTTCGGACTGTGGCTTGGCTTTCACCGCTGCAGCCAGGACGAATATCTCGCGATGGTGAAAGGCTATTGCGACCATTTCGGCATCCGGCTCGCCGACGACGAACGCGAGCGCGAGGCGCTGGAATGGTCGACCACACGCGGCTCGCGTTCGGGCCGGGTCGCCTGGCAGTTCACCCAGGAATTGGCGGGACGTCTCGGCGTGAGGCTGGCGGGCAAGTAGGTGGGTGACGCGTTGGCACGATTGTCATCCCCCCGAAAGCGGGGCGATGACGGCTGGCTTACGCGCCGCTGAGGAATTGCAGCGGGTCGACTGGCGACGAGCCCTTGCGGATCTCGAAGTGCAGTTGCGGCGAGGCCACCTCGCCCGACTGACCCGATTTGGCGATCACCTGGCCGCGCTTGATGGTGTCGCCGCGCTTCACCAGGAGTTCGCTCGCATGGGCATAGGCGGTGACATAACCATTGGCATGCCGGATCAGCACCAGATTGCCATAGCCCTTGAGTTCGTTGCCCGAATAGGCCACGACGCCGTCGTCAGCGGCCTTGACCGGCGTGCCTTCGGGCACGGCAAGATTGATACCGTCATTGGCCTTTCCGTTGGTCTTGGCGCCATAGGCGGTGATCACCCGGCCGCGCACCGGCCAGCGGAACGACGGCAGCGCGCCGGTCGCCTCGGCGGCCTTGACCGGCGACGGGCCTGACAGCTCCTCGGGCGTCGTCGTCGACTGGGCCAACCGGGCCTTTTGCTGCGACTCCTGGCCTGCGGCTGCCATTTTGGTGGCGGGCAGCGCCGCTGCCGCGGCAGGCTGGGCCGCCGCCATCGGCTGCAGGGCCGGCGTCGGCGGCGCGACGGCCGCGGTCTTCGCGCCGGGCACGGTCAGCTTCATGCCGAGCTTGAGGGTCGCGGTCGGCGCAAGGCCATTGGCCCTTGCGAGTTCGGCAACCGGGATGTGGTTGCGATGGGCAATGCCGAGCAGGGTGTCGCCCTGGTTGACGACATGAACCGCCGGCACGACGGCGGCGACTGCAACCGACTTGCTCGCCGGCGCGGCCAGCGCCGGCTCCGCCATCGCGGTGCTCTGGCGCGGAATGATCAATTGCTGGCCCGGCGACAGCACGCGCCGCCCTCTGTAACCGTTGGCCTGCATGATCGCGGCGGGTGAGACGTTGTAGCGATGCGCCAGGATCTCCAGCGTGTCGCTGGTGCCGACGATGATCGTGGTCGCGCCCTGGCCCACGGCATGGGCGGCCGCCACCGAGCGCGGGGCCACCGTGCCGGTGGTTTCAAGCGGATGCGCGGGCGGCGGCGAATAGGAAGCCACCCCGCGACCGCCTCCGGACACCCCGGCCGTTGGCGCCGGCAAGGACCGTGGCGTCGCAACTGGCGGCGGCAACGCCGCGGCCTGGTATTGCGATGGCGGACGGGAATATTGCGGAAGTTCGCGATGCTCGACCGCCGGGGTCGGCACCGAACCGGTGGCTTCCGCTTGCGAGGCGAACGGGTCGGAGAAGGGGTCTTGCGAGAGCCGCGTCGACATGTCGGCGCTGCAGCCGGCAAACCCGATCGACATCAGCGCCAGCACCGCGACCTGCGGCGCGCGGCGCGAGCAAAGCAACTCGACGACACCTGACATGGTTACTCACTCGTACGCAACAAACTACGATTTGAGTAAACACCCCCGCAGTAAACAACCGCTTAACCCTGCGAACAGCATGTTGGGGGACAGGCGATCCACAAGCTCTACAGCTCGCGCGCGATGCCAGGCAGCGCCGGCACGAAGCGCACGTCCACCAGCTCCTTGCGCTGCAGTCCTTCCTCGGTCCGGACCACACGGATGAGGGTCTGCGAGCCATGGTGCGGCCCGACCGGCGCGATCAGGATACCGGCCGGTTCGAGCCGCTGCGTCAGCGCCTCGGGGATCTGCTCCATCGCCGCGGTCACGATGATACGGTCGAAATCGCCGATCCCGGCCGGAAGGTCAAAGCCATCCCCCAGTATCACCTCGACATTGTCGCAGCCGAGCTTCTCGAGCCGTGCGCGGGCGTGGTCGGCGAGCGTCCGGTAGCGCTCGACGGTCAGCACCTGCCGGCAAAGCCGGGCCAGGATCGCGGCCTGATAGCCGGAGCCGGTGCCAATCTCAAGCACCCGGTGATGCGGCTGCAGCTTCAGTTGCTGGGTCATATAGGCCACGACAAAGGGCTGGCTGATGGTTTGCCCGCAGGCAATGCCAAGGGCACTGTCGCGATAGGCATCGGCGCGGTCGGCAGCCTCCACGAAGGCCTCGCGCGGTATCTCCTCCATGGCGCGCAGCACGGTTTGGTCGCTGATCCCGCGCCGCCGCAGGTTGAGCTGGAACATCATCTTTTCCGGCGGACTTTGAACAGATGGCATGGCAATCCCGCAAGCGGCGCTGACCGTGTCGGCTTGGCGACATGGCCGCCCAATGAATTCAAAATAGCGGTCGGAGGACCAAACAACGACCTCCCCGACTGGTTGTTCCGCCCCCCGGAACCGAAGCTGGCACCTTGCGTTGTGGAAGCCGGGCCATCAACCGGTTTTAAGGGTGAAAATGGCGCGACCGGGGGGTTATTCGTGGTGCACGCTATCCGCCGGATGGGTTCACGTTGACGTTGCGCCGGATGACGTTATTTGCGAACTTAGGTCGAGAACAGGGGGCAAGGACTTCACGATGACTGCGACGCGGCCGCCAGGCGGTTCAGTGTTTCTCGTCGAAGACGAGGTCATGATCAGGATGATGGTCGCTGACATGCTGGAGGAGCTTGGCTACCGCGTCGCCGCCGAGGCCGGCGAGATCGGCGAGGCGCTCAGGCTCGCGCAATCCACCGAGTTCGACCTCGCCATTCTCGACGTCAACGTCAATGGCAAGGTGATTTCACCGGTCGCTGAATTGATCAAGGCACGCAACCGTCCGTTCATCTTCGCAACCGGCTACGGCTCCTCGGGCCTGCCGGAAGAATATCGCGACCGCCCCGCGCTGCAGAAGCCGTTTCAGATCGAATCCCTGGCCAAGATGATCGACACCGCGCTGAGAAGCCCGGCCACGTAGACGCCCTTCTGCAAGCAGCCCGATGGGCCAATCATTTGCCGAGGTCGTCCCTGCGAAAGCAGGGACCCGTAACCACTGATGTCGGTTGTCGCAAGAGCAGCGGCCCGAGAGTGCCCAGCATAGGGATTTGTGGTTATGGGTCCCGGCTCGCGCTTTCGCTTGGCCGGGACGACGTGGAACTATTGCCAATCTATTTCAGCGTCGCGGTCAGCGCTGCCGAAAACGCCTCATCGGTGCGATCGAGCCGGAGCGGTGTCACCGAAACATAGCGGGCGGCGAGTGCCTCGAGATCGGTACCCGCCGCGGGCACGTCGACTTGCGCAAGCCGCTCGAACCCGATCCAGAAATACGGATTGCCGCGGCCGTCGCGGCGCTGGTCGACTTTCAGGAATCCGAGATTGCGCTTGCCCTGCCGGGTGACGCGGATACCTGCGACATCCTCCGGCGCGCAGGCCGGGAAGTTGACGTTGATGACGGTGTCCTTGGGTACGCCGGCGTCGATCACCTTGCGCAGGATCTGCGGGCCGAATTTCAGCGCCGTCTCCCACAGCGGCGCGTTGCGGGTCTCCATGCTGAATTCCTGCGACAGCGCGAACGACGGCAGCCCCAGGATGGTGCCTTCCAGCGCGCCGGCGATGGTGCCGGAATACACCACGTCTTCGGCGACGTTGCGGCCCTTGTTGACGCCGGACAGCACCAGATCCGGCATGGTTTCGCCGAGGATGTGACGCGCGCCCATGATCACGCAGTCGGTCGGGGTGCCGCGCACCGCGAAATGCCGCGGGCCGACTTCCCGCAGCCGCAGCGGGTCGTTCAGCGAAAGCGAATGCGAGACGCCGGACTGGTCGAGTTCGGGCGCCACCACCCAGACGTCGTCGGACAGCGCACGGGCGATTTCCTCGACGATCTTCAGGCCGGGCGCGTGGATGCCATCGTCATTGGTGCAGAGAATTCGCATTCGCCTGAACGCCTTTTCGATCCGATTCCGCCGCGGTCGCTGCGCCGTCTTATCCGGCTATCGGCGCAGAGGCAAACCCGCGCAAGCGGTCAAAACTGCCCTGATCGACCCTCTTGAGCGCCGCCGGATTGTCTCACGGTCAGTTTACCATCGAGTCCTCGAATAATCGCGCAGCGCAAGCGTTTATGCCTGTGGGAGCGACATCGTCCAAGAGGTGGAGGGAACCATGATGCGGAAATCGATTGTTGCGCTGCTGGCGTTGGCAGCCGTGGGCCTGGCTCAGCCGACCGCCGCGTCGGCCCGCGGCGGCGGCGGTGGTGGTTTTCACGGCGGTGGCGGTGGCTTTCACGGCGGCTTCGCGGGCGGTGGATTCCATGGCGGTGGATTTCATGGCGGCGGGTTTCATGGTGGTGGATTTCACCGGCATGTATTCGTAGGGTTCGGCTTTGGACCCTATTACGACGGGTACTATCCCTACGACTACTATGATGACGGATCCTACATCGTTCGCCGCCGCGTGCTGACGCACCATGGCTGGCGAATTCGCCGGGTCCAGCTCTGCGGATAGGGTTCTGTTCGAAACCACCCGCCGGCTTGCGCCGGCGGGTTGCTGTCCGGCCAATTGTCTCGCTACTTCGAGGCTTCCCCGGCAATGACCTTGAGCCCGCCCATATAGGGCTGCAACACGTCCGGCACGGCGATCGAGCCGTCATCCTGCTGGTAGGTCTCCATGACCGCGATCAGCGCGCGGCCGACGGCGGTGCCGGAGCCGTTCAGCGTGTGCACGAAGCGCGGCTTGCCATCGGACCCGCGATAACGCGCGTCCATGCGCCGCGCCTGGAAATCGCCGCATGCCGAACAGCTCGAGATCTCGCGATAGGCGCCGCCCTCGCCCTGCCCCGGCATCCAGACCTCGATGTCATAGGTTTTCTGCGCCGGAAAACCCATGTCGCCGGCGCACAGGGTCATTACGCGGTAGTGCAGATCGAGCTGCCGCAGCACCTCCTCGGCGCAGGCCAGCATCCGTTCATGCTCGTCCTTGCTTTGGCCAGGTGTCGTGATCGAGACCAGCTCGACCTTGGTGAACTGGTGCTGGCGGATCATGCCGCGGGTATCGCGCCCGGCCGCACCCGCTTCGGCACGAAAACACGGCGTCAGCGCCGTCAGTCGCATCGGCAGTTCCTTCTCGTCGAGAATGGATTCGCGGACCAGGTTTGTCAGAGGGACTTCGGCGGTGGGGATGAGCCAGCGACGATCTTGATTGGGCTGGTATCGAAAGCCAAGGACTTCGAGCTTCTCTCTACGAGCGGCTGCGATACCATTCGCCTCGGCGAAATCTAGAATCGCTTTCTTACTGGGTTCGAATTCTTGATATATATGCTTAATCTGAACATCCTCGGTTTCGACTCGAAATTGATCGTTGCTAAACTTCGGCAATTGCGCCGTTCCGAACATCACGTCGTCGCGCACCAGCAGCGGCGGATTGATTTCGGTGTACCCGTGCTCGTTGGTGTGGAGGTCGAGCATGAATTGCCCGATCGCCCGTTCCAGCCGCGCCAGGCCCTTCTTCAGCACCACAAAGCGCGCGCCCGACAGTTTCGCGGCCGCTGCAAAATCCATGTAGCCGAGCGCACCGCCGAGATCGTCATGCGGCTTCGGCGCGAACGCATAATTGCGCACCGCGCCAAATACGTGGTGCTGCACATTGCCATGTTCGTCGACGCCGTCAGGCACTTCGTCGAGCGGCAGGTTCGGAATCGCGGCGAGTTCTGTTGTCAGCGCCTCATCCGCCTGCTTCGCCGCCAGCTCGAGCTGCGGCATCGTGCTCTTGAGCTCGGCGACGTCGGCCATCAGCTTTGCCGCCCGCGCCTCATCCTTCGCCTTCCTGGCCTCGCCGATTTCCTTCGATGCTGAATTGCGTCGCGCCTGCGCCTGTTCGGAAGCCAGGATCGCCGCCCGCCGCTTCTCGTCGATTGCCAGCAGCGACGCCGCAAGCGGTGCGAGCCCGCGCCGCCTCAGCGCGGCGTCGAAGGCCTGCGGATTTTCGCGAATCCATCTGATGTCGTGCATGGCCATCTTCCCGTCATGGCCGGGCTTGTCCCGGCCATCCACGTCTTGGTCGCACGGTCTGTAAAAGACGTGGATGCCCGGGACAAGCCCGGGCATGACGATTAATCCCCCTACTCCGCCGGGTTGGCGGCGGACGGCGGCGGCGCGGCGGCGGGCGGGACCGGCGTCGCCTTGGCGGCGGCTTTCTTTTCCACGATCCGCACCGCGATGATCGAGCCCTCGTACAGCGCCAGCAGCGGCACCGCGAGCGAGGCCTGGCTCAGCACGTCGGGCGGTGTCAGCACGGCGGCGATGATAAAGGCGACCACGATGAAATAGCGGCGCTTGTCGCGCAACTGCTTCGAGGTGATGATGCCGATCCGCCCCAGCAGGGTCAGGATCACCGGCAGCTGGAACGCGATCCCGAACGCGAAGATCAGCGACATCATCAGCGACAGATACTCGCCGACCTTCGGCAACAGCTGGATCTGCGCGGTCTCCGGACCGCCGAGCTGCTGCATGCCGAGCGAAAACCGGATCAGCATCGGCAGCACCACGAAATAGACCAGCATCGATCCCAGCAGGAAGAAGAACGGCGTCGCGATCAGATATGGCAGGAACGCGCTGCGCTCGTGCTTGTAGAGGCCCGGCGCCACGAACTTGTAGATCTGCGCCGCCACGATCGGGAACGAGATGAAGCCGGCGCCGAACAGCGCAAGCTTCAACTGGGTGATGAAATATTCCAGCAGCGCGGTGTAGATGAATTTGGAGTTTTCCGCCCCCGCGACCCACACGAACGGCCAGACCAGCACGTTGTAGATCTGCTTGGCAAAGAAGAAACAGAAAATGAAGGCGACGCTGAACGCGAGCAACGCCTTGATCAGCCGCGAGCGCAGCTCGATCAGGTGGTCCATCAGCGGCGCCTTGCTGGCCTCGATATCCTCGGCGCTCATGACGCTTTGGCGTCCTTGAGAGCATCGGAGGCGGCGGGCACGACAGGCGGCGGCGCGGCTTCGGCTTCGGGCGTGATTCTCAGCGGCTCCGCCGCGGCGTGGGCGTCTGCCTCGACAAGGGTCTGTGGCGTCGGCGGCTCCGGCGTCGTCGGTGTCAGCGGCGGCTCGATCGCGGCGGTCTCGGCCGCCGGCAACGCCGGCTTGTCGACGTCATCGATCCGGAGCGCCTCGGTGACGTCCTTTTGCAGCGAGGTCATGACGTTGCCGCTGGCAAGGCCGCTCGCAGCCTCCTTGACCTCGTCAAAGGTCTTCTTGAGGTCGGCCATTTCGGCCTCGCGCATGGCTTCCTGGAACTGGCCCTGGAATTCGGCGGCCATCCGCCGCGCCTTGCCCATCCACTGGCCGACCATGCGCAGCACGCCCGGCAATTCCTTCGGGCCGATGGCGATCAGCGCGACAACCGCGATGACGGCGATTTCACTCCACCCGATGTCAAACATGAAAGTTTCCGCTTACGCGAGGCGATCACCCGCCGCGACGGCTTTGTCGCACGTCCTGTTCAGACGGCCTTGCTGCCGACATCGGACCGCGCGGCTGCCGACGGCGTCGCATTATGGTCGATCGACTTCACGGGCTCGGGCTTTTCTGCAGTCTTCTCATCGTCCTGCATGCCCTTCTTGAAGGCCTTGATGCCCTGAGCGACGTCGCCCATCAGGTCCGAAATCTTGCCGCGTCCGAACAACAGCAGGACGACTGCGATCACGACGATCCAGTGCCAAATGCTAAGCGAACCCATCCTGCAATCCTCCAACACGAGAGGCCGGCAACCCGGCCTGATCTTCCCGGAAAGTAGGCTCACGGGGTGTCAAAAACAAGGACTTAGGCCCGCTCAAATCGCGCTTCACACGCTACCGTTAACCCGCATCCCCTGCGGGTTTTTCGACATGCCGGCGCGGCGGATCAACCGCCCTCGCCGCCTTCCGGTTCGGCGGCCGGCGCCAGTGCAAGTTCCAGATCGCCGATTTCGAGCGGATCCTCGTCCTCGCGCAATGTCGGGTCGTCGGACGGCGTTGGAACGCTGAACCCGGAAGGCAACCGTGAATCGAGCAGGCCGGTGCCCCTCAGCTCTTCCAGGCCCGGCAGATCGCCGAGCGCCTCCAGGCTGAACTGCGACAAAAAGGCCTCCGTGGTTCCGAAGGTCAACGGGCGGCCAGGTGTCTTGCGACGGCCGCGCGGCCGGATCCAGCCGGTCTCCAGCAGAACATCCAGTGTTCCCTTGGAGGTGATGACGCCGCGGATCTCCTCGATCTCGGCACGGGTAACCGGCTGATGGTAGGCGATGATCGCCAGCACCTCGATCGCCGCGCGCGACAGCCGTCGTGTCTCGGTGCTCTCCCGCGTCATCAGCCAGGACAAATCGCCGGCGGTCCGGAAGGTCCATTTGTTGGCGATGCGAACCAGGTTGACGCCGCGCGAGCCGTAGTCCGCCTGCAACTGCGCCAGCGCCAGCTTGATATCGACGCCATCGGGCATCCGCTTGGCCAGCGTCGCCTGGTCGAGCGGCTCGGTCGAGGCGAACAACAGTGCTTCCAGCAGCCGCAGCTCTTCGGGCCGCGCTTCCGGATCGACAGCACGCTCCTCGACATCGGCTGTGCGTTTTTCCGCCAGGCTTGCCATGGGTCGGTCTCCTTCTTCCAGTTACTCGGCCGACAGATCCGGCGCGGTCATCGCGCCCGATACTGATTGCGGCGGACGCTTTCGAAAAAACAGCGGCGCGAACGCCTCTTTCTGGTTCAGTTCCATCTCGCCCTCCCGCACCAGCTCCAGCGCGGCCGCAAGGCTCGAGGCGAAGACGGTGGCCTTTTGGGTGGGATCGGAGACGTAGCTGAGCAGGTATTCGTCAAGGCAGCTCCAGTCGTCGGTAAGGCCGACCAGTCGCTCCAGCGAGGCCCTCGCCTCGGACAGCGACCACACCGTGCGCCGGGTCAGATGCACCGTCGCCAGCACGCGCTGCTGACGCTGCGCGGCGTAGGCGGTGAGCAGGTCGAACAAGGTAGCGGTAAAGCGCGGGTGGCGGATTTCGGCGATGGCTTCCGGATTGCCGCGCGGAAAAATGTCGCGCTGCAATTGCGGGCGGTTCATCAGCCGGTTCGAGGCTTCGCGAATGGCCTCGAGCCGGCGCAGCCGGTTGGCGAGCGCGGTCGCCATTTCCTCGGCGCTCGGCCCCTCCGCCGTGGCGGGTTCGGGCAGCAGCAGCCGCGACTTCAGGAAGGCGAGCCACGCCGCCATCACCAGATAATCGGCGGCAAGCTCGAGTCGGATTTTTCGGGCCGCCTCAATGAAGACCAGATACTGATCGGCCAGCGCCAGGATGGAAATCTTGGCGAGATCGACCTTCTGCTGTCGCGCCAGCGCCAGCAGCAGGTCGAGCGGGCCCTCATAGCCTTCGACGTCGACGACCAGCGCCGGCTCGCCATCGGCAATGTCAGCGGGCCGTCCGGTTTCAAACGATAGAATTTCCGCGCTCATGCGCCCGTCATCCCTGCCCGCTCAATCAACCCATCCAGCTCAGCCCGCGCCCTCGACCGGTCGAACGGCTGCGGCGGCTGGCGCGACGCCAGCGCCCGTTCGGCCCGCCGCAGCGCCTGGCCCGACAATTCCGGGGTCTCGGCGGCGACCTCGCGCATTTCGTCGAGCTTGCCGTTGCAATGCAGGACGATGTCGCAGCCGGCGGCGACGATGGCCCTGGTCCGCTCGGCAATCGATCCCGCCAGCGCGTTCATGGACACATCGTCACTCATCAACAAACCCTGGAACCCGATCACACCGCGAATCACGTGCGCGATGATTGTCGCAGAAGTCGTGGCCGGATGGGCGGGGTCGAGCGCGCTAAACACAACATGCGCGGTCATCGCCATCGGCAGGTCAGCCAGCGGTCGAAACGCCGCGAAATCCGTCCGTTCCAGTTCCATTTTGGGCGTATCGACCTTGGGAAGCCTGAAATGGGTATCCGCAGTCGCTCGTCCATGCCCTGGAATATGTTTCAGCACCGGCAATATTCCACCCTGTTGCAGCCCCTGCGCCACCGCGCGAGCAATTGCGGCGACCTTGCCCGGCTCGGTTCCATAGGCCCGGTTGCCGATCACGGCATCGGCGCCGGCCACCGGCACGTCGGCCAGCGGCAGGCAGTCGACATTGATCCCGGTTTCATGGAGGTCGGCTGCGATCAGCCGCGCACTCAGCCGGGCGGCCGTGAGCCCGAGCGTGGGATCGACGTCATACAGCGCGCCAAAGACCGCCCCGGGGGGATAGACCGGCCAGTGCGGCGGGCCCAGCCGCTGCACCCGGCCGCCCTCCTGATCGATCAGCACCGGCGCCTCGGGGCTACCCTGTTCTTTGCGCAATTCGCGAACGAGCTGAACGACCTGGTCCGGCGCCTCGATATTCCGTTTGAACAGAATGAACCCCCACGGGCGCTGCGAACGAATGAATTCGCGCTCGGCGGCGCTCAGTTCCGGTCCGGATATGCCGGTGATGAAGGCCCGCATCTGCATGTGGCCGATTAGCCTGCACGCGGCCTGAGGGTCAAGGAAACCGCCGCTAATTCCTCTGGATGACGCACTGTCCGCCCGCAGTCTTCAGACTGCCGCAGAATTGAGACGCCTCCTCCGAGGACCCAAAGGGACCCACCATGGCGCGGTAATAGACCCCCTTTTCGCCGAGGTCGGCACGCTTGATCAATGGCGACCGCGATCCCAGCACGGTGGGGAACTTGCCCTGCAGGACCCGGTAGGACGCCTGCGCATCCGCCTCGTTGCGCT
>Ga0182024_10022804_pt1 | contig 11262 bp, 11 predicted proteins | sample P32metaG_FD_120480 | JGI IMG/M metagenome (GOLD analysis project Ga0182024, IMG submission 120480) | Permafrost microbial communities from Stordalen Mire, Sweden - P3-2 metaG (Illumina Assembly) | ecosystem: Environmental > Terrestrial > Soil > Wetlands > Permafrost | place: Sweden: Stordalen... | reverse complement strand
CGTGCTGCATTACGTCAACAAGCGCTTCAAACCGAAATTCATGATCAACCTGGCGACGCTGACCGGCGCCATCATTGTCGCGCTGGGCCAGGAATATGCCGGCATGTTCTCGAACGACGACAAGCTTGCCGAACGCTTGAGCAAAGCCGGCGAGGCGACCGGCGAACGGGTGTGGCGCATGCCGCTCGGCGCCGAATACGACAAGATGATCGAATCGAAATTCGCCGACATGAAAAATACCGGCGGGCGCTGGGCCGGCGCGATCACCGCGGCGCAATTGCTGCAGCGCTTTGTCAACAAGACGCCGTGGGCGCATCTCGATATTGCCGGTACCGGAATGGGCTCGCCGCAGACCGAGATCAACAAGAGCTGGGGTTCCGGCTGGGGCGTTCGGTTGCTCGATCGGCTGGTCGAGGATTACTACGAGCGCTGACGGCGACGGCTCGCGCCGTGGCACCGGCGCCAGACGGCAGGCGAAATGACCGAGGTCCTTTTCTACCACATGAAAGGGCAGGCGCTTGAGCAGGTCCTGCCGTCGCTGCTGCAAAGATCGCTCGAGCGGGGCTGGCGCGTCGTGGTCCAGGCATCCTCGGACGAACGCATCGACATGCTCGATGCCCATCTGTGGACGTGGCGCGACGACGCGTTTCTGCCGCACGGCACCTGGCGCGACAGTGAGGTCGCCGAGCAGCCTATTCTGCTCACGGTGAACGAGGATAACCCCAACGGCGCCGGCGTGCGCTTCCTCGTCGAGGGGGCCGGCATGCCGGGTGACGCGACGTCCTACCAGCGCCTGGTCCTGCTATTCGACGGCGAAGATCCGGACGCCGTCGAGGCTGCGCGCAGCCGCTGGTCCGAAGCCAAAGCCGCAGGGTTTGAGGTCACATATTGGCAGGCCGACGAGAACGGCCGCTGGCAGCGCCGGGCCTAGCGTTCTGACCTGTGTCAACGGACGAAGTTTCTCAATCATCTGTTTGAAATGCATATTGTTTTATTGCTTTAAGCATACGGCTTGAGAGCTCCTGGCAAAACGCATGGCTCATCACGATATTCTTTGCTCCGCCAATGATTTGAATGCTATAGTTGGTTCCATGAATAAACGTTCAGTGAAAAACAGTCGTCCGGTGAAGCCGAGTCGGAATGGAGCAGTTCGCAAGGCCCCGGTTCGCAAAACCTCAGCCCGCAAAGCACCGGCCCGCAAGGCTCCCGCGCGCCAGCCGGCGGCGAATCCTGAGGCCAACCCAGCCGTCAACATCGCCACCGTCAGCGTCGTCCAGGTCATGGCGCGCGCGGCGGCGCGCGCGCACAAATATCGTGTCGGTCAATCCGTATTTTATACGTCGAGCCCCATCAGCCGGCCGGGTGCCAGCGGCAGCTATGAGGTCGTCAGGTTGCTGCCGTCCGACGGCGACGACTATCAATATCGCATCAAAAATCCCGGCGAGGCGTTTGAGCGCGTCGCCAAGGAAAGCCAGCTCGAACTCGAGCACTGATCGCGACCGGCAGGTCTTTCGCGTCGGTCAAGGGGTGGCGTCGGCGATACCGCTGCGCCATACTCCGGCGCACGCGCGGTGGGGCGTCCGCGTCCGTCAGTGAGGCACGTTGATGGCGGGCTTTGATCCCAAAATGGGAAGCGCGGCATTCGTCACTGTTGCGGGCTCCGGCGCCGTGGCGTTCGGCGCGATTTTCGGCGCGGCGATGGCCTGGGCGCTGCTGCACCGTCCGCCCGTGGTCGATCATGATGCCGACCGCCGCGCCCTCGAAATGCGCGCGCAGGAACTGGCCACGCGGGGGCTTGCGCCCGGTTCGCCGCTCGCGTGTCTCGACGCCGTGACCGGCGAGGGCGTCGAGGCGGCATGCGAAAAAGCGCTGTTCGCCTCGCCGGAGACCGTGGCGAGCGCCACGTCCTATGCGGTGGCGCGGCTCGCGCTGCTTTCGGACATGGCCGCCTACGTCAAGGCCGGCGGTACCCCTATCGACCCGATGTTGCTGTCGCTGCGCCGCGCGATTGAGGCTGACCGTTTCGGTTTCCTGGCGCACGCGCTCATGGTGCGCGACGGCTGTACGAGCCGTGACTGCAAGGCGCTCGACGTTCTGCACGACCCGAGCCAGGTGCGCGCCAACCTCCACGATGGAACGCTCGGCCATTACCTTGAGCGCTATTTGATGGTGTGGGCGCAGCCGCCCAATGCCGCGGTGGCGGATGCGACGTCCGGGCCGGCTGCCGCCGCTCCGCCGGCGGCCGAGCCGCCGCCGCACAAGATGGTCAATATCGATTTTCCCACGGCGGCATCGATCCCGCCCGTGAGCATTATGAATCCCGAGTCCACCGGCAAGGCATCGACCGGCGCGGCGGCAGCGGCCGCGGCGAATCCCAATCCGCCTGCGGTTGCTCCAACCGCGGAGCGGCGGCAGCGCAAGCAGCCCGGCAATCCGCCGGCGCAAGCGGCCGCTCCCGCTCCGCCGACGGCGCCCCCGGCGACCGAGGCGCAGGTCGATCCGGTCTGGACGCCCGCGCCCGCCTCGCCGCCGCAGGCGGCCGCGGCCGCGCCGCCGGCCGCGAACTTCGCACCCGGCGGGGCGACGCCGGTTCAACTCAATCCGTTCGCGCCGCAGTGAAGTGATTGCTTTGTCAGGGTCGTGGCGCTGACGCGCGCCCGCGCGCCCGCTAGACTCTCTCCACATGTTCGGCTCGGTTCTCATCGCCAACCGTGGCGAGATCGCCTGTCGCATCGCTCGTACCGCCAAGCGGTTGGGGCTGCGCACGATCGCCGTCTATTCGGCGGCGGACGCGGGAGCCTTGCATACCCGCCTGTGCGACGAGGCGCATTGGATCGGGCCGGCGGAGCCTCGCGACAGCTATCTGTCGATCGACCGGCTGATCGATGTCGCCGGCAAGGCCGGCGCCGAATGCATCCACCCCGGTTACGGCTTTTTGTCGGAGAACGCCGATTTCGCGCAGGCCTGCCGGCAGGCCGGATTCGCCTTCGTCGGCCCGCCGGCCGAGGCGATCCGCGCCATGGGGCTTAAGGATCGTGCCAAGGCGCTCATGGAGAAGGCGGGCGTTCCGGTGGTTCCCGGCTATCACGGCGATCGTCAGGACGCGAGATTCCTCAAGGAGAAAGCCTACGAGATCGGCTATCCGGTGCTGATCAAGCCGGCCGCGGGGGGCGGCGGACGCGGTCTGCGCCGCGTCGAAAAGCATGCCGAATTCGAAGCTGCTCTCGAAGGCGCCGCCCGTGAGAGCGAAGCGGCATTCGGCAGCAGTCGGGTCTTGATCGAAAAATACGTGGCGGCACCGCGACATATCGAGTTCCAGATTTTTGCCGACGTCCACGCCAACGTCATTTATCTCGGCGAGCGCGATTGCTCCCTGCAGCGCCGGCATCAGAAGGTGATCGAGGAGGCCCCGGCGCCGGGCATGACGGAAGAACTGCGGGTGCAAATGGGCGCCGCGGCGGTGCAAGCGGCAACAGCTGTCGGTTATGTCGGCGCCGGCACGGTCGAATTCATCGCCGACGGCACGCGCGGCCTGCGGGCCGACGCCTTTTGGTTCATCGAGATGAACACGCGGCTCCAGGTCGAGCATCCGGTCACCGAGGCGGTCACGGGTCTCGACCTGGTAGAGTGGCAATTCCGCGTTGCCGCCGGCGAAAGGCTCACGCTCAAGCAGCCGGAGGTCCGCATCGAAGGCCACGCCATCGAGGCGCGCGTCTATGCCGAGGATCCCGAGAGCGGCTTTCTGCCGTCACCCGGCCGCATCGTCGCACTGGAATTGCCGAACGATATCCGCGTCGACAGCGGCGTTGAGACGGGCGACGAGGTTACGCCGTTCTACGATGCGATGATCGCCAAGGTCATCGCTCATGCGCCGAGCCGCGAGGCTGCACTGGAGCGGCTCGCGGCGGCGTTGGACCACACGGTCATTGCCGGGCCGCGGAGCAATGTCGGCTTTCTCGCGGCGCTGTGTCGGGCGAGCGATTTCCGGCAAGGCTGGGTCGATACCGGATTCATCGACCGCAACCTCGCGGCGCTCGGTGCGGTCCCGCATGGCGTCGATCGTGCGGCTGCGGCACTGGGTGTCGCGCACTTGCTGGCCGGCGACCACAACGGTGCGCTGCCCAATGCAGATGCGAGTTCCGATGAAGAGCCGGCCGAAGCCTATTCGCCGTGGGCAGCCCGCGACGGTTTTCAACTTGGCGGCGGGCGCGCGCTCGACATTCCGGCCGTGGTCGATGGCGAGAGCGCCCTCGCCATCGTCAGCTACGGCCGCGACGGCATGCGCGTCATGATCGACGACAGTGAGCCGGCCAGGGACGCGCGGGTGTTCATGGCGGGTGGCGATGCTTACGTCTTGCGCCACGGCCGCCAGACCCGGGTACGAATCAAGGACTTCGCCACCCCGGCGGTGGACGCGGGCAGCGGCGACGGCGTCGTCAAGGCGCCGATGCACGGCAAAGTGCTGGAGATCCTTGCCGCTGTCGGCGATCACGTGAGCGGCGGCCAACGTCTCGCCGTGATCGAAGCGATGAAGATGGAGCATACGTTGCGCGCGCCGTTCGCCGGCGTCGTGACGAAAGTTCCCGCCGCGACCGGCGCTCAAGTTGTGGAAGGCGCCGAGATCATGGTGATCGAACCCGCCGCCTCGCGATAAAGTGCCTCCATGCCATTGCATCTCATCAAGCTTTGCGTCGGTGCCAATTCGGTTCGCGACCTTGAGGACTGGATCAAGCAAAAGCTCAAGGAAAAGCGCAAACGCGGTGAAAAGCCTGAACATATCCACCGCACGCGCATGGTGCCGAAGCGCGCCGGAGAGCTGACCGCCGGCGGCTCGTTATTCTGGGTCATCCGCGGCGAGATCATGTGCCGCCAGCTGATCCGCGACGTCAGGCCGTTCCGCGATAAGGACGGCGTCGGGCGCTGCGGAATTGTGCTCGACCGCAAAATCGTCTTGGTGGCGCCGCGGCCGTATCGGGCCTTTCAAGGCTGGCGCTACCTGCCGGCGGCGGACGCCCCGGCCGACCTCGCCCAGGCGGCGCCGGGTGCCGCGGCCATGCCGGAGAAGCTGCGGCGCGAGCTGCGCGAACTCGGTTTGATGTGAGCCGATCGCGCCCCCTACCGGCCTGTTGCCGCATGGCGCGCCCCATGGTGATCACGTAAGCTCCGCCGCCAAGCCAGCCGTGCATCATCCCGAAAAGGGGATGCGGTTTTCCGACAAGATCAAGCGCGGGCCAAAGGCCGTTGCGGAGAAAGCCATGATTATTGACAGCGAGAAGGACGTTACCAAGGCCGTGCTCGACGAATATGCGCGAACCAAGAACCCGCGATTGCGCGAAATCCTGGCCGCCCTCGTTCGCCATCTGCATCAATTCGCCCGAGAAGTCAGACTGACCGAGCAGGAATTCCACGCCGCCATGGCTTACATCGTGGCGATCGGCAAGAATTCCAACGAAACCCATAACGAAGCGGTGTTGATGGCGGGCTCGCTGGGACTGTCGTCGCTGATCTGTCTCATCAACAACGGCGACAATGGCAAGACCGAGACTGATGCGAACATGTTGGGGCCGTTCTGGCGCATGGATTCGCCGGCGACCGGGAACGGAGACTCCATCGTGCGCTCGCCGACGCCCGGTCCAGTGCTGTTTGTCGATGCCTGGTTCCGCGACGCCGGCGGCCAGCCGATCGAAGGCGCCGAGGTGGATATATGGCAGTCGTCGCCGGAGGGATTCTACGAGAGCCAGGATCCGATCCAGGCCGACATGAATCTCCGCGGCAAGTTCACGACCGACAGGGACGGGCACATCAGCTTTCGCAGCGTGAAGCCCGCCGGGTATCCGATCCCGATCGACGGCCCGGTCGGCGCGCTGCTGCGCGCGGCGGGCCGGCACAATATGCGTCCGTCGCACCTGCACTTCCTCGTCTACAAGACCGGCTTCAAGACGCTGATCTCGCAGCTCTACGACCCCGAAGACGAGCATATCGAAACCGATGTGCAGTTCGGGGTTACCCGTAAACTGATCGGCCATTACGTCCGCCACGACGACAGCCGCGCCGGATCGCCCGACGTCAAACCGCCGTGGTATTCGCTCGAGCATACCTTCATCATGGAGAAGGGCGTGGCGTCGTTGCCGCGGCCGCCGATTAGCGGCAAGGCGCAGGGCGAGCGCCCGGAAATTCCGCATCTCGAACCGGCATAGGGTTCCGCCTGTCCTTCGCCGAAGCGAGAGGGGGGAGGATTGGCAAGGAAATCAGGGAGGAACGAAAAATGTTGCGCAGAACCTTGCTGAAGGGCGTGGCCGCCGCGGCAGCCGGCGGCGTGTTGGCCCGTCCCGCCGCCGCGGATACGACCTTGAAGATCGGCATGAGTCTGCCGATGACCGGTGCCGGCTTCAACGCCGTCGGCCGGCAGCTCAAGGCCGCGATTACGCTCTTTGTGCAGCAGAACGGCGATATGGTCGCCGGGCGCAAGATCGAGCTCACCATGCGCGACGATGGCGGCGTCGGCGATACCGCGCACCGCATCATCCAGGACATGATCGTCAACGACAAGGTCGACATTATCGGCATCGGCATCACGCCGACCGCGCTCGCCGTCGCGCCGCTGGTGACCGAGGTCAAGAAGGTGGCCCTGGTGATGAGTTCGGGCGCCTCGATCACGACGACAAAGTCGCCCTACTTCGTGCGCGCCGGCTTTATTCTCAGTCCACAGTCGTGGATCATGGCGGAATGGGCGTTCAAGAACGGCAGCAAGCGGGTCGTCACCCTGGTCAACGAATGGGCGCCCGGCATCGAAGCGGAGACCGCGTTCAAGACCCGCTTCACCCAGGTCGGCGGCCAGGTCGCCGAGTCGATCCGCATCCCGCTCGCCAATCCGGATTTCGCCCCGTTCCTGCAGCGCATCGCGGATCTCAGCCCGGACACTGCATTCATCTATTTTCCCGGCACCCAGGCGCCAGTTTTCGCCAAGCAGTTCGCCGAGCGCGGGCTGGCCAAGTCCGGCATCAAGATCATCGGTCCGGGCGACCTGACCACCGACGACAGCCTCAACGATATGGGCGACCAGATGATCGGCATGATCACCGCGGGCCTGTATTCCGCGTCCCACGATTCGGCGCTCAACAAGGCCTATGTGGCGGCAATCCAAAAGGCGAATAGTTTCCGTCCGGATTTCGTTTCGCTCGGCGGCTATGACGGCATGCACCTCATTTACGAGGCGCTCAAGAAAACCGGCGGCAACGCCGACGGCGACACCCTGATCGCGGCGATGAAGGGCATGGCCTGGGAGAGCCCACGCGGTCCGATCTCCATCGACCCTAACACCCGCGACATCGTCGGCAACGTCTACATCCGCAAGGTCGAGAAGATCGACGGCCAGCTCTGGAATACCGAGTTCGAGACCTTTCCCAACGTCAAGGACCCGATGAAGCCGGCTGCCTAGGTCGGGGCGGTCACCTGGGTCTTACACCGCGACATTGTCGATCAGTCGCGTCTTGCCGATCCGCGCGGCGACCAGCAGCCGGACCGGCTCCTGCTTTATTGCGGCGACCGGCGCCAGCGTCTCGGCGTGGCGCGCTTCGAGATAGTCGAGCACAAATCCTGCGCGCGCGATCGCGGCGCGGCCGCGGCGGAGCGTCGCCGCAATCGGCTTTCCGGCCGCGATCGCTGAGGCGCATTCGGCGAGCGCGCGGTGCAGCACCGGCGCCACGGCGCGCTCATTCGGCGACAGGTAGCGGTTGCGCGACGACAGCGCGAGCCCGTCGGCTTCGCGAACGATCGGCACACCGACGACGCGGGTCCCCAGATCGAGGTCACGCGCAAGTTGCGTCACGACCATGAGCTGCTGATAGTCCTTTTCGCCGAACACCGCGACGTCGGGCTTGCATTGCATGAACAGCTTGGCGACGACCGTTGCCACGCCGGCGAAAAAATGCGGCCGAAAGGCATCTTCGAGGCCGGCCTCAGCGGGGCCTGCCGGCACGATCCGCGTGGCAAAGCCTTGCGGGTACATGATCGTCACGGTGGGCGCCCAGACCAGATCGACCTCGAGCTCGGCCAGCCCCGCCAGATCCGCCGCAAAAGTCCGCGGATAAGTTTTCAAGTCCTCGTGCGGCGCGAACTGGGTCGGATTGACGAAGATCGAAACGATGACGCGACTGGCGCGACGCCGGGCCGCGCGCACCAACGCAAGATGCCCGGCGTGAAGCGCACCCATGGTCGGCACCAACGCGATCGTTTGCCGCCGCGCGCGGAATTCCGCGATGGCGCGTTTGAGTGCAGGCGAGCCGCGTATGACACGGGGTTGACGCTTTTCCTCGGTAAGCTTCTTGACCATCGGCATGCCGTCGGCGTTGCGGCGCGAGCACAGTGCGCAGCTTCGTGCGCGCGTTCCGTGGTTAATGATTAACTTGTCGAGGCCAATGCTGTATCTTGACCGTAAGCCTTGCAAGCCGGAGAGAAGTGTCAGCTACGCTTGGGGTTGCGTTACCATGTTGATGCAGGTTGACGTCGGCAAACCGCTTTCGGCGCACGTCATCGTCCTCGGTAACGAAAAAGGCGGCTCGGGAAAATCCACGACGGCCATGCATGTCGCTGTTGCGCTGCTGCAGGCCGGTCAGCGTGTCGCCACCATCGACCTCGATTCTCGCCAAAAGAGCTTCACCCATTATATCGAGAATCGGCGGCAGTGGGCCGAACGCGCCGGCGTCAAACTCGAAATTCCCGCCCATTATTGTGTCGCCCGCGGTTTTGGGCTTCGGCTCGACGAGATCGAGGCGCAGGAATTCGCCGCGTTCGCCGAAGCCATCGGTGCGGTCGAGAACAGCCACGACTTCGTCGTCATCGACACGCCGGGTTCCGATTCCTATTTGATGCGGCTTGCGCACTCGATGGCCGACACGCTGATCACCCCGCTCAACGACAGCTTTGTCGATTTCGACGTGCTGGGCTCGGTCGATTCGACCACTTTCGCGGTGACCGGCGTGAGCCACTATGCCGAAATGGTCCGGGAGGCGCGCCGGCAGCGCCGTCTGGTCGATGGCGGATTGACCGACTGGATCGTCGTGCGCAACCGCCTTTCGGCATTGGGATCACGCAACAAGCGGCTGGTCGGGGCGGGGGTCTATGAACTGGCCAGGCAGCTCGGCTTCCGCTCCATCGACGGCTTTGCCGAACGGGTGGTCTACCGCGAGTTCTTCCCGCGCGGGCTGACCGCGCTCGACGATATCGACGAAGATACGCTCGGCGTGCGGCCGACGCTGTCCCACGAGACCGCCCGCGACGAAGTGAAAAGCCTGATCGACGCCTTGAAGCTGCCGATCGATGAGCGCGGCCGGCGGCGCGTCGCCGCCCGGGCCGAATGGGCAGCAGCCAGCGCGAAACCGCTCGAAACCCACGATCTCCTCGCCGACTGATTGGGGCGGTTTGGGCGGCTGACGCGCCGGCCATTGCGCGCTTTGGCGCGCAGCGCCACTTTATGGCCGTTGCCATAAGACCCGAAGCTTGCCGCGAAAGTCTATTTCGATGAGCAAAGACCGGTCTGATCGGACGCCGGCGCCGGCTCATTCGGCGGAGCGCGACCGCGCTGCAGACAAGGCTCCGGCCGCCACCGGGCGTGCCGAAATCGACGCGTTCCTTGACCGCGTCAATGCGCTCGGCCCGGCCGCCGCGCCGGGCAAGCGCGGCCGCCTGATCTTCGCCCTCGACGCCACCATGAGCCGTCAGCCGACCTGGGATACCGCGTGCCGGCTGCAGGCCGAAATGTTCCGCGAAACCGCTGCCATCGGCGGGCTCGACATCCAACTCGTCTATTATCGGGGGCTGGCAGAGTGTCGGGCCTCGTCGTGGATTGCCGAGCCAGAACGGCTGGGCGCGCTGATGTCGCGCATCGACTGCCGCGGCGGACATACCCAGATCGGTAAGGTTCTCGCTCATGCCCGCCGCGAGACCGATAAGGCGAAGGTCGGTACTCTGGTATTCGTCGGCGATGCGATGGAGGAGGCGCTGGACGATTTGTGCACCGGCGCCGGCGAGCTTGGACTGCGCAATGTGGCGGCCTTCATGTTCCAGGAGGGCTACGATCCAATCTGCGAGCGGGCGTTCCGCGACATCGCCCGCCTGACCAGAGGCGCCTATTGCCGCTTTGCGCCCGGCGCGGCTCACGAATTGGGTGAGTTGCTGCGGGCAGCCGCGGCCTATGCGGCCGGCGGCATGAAGGCGCTCGCCGATCTGAAACAGCGCCAAAGCGCCGGCGCGGTCAGGCTGCTGGAGCAGCTGAAATAGCCATGCCGTTGATCTTCGGCGCTGCCGTTCTCATCCTGCTGCTATGGGCCATGAACGCTTTCTCGAAAGCGGACCCGAAGCAGGCGGCAAAGCTTTTGCGGGCCATGGGAGGCGGCGCGGCGTTACTGTTTGCCGCGTTTTTGTTGTTTCGGGGTGAGATCGGCCCGGCCATTACGATCGGGGCGGTCGGCCTCGGCTTGCTCGGCTGGATCACGCTGTGGCCGGCGAGCTTTGCAGGTCGTACCCGGAAAAGCCCCGGCCGGGTCTCGCGCGTGCGCACCGCCTTCCTCGAAATGGAGCTTGATCACGATAGCGGTGCCATGCGCGGGCGCATTCTGGCGGGACCCCATGACGGCGCCTCGCTCGATGATCTCGATCCGGCGACCCTGATCGGCCTACTCAGCCAGATCGACGGCGACAGCCGCGATCTACTGGCAGCGTATCTTGACCGCAGGCAGCCCGGCTGGCGTGAGCACGCGCAAAGTGATGCGGCAGCGGGCGCCGGCAGGAGCGCGGCGCGCGGCAGCAAAATGACTGAAGAGGAGGCTTATCAGATCCTTGGCCTGCAGCCCGGGGCGAGCGCGCAGGACATTGGTCGGGCGCACCGTTCCTTGATGAAGAAACTGCATCCCGACCAAGGGGGGTCGACGTACCTTGCGGCCCGCGTCAACGAAGCTAAGGACGTTCTTCTTCACCGCCATCGCTGAGGTACTCCAAACGCATCCTCTCGCCTGGCCTCCTGTCCGTGATCAACGCGCCTGTGTCGTCCTGACCCGTTTGCCGGGTCTTGTTAGTTCTTCAGCGCCATGCAGTCGAAGTCGTTGCGCTTGAGCTCTTTGCACGCGGCCTCGGCGGTAACCTTGTCGAAGCCGGCGAAGCGCGCGCGGTACAGCGCCTTGTCGCCCTTCTGCACGCGTTCGGTGAATGGATCGGCTGCCGCGAGCTTGGCATGCGCTTTGATCTGCGCGTCGCTCAAGTGCTGCT
>Ga0182024_10022803_pt1 | contig 11263 bp, 8 predicted proteins | sample P32metaG_FD_120480 | JGI IMG/M metagenome (GOLD analysis project Ga0182024, IMG submission 120480) | Permafrost microbial communities from Stordalen Mire, Sweden - P3-2 metaG (Illumina Assembly) | ecosystem: Environmental > Terrestrial > Soil > Wetlands > Permafrost | place: Sweden: Stordalen... | reverse complement strand
GGCCGGGTTGATGTCCGAACCAAAGATTTCGGCCTGCGGAAAAAATCGCGCCAAGCCGACCGTATTCTCCCCGGTGCCGCAGCCCACGTCCACGATTCGGAGCCGCTTGCCCGAGAGCAACTGCGGCGCATGCTGTTTGACCCCCGCCTGGATCAACCGGGCATTGGTCGTCCGCGTGACCCCATCGGCCGGATACGGCAACTCGGTGTACAACGTGGCCGTCGGCGAAGTGTTGGACGGGGGGTCGGGATGTTCGAGCACTTCCGCCTCGACGTACAAAGGGGGGACGAAAACCGCGCTAGAGTGGTGGGTGACGGGCGTTTCGCTGGGGCCATTTGACCATTACCACGTCACAAGTTATCGTTATTGGTTGTAGAGTGCTTGGTACGAACTCCGTCCAATCGGAAAACAGCCGTAGTCGCTGGCAATATTGCCTCGCGCCAGCCGGATTCTACCGGCTTGCCCAAACACTCGCAACCGAGGTTCCCTCAACATGACAGCCCGGCCCACCGGAAGCCGGGGCAAGGGTTGGTTCTTCCGAGATCGGCTGATGCGGGCCGCATAACGAAGACAGACCTATCACATTGCCCGAACCCAGAATTGGACGCGTTCCGGCGGCGGCCGCGATCCGGGGGGATTCGGTCGTCCGTCGAATCCGACGCTCCTTTCGTTCCTTTCACTATTTTGCTTTTCGTTGCTCACTGACCGCGGTCGGTGTGTTTCCGCTTTGGAGACTTGAAGCTTGCCACCTTACATTCTTGCACTCCATGCCAGTCATAATGCCAGCGCGTGCATTGGCGACGAATCCGGCCTGATTTACGCCATTCAGGAGGAGCGTCTCACCGGCGAGAAGAACTACTGGGGCTTCCCACGGCTGTCGATCCAGGCTTGCCTGGATCATGTCGGTATTCGTCCCGAGGACTTGCTGGCTACCACCTACGGCGGCATTCAGGTCCCCTGCCGATATCACTCGCGCGACGACGTGCTCCACGCCTTCCGTCGACAAGCGACCATGGTCGGCCGGTTGCGCCAACGCGTCGCCATTCCGCTGGTCGCCGCTCTGAAGCCGAACTTTGGGCAAGGGCGTTTGCGAACTTTGCTCGGGCAGGCCGGCTTCCGCGACACAACCGTCTCCCATCACGACCATCACCTCTCCCATGCCGCATCCGCCTATTTCGGGCTGCGAACGTCGCCTGCTGAAAAATATCTCGTGCTGACGTGCGATGGTGCCGGCGATCGCCTCAGCGGCTCGGTACGGGTCTGGGGTGGCGGCAATTGCGAGGAAATCTCCCTCACCCCCGAAGGCGAATCGCTCGGAGCCATCTATACCTGGGTGACCTACGGCATGGGATTCGTCCCGCTGGAGCACGAGTACAAGCTGATGGGCATGGGCCCCTATGCCTCGGATCAGGCGGCCCAGGAAACCGCCAAGATTTTCCACCGCTATCTGCGGCTGCGCGACGACGGCCTGGCCTTCCAACGCGGTGGCCGCCGACAGACGCTCTTCATTCATGAGCAGATGCAGCGCGACCTGCGCGGCATGCGGTTCGATCACATCTGCGCCGGCCTGCAGCGTTTCACCGAAGACCTGCTGTGCCAGTGGGTGCAACACACGGTGCGCGCCACCGGTGTGCGCAAGGTTCTGGCGGCCGGCGGAGTCTTCATGAACGTCAAGGCCAACAAACGGATTGCCGAGTTGCCTGAGGTCGAATCGTTCGAGGCATTCCCGTCTTGTGGAGACGAGACGCTGCCGCTCGGCGCCTACTGGCTGGAGTCGGCCAAACGCTTCGGCGACGCGACGGTCAAACCGCTCGAACATTTCTATCTGGCCGACGCACCCGAGGAACCGGACGTGCTGGCCGCGATCAAGGAAAGCGGCTTCCACTACGAACGCCCGGCCGATATCGCCGACGCGGTCGCCAAACTGCTCGCCGAAGGCCAGCCCGTGGCTCGCTGTGCCGGACGGATGGAATTTGGTGCCCGGGCCCTCGGAAACCGCTCGATTCTGGCCGACCCCAAGTCGCAAGACATCGTGCGAGTGATCAACCGCATGGTCAAGAAGCGCGATTTTTGGATGCCGTTTGCTCCCATGGTCAAACAAGAGCGGCAGCACGACTACATCCAGAACCCCAAAAATCTGCGCAGCCCCTTCATGATGATGACGTTCGACACGCGCGAGAATTTTCGCGACTTGATCGCTGCCGTTCACAATGCCGACTTGACCTGCCGGGCGCAGATCCTGGCGCGTGAGCACAATCCGCCGATGCACGATATCTTGACCGCGTTCGAACGCCGCACCGGCGGCGGGGTCATCCTCAACACGTCGTTCAACTTGCACGGGTTCCCGATCGTCCGCACCGCCGCCGAGGCACTCGCCGTGCTCCGCGATTCCGGACTGGAATATTTGCAACTCGGCGATTATCTGGTCTCGAAACAAGCACGCGCCGTCGCGAACGGCGCCCCGGGTTCGTAGAGCATCATGTCCAATCCGTCTCCCCAGTTTCGACTCGGCATCATCTCCTGCTTGCCCGCTGCGCCCGACGGGCAGGGGGGGCTCGTTTGCAATCGTTCCATGGGGCGCTTGTGGGACTTGCTGCGAGAGGGTTGCCCCGGGGCAAAGCTTTGCCTGCCGATCTTGCCCGAACCCGAAGCCCACATGCGGCACACGTTGAATTTTCCGCCCCAGGATATCTTTCCGCTCCCTCCGCTCAAGAGCGTGATCCGGTCCCAGATCTACTACTTTCCCACGCGCCGGTTGGTGCGGCAATTTGCCCGCCAGGTCGACGTGCTGTTCATTCGCGTCCCGTTTCAGCTCCCGAGGTCGCTGTTGGCCTTGGGCACGCCGAAATTGCTTCATGTCGCGGGCAATCCTTACAATGTCATCGCCGTGTCGAGCGATTATCGGGGCCTTTGGAAGAAGGTCGCACTGGCGTTCGCATCGCATTCGATCCGCACCTTGCGGCGAATGGCCGCCGAGCCGCACACCCGCGTCGCCTCGAACGGGGCGGAGATGTTCGATCTGCTGGGTTCTCGCCAGGGGCGCGTTGTCGTCTCGTCGTGCCTCCACGAGCGCGAGATGCGGCCACGAGAGAATCGTGAGCTTGGCAATCCGCCAAAACTGCTGTTCGTCGGCTATCTGCGGCACGAAAAAGGAATTGACGACCTGCTCGATGCCTTCGAACAAATCCGCGCCAAACGGCCGCTCAAACTGACTCTGGTCGGCGGCTCCGACAAGTCGAGCGGTGCCGAGGCCGCCGCCCGCGAGCGCATTCAGAGCAGTCCCTTTCGCGACGACATTACATTAGCCGGGATGCTCGATTTCGGCGAACCGCTCTTCGACATCTACCGCAACCACGACGTCTTCGTGTTGCCCAGTCTCTCCGAAGGAACGCCGCGCACGCTAGTCGAAGCCCGCGCATTCGGATGCCCCGCGGTGGCAACGCGCGTGGGTGGAATTCCGTCATCCCTGCGTGACGGCGAAAATGGCCTGTTGGTCGAACCGCGCGATCCGCGCGGTCTGGCGGCGGCCATTGAGCGAATTCTGGACGACGAGGCGCTGCGCATGCGATTGATCGATACCGGCTTGCAAGACGCACAGCACGAGTCGGTGGAACACTTTGCCGATCAATTGGTCGATGAACTTCACATCCTGGCCCAGGGCTCCGCCGCGAACAACCATGTCCGACTCGGTTCAATCTAAAGTGAAGCGGGGGATTGTTGTTGCCCCCTACACGCTCGACCTGGTCGACGCGGTGAAAGCCTTCAACGCCCGGTTGCGTGCCGGCGGCGTGGCGATGGCCTTTCCGGAAAGCCCGGTCCCGCAGTGGTTGCCGCCGATCGATGGCCGTGAAATATTCCACGAATACTACGTGGCGGTCGACCAGGATGCGGTCCGCGGGACCTACATCCTCAAGCATCAGCCTTTTTCGGTCGCTGGCCAGCCGGCACGGCTGAGCCAGTTTCGTCTGCCCTTGTCCGAAGGGCAAATCGATAAGCAGTACGCGGCCGTGGGAGTCCAAATCTATCTCGACGCCGTCCGCAAACAGAAGCTGCTCTACACCGTGGGGATCGGGGGCTACCAAGAGGCGGTGGCTCAAATGTTGCTCTCGGCCGGCTGGAAGACCCGGCCCGTGTCGTTCTATTTCCGAGTCTTTCATCCCAGGCGGTTTCTCCAGAACATTGTCTATTTGCGCACCACCCCGCTCCGTCGCTTCGTGCTCAATGCGATGGCCGTCAGCGGACTAGGCGCGGTGGCGGTTCACGCTTACCAGGCACTCAAAGCCCGGCGGCCGCCGCGCATCCCCACGCTTCAGTGGAGCGAGGAAAATTCCTTCGGCAGTTGGGCCGACGAGATCTGGCAAGCCGCGAAATCGGACTATTCGTTGATCGCCGTGCGCGACTCGAACATCCTCAACATTCTCTATCCCGCCGGCGACCCGCGCTGGATCAGGCTCAAGGTCGCGTTTCAAGGAAAGGTCGTTGGCTGGGCCCTGTTGCTGAACGTGCCGATGCGCGACCACAATTATTTTGGAAACATGCGCGTCGGGTCGCTGATCGATTGCCTGGCTCTGCCCGGCATGGAGGACAAGGTCGTTTCCGCGGCCCTCCGCCATCTGAAACGTGCAAAAGCGGAAATTGTCGTGACCAATCTCTCGCATCGAAGTTGGCTCTCTGCGGCCGAATCGCAGGGATTCTGCCCGGCGACGTCGAATTTCATCTTTGCCGCCTCCAAGCCGCTGGCCCAAATGATCACGGCGGTTGACCCCGAAATGGATCGCATCCACATGACCCGCGGCGATGGCGGCGGCCCGGATAACCTTCTCGCGGCCCGCAAGTGAACCCATCCCGGCGCGTCCGCTCCGGGCTAAACATTATGGCGACTTCCAAACCATCCAAACCGGCCGAATACATTCGCGCGGCACGCGAGATCGAGGCGGCGCGCGCTAGCGAGGCGGCAGGCGTCAGCGGGGCGGCACAAGGCGAGAATGTCGCCACGCTGGCCGTCCTCTCGACGTTCACGGCCGAACTCTTGAAACCATTCCTCGTCGTGGAGGCCCAGTGGCTGAATTGTCCGTTGCGGCCCTGGTTCGGGCCGTTCGGACAATTGGAACAACTGGTGCTCGACGACCGTTCCGATCTCTGGAAACAATCACCCGATGTCTTGTGGATCGCGGTCCGACTGGAAGATGTCGACCGGCACCTCGTTCACGAAAGCGCGGCCATCGGTCCCGAGGCAACCAGGCGGCGTTTGGACGCCATGCGTCAACGTGTGGTTGGACTGGCCCGGACCGCGCGATCGAAACATCGCGCGTCGATCCTGGTTTCCAATTGGATCCCCGACGCCCGGCACAGCCTGAATGTTTTCGATGCCAGCGACGTGGACGGCTTTGGTCATTTGGTGGCCGAGGCCAACCGACAGCTCGCGCGCGATCTGGCCGAGATTTCCGACGCCCATGTTTTCGATTACGCCGGCATCGTGGCGGGAAGTGGCGCGCTTGCCTGGACCGACCGCCGCCTGTGGTACATGGCTCGCAGCGGTTCGAGTTCCGAAAACCTGGTGCCGTTGGCTCACAGCGTGGCCCGCGCCGTCCGCGCGCTCCTTCGCCCGGCAGCCAAGTGCCTGGTGCTCGACTTGGACAATACGCTTTGGGGAGGCGTGCTGGGCGACGACGGCGCGGCGGGCATCAAGCTTGGGGACGATTATCCAGGCAACGTGTTTAAAGACTTTCAAGCGGCACTCCTCGGCCTGCGCCGACGGGGATTGTTGCTCGCCATCGCCAGCAAAAACGATGAGCAAACCGTCCTCGACATGCTCGATAGCCATCCCGAGATGCTGCTCCGGCGCGAACATTTTGCCGCGATTTGTGCCAATTGGGGGGCTAAGCCCGAGAGCCTGCGAATCATCGCTCAGCGACTCAATATTGGATTGGACTCCTTGGTTTTCCTCGACGACAATCCAGTGGAGCGGGCCGCGGTTCGGACCGCATTGCCGATGGTGCACGTCGTGGAATTGCCCGCCGAGCCGCTCGGCTATTTGGCGGCCCTGGGCGAAGTGGCGGTGTTCGATCAGGCACGGCTGTCGGCGGAGGATCGCGCTCGGGCCGAAATGTACCGCAGCGAGACGACGCGGCAACAGGTGGCCGAGCAGGCCGGCAATGTCGAGGACTTTCTACGCGACTTGGACATGGTGGCTCAGGTGGGCCTGGCCGATTCCAATACACTCGAACGAATCCATCAGCTCATTCAGAAGACGAACCAATTCAACCTCACCACGCGGCGCCACAATCTCGACGATTTGCGCCGGCTGGCCGGATCGCCCGACGCGGCAGTCGCCTGGCTGCGGTTGGCCGACCGCTATGGCGACTTAGGGCTGGTCTGCGTGGGGATTATCGAGCGACTGGACAGCGAGTGCTGGGAGATTGATACTCTGCTCATGAGCTGCCGAGTCATGGGCCGGCACGTGGAAGACGCCTTTCTGTCGTATCTGGCCGAATTGGCGCGTGCCGGGGGCGCCCGCCGCCTGCGGGGCGTTTTGCGCCCCACCGCCAAAAATACACCGGTGCAAAACTTTTATCCGGACCACGGGTTTACCGAGTTGGCCCGTGACGCCGAAGAACGTTCCTATCTGGCCGAACTTGCCGATCGGGCGTTCGCCTGGCCGATGGTCATCGGCCGCATCGCACAAGCAACCCAGGAGAACGTCCGTGTCTAGTCCCGTCGAACAACGAACCTGTCGAGTCGTAGCCGAGGTATTCGGCCTGCCGGTCGATCAAGTGACACTCGCCACCTCGCAAGAAACGCTCGACGACTGGGATTCGCTCAACGTGCTGAACGTGCTGATGGCCATCGAAGGCGAGTTCGACGTGACCGTCGCGCCGGAGGAAGCGTCCGAGTTCGTTTCGGTCGAGCGGATCGTAACGGTGCTGCGGACGAAAGGGATCGGTTGAGGCATCCTGACCGGCGACCTGCAGTTTGGCCAGCACCCCGCGGCAACTCGCGGCGCACCGCGACGGTATCAACGGCCCGGTTTCCTGTTTAGAATTGTGCTGTGGCGAGTGCTCGGATCGATTGCAATCTTCTGCGCGTAGCTTCCAGCTACCGCGAAAGTGCGTCATGGCGGCAACCATTCCTGCTTTACCTTCCGTTGGCCCGCACGCGTCGGCGGCTTCGGTCGTCCGCATACCGCAGCGTCTTGATTCGGTCCAGATGATGCGCGCGGTTGCCGCACTGATGGTTTGCGTCTGGCATTTAGCGTTGCATACGGGTCGCCTCTACCCGACGCACTTCATGCAAACGCTGCAACACCTGCCGTTATACGCAGGAGTCGATTTGTTCTTCGTCATCAGCGGGTTCATCATGATGTACACCACCCGCGGACAGTTTGGGGTGCCCGGGAGCGCTCGGCGATTTGCCGTTAAGCGGTTGGTGCGGATCGTTCCACCCTATTGGTTTTTCACGAGCGTGATGGTGATCATGACGCTCGCGGTGCCGGCGCTATTGAACACCGCCCGATTCACCACTTCCCACGCGTTGCTGTCGTACCTGTTTATCCCTCATCTTGCGCCCGGCCGTGCTGAATCGATCGAGCCAATCTTTGTGCTGGGGTGGACGCTCAATTACGAGATGTTCTTTTACGCGATCTTTACTCTTGCGGTACTATCCAAGGCGCGGACCGGCTTGATGCTCATCCTGACGACTTTTGGGCTGGTCTTCGTGACGGCTCGGTTTGGCCTGTGGGATCGTGCGCTGAACATGTTTTTCGGGGATTCGATCCTGTTCGAATTCTTGCTCGGCATCGCCGCCTACTATCTGTGCATGCGCTATCAGCCGTCGATCGTCGCACGAAGTCTGCTGTTCGCCGCCGCGATCGCCTGGCTGGCCGTCTTGTCCCGGGTCGACGTCGACGCCCGGCTCCTGAGGGGGGGGATTCCGGCGTTTCTCGTCTTTCTCGCATTGTTTGGTTTGCAAATGAGGGGCCTCGTCGAGCGTTCCCTCGTGGCACTTGGCGATGCGTCCTACGCGCTTTACCTGTCTCATTCCTTTGTCAGCGCCGTTTGCGTCGGCGTCGCGGCTCGATGGGGTCCCAAGGACGTTTCGCCGGAGATACCCGCGGTGTTTCTGTTCGGCACGTCGTTGCTGGCCTGTATCGCCGCATCCGTCATTTTTTATCGTTATTGCGAACGGCCGGTGACGGACTGGCTGTCCAGGATATTTGTGGGGCGACGCACGGAAACGCGGGGCGCGACGGGCTGAGCCCGGCCGCCGCGCGGCCGCACGTGCCGACGGCGATTGAAGGCGAGTTCGACGTGACCGTCGCGGCGCTGGAGGCGTCCGAGTTCGTCTCGGTCCGGCGGAGCGTCACGGTCCCGCGTGAGAAAGGGGTTGATTGAGGCATCATGCTCGACGATTTGCGGTTTCATCATGACGGAGTGGCCACTCGCGATTTGGCCAAAGACCGCCGCGAGTACGAACGGCTTGGTTTTCGCACCGAAGGGCCCATCTGGGACGATCAGCTCCACGGCGTTCGCGCCCTGTTCCTGACGCTTGGCCCGATGCGCGTCGAGCTTTTGGAGCCGATCGATGAAAGTTCTCCGGTCCACGCCCATTTGAAGCGGGGGATCAAGATCTATCATCACGCCTTTACCTGTCGCGACGTTGCGCGCACGATCGAACGACTGGTGGCCGCCCGAGCTCGGGTTGTCTCGCCGCCAAAACCGGCTTCGCCCTTCCAGAACCGGCCGGTCGCTTTTTTGCTGCTGCCTAACGGACTGCTCATTGAACTCATTGAGGACCCACAATTCGCCCCTTGAGCCTTGTTTCCGGCGCGGTCCGCTGCCACGGTGATGGCAGGGATGGCAATCGAGCCGCAGGCGACCGGCTTTCTGGGAAGATCTGAGCGTTGAGGGAGTTGCCGATTCTCCGGTCGAATCAGCAGGCGCATTCCGTCGAACCGGCAAAACCGTCCGCAGGCGCTGCGCCGATTCGTCATCGGGCGAGCGTGGTGCCCGAAAGCCAGCAGCACTTGCCTCCGGCGTTCCCTTGCCCGAAGACTACCTCGTCAAGTATGGTGGAAAGATAGAGATCGGCTCCCCCGCGGATCGGCGTTTGCGGACTTCACGGCTATACTAAATGCCTGTCCGAAACGGCCGGCAACTGTGTCCACTTCTCCCAGGCGGTTTTCGGTTAGGCTCTCAGCCAGCGCTCGGAAAAATCCATTTCTGTCCGATCAGGTTAGTTTAGGCGGGTGCAATTCATGGGTAGTCAATCTTCGTCCGCTCAGCCGACGTTCAAAACGTTCCAAACTCCCTGCGGACTTACGATCGCGCACCTCAACAAGGCGGAAACCGAGTTCGTCTACCGCGAGGTCTTTCAGGAACGCGTCTACTTGCGTCACGGCATAACGCTGCGTGAAGGGGACGTTGTATTCGACGTGGGGGCGAACATCGGGCTGTTCACGATCTTCGTGCAAGAGAACTTTCCCGGAGTTCGAGTGTGCGCCTTCGAACCCTCTCCGCAGGTTTTTTCGATCCTCGAAGCAAATACAGCCAAATACGGCTCGCAAGTACAGGTTTACCCCTGGGGTATTTCGGACGTCGCCAAGCAAGCAACGTTCACCTACTATCCGTCCTATTCGATCATTAGCGGATTCGCCCCCGACGAGCGCTGGAATCGCGAGACGATTCGCAACGGCCTGCTCAATCAATGGCGAGACCGAAAACCTGGCAAGCCCGAACCCAGACAGCAAATCATCGAGCCGTTGGTCGAACAGACCCTCGGCGCTCGACAAGAATTCATCTGTGACTTGCGGCCCGTGTCCGAAGCCATGTCGATTGCCGCGGTGGACCGTATCGCGCTGTTGAAGATCGACGCCGAGGGAAGTGAGCTGGATGTTCTTCGCGGCATCAAAACGGAAGATTGGCCTCGGATCGATCAAATCGCCATGGAAATTCATGACGCCGACGGCCAGCGCGCCGCTCAGACGCGCCAAATGCTGGAAGCGCACGGCTTTCGTTGTATTTTCGAGCAAGACGCGCAGTTTCATGACACCGGTGTCGTCAATGCCTACGCCTCACGGACGATGGTTACCTAGTGAGCGTGCCGCGTGGGCAGTGTGCATCGGCGGCGCCGCAGGCCTTGTTGCGTGCCGCTTGGATTGCCCGGCGATCCTTCCAATACCTGTCAAACCGCGGTGAATAAAACGGGACCAGCCAGTACCTGGACCCCCCGGCCGAGAGCAAAGAGAATAAAGATCCTCGCAACGCGTCGAGACCCTGGAAAGCCGCGCCCGCGGACTGGTTGAAGTCATGAAATCCCCAGAACACACGGACGATATTGGACTGCCGCGGGAGAAGGCCGCTCCGACAGCGACCGCCGCCGCAGTCCCCTTCATTTCCGTGGTCATGGCCGTGCGGAACGAAGGTCCGTTCATTGCCCTCTGCCTGGACCAGCTCTTGGCACAAGATTATCCGCGCGATCAGATGGAAATCATCGTGGCCGACGGAATGTCGGACGACAACACGCGGGAGGTGCTCGCCCAGTACGGCGCAAAGTATCCGTTGATCCAGGTGGTCGACAATCCGAAGCGGATTGTCGCCCCGGGCTTGAACATCGCGATCGCTCGCGCCCGCGGCGAGCTGATCGTGCGGCTCGATGGCCACTGCGAAGTGGCGAATGATTTCGTCTCCCAGGCCGTCCGCTTGATGGACGAACATCCCGAATGCTGGAGTGCCGGCGGCCCGATCGTTCATGCCGGCACCAATCGCTTCGGCGAAGCGGTGGCCGTGGCCATGTCTCATCCGCTCGGCGTGGGATTGGCGACGCATCGTTTTCCCAATTACGAAGGGTACGTCGAGGGGGCTCAATTCCCCACCTTTCGCAAATGGATTTTCGAGCGCATCGGCAACTTCGACGAACAACTCGTGCGAACCGAGGACGACGAACTCAATTACCGCATCACGCAGGCCGGCGGCAAGATTTACGTCTCGCCGCGCGTGCGCTATGTCTATTACGTGCGGGACCGGTTGGGTAAATTGTTTCGCCAGTATTTCCAGTACAGCTTTTGGCGAATTCCGGTCATCCGCAAACACAAGAAACCGACCACGCTCCGCCAGATCGTGCCACCCCTGTTTTTCCTGACGATGTTCGTCCTCCTGGCGGTCGGAGCCTGGATGCACCAGCCGCTGGTCGCGCTGGCGCTGCCGGTGGTTTATCTATCGGCACTGATCGCCGTCGGCACTTCGGTCATGCCCCGCAAGGGCCTGGC
>Ga0182024_10022802_pt1 | contig 11263 bp, 6 predicted proteins | sample P32metaG_FD_120480 | JGI IMG/M metagenome (GOLD analysis project Ga0182024, IMG submission 120480) | Permafrost microbial communities from Stordalen Mire, Sweden - P3-2 metaG (Illumina Assembly) | ecosystem: Environmental > Terrestrial > Soil > Wetlands > Permafrost | place: Sweden: Stordalen... | reverse complement strand
GGTGACGTCAAGGGTGTAGGCAATGACGATCAAGTTGGCAATGGTGCCGAATCCGGGTTTCTCACGCAGCGGCCACCAGGTCAGCAATACCGCACTCGAGATCACTAGCGTCGACCACCCGAGGGAGATTCCCAGTCGATGACCGAGTCCCTGGGCGAAGACCGTCCAGGGTGTGGCGCCCCAGTGTGACGCCACCAGTAGACCTTCGCCGAAGCCAAAGAGGCTCAGCCCCCCGACGAGCGGCGCCACCATGCGCGGGCGAATCGACCACGTGCCAGACGCTCGCCAGGGCGTGTCGGGAATGCGGTGACTGAGGGTTGGCACCGGACAAGGCTACCGGGCAACCTTTCGGTTGCCCGGTAGCCGTTATCGTTACCGCCTTGCGCCCGCTTAGCGGTGGTCGCGCCTTCCGTGGTCCTGGTGCTGGACCCAGGCGAAGTGGTAGATCGAGTTGTCCCTCGTTCCAATCCAGACGTTAGTGGCAGTTACCGAGTTGGTAACTCCCGACATTGCCGGTCCGAGACCCACAACCAAATCGCCGATCCGAACGGAGCTGAGGCTCGAGTTTCGGCCCCACGACCTGTAGATGGTCGACGAAGTGACGTCAATGGTCAAGGGGCTACCGTAAAAGCCCGTCACCGATATGACGTCGCCCACGACGCTCGTGACCCGGCCGACGATGACCATGTTGCGCACCGTCACGAAGACGGCGGTCAACGAAGCCGACGGGGCGGCTGCCACGCGAACGACGTCACCAACGTTGATCTCAGCAATGGTCGAGATCTTGCGACCCGCAAAGTACGTCGTAGCGTCGGTCAGGGCGAAGGTGACGGGCAGTGAACCCGCGGTCTCCGGCTGCACGATCAATTGCGTGTTGGTGACACTTGTCACGCTGCCGATGGTGATATCAGCCAACGGAGCTGAGATGTGCACGGCGCTCGCGACCAATGGGTTACCACTGGCGCTGACATCAACGTACGAACCCACTAACAGTGCCGCAACCGTGGTGACGGCCTTGAGTTGGTAGTACACCGTGCTCGAACCGAGGTCTACCGTGACCGGCGCCTTGAAGTGGCCCGGCTCAATGGTCACCGATGTCGGTGTACCGCTGGAAGGATTCAGTTCGGTCACCATGCCCTCGACAAAGACGGGCTTGGGAACGGCGATGCGCACTGTGCTCGCGGTCAAGGGGTTGCCACTGGCCACCACTTCGACCTTGGAACCAACGAGGAGGTCAGCTACCGTCACAACGGCGCCCGACTGCCTGTACACCGTGCTCGTACCGAGGTCAACGCTGAGCGCCGCCGCGTGGTGCGAGTAGGGCATGATGGTCACCGACGTCGGCGTGCCGGTCGCTGGCGTGAGAGCCGTGACCGTGCCGTCAATGACGACGGGCTTGGGAACGGCGATGCGCACGATGGTCGCGGTCTGGGGGTTGCCACTGGCGACCACTTCGACCTTGGAACCAACGAGGAGGTCAGCTACCGTCACAACGGCGCCGGACTGCCTGTACACCGTGCTCGCACCGAGGTCAACGCTGATCGCCACCGCGTGGTGCGAGTAGGGCAGGATGGTCACCGACGTCGGCGTACCGGTCGCTGGCGTGAGAGCCGTGACCGTGCCGTCAATGACGACGGGCTTGGGAACGGCGATCTCCACCACGGTTGCCGTCGCGGGGTTACCCGTCGCTTCCAGCTCGACTTGTGCGCCTACCAACAATGACGTCACCGGGGTGATCGTTCCACCGAGGTAGTACAGGGTGTTGGTCCCCAGGTCAATGTTCACAGTCGGCTTCTTGAGGTCGCGCGGCTGGATGGTCACCAAAGTCGGCGTGCCAGTCGATGGCGTGAGCGCCGTGACTGTGCCGCCTACGAAAATGGGTTCCGGGGACAGAATCCGCAACACTTGCGCGGTCGCCGGACTGCCGGTCAGGGCAATCTGCACGGGCTCACCAAGTGCGAGGGCCGCGACCGTCACGTTGGCGCCCGCCTGCTTGTAGATCGTGGTAGCGCTCAAGAGAATGTTCTCGGTGGGTGCATTGGGATTATGTGGCTGAATCGTCAACGACGTCGGCGTACCGGTCGACGGCGTCAGCACCGTTACGGTACCCTGAACGACCAGATCGGCTTTGGCGGTGGCGTTTGCTACGGGACTCGCCATCGCAACCGCAGAGGAGGCGAAGACACTCGCCAGACTCAGTGCAGCGATGGCACCGTATCGAAATGCCTTATTGGTATGTGTCAACATCTTTCCTCGATTCGTCGGAATTGCATTACAAACTCACGTTACGAATCGAACTTCTGAAACGTCTGTCAAAAGGATTACAACCGCCGTCAACATTGTGAAAGTTGATTGCTGGTTGCCTGTGAATACCTTGAGAGCGCCCTACGGCGTCGTTGAGGGGCCCGTACCGGCCGCGTTGCACGCGCGTGGATCCCACGGTTCGAGACTCGGGTTCGTGGCACTGGGCTTACCGAAATTCGGATTTGAGGCAATGCCGCTGGGATCGGGAATCGTGGTGGTAGTGCTCGACCCCGCCGACGACGACGCGGCGAGATCGATGAAGTGAGAATCGAGCGAAGATGTTCGCGCTAACGACGACGCGGCCTTCGTGGTCGTCGTGACGTTGTTGTGCACCGTGGGCTTCAAGGTGAGTCCGGTGCCGGTCTGGACCGTCACCAGGGCTCCGGGGGTGACGAGCGCGGGGTTGTAGCCCATGATGGCCGGTCCCTCCAACTGGCTCATGACCGACTGGGCTGCTTCCAGACCAGGATTCTTCCAGTCGGCATTCGCGGGAGGGGCGACGCCCCCGTACCAGACGACAGTCTCGGTGAGTGGCCCAGTGGGCGCGCGATCTCCCACAGCGGCAATGTGGTATCCCTTGGCGACGAGTCCGGCGGCGACATTTTGGGCTTGGTTTGTGATGCCCGAGCCATTCTCGACCGAGATCTTGAAGGTCGAGGCCGCTGGCAATGCCCGACCGGTAAAGGGACTCGTAGTAATTGACGCACCGAAGAGTTGGTCGATCAAGCTGTAGCCCGTCGGCTGTACCGGAAACACAATTGAGCCGTAGGAGTAGCCCTTGTACTGGTAGCCATTCGGCGCATTGAGTCCAATCACCGGGAAAGTCTCCTGGGCGACGTTTGCGATATTGGTGCTGGCGAATTTTGAAGCGAGAGAGACCATGGTGCTCTCCGAAAACCCAGTATCGACCGTGAGGTCCGGCAACACGCTCGTGGCGATGCTCTGATCGGTCAAGGGGTCGCCGGGGCCACGTGCCGCCACCTTGGCGGCGAGTACTCGCAAGAATTCGTGCGTCCGACGAATGCGCGCTAAATCCGACAGACCCTCCTGGGGCCAGGTGGATTTGACGGTATTGGACGGGTTGGGCTGAATCTGAAGGTGGCGCGCGCGCACGACCTGAAGGGCGTGATAGCCGTCCAGCAACAAGCAACCGGGGTGCGAAATATTGAGCCCCGACTCGGCGTCGAACACCGGGACCGGGAAGTACATCCGCACTCCCCCGAGGGCGTTGACGACGCCAGCAAAGGTATCGAAATTAAGCTCGACGTAGTGATTGATGGGGATACCGAAGTCCTCCTCAATGGCCTCGACGAGTTGGCTGGGGCCCTCGTACAACGCCGCATCAATCTTGTTGGCTCCGGCGATTCGAGCATTGGGCACAAAGAGGTCGCGTGGTATTGACAGCAGCGACGCCGTACGCGTTGCGGTATTGAGATGCACGACCATGTCGATGTCGCTGTTCACTCCGGTGACCCCTTGGGAGCACAGACCGTACGCCAGGTTCTGCGTCTTGAGTCCGCACCTGGTCGTCGATCCGATGAGCAGAATGTTCTCCGTCGACGCACCACTACTTTGCAGGTGCTTCACCGATTGGCGGTTGACGAGAGAGCCCAGGTAGTAGTAGTCGCCAACCACGACACCGACCAGAAGAACCACCGCGATTCCCACCGCAATACCTATGCGCGTCGACCACTTTCGGCGGCGACTGCGAGGCTTGGCGTGTCGAGCGCCCCGACGTCGCGCAATCTTGGACGTCGACTGTGCGGCGTCTGCCCTGACCGCCGTACCAAGTGAGTCGTTGACCTCCGAAGAGGAGCCGTCGGAACTCATCGTTGGATTTTAGTCGCGAGGGCAGCCGTGGTCCGGTCATCGTCTCGTGGAGCAACGTCCCGGGCGAGGTGACGTATGGCCTCGAAAGCGGCCATGGGAGTCAACGTGTTTCACCTGCGCTCCAACTGAGGCCTCGCGACGCAGCAGCGCGATGACACGAAGCGAGCCGGCGGGCGAGACATGTACGTCGTGCTCGGGCCACTACTTTTCACCAACTGCGTGTGCGCACTGGCGCGTTGAGTGACGTAATCGCGCTCGTACGCCGCGTGGCTAACTTGTGTGCAGTGCGAACAAACTCTCGACACTGGGCGTCGCCTCGGAGCGAGCAACACTTCCGAAAGGGAGAGAGTTGATTCCTCTCGTCACTTCTGCAGTCATGCGAGAGTGCGACGCCAAGGCCGTGGCCATTGTGGGGGCCGACGCTCTCGTGAAGGCTGCCGGCGTGGCGGTCGCCGCAGAGGCCCGCAGACTCCTCGGCGGGTACTACGGCAAACGCATCTGCGTCGTGGCCGGCCCCGGTCTCAACGGCGCCGATGGCCGCGTGGCGGCGATGTGGCTGCGAGGTCGAGGTGCCAAGGTCGACCTCATCGCCGTCAACGAACAACCACGAGTGCTGAGCGGATTCGACCTCGTCATCGACGCCGCCTTCGGCCTGGGTTGCAGCCGTCCCTACGACGCGCCCTCCGTCACGCCGGGCACCCTTGTTCTCGCCGTCGATCTTCCCTCGGGCGTGGACGCCGATACCGGGGCCGTTCTTGGTCACCCATTGGCAGCGGACGTGACGCTCGCCCTCGGAGCCCTGAAATACGCCCACATCGACGGCGACGCCACGGCACTCGTGGGTGAACTTCGTTACGCCGAACTCGGCATCGAGGCACCGAGCGACGACGCCCTAATCGTCGACGCTGATCTTCAGGACTTCGTTCTTCACGGTCGCGACGACCACAAATGGACCCACGCCGTGAGCGTGCTCGCCGGCTCTGCTCGTATGCCGGGCGCCGCAGACTTCGTCTGTGCCGGCGCCCTGAGTACCGGAGCGTCCATGGTCCGCCTGCAAAGCCGTGGCAAGATCGCGAAGTTGGTGCACCTACCTCCCGAAGTCGTCCGCTTCACTGGCCCACTCGTCGACCCCCGAAGTCGCAGCGTGGTCGCAGGTCCGGGCCTGGGGCTCGAATCATCGAAGTGGTTAAGAGAGCGCCTCACGGGTATCGCCATGTCGGCGGTGCTCGACGCTGACGCCCTCGCGAGTGAGACCGTTGAACTCTCGCGCGGCCAAGAATGGGTCCTGACCCCGCACCACAAAGAATTCGAACGTCTGAGCGGTACCTCGTTAGGAAGCCGGTGCATCGGCGCCGTGCGGGCTCTCGCGGTGACCACCGGTTGCGTCATCCTGCTGAAGGGACCAACGACGATTATCAGCTCGCCCCAGGGGAATCTCCGAATCGTGCGCTCCGGCACCAGCAACCTGGCAACGGCAGGAACCGGCGACGTCCTCGCTGGAATGATCGGTGCCGCTCTCGCCCGAGGCCACCAACCACTGTCGGCGGCGGCGCTGAGCGCACACGTGCACGGGTTAGCGGGTCGGCGCCTTGGAGCGTACGGAGTCGCCACGGACTTGCCCGACGCCGTCTCCGACGTCCTCAGAGTCCACTCTCGACGGCCCGCGGTGGTGAGAAGTGCAGTGGAGCAGTGACACTGCGCCAGGACGCACGGTACGAGTTACTCAAGCGCCGGAATGTCCTGCAGTGAAACTTTGTCCGACATCGAGCGTTTCTGGGCGTTTTTTGCCCGTTGCCGTAACTGGCGCCGTCAAATATATCGGTGGCTCGGCCAACCGCGACTGTCCAAAGGACGTGGGTCGCTCGCACCAGCGTGTAAATAGGCGATCGAGACCCAAGAATTAAACTTCACACTCGAGCACCTCGTGAAAAGCACACCACGGGGCGGATTTGTGACACTTGCGAGACCATCGGCCACGGAGCCAATGGTCGTGGTTAGGCTAGCTAACAGAGATAGTTCACTTTTGGTTGAGTTCAGGACCGCGACCGAGAAGCCCGAAGGACACGACAAAGGAAGCTACGTGACGTCGGAATCGATAAATCAAAATGGAAGGTCGGATCAGGTGTCGGGATTGCGACTCAAGACCGACTCCGAACCCTTCCTGGCCTCGGCTCTGGAGGACCTTAGTCGCAGCGCTCCTCCCGACCAGATCCCGCTCGCGACATTGTTCCCACCCATTGCCGACTACGCCTTTCTTTCGGACTGCGAGAATAGTTGCTTGGTCGCACCAACGGGTTCGATCGAATGGCTGTGTCTTCCCCGTCCCCACGATCCCAGCATCTTTGGAACCATTCTCGATCGCTCGGCGGGTTCCTTTCGATTGGCACCCGTAGAGAGTGCCGTACCCGCTCACCGTCAATACGTGCCGGGAACGATGTTGCTCGCCACTACCTGGCAAACTCGAAGCGGCTGGCTGGTGGTGACGGACTTCTTGGCCGTCGGGCCGTGGTATCGCGATAGAGAAAGGTCCGAAGTGCACCGGCGCACTCCGGGCGACTTCGATGCGCGCCACATGTTGGTACGCTCGGCGACGTGTTTGCACGGTACCGTCGACGTCGCGCTCAGCTGCGAACCAGCATTCGACTACGGGCGCGTCGACGCCCGGTGGGAGTACACGGGCGACGCGTACGACCAGGTCGCGACGACCAATTCTGACTTCGATCGCCTCCGGCTCAGTGGCGACATGAGGTTCGGCATCGAGGGTCGCACCGTCAAAGCGCGCCACCGTCTCACCGAGGGTGAGTCGTGTTTCGTCGTCTTGAACTGGGCCAACGAAGAATCGCCATCGACACGCCCACAGATTGACGCCATTCGCGCCGAAACCAGCCGCTTCTGGCGCAACTGGATCGACGGCGGGAAGTTCCCCGATCACCCGTGGCGCGAACTACTGCAACGAAGCGCCCTAACCTTGAAGGGGCTCACCTACGCGCCCACCGGAGCGCTGCTCGCCGCGCCGACCACGTCACTACCGGAACTTCCGGGCGGTCAACGCAACTGGGATTATCGATATACGTGGATTCGAGATGCCGCATTTACGCTGCGATCACTTCACGTGCTCGGTTTCGACACCGAGGCCGATGACTTCTTGGCGTTCCTCGGCGACGTGCTGGAACCCCATGGTCGCACTCCGGGCCCGGGCAAGGCGTCGCGTGGCGAGTTGCAAGTCCTGTATCCGGTTGACAATTCCAACGCAGTTCATGAGACCGAACTTGATCACTTGTCGGGATATCTCGGTAGTCGGCCCGTCCGCCAGGGTAATGCGGCGCATAACCAAATCCAGTTTGACATCCTGGGCGCCATTGTGGACTGCGTCTTCGAACATACGAAATCTCGCGATTCGCTGAGCGAGCGTTCGTGGCGAATCGTGGTCCAGGCGGTCGATGCGGCTCTTCTGTGCTGGCGTGAAAAGGATCGGGGAATCTGGGAAGTGCGCGGCGAGCCAGCACATTTCACCTTCTCCAAGATCATGTGCTGGGTCGCCGCCGATCGTGGCGCGAGGCTCGCCGCGTTGCGTGGTGAAAAGGAGCGAGCCGAAGCCTGGTGGAGCGAAGCGAAAGAGATTCACGCCGACATCTGTACCAATGCACTCAGCGAGGAGGGCTTCTTCGTTCAGTCGTACGGCAGTGATGAATTGGATGCCTCACTGCTCCTGCTACCAATTCTGGGCTTTCTCCCGTCAGAGGACGAGCGGTTACGAGCCACCGTGCTCGAAATAGCGGACAAGTTGAGTGACGGCGCCTTCGTCTACCGCTACCGCAGCGACGTGACCGACGATGGCCTCGAAGGTCAACCCGAGGGGAGTTTCACCGCCTGCTCCTTCTGGCTCGTCTCGGCGTTGGTCGAGATCGGTGAGATCGACCGAGCTCGCACCCAATGCGAGAAGCTGATCGGCGCGGCGAGTACGCTCGGCCTCTACGGTGAGGAGATTGATCCGACGACCGCTCGCCACCTTGGTAACTTCCCCCAGGCATTGACTCACCTCGCACTCATCAACGCGTTGCTGCACGTCATCGACGCTGAACAACGAGTCCCTCGGACTCCCATTGGACCGCCGGTCTCGCCGAGTTGGTGGAGTGCAGCGAGCAACCTCGATCGACAAAATATCCTGCCCTAGCGCAGCCTCGGTAACGACTGGTCGAGGAAATCGTCATTGGCGCGGGCGATTTCGATGCCGCGAAGGGCGACAACCCATGGTCGGACGAAAATCGTGAGTGGTTTTCGAACTTGGCCGTTAGGGTCGTACCCATAGGACGCTCATGATGAATTCCACTACAGCTTCCGAGCATTCGACCAACGGTGAGGAACGTCTGCCCATTTCTACGCCCGAGAAGGCTGACTTCGTGGTCGTGGCTAATCGTTTACCCGTCCAACAAATCTTGACTGAAGGCGGCGAGGAGTGGCGGCCCAGCCCGGGTGGACTTTCGACCGCGCTCACGTCCGTGCTTCAGAATCACAACAGTCTCTGGATTGGATGGCTCGGTGCGTCCGGTGACGCTGACCCGCCCCTGACCTATGAGGGGATACGTCTCAGAGCCGTCGCCATCAGCCCCGACGAGCACGACAACTTCTACCTCGGATTCTCCAACGCCACTCTCTGGCCGCTCTACCACGACGCCATTCGGGCCCCCACGTTTCACCGCCACTGGTGGCAAACCTACAAGAAAATTAACTTGCGCTTTGCCACCGCCGCGGCCGAATCGGTGGCGCCCGGTGGCACCGTGTGGATTCACGATTACCAACTCCAGTTGGTGCCGAACATGTTGCGCCAACTTCGTCCCGACGTGCGAATTGGCTTCTTCTTGCACATCCCGTTTCCACCCAGCGAGCTCTTCATGCAATTGCCGTGGCGCAAGGAGATCCTTACGGGACTTCTGGGTTCGGACCTAGTTGGCTTTCAGGTGCCCCAGATGGCGTCGAATTTTTCGCGCATTGCGAGGCGCCAGTTGGGAGCGAAGGGTACCGACTCAATGCTTGAATACGACGGTCGGCTCATCGGTGTCGGGGCGTTTCCGATCACTATCGACACGGCGCAGATCCGAACAATGACGGCCGACGCCAAGATCCGTGAACGCGCCCGAGAGATTCGCAGGGACTTAGGCAACCCCGAGGTCGTGTTGCTCGGCGTGGACCGTCTCGACTACACGAAGGGAATCCAACAGCGGATCAGAGCCATCACCGAGCTCTACGCCGACGGAACGATGAGTGGCGACAAGCACGTCATGGTGCAGGTCGCGGTACCCAGTCGCGAAGCCGACGCGCACTACGAACTCGAACGCCACAGTCTCGAACAGGTCGTGAGTGAGATGAATGGCGACCATAGCCTGGTCGGTAGCCCCATCATTCATTACCTCCACCAGAACATGCCGTTTGATGAGTTGCTCGCGCTCTACCTGGCGGCGGACATCATGTTGGTGACGCCGTTTCGTGACGGGATGAATCTGGTCGCCAAAGAATACGTGGCCGCACGAACCAATCTCACGGGACGACTCGTGCTGAGTGAGTTCGCCGGAGCCGCGGCGGAACTTCGCGGCGCTTTCATGGTCAATCCCCACGATCTCGACGGCATCAAAGAGGCGGTCTGCCTCGCCTTGAAGGTCACTCCCAAAGAGGCGCGGGCACGCATGTCGCGCATGCGACGCCGGACACTGCGCCACGACGTCTATGACTGGGCGGAGTCATTTCTTGCGTCCCTGCATCACGTCGCGGCGGTCGACTCGAGAGAACAAGCCGGAGAGTTGGACCCGCCTGAGGAAGAGATTTCCCAACGGTCATAGTTTCGTTTTGAGACTAGAGATCGTCGACTAATTCCGCGACGGAACCAACAACTCTCGACGGACGAAACGGGAAACGATCACAATCCTCGATGCCGTCCACCCCGGAGAGGACGAGGATGGTGTCCAGGCCAGCGTCGACGCCAGCCATAATGTCGGTCGCCATGCGGTCCCCGATCATGACGGAACCTTTGGGGTTCGCTTCGAGGACGTCGAGAGCCTCTCGGATCATCCGGGCGTTGGGCTTGCCGACGAAGTACGGGGCGACGCCAGTGGCGCGTTCAATGATGGCGGCCATTGCTCCACAGCCGGGCAACGAACCGCGCGTCCCAGGGCCCGTCGGCTCGGGATTCGTGGCGACGAAGTGGCTACCATTTTCAATGAGGCCGATCGCGGTAGCGAAATCGTCGAATGAGTAGTCCTGGGTCTCACCGAGCACGACATAGTCGGCGTCATCCCTGACCTCTCGATAATTCACGTTGCGCAGGGCCAGGCGCAGACTCTCCTCGCCAATGACAAATGCACTCCCACCCGGTCGCTGCGAGTTGACGAACTCCGCAGTCGCGAGAGCCGAAGTCCAGAACTGTGGCTCGTCAACGTCGAGTCCGACCGTGGCGAGGCGCTCGCTCAATTCTCGAGGAGAAAACATTGAATTGTTCGTGAGCACTAAAAAATTACGACGGGTTGAACGTAGCCCATCGAGGAACCGATCTGCGCCCGACACCATGGAGTTCCCGTGGAGCAACACGCCGTCCATGTCACAGAGCACAGTGCGCGGCAACTTGTTCATCATCTCCACCTTAGAGAGTCACGCTGGCCTGGTCGGCGTCACGCCGATCAAAATATTGAGTTCGACGTCGCCGCACGATCACCACGACGCTTACCCGGACCTCGTTGCAACGTACCGGCACCAGATTCACGTGGCCATGAGTTGGCCCGAAGCGCACAGCGGCACCCGCCTGCGACCTCGACGTTGTGAACTTCGTCACATCGAAGAACGTGGCTGACGTACTGAGACCCTGTGGAGTCGTCGACGGCGATGGGATGACGAAGATTTCCTATGAAATTGTGCCCTTCGTGGCTTCGTCAATGTGCGTCCATAATCGACAGGGGGGTGAAACTAGCGAAGGGTGAAGTCATGAAGAGAGTCCCTAGAGTCAGTACGATGTCCGCGGCCGGTTTAATTGGTGTAGTGGGCGTCGGGGTGAACAAGAGAAAGACGGGGACTCCGCACGTCTGTTGGGAGTTGACGCCGACAGATTGGAAGAGCCCCGTGGAAACAGCCCCGACGCGCACGT
>Ga0182024_10022801_pt1 | contig 11263 bp, 11 predicted proteins | sample P32metaG_FD_120480 | JGI IMG/M metagenome (GOLD analysis project Ga0182024, IMG submission 120480) | Permafrost microbial communities from Stordalen Mire, Sweden - P3-2 metaG (Illumina Assembly) | ecosystem: Environmental > Terrestrial > Soil > Wetlands > Permafrost | place: Sweden: Stordalen... | reverse complement strand
TCCAGAGGATTTTAAGTCCTCTGCGTATGCCATTTCGCCACCCCGGCCCGGGAGCGCGCAGGATCGTTAAATCATAAACACGCCTGCGCGCGAAGATGGCGCGTGCTCGCTACGATTGTTCATTCAGTCTGGCGTGCGATGCGTATATGCTCGACTTCGCTTGCCACACAAACGGCTCATTGTCGCAGTTCTTCTGGCGCTGACCGTGTCGGGCTGTGCCATATACCGCCGCTATGAAGCTTCGAAGCCTGAGACCATTCGCAAGACCGAGGGGATGCTCTCAGACGCTGGCTTCACGCCTATCAAACTCGACACTGACGATAAGGTCGGTCTCGTGGAAGACCTGCCGCCGCACGAGATTCGGAGCTACGCTGCCCAATCCGGCACGGTCTATTGGTATTACGACCCGGACATTTGCTCCTGCGTCTATGAAGGACATCAGAGCGACTTCGATCGCTACCAACTGGCGTCGCAGCATGAGAACGATACTGCGCAGTATGCAGCCCAATCGGACGACGAGCAGGTCGCCTCGTTGAACGCTTTGAACGGTGGATTTTTCCCTCCGCCGATTTTCTGGATCGGTGGAGTCGCCCCCATTCCACTCGGCGGAGGAGGTGGTGGCCGCCACGGCGGCGGAGGCGGGCGCAATTTCGGCGGAGGCGGTCACGGTTTCGGTCACGGAGGTCACCATTAGCTGGCCGCATAATTGCTCCCTCACGTATCTGCGCGATTCGCGCGCGCGAATCGATATCGTGCCGGGCGATGCGAGATTTTCGATGGAACGCGAACTGGCTAATGGGAATCCCCAGTCGTTCGACGTACTCGTACTCGATGCGTTCTCAGGCGACGCGATACCGGTGCATCTGCTGACGATTGAAGCGTTCGAGGTTTACCTGCGCGAATTGACGCCTGACGGAATCCTCGCCATCCGTGTCACCAACCGCTACCTCGACCTTCAGCCCATTATTCAGGTGATCGCCAATCACTTCGGGCTGACATCCGGGAGAGTCCACAGTCGAGCGGTCCATTGGTCAAACCCAGCGACTGGACATTGTCGGCGCGCACAATTCAGTCCTCGGCCAACGCGAATTCACAGGCCGGCTACAGTCGTTGGACTCGCAGCGGAAAGTCCGGCTCTGGACCGACGACTACAGCAATCTGTTTCAGATTCTGAAGTGATCCACCTGACCGAAACTTGAATACGATTCCGCGTATCAACCGGGGTTTCGCGGGAATGTAGTCACGCCCGGAAAATGCGGCGCCCATGCCGGCGCGCTGGCGACAAAGATGCTCGCAGTCGGCTGGAACTGGTTCGGGTCGTCCAGGCTACCGGCCTTGATCGCCGTGAAGGGCATCCCGGACAGGATGCTCATGATCGGCGAGCCGCAGTTGGCGCAAAAGCCGCGGCTGACCTTGTTGCCGCTGTCGCCCGTCACCTCGTACTGCTTCAGCTCTCCCTTGGTCAGCTTGAACGCCTCTTTCGGAACGAGCAGGACCGGAGCGAATGCGGCGCCCGTCGATCGCTGACAATCGCGACAGTAGCAGCTTGCCTGCATGACGGCGTCAGTCGCGGACTCGTAACGAACCGCACCGCACATGCATCCACCAACAATTTTTGCTGCCATCGGATTGCTCCTGATCGATGTTACGCGAGCGCGAGGCGCTCCAGTTGATCTTTTGGTGCTTCCATCTCAATCAACGCTGCGCGAAGTTTTTCGGCCGCCCGCTTTTCCTCACCGCTACCCGCGAGGTTCGCTTCTTCCGCCGGATCGTCGCGCACGCGATACAAATGATTACCACTGAACTTGCCCATCGCCCAGAACGGCAGCAAATCGCCGGCACGATACGGTTGCCTGATTACCGGAATCCTCGCGCCCGGCATCCTGTCCAGCACCGCGCGCTCGTCGGGCGGCGGCAGCTGGATTTGCGGCATGTGATGTATCGGCATCGTGGACCATCGATTCGACCACAGGCTGAGCGGCGCGTTGTCGCCCGACGGCGCGCGCGCATATTTCGCGTCCGCGTCGATCAGATGAACCTCGCGCCCCCATACTCCCGCCAGCGCCCAGTCGCGAATCGAGCGCGCCGCACCAGTAATGAGCGGTAGCATCGAGCGCCCGTGCGTGCGATGCGCCATCTCGACGCCGAAAATTTCCGCGAGCGTCGCACATATATCAACATTAGTCGTCAGCGCATCGACATTTCCGTCGCCGACTCCCGGCATCGCAATTAACAACGGCGTATGCCCGAGCGGTTCGTAAATCGGCACCGCCGGTTTGCCCCAGATATCCTTTTCGCCGAGGTAATGCCCGTGATCGGTGCATACGATCACGGCGGTGTCGTCGTAGAATCCGCCGCGCTCGATTGCCGCGAGCAGCTTGCCGAGCCACGCGTCGATCATCGTCAGCTTCGCGCCGTAGCACGCGCGAATCTGGCGCGCCTGCTCGAATGTGAGGACGCCATGCGCCAGCGCGCCGCGCACGTACGGCGGCCAGATCAGGTGCGGCCCCTGCCACGACGAATCGTACATCGAGGCGTACGGCTCCGGCGTATCGAAGGGCTCGTGCGGATCGAACTCGTCGACGAACAGCATGAAACGCTCGTGACTGCGCGCCGAGCGCTCGAGCCATTGCGTCGCCGCCGCCATCGTACGCGGTCCCGGAAAATCCGTCTCGCCGCGAAAGTAGCCGCGCGAGTTGTCGTACGCCGTGTGGCCGCGCGCGAACGACGGCGCGCCCACCCAGCTTGGGTCGGGCCGCGTCTGCCACGGGTCGCTCTCATGCCCGCGCTGGTAATCCCACGCGGTGAAATCTGTGTGATAGTTTTCGCCGCCGACTTCAAACAGATGCGGATGATCCGAGACCAGCTTGGTAACGACGCCCGCGGCGCGAAGATACGCCGTCAGCGGCCGTTCCCAGATTTCGATCGAGCCCCACGGCTTCCACAAAAAATCGATCGCGCCGCAAAGAATGTCGTGACGCGCCGGGATGCATGGCAGCGAGCCCGAGTAGTGACGATCGAAGCGAACAGCGCGGCGCGCGAAAGCGTCGAGGTTGGGCGTGGCGAACTCGCGCCCGCCGTATGCGCCAAGCATGTGACGATTGAGGCTGTCGAGCAGTATTACGATTGCGTTTTTCGGTTTTTTCGGGCGCCGCGCCGCGATTTCGTCCGCACTCATCGAATGAATCCTAGCAGAGGCGAAAGCCACCCGGTAAAGCATTGAAACTTCAGGCTCTGCGCCACGTCTATAGGTGCGAGGCAGCGGGTATAGACTTGCGTCACGCCAAAGACTGAAATGGAATCTTGTAAATGGCTCTCATGAAACGAATCAAAAATCGACTCGCAATCGTGGCAGCTATCGCGATTTCCGGATGCGCCGTGGCGCCGCCGCCGATCGCACATACGCCCAACGTCGTCGCGACTCCGCAACAGGGCCAGCTGGCGATCAGCGTCGCCGCCGCGCCTACTGTCGGTGAGGTCACTCCCGTTTACGTGTCGATTGCCAACGGCACCGACGCGACGCGCTCCGTCGTACCGAGCCAGGTGTTCGCGCTCAACGATTCCGGCGAGCGCGTCGCACCTCTACCGCCGGGCGAAGCTGCGCGACAAGCCGGCAGCGCGAAGGAACTCGAAGGAGCGGTGAAGAGCGCCGCCGTCAGCGGCGTCGGGGGCGCCGCCGTGGGAGCGGCCGCGGGAGCAATCGCGGGCGTTGCCGGTCGTTCAGGAGGATGGGGCTTCGCGTCTCCGGGCGCCGGCTCACTAATCGGCACTGCGTTCGGCGGTGGATGGGGCGTTTTCAGCGGCGCCGAAAAAGGCCAGTCGAAAGCCGACCAGCAGGCCAATCAGCAAATCGAGGCACTCTCACTCAAGCCGGAGGAAGTTCGCAAGAACTTCACGGTCAGCGGCTACGTCTTCTTCCCGAAGGGACAATACAACCACGTCGAGATGATGCTGGTCGATCGCGAAACCGGAGACACCCAAGTCGTCAGCGAACCGTGGCACTGATCGAAAAGTTCGCGGCTACAGCAACGACGTGATAATCACGATCGCGCCCTGCCCCTTCCCCTTTTCGGCGGGATCGCAAATCACCGCCTTGCTGCCGATAAACTTCATGTCCGTCGGGTCCATCAATCCAGTGGCGAACCCGCGCGCAATCCCCTTCTCCACCCGGTAGACAGTGCCGTCCCGCTCGTTGCTGTTCTCGGAAGCAAACTTGCCCGTATCCGCGATCATCAACTCGTCGCTGTATGAACCGAAGCTCGACGGCGACCACGCGAAGCCCGACGGTCGGATGAATCCGACCAGGTAAACGTCGTCCTTCATCTTGCCGTCGGCGCCGATCATGCTGATGCGGCCGACCTTCGCCGCAAAACCCCCCTTCGCACGCATCCCAACCAGCATCATGCCGGCCGCCTTGGAATCGGACGCGGGTGGAAACGAAATCGTGGTCAGCTCGAATACGAGCGGCTTGTTGTAAGTGCCAAACGCGCTCGCCTTGCCCGACGAGTCGATCGCGTAGATCGACGCGTTGCCGCTCGCCACCGCATAGAGCTTGCCCGCGAACGGTGAGCCGGCCGCGCCAAACTCCAGGTCGCGGCATTCGGTCGCAGAGGGATCGGGCAGCTTCGCGAAGGTGCTCACCGCGCCAGACTTGTCGATTCGTTCGACCTCGCACGGCCCCTGGATTCCACCGGCCGCGGCAAGCACGAAAACGCTTCCGTCGTACGATCCAAATCCCGCCGGACCGATCGCGACTCCGGCCGGATTCTTGATCTTCGTCTTGTCCGCGAGCGCCTTCACCTTGCCTCCGAACGTGACCGAGTAAACTCCCCCCGCCTGGTCCGACACCACCATGGTGCCGTGGTTGTCCTGCAGAAAGTACGGCGCGACGAGGCCGGGCGTCTTCAGCGCTGCGATCTCGAACGGGACTTCAACGTCGAGACCCGCGCCCGAAGCGCGCGCGATCGAGTTGGTCAATGCGGGCAATGCAGCGATCGCCAGCGCGGCGACGCCAAACGCAGTGGCGAGAATTGAAAAATTACTTTTTCTTTTCGAGAAGTTCATCAAGTGCCTCATTGACTGCGTACTTTTCGTTCGGGTCCCGATCGTCCAACTCTGACTTGCGGCGCGAGACCCACTCGGCCAGCCCAATCGTCGCGGCCTCGTCGGGATTCGAGATCCCCATCGCCTCCGCGACCCGCATGAGTTGCCCGAACAGCTCGTCGGGCACGTCGATCTGAATTTTTCTGCTCAAGCGGCCTCGCTCGATACACTTTCCCGCGATTGTTCGTCCTTCCATATAGTCTTAGGTCGCTGCGGTCGTCAAAATGAATTCAGACGTGTCATTACCAGTTAAATTTACAGGCACCATCATTGAGTACCTCGATCAGGGCCGGCTCAAAGCTGCGCTCGTCACCCGCGAACAGGAACGCCACCTCGCGGTGATCGATTCCGCGGGACACGAGCGATTAGTCCCGCGCGATCTCGTCCTGATGCGCCATCCGGAGCGACGCGCCGATCGCGAAAACGTCGCGGATGCGCTCGCGGAGCTCGAACATGAGCGCGCCGAGCTGGCCGCCGAACTCGATCTCGAGTTGCTGTGGCAAGTCGCGCAGGAACAGAGCCGCAGTTTTTCAGCCGTGGAACTCGCCGAATTGTTTTTTGGACGACGCTCGAACGCGGCCGCCTCCGTGATGCTCGAGGCGCTGCTGAACGATCGAACCTACTTCGTCCGCCGCCATATGGATTTCGTGCCGCGCACGCCCGATCAGGTCGAGCGGTTGCGAATTCAGAACGATCGGATTCGGGCGCGCAGCGTCGACTCTCGTAAAATTCAGAAACATCTGCGCGACGTCCTCAACGGCGCCGAGAAGCCGCCCGCCGACGAAGCGTCCGCACTTATCGAAGAACTGTCGCGCTATCTCAAGAACCCGTTCACGCGCAGCCGCGACATGACGCAGATGCTCGCGCAGGCGGCGCCCGACGTCGATCCGGCGGAGGCGGCTTTCGAAATTCTCGAGCGGCTCGGCGCACCGCTTGGCGTACCGCGCTTCGCATTCATCGCCGGCCTCAAGGATGAGTTCAGCGACGCCGTAATGAAGGAGGCGTCCGAGGCAGTGCCCGGCCCGCGCGCGATTTCCGACGGCGGATTCGCCGTCACCGTCGATGACGAAGACACGGTCGAGGTTGATGACGCACTCAGTTGCGAGGCGCTCGCCGACGGCGGCATGCGCGTGCGCGTACACATCGCGCTGGTTGCGGATTTCGTCGCCAAGGGCGGCGCGATGGATCAGGAGGCGGCCTCCCGCGCGACCACAGTCTATCTGCCTGAGACCACGATCAGGATGTTGCCTGACCCGATCTCTTGCCGCGCCGCGAGTTTGATTGCCGGCGAGGATCGCCCGGTGATGACCACCGACGTGCGATTGTCGGCTGACGGCGAGCTACTCGACGCTTCGATTTACCCCGCGCGAATTCCAATCATGCGCCGCCTCGACTACGACCGGGTCGATCGCATTCTGGAGTCGGGAACAGACGGCGACGACACCGCCGCTACCGTCGCCCGACTTAGCGCGGCCGCGATCCAGCTTCGGCAGCGGCGCAGGACCGCCGGCGCAGTGCTCGTGCAGCGGCGCGAGGCGAAGGTCCGCGTGCGCGGGGACGACGTGGAGATCACAGTGCTCGACAACGCGTCTCGCGGTCGCACTTTGGTGGCGGAGTTCATGGTGCTGAGCAATTTCGTCGCGGCCCGCTACGCAGCAGCGAACCGAATCCCGATTATCTACCGCGTGCAGCCGCAACTGGGGGGCGACATGGCGTCGATGCGCCCGCGGCTATCGCTGCATCCGGAATATCACGCCGGAATCGGACTCGACTTTTACGCACAGTTGAGCTCGCCGATTCGCCGCTACGCCGACCTGGTCCTGCAGCGGCAACTGCTTGGCGCGCTTGCGAATCGCAATCACGAAACGCCGCCGATTTACACCGTCGATGAATTGCTGACCGTGCTCGCCGGCGCCGAGAATGCGGAAGCGTCGGGCCGCGAACTCGAACGGCGCGCCAAACGCTACTGGATCCTCCGTTACCTGGAACGCCACGCCCAGGACGGCCCATTGCTCGCTTACGTCGCGCGCGAAGGCCAGAGCGCGGAACTCGTCGATTACACGGTGCGCGGAACCCTGCACGGCGCCCCCAGCCTGCCGAATCAGATGCCGATAATGGTGCAAGTGAGCCGGGTCGATCCGCTGCGCGGATGGCTCGCATTCGATTTCGTCGGTCCCGCCGACGAAGCCTCAACCGGCGCAATCAGAACGGTCTGATAGATCGGCCCGCTTAACCTTTCAGCCGTCCTTTAGTCTCGTGTCATTCTGCAGCAAAGCTAAGAAACCGGATCTCGCGTCGCCCTATCAGGGAGAGGCGCACCTCCGGCGCAGGTGAGAGTCCGCTTATAAGAGATGCCCTTCTTCTCGTTTCCGGAGTCTGTATATAAGAGTGCCTGACTATTTCTCTTGGTTGCGAAATCGAGATGGAGCGAAGAACCAGGAATTTGGACCCTCACCCGCCGCTCAAGGTCTCGCGGCGGCCTCTCCCTGATAGAGAGAGGCAGGATCCGCACTCTTCGCTGCGCTCACCAAACAAAATGCCAGCACCCTCGCCGGCGCAATCCAATCAGGTTCGTACGGCGGCGCCTCGCGTACTCGCGAGATGCCCCGCGCTGTGCCGACCATTCATCGCGACATACCACGGCGCGACTACATGTCCATGGACGCGAACCGCACTCGCCGACTCACCGACTTTTGTCCTGGCGTGAGCGCCCAGCATCGACTGAATCGCCAGCGATGCGCCCACGATCAGTCCCGCTATAATGGTCAACCGCATAGTTTCTCCTCGACGCTCACCTTCGTCCCGGGATCCTTGGGAACTAGCCACGCCGGGCGTCCTTGCGGACGCCCTTCTGCGTGACTCCCCTCTTTCCCCCAACGCCCCCTTTTCCCCCGTGCTACGCGCGCCTGGCAGTCCTACATCTCGTGTAATGTGTCCTGCTCGAGACGCCAACGGTCGATCGATTCAATATTGAAGCGCCAGTCGCTGCCGACTTTGAACGCCGGTAGCCGCCCGCGCTTGAGCTGCCGGTATATCGTCGATGGATGAACCTTCAGATAGTCAGAAAGCTCCTTAACCGTCAGCACATGACTGCTGTCATTTTTCAGCATCTGTCAGCTCCCTCTTTCAGATTCCTTTTTGATTCGTGTGGCTGCCCTTAGCGACCCACGAGAGGGCTTATCGCAAGCTGCGTGCCGAGAGGGCACGGACCTAAATGTCACACGAATAAACAGGTCTGCGGCAGCGATTGAACGCCGCTGCGGTAGGATTTTGCCACTACGACCGAAAAATGACGGTCACGCCGCGAATGCAACCCGTCTATGCGAGCCGTCGCGCCCTTGGGACACGCATCGTCCCACTCTGACTGCCTCCAGTCCCGTTAACTGCGAGTTAGCTCTTGCCGATCAGCTCTCGCTCCACCTGGCGGACGCCGTCGAGCAGCGCCGCTTCGTCCGCGCCGCGCTGCAGTAGGATAAGCCGGCTCACGCCCAAGTCGGCGTAGCGCTTCACAGTGTCGCGATCGACCTTCACGCGCGGGCTCGGCGTGATACTCACCTCGACGTCCTCGAAGCGACGGCTCGCCGCCTTGCACGCCGCCCGCAGCCCTTCGACGCACTTCGCTGTCCCGTCGAGATCCTGCGCAAACCCGTACCATCCCTTGGCGAGTCGCGCCGCCCGGCTGAACGCCTCCTTAGTATGTCCGCCGAACACAATCTCGGGATGCGGCTGCTGCGCCGGCCGCGGCATCGCATTGACGCCCTTGAACGAGATCCACTTGCCACTGAACTCCGGCTTCGGCATCGACCAGAGCGCGATCATCGCTGCCAGCCATTCCTCCGAACGCGCACCCTTGTGATCGAACGGCGCGCCGATCGCATCGAACTCCGGCTTCAGGTAGCCGACGCCGATCCCGAAAATCAGCCGCCCGTTCGACAGCACGTCGGTTGACGCGAGCTCCTTGGCGAGCACCACCGGGTTGCGCTGCGGCAATATGATGATGCCGGTGCCAAGCCGAATCTTCGTCGTATGCGCGGCGACGAACGCTAGAGAGATCGCGGGGTCCAGCATCGGGTAGTCCGCCGCGACCGGCGAGGGCGGCGCTTGCGGGTCGGGCAGTATCACATGCTCGCCCGTCCACACGCTCTCGAAGCCAGCGTCTTCAGCCGCACGCGCGACGGCGGCGGCGCACTTGGGAAACGCACACGGTCCGTTGTTGATTCCGAATAATCCGAATTTCATAGACGAGTGATTATCACGACCGTGTGGATGGCGGCCAGTTGCGACGCGTTGACGCGGCGCGCCATGCATCATCATAATCGCATCGACTCTTTTCGATGAGGTGGCGAGGCGGCGCGCGATGAGATGTCCCCAGTGCGGTAACGAAACCCAGCAAGGCGCCGCCTTTTGTGCGCGATGCGGCACGCGGATGTTCGCGCCCAAGCCGTCGGCCGTGCGCGAGTACGCGCTGGCCACATTCCGCCCCTCGCTCTGGTACTACGCCAACGGCTTCCTCGTCGGCGGAATCCTGATCGCGATCGGCGGCCGGCTGCTCTATCTCAAATTCCAGCCAATCCAGATCGGCTTCGCGGTGGTCGGCCTCGGCGTGCTGACGTGGCTGGTCACGATGATTCGCGCGCGAACCGTCAATTGGAGTCTCACCTCCGATCGGCTGATCGAAAAGCGCGGGCTGCTCGCGTCGCGCCGGCGCGAGATGGAACTGGCCGACATCCGCTCGGTCGAAGTCGACCAGCGCGTCATTCAACGGATGTTCGGACTCGGCGACGTTACGATCGCGTCGGCCGCGAGCGCCGACTACGCCATCCGTCTCCATGAAATCCAGGATCCCGACAACGCCGCCGAAACGATTCGCAAGGCGCGCCTCAAGCGGATGGCGTAGTCGACAATGAGCAAGCGGCCTGACCTGCGCTACGAACGACGCCTGTGGAAACTCGGCATCGACGCTGTCGCCGGCGTCGACGAAGCCGGGGTCGGCCCGATGGCCGGTCCGGTGGTCGCGGCCGCCGTGGTCTTTGCACCCGAGACGTTCATCAGCGGGGTGCATGATTCCAAGCAGTTGACGCACGAGCAGCGCGAGGAATTGTTCATCCCGATTCGCGCGCGCGCCATCGCGATCGGCGTCGGCATCGCGGAGGTCAACGAAATCGATCGCCTCAACATATATTGGGCCACGATGTCCGCGAGCCGGCGCGCGCTGTCCGCGTTGAGTCTCACGCCGGGCCACGTATTGGTTGACGGGCGCCTGATCCCGAGCCTCGAATTGCCGCAAACAAAAATCGTCGGCGGCGATCGCAAAAGTTTCTGCATCGCAGCCGCCTCGATCATCGCCAAGGTCACGCGCGACCGCATGATGGTGGATCTCGACGGCCAATACCCCGGCTACGGCTTCGCGCAACATAAAGGGTACTGCACCAACGAGCACATGCAGTTACTGATCAAGCTGGGCCCCTCGCCAATCCATCGCCGCTCGTTCCAGCCAGTAGCAGCGTCAGCGCAGCGCGCATTGTTCTGATTCCTAACCTCTCCTTGTCCGAGGAGAGGTCGGCGAAAGCCGCGCAGCGGTGTCGCCGGGTGAGGTGCGGCGCCAGACATCGCACCCGCGCCGACTAGTCTAACCGCGGTGTTGAATACCGAGGCCGCCGCCAGACATCAGCACCACTCTCTGAATTGCTGCAAAAGGAGAAACCAGTGTGGTTGCGAAGGCCAGCGTCGCACCTCTCCCGGCGCTCACCTTCGGCGCGCGCCGACCTCTCCTCGGACAAGGAGAGGTTAGGATTCGAACCCGCGTCTTCACATTCAATCAAGTTCGCCCTCAACTGCATTAATGTTGACCGCGGTTTACCCCTATCTCCGATCGGGTTACGCTTAATCGCATGGCGCTCGAACGCGACAAGCATACTGCCCAGCACGCGCTGCTGACCCTCCACGAGAGCCAGCTGCTCGACCTCTATCGGCGCATGACCCTCATCCGCCGCTTCGAGGAGAAGACCGCCGAGATGTACAGCCGCGGCAAAATCACCGGCTTCTGTCATCTCTACGCCGGCGAGGAGGCCGTGGCAGTCGGCTCGATTTTCGCCCTCTACGACAAGGACTACGTCGTCTCGACCTATCGCGAGCACGGCCATTGCCTCGCCAAGGGCGC